>Ga0247773_1000071_pt1 | contig 44633 bp, 47 predicted proteins | sample UWRJL092311B6_FD_179934 | JGI IMG/M metagenome (GOLD analysis project Ga0247773, IMG submission 179934) | Plant litter microbial communities from Arlington Agricultural Research Station in Wisconsin, United States - UWRJ-L092-311B-6 | ecosystem: Environmental > Terrestrial > Plant litter >... | reverse complement strand
CATCGCCGACGCGGTCGCCGCCACCGAGAGCCCCGCCTCCACCATGGCGGGCGAATCGTCGCGGTGGATCGCCCGCACCGCCGTGAGCGCCATCGCCGACGCGCCCACGTCCGGCGCGATCCGCCTCTCGCTCGTGTGGCCGTGGCTCGCCGCCGTGGCCCTCACGGCCGCGCTCGCGGCGCTGGCGTTCCGCCGCCCACGCGCGGCCGCGCCCGGTGCGCTCGCGCCACCCGCTTCGCCGGACGCGGGGGGTGGGTCGCACCCGCTCGAAGCCGCGCTCGCCGCGGATCACGCCCAGCCCTCGGAGCCGCTCGCCACGCGGATCCGGGCGACCCGCGGCAGGCCGCGCTTCGCCGTGGTTCGCCCACGGCGCACGCTCCGTCGCGCCGAGGCGTGATCGAGCGGGGTTCGCGCGCCCGGTCGTCTCGGCCCGCGGTCTCACCCCATCCACCAGGTACACCGGCGCGCGGCACGCGAGTGCTGGCGTGCGTTTCGTCGTGCCCCCCGCCTGGTCCTGTCACGATGGAGCGGCACGGGCGTTCATCTGCGGGGAAGGGCACCAGGGGCGAACGATCGGGGGTGATGATGTGGAAGCGTGCGGCCATGGGGTTGATCTTCTGCGCGGGCAGCGCGGGGTGCGCGGACCTCGCGCTTCCGGTGGCCCGCGCCGCGCCGGTGCCGGCCCCGCTGGGCGGAAAGGCGCAGGCAGGGAGCACGGTCCGGCTCGACGGGGTCGTGTTCTGTCGTCTCGGAGGCGTACCGGCATCACTCCCCGTGTACGTGCTGGATGGCCGGCTCCTCTCCGCGGATGAGTTCCGGCGCGTGGACCTGACCCCGGCCGGCGTCGTCACCGTGGAGATCATGAAGGGTCCGGCCGCGGCCGCCCGGTATGGACCGGCCGCGGCCAACGGTGCCATCCTGGTCACCACGCGCGCCGCCCCCTCGCCCGTCGTCCCCGCCGAGCCATGAACGCGGCGACGAGAGTGGCGCGGGCTGCTCGTCGTCGGCCCGCCGGAGAGGCGCGGACGGTTCATCCGCGGAAAGCACGAACCCCTCGCCCGGAGAGCCGGGCGAGGGGTCCTGCGCGATCCATCGGGGGGATGGATCGTCCGGTCTCAGCAGCCGTAGCCGGGGCGGCAGAGGTTGCTCAGCGAGCCCAGGTCGGCCTCGATCCCCGAGAGGCGGCTGGAGTAGGTGGTGGTGTAGTCGGTGCCGGGGCCGCCCCACATCACGCCGTGCAGCTGCACGTCGTTCTCGGCCGCGCCGCTGCCGCCGATGTACACGTACACCGGCGAGCCGCTGTCACCGCCCTCGCTCCACACCTTGCTGATGTCCTGGCAGCGCAGCACGCCGATGGTCACGCAGCTGTTGGTCACCTGGCCGTAGGTGCTGCCGCTGGTGCGGCCCGTCTTGTCCAGGTAGCTCCCCACCGGCAGCGTGCCCGTGTAGCGGCCGATGATGTCGAACTCGCCGATGGTGGTGAGCCCGCCCGCCGCGCCGGTGTTCCAGTTGGTGCGGATGATCCCGCCCTGGCCGATGGTGCGCGTGCCGTTGTGGCTGATGAACACGGCATCGGCCCAGCGGCAGCTGGCCACGCCGCTCGTGCAGGCGTACAGCGCGCGGTCCGCGACCTCGTTCCCCACCTGGTTGCCGGCCGCCACCGTGTTCTGGTAGATGGCCACGCCGTCGTTGGCGTACTGCGTGGTGGTGCAGTGCGCGTTGGTGACGAAGATGCTGGCCCCGGTCGACACCCGCGTGGCGTTGAAGCCCTGCGTGCACAGGTAGTTGCCGAACGCGATCTGGATGCCGCCCACCACGGTGGTGAAGCGGTCGCGCACGGTGGCGCGCGTCTGCGGCGCGGCCTGCGTCTGCACCGCCACCGCGGCGGCGGGGATGCCCAGGCGCGTGGCCTCGGCGCGCACGGTCGCGGCGGCCGAGGCGCTGCCCACGCCCAGGAGCACGCGGTTGTTCACCTCATCCACGTCCACCAGGTAGATGCCGGCGCGATCCACCAGCGGGGTGAGCAGCTCGGCCCAGTCCTTCAGCTGCGCGAAGTCGTACGCGGCGGGGAGCACGCGCGTCTCGGCCGGCGCCTTGAGCGCGGCCGCGGGGGCGTGCCGGGCGCGGGCCACGCCGAGGTTCGCGGCCACGTACGCGCGCGCCGCCTCGGCCTGATCGGCCTTCACCAGGCGCACCACCGGCGTGCCGTCGGCATCGAGGTAGTACCCGGCGAACCCCGGGATCTCCTCGCGCGCCACGCGGGCGAGCTCGTCGTCGGTGTCGCGGATGCGGCTCTGCGCCGGGCCGGTGGGCGTGCCCGGCACGGGCTGCGGGGTGAGGGGCGAGTCCGGCGAGTCGCACGCGGCCAGGGCCAGCAGCGCCAGCATGGCGGCAGGCAGCGTCGTGGAATACCTCATCTGCGTCCTCTCCTGATGGGTGGGTGGGGGTGCGGCCGGATTTCGGCAGCACTGCAAACATGTTCGTAAAATGTGAGTATCGCAAGGGGTGAGAAACAGATTTCTCTCTGTCACCCGGACCCGTATCACCGCCACCCGGCAAGAGGCCCGGGTGCGATGCGACTTTATCCACGACTAAACGAAAGTTCGTTGCGGCATCCACACCGTCGGCGGAGCGCGAAAGCAGGAGCTCCCCGCCGGGTGCCTGGGCGGGGAGCTCACGTGTGTTCGTCGCGACGTATAAAGAACGATGGGAGTGGCCCGGCCGCTTCGTGGGGTCAGATCCCGTAGATCGGCTGCACCTTGGCGTGCAGGTAGTCGAGCAGCGGCTGATGGCTCAGCGCGCGGCCGGTGATGCGCTCGCAGAGCTCGGGGGCGGTGTAGCGCCGGCCGTGCGCGTGCACGTTCTCCCTCAGCCAGCCGAGGAGCGAGCCGAACTCGCCGCGGCGCAGGTCGTCGTCCAGCGCGGGGAGCGCCTGGCGCGCGGCGGCCCAGAACTGCGCCGCGTACAGGTTCCCCAGCGTGTAGGTGGGGAAGTAGCCGAACGCCCCCATCGACCAGTGGATGTCCTGCATGCACCCGCGGGCATCGTCCGGCACGGCGATCCCCAGGTCGGCGCGCACGCGCTCGTTCCAGGCGGCGGGGAGGTCGGCCACCTTCAGGTCGCCCGCCAGCATCGCGCGCTCCAGGTCGAAGCGCAGCATGATGTGCAGGTTGTAGGTGGCCTCGTCGCTCTCGATGCGGATCAGGTTCGGCTCGATCACGTTCATCGCGCGGTACGCGGTCTCCGTGTCGAGCCGGTCCAGCTCGGGGGCGCCGAACGCCTGCCGCACCCGCGGCAGCGCCCACTCCCAGAACGGGCGGCCGCGGCCCACGAAGTTCTCCCACATCCGGCTCTGGCTCTCGTGGATCCCGGTGCTGGCCGCCTCGGCGATCGGCTGGCCGTGGTGGCCGGCCTTGGGGAGATTCTGCTCGTACAGTGCGTGCCCCGTCTCGTGCATCGTCCCCGAGAGCGCGCTCACGAACTGGTCTTCGGCGTAGCGCGTGGTGAGGCGCGTGTCGCCCGGCGCCATCCCCTCGCAGAACGGGTGGGCGGAGATGTCGAGCCGCCCGGCCTGCAGGTCGAATCCCATCCGCCGCACGAGGTCGTGGTTGAACGCGGCCTGCACCTCCACCGGCACGCGCGCCGACTGCCACGCGGTGTCCGGCCGCACGCCGCTCTCGGCCACCGCGCGGATCAGCGGCGCCAACCCCCCGCGCAGCGCGTCGAAGGTGCGCGTGACCTCGGCGGTGGTCATCCCCGGCTCGAACTCGTCGAGCAGCGCGTCGTACGCCACGCCGCCGGCGGGCCAGCCGTACGCCTCGGCCTTGCGGCGGATCAGCTCGACGGACTTCTCCAGCCAGGGCGCGAACGCGGCGAAGTCGTTCCGCTCGCGGGCGTCGCGCCACACGTGCATGGCGCGCGAGCTGGTCTCGGCCATCTCGTGCACCAGCTCGGCCGGGAGCTTCGTGGCGCGGTCGTAGTCGCGCCGCAGCTCGCGGACGTTGGCGGCGGCCAGCGCATCCTCGCGCAGCGCGGCGTCGGCCTCGCACGCGGCCAGGAGGTCGCCCATGCGCGCGCTGGTGACGCGCTCGTGGACCAGCGACGAGATCATCGCCAGCTGCTCGGCGCGGAACTCCGCGGCGGCGGGGGGCATGAAGGTCTCCTGGTCCCACCCCAGCAGCGAGCCGGCGGAGCGCAGCGTGGCCGCCTCGCACACCAGGCGCATCAGCTCCGTGTACGCGGCGGGGCGGTTTCCAGCGTCGGGTTCGGTCATCGGGAGATTCGGGTCGGGTTCAGTGCCGGTCGGATCGATCCACCTCGCCGCCGCCGTCCGCTCCATGTTCGGCCGGGCGGCGGATGGGGAGGAAGATCGAAGGGCGGCCCGCGCACCGCCAGTGCGGGCGCACCTGCGTCCGCATCGCTCGCGCGTGGGAATGGACGGCCGCGCGCGCGGCGGGGCAGGTGGGCGAGTGGACGCTCCCTTCCGCCGGACACGACGCCACGCCGAGCCCGATGGACAGAACCGGATCGGTGGAGACCGGCCGCGGCCGGCGTTCGGGAGCGGCGGATCTGGACGCCCGGCGAACGCGTGATCGTCCGCCACGAAGCCATCGCGAGGGATCGGGTGCGCGCAAACACCTGAATCTGCTACGCCACACGGAAGCAGAAAGTTCTTGACTCTCGCTAGAACGAAAGCCGATACTCCCTGCTGGACGCGTGATGCTGGTCCACCGCACACCCCATCCGGAGGATGACCCATGGCCGACTCCACCCCGATCCCGCTGTACGCCGTGCCGATCCAGGAAGCCGCGCGTTCGGGCGACCCGGCGCAGATGCGCGCGATGGAGCAGAAGGCGCAGGAGCACCTGGATGCGGTGAAGAGCGCCCTCGACGAGCTTCGCGCGGCGATCGGCCGCACCAGCTGAGCGCGCCGGGTTGGCCCGCCGTACCACGAGCTGGATCATCGCAGGATCATCTTTGGGACACAACAAGGAGAATGAGACATGTCGGATTCAGCCAGCGGCCCCGTGGTGGTCCTCTACGGACAGGCGATCCAGGAAGCCACCCGCTCGGGCGACCAGGGGGCGATGCGCGAGATGGAGCAGAAGGCGCAGGCCCACCTGGACGCGGTGAAGAGCGCCCTCGACGAGCTCCGCGCCGCGATGGGGCGCAACAGCTAGGCTCCGCCGCACCACACGGCCGCCGCGGCGGGGCGGCGGCCGCTCCCCTCTCCCAGCCGCCTTGATCCAGCAGGAGAAAGATCATGTCCGACACGGGCTATGGCGACCGTCCCCACCACCCCTGCGTCACCCTCTACGCCGTGTGCATCCACGACGCGGCGCGCGGCGGCGACGCCGAGCGCATGCGCGCCGTGGAGAAGCAGGCCACCGACTACATCGGCGAGCTGGAGTCGGCGCTCCCGGAGCTGCGCGGCGCGCTGGGCAGCAGCTGACGTCCCACCGCACGCCGGGCGCGCGACGGCCGCCCGGCGTTCCATTCCACACCCCCCGGACAGGAGAGCACACATGCACCCGATCCCGCCGTACGGCGTCGCCATCCAGGAAGCCATCCGCTCCGGCGACCACGGCCGCATGCACCAGGCCGCCCGCGAGGCCGAGGAGTACCTGAAGAACGCCGACGAGGTGCGCACCGCGCTCGCCGAGCTGCGCCGGCACATCGGCCAGGGCGGCACCAGCAGCTGACGCCATCCCCCGGTGCCGGGGAGCGTTTCCCCGGCACCGCTCCGCCGCCCCATCCCGTCCACGACACCCCGCTGGAGACCGCATGGAAACACGCAGGCCGGCCCGCATGCGCACCGACTCCGACTTCGTGCGCCAGGTTCCCGTGCACGTGGTGTGGGAGCTGACGCTCGCCTGCAACCTGCGCTGCCAGCACTGCGGCTCGCGCGCCGGCAAGCGCCGCCCCGGCGAGCTGAGCACCGCCGAGGCGCTCGAGGTGGTGGAGTCGCTCGCGCGGCTGGGCACGCGCGAGGTCACGCTGATCGGCGGCGAGGCCTACCTGCGGAAGGACTGGACCGAGATCGTGCGCGCCGTGACCGGCCACGGGATGTACTGCGCCATCCAGACCGGCGGCTGGGCCTTCACCCCCAGGCGGCTGGAAGAGGGGATGGCGGCGGGCCTCCGCGGCGTGGGCGTGTCGATCGACGGGATGCGCGAGCTGCACGACCGGGTGCGCGGCGTGAAGGGCGCGTGGGACAACGCGCTCGACGTGCTGCGCCGCGCGCGCGACGCGGGGATCGGCCGCAGCGTGAACACGCAGATCGGCGCCGAGACCATCCCGCAGCTGCGCGAGCTGATGCACACCGTGATCGACGCGGGCGCGCGGCAGTGGCAGATCCAGCTGACCGTGGCCATGGGCAACGCGGTCGATCATCCCGAGCTGCTGCTGCAGCCGTACCGCCTGGCCGAGCTGATCCCGCTCCTGGCCGAGCTCTGCGACGAGGGCGCCGAGCGCGACTTCACCATGATCGTGGGGAACAACGTCGGCTACTTCGGCCCCTACGAGCACCGCCTGCGCGCCGTGCTGGACGAGGGCGTGCACTGGGGCGGCTGCAGCGCCGGGCAGACGGTGATCGGGCTCGAGGCCGACGGCACGGTGAAGGGGTGCCCGTCGCTCCCCACGGTGGGCTACGCGGGCGGCAACATCCGCGAGGCCTCGGTGGAGGACATCTGGAACCACGCGCCGGAGATGCACTTCGGGCGGCTGCGCGGCACCGAGGACATGTGGGGCTTCTGCCGGAGCTGCTACTACAACGACGTCTGCCGCGCCGGCTGCACCTGGACCTCGCACTCGCTGCTGGGGCGCCCTGGCAACAATCCCTATTGCCACCACCGCGTGGAGACGCTGCAGCGGCAAGGGCTGCGCGAGCGCATCCGCAAGCTGGAGGACGCGCCGGGCGCCTCGTTCGCCATCGGCCGCTTCGAGGTGGTGACGGAGGAGATCCCGGCGGATGGTGGCGACGCGCCCGGCCGCGTGGTGGAGACCACCGACAGGGTGCTGGTGCAGCTGATGAAGAAGCCCATCGCCGGGATGGACCGCGGCCCCTCGCCCGACGAGGGGCGCGTGCCGCCGCGGCTGGAGCTGTGCCGCGACTGCCACCGCCACATCTACGCCCACGAGGCCGCCTGCCCCCACTGCGGCGCCGACGTGGCCGCCGCCCGCGCCCGCCACGATGCCGGGCGCGCCCGCGTGGAGGCCGTGATGGCCCGTCTCGGCGCCCTTCTCTCCGGCGCCGGCGTGGCGCCCGCGCCGCCTGCGATCCCGCTCCACGCGGCGCTCTCCGCCGCATCCACCCCCGCGGACGAGATGGCCGTCGCCGGCGACTAGACCGGCGTGCCCGGCGCCTCGAGCCCGAAAAGCCCGCACAGCCGCTCCTCCAGCATGCCCAGCGAGACGTCGTCGATCACGAACGGCGTCTCGCTGGCGACGTCTTCCGGGTGCCAGACCGACTGGATAACGGGCGCCGCGAGAAACGCGCGTTCGGTTCGCTCTTCGAAGATTCGGAACCACGGCTGCGGTTCGATCCGTACGACGTTCCGATCTCCCTGAAGCCCGTCACCGCGCAAGATCGGCACGATGACCTGGTACCGCGTCTCCGCGGAGTAGCGATGTTCGGTGAGAATCACGGCGTGGCGGGTTCGCAGGAAGAGCGCGTGCTCAGGGCCGAGAAGAACGATCCGGCCACGCCTGGAACCGCGTGGTGCAACCGGCGCGTGCAGGGTACCCGTCCCGATTCCCAGGGCCCGAAAGAGCGTCTGCTTCATCTCGGCCACCTGCTGGTGGAGCATTCCAGCGTGGGGTGGAAGATCGTCGTACCTGGCGGCCAGCAGTACGCCCGGATAGAAGATCGTGCGATGCTGCAAGCCGTTCGCGTTCACGCCGAACGGACGCGGCCGTACCTCGATCGACGCGGAGCCCGCGGCTCGCTCCGTCTCCTGCGTGCTCCCGTACAGCAACGTGCCAAACATCCTGGAGCGGCATTCAGTGGCGAGCACGTACGGGCGAGCCTTGTCGCGGTTGAGCCACATGGCCCCCCGTGGCATCACGAAGACATGTCCAGGACGATAGGATTCCAGCCTGGGTCTGTCGCGCCGGTACTCACGAGTCATGAGATTGCACGTTAAGGCTGGTTGGGGATGACACGTCAGCCGCGCGGAAGCGGTGCGCGGTGCGCTATTTTGCAGGGTACAGTGATTCGCGCCCGGAAGCCACGCCCTAATCGACGGGCCTGATCAACTGGTCCAGCCACAGCCTCGTTGCCCGCCTGGAGATCTTCGCCATCGCACGAAACGCCTCCAGGTCCTCCAACTCCTCGGGCGAGAGCTCTTCGTCGGGGATCCCGGCGCGAGGGGGCGTGACATCCACGGGCGCTTCGATCTTGGCCGGTTCACCCATGCCGTCCGCTCCGTAGTAGATGGGGATCGAGATCCACGCGTACGGATCGGTTCATCCGCCGCGGCGCAGGCAGTGGGCACGATGCCGCGCGCGAGGCGAGAGCGCGACTGGCATCGGCCGGGGGTACGCTCACGAAACGTACACGTGTCCACCGGCGGGCTGAAGGGGCAGGGCCCCAAACGCGCGGAAGCGGCCAGCGTGGGGACGCGTGCTATCTGTCCGCCGGAGGGAGGCCGACGCCCGCGATGGAATCGGTGGGGACGAGCTCGACGAGGGGCCCGCGGCGGCCCACGTGGGGGGTGAAGAGGCAGCGGTAGCGCACGGCACGGCCGGGCTCGGCCATCCACACCTGGGCGCGCCAGCGGTTCCAGGCGCCGCCGACGTGCGTCACCACGGGCGACCGCAGGCGGCGCGCGGCCGCGGCGTCGCCGATCGTCCAGCCGCGGAGCGAGCGGGGGTTGAGGTAGAGCGCGGCTTCCGGGCGCGGGCCGGAGCCGGCGGCGCGGGCGGCCTCGGCGCAGGCGAAGGCGGCCTGATGGAAGCTGCTGGGCGACCACCCGACGCGGCCGATGGCGTTGGACCACTCGTGCGCGTCGCGCACGGCGGCCGCCTCGCCGCCGGCTGTCACCGCGAGCGCGCGCAGCGCCGTGTCGGCGCCGGGGGGCGTCCAGCTCCCCCAGTGGTAGCGGAACGCCGGGATCAGCGTGGACGGGGTGAGGGTGATGCGCAGGCTGTCGCGCAGCAGCGGGCGCAGGCGCGCGGGAACGCGCGGCTCCAGCGCGCGCGCCATCTCCTCGCGCGCGGGGTCGGGGATCCCCGCGGTGGTGGCGTGCGGACGCGCCGCGCGCTCGCCGCAGGCGCACGCGACGAGCGCCGCCAGCGCCAGGGCCAGCGGCGCGCCTCTCCCGCGCCTCGCTCCGCCATGGTGGCTCATCCGGGCGTCCCGACGGGGCCGGCTGCCGCGGTGGCTCGGGCCCGCGTCCGATCTCTCGTGTGCATCGTTCGGCTCAGAAGTTCTTCCTGAGCTCCCGGTCCGCCCTGGCGTCGGTCAGGCGCTGGCCAGCGGCGGAGACGTAGGTCACGTAGATCACCGGGCGGCCGGGCTGCAGGATCACGCGCACCGTCGCGCCGTTCGCCGGGTCGGCCAGGAGGGTGACCGCGGACGCGCGGCCCTCCAGCACCGCGTCGCAGAAAGGGCCACCGCCGTCCTGCCGCCGCGTCTGCTTTGGCTCGATCCGGGGATAGCGCGCGATCACCGCCGCCGCGAGCTGGCGATAGACGGTCTCGCAGCTCCCGGCGAAGTCGGAGACGCGCACCTGGTATTCACCCTGCACCAGCCCCTCGTGCGGGTGCACCACCAGGTCGGGCTCGGCCTCCTGCGCGAACAACGTGCGCGGCGGGTAGACGAGCAGCGTGCCCAGCTCCTCCCATCCAACCTCCTGCCGCGGCGGGCCCAGGCGTGCGATCACCTGCTCGCGCGTGGCGCCGAAGGGCACCTCCAGGAATCCCGCGATGTCCGGCTTCGCGTCGCGAGCCGGAGCTGGACCATGGCCGCCCGCCTCCCGCGGGCCGGCGCGCTTCTCCCCGCATCCGCCGACCGAAAGCAGGATCCCGCAGAGCGCGGCAGTGACGAGGAGTCCGCGTGCCATCAAACCCGCAGCTCGGGCGCGGCCTCGCCCGCGGCGTGCGGGTAGCGCGCCAGCACCGGGGCGACCCACTCGGCCAGGAACTCGTCCACCTGCTGCGGCGCGCGGCCCACGTACAGCTCGGGGCGCAGGTCCTCCTCCAGCTCCGCGCGGGTCACCCCGAACGCGCTGTCGCCGGCGATGCGGTCCATCAGGTCGTTGGGGCGGCCGTGCTGCTTCACCTGCCGGCCGGCCTCGATGCTGTGCACGCGCACGCGCTCGTGCAGGTCTTGCCGGTCGCCGCCCTTCTTGGCGGCGCGCATCATCAGGTTCTCGGTGGCCATGAACGGCAGCTCCTCCATCAGCCGCCGCCGGATCATCTCCGGATACACCACCATCCCGCCGGCCACGTTGTGCATCAGCAGCAGCGTGCCGTCGATCGACAGGTACGCCTCGGGAATGGCGATGCGCTTGTTGGCCGAGTCGTCCAGCGTGCGCTCGAACCACTGCTGCGCGGCGGTGAACGCCGGGTCCAGCGAGAGGACGATGGCGTGGCGCGCCAGCGCGTTGATCCGCTCGCTGCGCATGGGGTTGCGCTTGTACGGCATCGCGCTGCTGCCGATCTGCTGCTCCTCGAACGGCTCCTCCACCTCCTTCAGGTGGCTGAGGAGGCGCACGTCGTTGGCGAACTTGCTGGCGCTCTGGCCAATACCGGCGAGGGTGCTGAGGCAGGCGTAGTCGGTCTTGCGCGTGTACGTCTGCCCGGTCACGCCGTACACCTGCTCGAACCCCATCTTCCGCGCCACCAGCCGGTTGAGGCGCTCCACCTTCTCGCCGTCGCCCTCGAACAGGTCCATGAAGCTGGCCTGCGTCCCCGTGGTCCCGCGCACGCCGCGGAAGCGCAGCGTCTGGATGCGGAACTCCACCTCTTCCAGGTCCAGCAGCAGGTCCTGGATCCAGAGGGTGGCGCGCTTGCCCACGGTGGTGGGCTGCGCGGGCTGGAAGTGGGTGAACCCCAGCGTCGGCATCTCCCGGTACTCACGCGCGAAATTCGCGAGCGACGCGACGACGGCGGCGATGCGGGTGGCGACCAGCTTCAGCGCCTCGCGGTGCTGGATCAGGTCGGTGTTGTCGCCCACGTAGGCGCTGGTGGCGCCCAGGTGGATGATGGCGCGCGCCTCGGGCGCCTGCTCGCCCAGGTGATGCACGTGCGCCATCACGTCGTGCCGCAGCTGGCGCTCCAGCTCGGCGGCGCGCCCCAGGTCGAAGTCGTCCAGGTGCGCGCGGATCGCATCCACGGCCGCGTCGGGGATGGGGAGCCCCAGCTCGCGCTCGGCCTCGGCCAGCGCCAGCCACAGCCTGCGCCAGGTGCCGAACTTGAAGTCGGCCGAGAAGATGCGGCTCATCTCGGGCGATGCGTACCGCTCGGTCAGCGGATTGGAATATCGGTCGGACGCCATGGTTCTTCGGGTCGGGATCCGTCGCCGGATTTCGGTTGATGCACATCATGCGGCCACCTCTCTCGCTCCACCGATGGAGCGGGGCGCCGAGGCCACGCGGCTTCACCGCGCCGTGGGCAGCCTCAGCGCCTGACGATTCCGACGGGCGCGCCGTCGGCGCAGTCCACGCGCAGAAGCTCGCCGGTGCCGGCGCCGTACGCGCCGGCGGCGACCGAGTAGTCGCCGCGCCCGCCGTACGAGCGCTGCATCATCAGTTGCGCGCCGGTGCGCGGGTCCACCAGCGGGCTCTCGCACGCCGTGGCGGTTCCCGGCGCGCCCGCGAGCGGCGACCGGTCGGCGCGCACGAAGCGCTCGGGCGCGCCTTCGGCCGGGCGCAGCACGGTGGTGGGGTAATTCATCACCGTGGTGCACGCCGCCGCGCCGATCAACCCGGTGGCGAGCGCAAGGCGGAGCAGGGACGTGCGTCGCATCGTACGATGTCGATCAGGTGAACGGTGTCGTGACGATCAGCGGATCCGCGCGGAGCGTGGCGGCCATCGCACGGAGGTGGCCGCCGCGGCCGGAAGGGCACGCTGAGTGACCCGGGCGGGATGTCGCGATCTCCACGCGCATCCCGCTATCCACCCATGAGGAACCTAGGCGCTGCACCCGCAGGTCACGTCCGGGCACGACGCCCACGACCAGCCGAGCGGGCAGTTGCACAGGCTCTGGTACGGCTCGCCGATGGTCCCGGCGTGCGCGCGGACGGAGCGCGCCACCTCGGGCGACGCATCGCCCGAGGTGGCGAAGCTCTCCACGCGCAGGTCGCCCAGCTCGATCCGAAGCTTCTTCATCGTCCACTCCACGCTGCGGGTCACGCCTCCGCGGAGCCGGGTGCCGCGCGGATCCCCATCCACCGCCTACTCCACCAGCCGCAGCCGCGTGCGCCGCGGCGGCGTGGTCCCCGCGTCTGGCGGATAGGTGACGGCGGAGAGGAAGAGGCCTTCCGGGGGCGCGGGCGGGCTGGTCTCCAGCCCGGGCGCGCCGTCCAGCAGGCCGGCGAAGTGCTCGGCCGGTCGCTCGCCCAGCCCCACGTCCACCATCGTGCCCACGATGTAGCGCACCATGTGGTGCAGGAAGCGGTTGGCGGTGACGTGGAATTCCAGCCCCAGCCCCTCCCACGGCGCCCAGCGCGCCTCGGCGATCGTGCAGCGGTCGCCACGCTCTTCCTGCCCGGCCTTGGCGAAGGCCTTGAACGAGTGGTCGCCCACGATCATGGCGGCGGCGCGCTCCATCTCGCCCAGGTCGATGGGGCGCAGCAGCGGCCAGCACCAGGGCGCGTGGAAGGGGCTGTCCGCCACCTGCGCCAGGCCGATGCGGTACACGTAGCCGCGCGCCGTGGCGTCGTAGCGCGGGTGGAAGTAGGGCGGCGCCAGCACCGCGTCGGCCACCCACACGTCGTCGGGGAGGAGCGCGTTCATCGCCCGGCGCAGGGCGTGCGCGGTCCACCGCTCGGGGACGTCGGCGGCGGCCACCTGGCCGGTGGCGTGCACGCCGGTGTCGGTGCGGCCGCTCCCCACGATCGCCGTGGGGCGGTTGGTCAGCTTGGATAGAACGCGCTCGAGCTCGCCCTGCACGGTGCGCTGGTCGGGCTGCACCTGCCAGCCGTGGAAGGCGCGCCCATCGTAGTGCAGGGTCAGGCGAACGCGGTGGGTTCCGGGCTCGTTCACGCGGCACAACCTGCCCGGCGGCCGCGCCCGTGTCAAGCTGAACCCGGTGCCGCCAAAGGGCTTTCGCGCGTTGACAGCGGGCGGCGCGGCGACTACCGTTGATCCTTCCCCACGCACCCGTGAGCGGGGCCCGCAGGAGCGCGCGGCCGGAGGTCCGGCCCGCCCTGTCCCCGTGTCCCTGTCCCCCGCGGTTCCCATGAACCTGCTGGTTCGCCTGCACGACGTGGTCGACGACGAGACCGTGCTCAACCGGATGCTTCCGGTGCTGGCGCACGGGGGCCGCCGCGTGGCCTATGCCGGGTACGACGACGCGGCCGGCGTGCTCACCCGGCGCTGGGCCACCCTGGCCGACAGCGCCGTGCTGGAAGAGGCGAAGCTGGAGCTGGAGCCCGAGCGGCTGCACACGCTGCTGGCCGACGACGCCGGTGGCGACCGCCCGCTGCGCCCGGTGGACAGCGCCGCCGCCTGGGTGCTGCGCGACCTCCTTCCCGGGATCGAGCCGGAGCGATTCTGGGTGCGCGCCCGCGCCATCGCCCACGACGGGCGCTGGCTGGGCGTGCTGGTCGTGGCCGAGCCGCGCCGCCGCATGCTGGCCCGCAAGGCCGACGAGGGGATGGACACCGGCGGCGACGTGCTGGAGCTCTGCCTTTCGCGCGCGCTGCTGCTGCGCGAGCGGCAGGCGGTGGAAGAGGCGCGCGTGCAGGCGCTGCGCTCGCTGGCCGCATCGCCCGCGGCTGCCGCGCCGCCGCCGGTGGAGCTCGCCGCCGTCCCCGAACGGCTGGCCGCGGCCGACGGCTCGCCACGCGACATCGCCAGGCTGCGCACCCGCGTGGAGGCGCTGGAGCGCGCCGCCGCCAGCGCCACCGAGATGCTGATGGACGCGCACGTGGAGATCGACCGCCGCTCGCAGCGCCACCAGCGGCAGACGCGCGTGCTCTACCTCCTCCGCAAGCTGCTGGAGCGCAGCGCCGAGGGGATGCCGCCGCAGGAGCTGGCCGACGAGATGGTGAAGACGGTGTCGGACGCGTTCGGCGGCAACCGCTGCTCGCTGCTGCTGATCGACGAGAGCACCGGCGTTCCCGAGCTGCGCCTGTGCGCCGGCGTGGGGCTCCCGCCGATGGTCGATTCGGAGCACGTGCGGGTGCCCCTGGGGCGGGGAATCTCGGGCGGGGTCGCCAGCAGCCGCACCGCGCTGGTGGTGCGCGACCCCGACGAGGGGATCACCCACCCGCTGATGCGCGACGCGTGGTACACGGGGCCGGCGTTCGTCTCGCTCCCGCTCCTCTGCCGCGGCCAGCTGCTGGGCGTGCTCAACCTGAGCAACTTCCGCGCGGGAACGGTGGACGACTACGAGGTGGAGCAGCTGCGCCTGGTCGCGCTCTGCGTGGGCCTGCTGGTGGACCATGCCGGGTTGAGCCGCCGCCTCTTCCTGGAGCAGGCCGCGTGACCGATGCCGCGGCGGTGATCCAGGCGGACCTGGGAGACCTGATCCGCCAGGCGGCGGTGCGCCCGCTGAGCGCGGCCGAGAGCGAGGCGGCGTTCACCGAGGTGATGGAGGGGCGCGCCACGCCGGTGCAGATCGCCGCGCTGCTCGTCGCCATCCGCGTGCGTGGCGCGGTGCCGCAGGAGGTCGCGGGCGGCGTGCGCGCGCTGCGCAACGCGATGGTGCGCGTCCCCGGCGACCCGGCGGGGCTGGTGGATACCTGCGGCACGGGCGGCGGCTCGCTCACCACCTTCAACATCTCCACCGCCGCGGCGCTGCTGGCCGCGGGCGCGGGGGTGCGCGTGGCCAAGCACGGCAACCGCTCGTTCACCAGCCGCTGCGGCAGCGCCGACGTCCTCGAGGCGCTGGGGATCCGCCTGGAGCTTTCGCCCGACGAAGAAGCGCGGGTGCTGGCGGAGACGGGGATCGTCTTCATGTTCGCCCCCCTCCATCACCCGGCGATGAAGCACGTGGGCCCCGTCCGCCGCGAGCTGGGGATGGCCACCATCATGAACGTGCTGGGGCCGATCACCAACCCCGCCGGCGCGCGCCGCCAGGTGGTGGGCGTGAGCGACCCCGCGCTGCTGGAGCTGATCGCCGGCGCGCTCGCCGAGCTGGGGCACGACCGGGCCCTGGTGGTGCACGGCGAGCCGGGGCTCGACGAGCTGAGCCCGATCGGCACCAGCGAGGTGATCGAGGTGCGCGACGGGCGCTGGGAGCGCCGTACCTTCGACCCCGCGGCCGAGCTGGGGTGGGAGCGCTTCGACGCCGCGGGGCTCGCCGGCGGCGACCGCGAGGAGAACGCCGAGAAGGTGGAGGGCGTGCTCCGCGGCACGGTGGGCGGCGTCGCCCGCGCGGCGGTCACGCTCAACGCCGGCGCCGCCATCTACTGCGCCGAGCTGGCGCCCACGCTGGCCGACGGTGTCCGCGCCGCCGAGGCCGCGCTCGAGGCGGGGCAGGGGTGGGCCAAGCTCCGCGAGCTCCGCGCCGCCGCGGGGTGATCTCCGCGTCCGCAATCCCGACAGGATCCCGATGAACCGACGCATCCAGCGCATCCGCGCCGTGGCCGTGGCGGCCGCCGCCGTCGTGGGGCTCACCGCCACCTCGTGCCCGCGCCGCGCCGCATCCACCGTGCAGCCGGTGAGCGGCGACGTGGCGGGCACCTGGCTCCACCGCGAGCTGCCGATGCGCTACATGGAGGCGATGACGCTGCGCGTGCGCGGCGACAGCGTGCTGGGCGAGGGGCGGTACAGCATGGAGGCCGGGCGGCAGGGAAACACCACCATCGTGGGGAAGATCCACGGCCACGACAATGGCGAGGTGACGCTCGACATCCTGCGCGACACCGGCATCCGCGAGCGCTGGCGCGGCACCGTGCACGGCGACACGCTCCGCGGCTCGCTCACCATCGCCGACGCGGGCGCGCAGGCGTTCAACTTCGTCCGCCAGCCCTGAAGCCCGTCGGGCGGCGGGCGTCGCACGCGGGGGATGATCAAGCGGCGGAGGCCCGGATGCGGCCTCCGCCCTTCGTCGTTCCTGGCGTATTCGGACCTCTGCTCCGTCGCTCGTCTGGCTCACGCGGCGCGGATCGGGGTGGAAGCCGATCGCTTGCGTGGAGGAGTGCGGAGGTGGTACGTTGGGTTGAGAATCGTTCTCAACCACTCTGCCTCACATCCCGATGACGGATCTTCTCGATCGTCCCGCCGCGGCGGCATCAGGCCGCGCGCCCGTGGCCCGTCGCCTTCGCGTCCGCGGCTTCGGCCCGGGCGGATGGTTCCGCAAGACGCTGTTCTGGACGCACCTCGTGGTGGCGCTCGCCAGCGGGATCATCGTGCTGGTGATGAGCGTGACCGGCGTGGCGCTGGCGTACCAGAAGCAGCTTTCGGCACGCGCGCTCACGTCGCGCGCCGCGGCGCCCGCGCCGGGCGCCGTCCGCCTGCCGCTGGACGAGGTGGCCGCCCGCGCCAGCGCCGCCATGGCCGGCGAGCGCCCCGCCGCCCTCACCGTCAGCGCCGACCCGGCGATGCCGGTCGCGGTGGTGTTCGAGGGGCGCCGCACGGTGGCCGTGAACCCGTACACCGGCGCGGCGACGGCGATCAGCCCGGGGATGCAGCGCTTCTTCGGCTTCATGGAGCGGCTGCACCGGTCGATGACGCTGAGCGGCGGGATGCGGAACCCGCTGGGGACCCGGTTCACCGGTGCCGCGAACCTGGGCTTCCTCTTCCTGGTGCTCTCGGGGATGCTGCTGTGGATCCCGCGGCGCTGGTCGCGCCACGCGGTGCGCGCCGTGACGGTGCCGGCGTTCCGCGCGGATGGCCGCGCGCGAGACTGGAACTGGCACCACGTCGCCGGGATCTGGTTCGCGCCGGTGCTGGTGCTGATCGTGGCGAGCGGCGCCTTCATGTCGTATCGCTGGCCGACCGCGCTGGTCGCCAGGATGGCCGGCGACCCGCCCCCGCCCGCCGGCGGCGAGGGCGGCCCCCGCGGCGGCGCCGCCGCCAGCGGGCGGGGTGAGGGCGGCGAAGCGCGTCCGGGTGCCGGCGCGCGCCAGGGCGGAGCGGCGGCGGATCGTGGCGAGGCGAGCATCGGCCGTGGCGAGGGCGGCCTCCGCGGACGGGGTGGGGTTCGCGCGGGGGAGAGCGGCCGTGGCGGCGCGGAAGGGCGGGGGAGCGGACGCGGCGGATCGCCCGTGCGGCTGGCGGCGCTGTGGCCGGCGGCGGAGCGCCAGGTGCCGGGGTGGAGCTCCATCTCCATCCGCCTGCCGCGCGGCGGCGATGCGCCGGTGAGCTTCACCATCTCCCGCGACGGTGGCATCCGCCCGACCCAGCGCGCCACGCTCACGCTGGACCCCGCGACCGGCGCGGTGAAGGAGTTCAAGCGGTACCAGGACAACCGCGTGAGCCAGCGCGTGCGCTCGTGGATGCGCCCGCTGCACACCGGCGAGGCGTTCGGCCTGGTCGGACAGACGATCGCCGCGCTCGCCTCGGCCGCAGGCGCGCTGCTGGTGTGGACCGGCTTCGCGCTCGCCTGGCGCCGGATGCGCAGCTGGCAGAAGCGCCGCTCGCGCGCCGCCGCCGCCGCGCGGTAGATCCGCCGGAACGGCAAAAGGAGGGCGCTTCGCGCGAGCCACGGAGGACACGGAAACAGCACGGTGGCATTGCGGCGGCCGCGGCTCCAGCCCGTGATCTCGCAGTCGGCCGCTTGCGATGCGGATGGATCGATATCGAAGCGAGGGGCCCGCGTGCTGCGATGCACGCGGGCCCCTCGCTTTTCATCTACCGCAACGCGGTCACCAGCTCAGGCGGCAGCCGCCGGAGCCGGAGTTGATCCAGTTCTGCTGGATCAGGAAGTCCTTGCCGCCCAGGTTCACGTTGGCGACGCCGCCGTTGGCGGTGGTGTACGTGGTGCCGAAGTTCCACGCGCACTTGTCGGCGTTCTCGTACCCCGTGCTGTCGTACCAGGCGTTGCCCATCGGGTCGGTGGTGGTCTCCTCGATCTCGTGGACCAGGACGCTCACCACGGCGTCGGCGTGCGGGTCGTTGTTGGGGCTCTTGGTGCCGTTGCTGCACGCGCTGGCCTTGGCGTACGCATCGGGCATGGCGGCGTAGAGCACGGTCTTGCTCACGCCGTTGATGGTGACGGTGCCGTGCGTGTGGTAGGCGCAGTAGCGCGTGCCGAAGCCACCGCCCAGGTTCACACTGCCCCCGGTGAAGATCGCGTACAGGGTGTTGGGATCGTACGTGAGCTTGCCGTTGCTGAACGCGTACTGGAGCATGGACACCATCTGCGCGTCGCTCACGCGGGTGGTGCCGCTGGGCACGTTGTAGCTGTTGTTGGCCCAGTATTGCGTGTACGTCACCGAGTTGCGGATGGCCGCGCCCGAGCCGTCGGTGTAGGTGCTGTTGATGTTGTAGTACGGCGAGCCGCCCACGTGGCTCAGGAAGAAGCCCACGTTGCTCCCGTCACCGCTCCCGGCACCGGTGCTCCCGGGGGTGGGCGCGCCGGGGTAGATGGCGGTGGAGGCCCAGTAGATCGCCGCCACGTTGGTCTGCGCCTGCAGCACCGGGCCGCCGTGGTACGAGATCCCCGTGCCGGTGGCCTGCGTGCCGGGGCCGGAGGGCTGCGCGGCGCCGTGGTTCAGCTCGTTGCCGTTGTTCGCGAAACGGGGGCCGCCCGAGGGGCTACGCACCGAGAGCACACCCAGGTGCGGCAGGCTCTGCTGCATCTCGGCGTCGCTGGGGCGGGCGGCGGTGGGCTGGCTCAGGTCGCTGCAGGCGGCGAGCAGGAGCGCCCCGGCACTGGCCAGGGCAAGGGACGGGATACGGGACATGGAATCTCCCACGGGGGTGGATGGGTGCGGGTGCGCCGTTGGTGGCGCGGCCCGGCATCGAACACGCCCGGTGGGAGGCACGCTCAAGGGGTTACGCAGGACGTCCTGGTGGGAGGCTTGGTCCGTGTTGCGGTGCCCCTCCTGAATACAAACCCCGGACCACTTCCTCCACGCCCCTTCACCGCCTCCTCCGTACATCTCGCAAGCTGCATTCCCGCAAACACTTGCGCCTGTCCGAGAACGCGATCGGACGAGTCGCACCGCGTATCCGCCATCCCCTTTTCGCACCATTTCGCGCCACACGACCGCACCAATGCCGTGCGCTTCACCTGTTTCAGTCCACGTGGCGCAATGTCACGGCGGGCACATGACGCGAGCGGCAACGTTCACACCTCGGCCCAGGCTCGCGGAGGCGCATCCGCGCGAGACGTTCCCCGATTTGTTCCGTGTCTCCGTCCCCCGAGTGACCCCTCGCCGTCGCGGGTTCGCGGTTCAGCGATGCGCGGCCCCGCGCTGACATCCTTTCGAAGCGAGATGGAACGACCGCGCCCCGGCGGAGAATGCTCTCCACCGGGGCGCCGGGTCTCTGGGTTCGGGAGCATGCCCCCGGATCTTTCTCGATGTGCCGCGACCGCTACAGCCCGAACACCGCGCGCAGGTCCCACGGCCCGGGGATCGGCGAGGGGGTGGCGGGCTCCAGCACCACCATGCGGCGGTCGGCCTTGCTGATGCGGCCCACCACGAACGGAACCGGCTCGTCCTTCACCACCATTGCACGTCTCCTCGCGTAGCGGACCGGGGTGCCGCGCCGCATCGCCGGGAACGCCGCGCGCCGGGTGGCGGGCGACAGGGGACGGCGGCGATCGCGGGCTGCGGTCACGGGATCGGGTTCAGGGCTGCTAGTACTTGCGGATGACGCCGACCACGATCCCCTGGATCTGCACTCGCTCCGAGGGATAGAACATCGGCTGCATCGTGGGGTTCGCGGGCTGCAGCCGCACGCGGCCGCCGGCTTCGCGATAGAACTTCTTCACGGTGGCGGCCTCGCCATCGACCAGCGCCACCACCATCTCGCCGTTGTCGGCGGTCTGGCGGGCGTTGACGATGATGTAGTCGCCGTCGCGGATCTGCTCCTCGATCATCGACTCGCCCTTCACGCGAAGGACGTAGTTGTTTCCGCGGCGGATCATGTCGTGCGGCACCGCTACGGTCTCCTTCTCCTCGTAGACCTCGAGCGGAAGGCCGGCCGCGACCGTGCCCAGCAGCTCGAGTTCCACCGCGATGGAGTTGGGGTCGGTGCGCACCACCTCGAGCGAGCGGCTCTTGTTGTAGTTCTTCCGGAGAAAGCCCTTCTGCTCCAGATTGGTGAGATGCTCGTGGACCGTGGCCAGCGAGGAATAGTCGAACGCCTGGGCGATCTCCTCGTAGCTGGGAGAGTAGCCGTTGTTCTCGACGAAGCTCTCCACGTAGTCCAGAATCTGCCGCTGCTTCTTGGTGAGCGCCATTGCGCGTCTCCGGTAAGGCTTTCAGGTTTGCTCCGAAGAAGACCCGAAGCGAATGTAACCGAAGGCTTACCGAAGCGCAAGGAAAAAGAAAACCGACTTTGAGCGAAAACATCTTGAACCGCATCGTGGATGTCAAACGCGACGAGGTCCGCGCCCTTTCCGGCCGGGCCCCGGAGCTTTCCTCGCGTGCAAAAGACGCCCCGCCGCCGCGTGGCTTTGCCGCCGCGCTGCGCCGCCCCGGCACGGTGCGCCTGCTGGCCGAGGTCAAGCGCCGCTCGCCCTCGGCCGGCGAGATCCGCCCCGGCGCGGATCCGGTGGAGGTGGCGCGGGCGTACCAGGCGGGGGGCGCCGCCGCGCTCTCGGTGCTGACCGACCGGCGGTTCTTCGGCGGCGAGCTGGAGTTCCTGGTTCGCGTCCGCGAAGCCGTCGCCCTGCCGGTGCTGCGCAAGGACTTCGTGATCGATCCGCTGCAGGTGCACGAGGCGCGCGCCGCCGGCGCCGACGCCATCCTCCTGATCGTCCGCATCCTCTCCGACGCGCAGCTGGTCGAGCTGCACGGCACCGCGCGCGAGCTGGGTATGGACGTGCTGGTGGAGGTGCACACGGCCGGGGAGATGGCGCGCGCCCTCGCCGCCGGGTGCACCCTGGCCGGCGTCAACAACCGCGACCTGGCCACCTTCACCACCGACCTCGGCCTCTCCATCCGCCTCGCGCCGGGGATCCCGGACGAGGTGACGCTGGTGGCCGAGAGCGGGATCCGCGCCGCGGCCGACGTGGACCGCCTCGGCGCGGCGGGGTTCGACGCCATCCTGGTGGGCGAGAGCCTGATGCGCCAGCCCGACCTCGCCGCCGCCGCCGCCGCGCTCGTGGGGCGGCCCAGGCGGGCACGGGGGGCGGGATGACGCGCGGATGGCCGCCCGCGGTGAAGGTGTGCGGGCTGATGCGCCCGGGTGACGCGGAGGTCGCGGTGGAGGCGGGGGCGCGGTACCTGGGGGCGATCCTGGCGCCGGGGGGCAAACGCACGGTGACGGCGGAGGCCGCCGCGGTTATCTTTGGCGATCTCCCCGCGAAACGCGCCGGCGTGTTCGTGAACGCCACGGCCGGCGAGCTGCGCCGCGCCGCCGCCACCGCCCGGCTCGACGTGCTGCAGCTGCACGGCGACGAGCCGCCGGAGCTGGCGGCCGCGCTGCGCGGGGAAGGGTACACGGTGTGGAAGGCGGTGCGCCCGCGCGACGGCGACGAGTTCGCCGCCGCGGCCGTCCGCTACGGCGACGCGGTGGACGCGCTGCTGCTGGACGGCTACAGCGCCGACGCGCGCGGCGGCACCGGCACCGCCTTTCCCTGGCACGAGGTGGCCGCGCGGCTGGACGTGATGCCCCCCGGCGTGGCGCTGGTCGCCGCCGGCGGCCTCCGCCCCGCGAACGTCGCCGAGGCCGCGTCGATCCTGCGCCCCGCCATCGTGGACGTGAGCTCCGGCGTCGAGAGCTCGCCCGGCGTGAAGGACCCCGACGCCGTGCGCGCCTTCGTCGCCGCCGTCCGCGCGCTCGGCGGCTGACGTGGCAAGCGGGTCGGGCCAGTTGACGCGGGTGACACGTGACGGGCTGGTCGATGCGTGGAGATCGGACGACACAGGTTTGGAGCGCGCATCGTCTGCTCCCACGGCGGGTTGAAACCCGCCGCTGGAACCGCGGGAAGTCCGCTCCGCGGACTGGGCCGCCCGGCGTCGCCGATGCGAGTGGATTCGCGCCCGCCGGGAAGGATGCCGCGGAATGCGCGGGATGAAGTCCGCGAAGGCGGACTGTGCGCCGTTGTAGCCGCGAGTTCACTCGCATACGACGACATCCGCATCACGCGGTGATTCCGGCATCCTCAGGATCGATGGTGCCGGGCGACGCGCCGGCGTCTGATCACACGAAACGATCGGGAGCGGCGCTCCGCTCTCCCGCTGGATACTCGTTGGGACGAAGAATCGAACGATGAGCACGATGCTGCTGGACGCGGAGGCCGCCGCGGCGACCATCGCGCGGGCCGAGGAGACGGGGCGCTTCGGCGCGTTCGGCGGGCGCTTCGTCCCCGAGACGCTGATCGCCGCGCTGGACGAGCTCACGGGGGTGTATGCCGCCGCGCGCGAGGACCCGGCCTTCTGGGACGAGCTGCACGCCCTCTGGCGCGACTTCGTTGGCCGGCCCACGCCGCTGTACCGGGCGCGGCGCCTGGGCGAGGCGTGCGGCGGGATCGACGTCTTCCTGAAGCGCGAGGACCTGAACCACACCGGCGCGCACAAGATCAACAACTCGCTCGGCCAGGTCCTGCTCGCCCGGCGGATGGGGAAGGAGCGCATCATCGCCGAGACCGGCGCGGGCCAGCACGGCGTGGCGACCGCGACGGCGTGCGCGCTCTTCGGGCTGCGATGCATCGTCTACATGGGCGAGGAAGACGTCCGCCGGCAGGCGCTGAACGTATACCGGATGAACCTGCTGGGCGCCGAGGTGCGCCCCGTGGGCAGCGGCACGCGCACCCTCAAGGACGCCACCAACGAGGCGATCCGCGACTGGGTGACCAACGTCCGCGATACGCACTACATCATCGGCTCCGTGGTCGGGCCCGATCCGTATCCGCGGATGGTGCGCGACTTCCAGAGCATCATCGGGCGCGAGGCGCGCGAGCAGATCGTCGCGGTGGAGGGACGCCTTCCCGCCGCAGTGGTCGCCTGCGTGGGCGGGGGATCCAACGCCATCGGCATGTTCCACCCCTTCGTGGGGGACGAGGGCGTGGAGCTGATCGGCGTGGAGGCCGCGGGCGACGGGGTCGACACCGACCGCCACGCCGCCACCCTCACGCTGGGGAAGCCCGGCGTGCTCCACGGCTGCCTCAGCTACCTGCTGCAGGACGAGCACGGCCAGGTGGCCGCCGCGCACTCGGTGAGCGCGGGGCTGGACTACCCGGGCGTGGGCCCCGAGCACTCGTTCCTCAAGGAGAGCGGCCGCGCGCGCTACACCAGCGTGACCGACGCCGAGGCGCTGGCCGCCTTCGAGCGGCTGGCGCGGCTCGAGGGGATCATCCCGGCGCTCGAGTCGGCCCACGCGATCGCCTTCCTGCTGCGCGAGGGCGCGGCGTGGAAGGGGCGTGGGCCGGTGGTCGTCTGCCTCTCCGGGCGCGGCGACAAGGACGTGGCGCAGGTGGCCGAGATGACGGGATGAGTCGGGAAGGGAGAGCACCGGGTGCCGGTTTGGATCCAAAGGCGCGCCTCCTCGCAGAAAACCGTTGTGAAAGCGCAGTTTAGCGATTATGCTATCGGCCTGCGTCCCCACGCCCGGCATGCCCCGTCCTACCTGATGACGGATTCCGCAACCGAAACCCTGGTCCCCGCCTCGCGCGGCGCCCCCGGCGCCGCCGCGCCCGAGGCGCGCGCGCTGGTGCAGGAGGCGCTGCGCGGGCTGGCGAAGGCGTGGCGCGCCCACCTGCTGTACGAGGGGCACTCGCCCGCGCTCGACCGCATCGTGGAAGGCCTGCGCGAGTCGCTGCAGCGCACCTTCACCGACGTTCCCTTCTTCACCGTGGCGGTGGAGGAGCGCGAGCTGATGTGGGAGGGCGCCGCCGTGTACCACGGCGAGGACGGGCCCGGCTTCGGCGGCGCGGCGCAGCGCGGCGACCCCGCGCGCGAGAACCTGGCCTTCACGCTCTACCGCGACGGGGTGCGCGAGCTGTCGTTCCACCGCGGCTTCGAGCGCGACGAGCTCGACGCCTTCCTGCGCATCCTGGCGCGGGTGAGCCGCGTGCGCGGCGAGGAGGACGACCTCCTCACCATGCTGTGGGACGTGGACTGGTACCACCTGCGCTACCGCTACGTGGAGGCGCTCCCCGACGGCACCGCCCTCCCCGCGGCGTCGAGCGAGGTGGCGAAGCCCGCCGCGGCCGCCCCGCGCGAGGAAGAGGTGCAGCTGGCCAGCACCGTCTCGCCCGACGACTTCCGGGGCGCGCTCTACTTCCTGGACGCCGAGGAGCTCCGGCGGCTGGAGGGCGAGCTCGCGCGGGAGATGCGGCGCGACCTCTGGACCGACGTGCTGAACGCCCTCTTCGACCGGGTGGAGGATGGCGGGGCGCTGCGGCAGGAGCAGATCGTGGGGATCCTGGGCGACCTCCTCCCCATCCTGCTGGGCTCGGGGCGGCTGGAGACGGGCGCCCTGGTCCTGGGCGAGCTGGTGAAGATCGCCACCGGCGGGCAGCGCATGGCCCCGCCGGTGATGAAGGCGCTGCGCGGCCTCTTCGACCAGCTGGCCGAGCCGGCCACGGTGGCCGAGCTGGTGCGCACGGTGGAGGGCGCCGGCGCGGCCGTGAGCGAGGCCTCGCTCGGCGCGCTCCTCAGCTACTTCCCCCCCGAGGCGCTGGGCCCGCTGCTGAAGGCGGCCGAGACCACCGCCTCGCCCGCCGTGCGGCGCAACGTGCAGCAGGCCGCCGAGCGCCTGGCCGGCGGCGCGCGCGAGCACCTGGCCCGGCTGCTGGTCGATCACGACGACGCGGTGGCCGCGGGCGCCGCCCGCCTGGTGGGGCGCCTGCGCGTGACCACCGCCGCGGCCGACGTGGCGCGCCTCCTTCGCCGGGGCGACGCGGGCACGCGGCTGGCGGCGGTGGAGGCGCTGCAGGAGCTGCGCTCGCCCACCGCCAGCGAGGCGCTGGAGACGGTGCTGGAAGACGGCGACGCGCGCGTGCGCGTGGCCGCCGCGCGCGCCCTCAGCGCGCTGCGCTGGGCGCCGGCGAAGGCACGGCTCGAGGCCGCGCTCGACGGCAAGCGCCTGCGCGAGGCCGAGCTGACCGAGCGCATCGCCTTCTTCGAGGCGTACGGCGGCCTCGCCGGGGCCGACGGGGTGCCGAACCTGGAGCGCATCCTCAACGGCCGCAGCTGGCTGGGGCGCCGCGAAAGCCCCGAGATCCGCGCCTGCGCCGCCCGCGGGCTGGGGAAGATCCGCCACCCCGCCGCCGAGAAGGCCCTGAACGCCGCCGCGGCCGACCCCGATCCCGTGGTCCGCACCGCGGTGAGCCACGCCCTCAAGTCGCTGCGCCAATGAGCGATGTGCTCACCCATCCCGCCGAGGCGCACCGCGCCGCCGCGCAGCACCACCCGGGGCTGAGCGGCGAGGAGCGCGACCTGCAGCGCAAGGGGCGCGACTTCCTCTTCGCGCTGGCCGGCGCGCTCCGCGCGCTGCAGCTGTACCCGCTCGAGAACCAGGCGGTGGTCGACGCGCTCAACACCCTCGAGGCGACCGCCGGCGCGGTGCTGGGGGTCGACGAGGAGATGGTGGTGCGCTACGTGGGCGACTTCTTCTTCGTCAACGACGTGCGCCTGCGGGTGGATCTCGCGTCGTACGCCACGTACGGGCAGGTGGGGCGCGCCCTCAACCGCCACCGCATCGGCCAGCTGGAGGTGTTCCGCGGCGCCGAGCGGGGCGAGTGGACGGCGCTCCTCTCGCTGGTCAACGCCGAGCCCGACGCCGAGGAGCCGTTCGGCACCTTCTTCGACCGGCTGGGGCGCACCGCGGTGCTGCACCTGGGCGTGGGCCCCGACCGCGAGAGCGAGGACCCCACGGGCGACCTGGGGCGGCAGATGGCCAAGCGCACCTACGCGCAGACCGTGGCCGTGGCCCGCGAGGCGATGAGCGGGCTGCGCATGGGGCGCGGCGTGAGCCTGCGCCCGGTGAAGCGCGCGGTGCAGGCGATCGTCGACCAGGTGCTCACCAACGAGGCCTCGATCGTGGGGCTCACCACCCTGCGCGACTACGACGAGTACACCTTCACCCACTCGGTGAACGTGTGCATCTTCTCGGTCGCCCTGGGGAAGAAGCTGGGCTTCGACAAGCACCAGCTGTACGAGCTCGGGCTGGGCGCGCTGCTGCACGACGTGGGGAAGGTGCGGATGCCGCTGGAGCTGATCAACAAGCCCGGCCCGCTCACCAAGGACGAGTTCCCGGTGCTGCAGGAGCACCCCACCGAGGGGCTCCTCTCGCTCTTCGAGATGCGGGGGCTCAGCGAGGTGCCGCTGCGGGCGATGCTGGTGGCCTACGAGCACCACATGAAGATCGACCAGACGGGGTACCCGCGGTCGATCCGGGTGCGCGAGCCCACGCTCTTCGGCAAGATCGTGGCGGTGGCCGACGGCTTCGACGCGGCCACCACCAAGCGCAGCTACCAGGCGCAGCCCTGGCCGGCCGACCGCGTGCTGCGCGAGATGCGCGACAACCCCACCCGCGGCTTCGATCCGCTGGTGGTGAAGGCGTTCATCTCCATGACCGGGATCTACCCGGTCGGCAGCGTCGTCATCCTCGACACCTTCGAGCTGGCGGTGGTCTGCCAGACCAACCCCAACCCCGAGTGCCTGCACCAGCCGATCGTGAAGGTGATCTACGATTCGCTGGGGGTGCCGCTGGTGCCCCCGCGCACGCTGGACCTTTCGGAGACGGACCCCGCGACGGGGAAGCCGCGGCGCAGCATCATCAAGACCACGGACCCGGAGCGGTACGGGATCAATGTCGGTGACTACTTCGTCTGACCGCGCGGGGGTGGCCCGCGCGTTCCACGCCGCGCGCGCCCAGGGCCGCGCGGCGCTCGTTCCCTACGTCACGGCCGGCCATCCCTCGGCGGCCGAAACCGCGGCGATCCTGCGGATGCTGGCCGACGAGGGCGCCGACGTGATCGAGCTGGGCGTTCCCTTCAGCGACCCGCTGGCCGACGGGCCCATCATCCAGCGTTCCTCCTTCCGCGCCATCGAGCAGGGGGTGGACATGGCGTGGACGCTGCGCGCGCTGGCCGAATTCCGCCGCGAGCGCGACACGCCGGTGGTGCTCTTCACCTACCTGAACCCGGTGATCCACCACGGGGTCGATCGCTTCCTGGCCGACGCGGCCGACGCCGGCGCCGACGGCGTGCTCCTCACCGACCTCCCCGTCGGGGCCGACCCGGAGCTGGAGGCGCGCTTCGCCGCCGCCGGGATGGACCTGATCCGCCTGGTTTCGCCGACCACCACGCCCGAGCGGGTGCGGACGATCGCCCGGGCGGCGCGCGGCTTCCTCTACTACGTCTCGCGCACCGGCGTCACCGGCGTGGCGCAGTCGCTCTCCGCCGGGCTGGCGGGCGAGGTGGCCGAGGTGCGCGCGGTGACCGACGTGCCGGTGGCCGTGGGCTTCGGCATCTCCACCGCCGCGCAGGCCGCCGAGGTCGCCGCCATCGCCGACGGCGTGGTGGTCGGCAGCGCGCTGGTCGACCGGCTGGAGCGCGGCGGGATCGGCGCGGCGCGCGCGCTGATGCGCGAGCTGCGCGGCGCCGTAGATTCGGCCGCGCGCGCCTGATCGCCCACGGCGGACACGTGCCCTCGCTTCTCCCGCTCACCTCGCCGCGTCTTCTCGCGCCGCCCTCTCCGGGTAAGCGGAGTGAACGTCGCTCCGCCGGCGTGGGGAGGGGCGCGTGAGACCCTCGCCGGACGATGACTTCCTGCCGACCCCACCCTCTCCCTCGGCCGGCCCGGCCGTGAGCCCCCGCGCCCTGTCGCCGCTGCTGGAAGCGGTGCTGCGCCTGTACGCGCGCGGCCTGATCGGGCTGGGCGTGGCGGTGCTGGCGGCCGCCTGGCTGCGCTGGCCGCCCTCGCCGGTGGGGTACGCGGCGGCGGTGGCGGGGGTGGTCGCGGTGGCGGGGCTGCGCTACGGCGCGGTGCCGCTCAGCAAGTTCTCGTACGTGACCATGACCATCGTTCCCGTCGGCGCGCTCACGCTGATGGGCGAGCCGGTGGCCGGGGTGATCGCGGCGGCCGCGGGAACGCTGCTGGGTGACGCCGTGCGCGGCAAGCAGACCTTTCCCGCGGCGGTGAACGCCGGGCGCGAGGCGGTGGCGGCCGTCGCGGCCGCGGGGATCTACGCGGCGGTGAGCGCGTGGACGCACGACCCGTCGCTCGACGGCGCGGCGGGGCCGCTGGCGGTGGGCGGGATCCCCGGCTTGGCCTTCTACTTCCTGGCCTGGTTCGCCTTCTCGCGCGGGCTCTTCTACTTCTCGCTGGCGGCGCGCGCCAAGCTGACGGCGGGGGAGTGGGGGATCATCCTGCGCTACGAGGTGGTCTCGGCCGGGCTGGGGACGATGGCGGCGCTGCTGGTGACGGCCGCCTTCCACTTCTCGGCCGAGGGGTACGGCTGGCTGCTGATCCTCATCCCCCTGGCGGTGGTGGGGATCCTGGCGCGCGCGCTGGTGGTGGAGGCGATCGCCAGCGAGGAGCTGCGCAAGGTGGTGGCGATGGAGGCGGTGATCGCCGCGGGGATGCCGCTGGGCGAGAGCCTGGCCAGCATCGAGAACCTGGCCGCGCGGCTGGTGGACTGGACGCGGCTGCACATCTTCGCGGGCGAGGCGGGCGCGCTGCGGCGCATCTACCCGCCCGAGGGGCGCGGCCGCGAGCCGGCGCCGGTGGACGGCCTCCGCGCCCGCGCGCTCGCCGCCGAGGCCGCCACCGTGATCGACGACGCGCGCCGCGACGGCCGGATGGAGGGCGAGACCACCGACGTGCGCTCGGTGGTGATCCAGCCGCTGCGCTACGGCAGGATCACCCTGGGCGTGCTGGAGCTGGCGCACCACCGCCCGCGCGCCTACGGGCCCAACGAGCTGCGCCTGATCGAGCGCTTCGGGCGGCAGGTGTCGCTGGCGCTGCAGCTGGACTCGCTGGTGCGGCCGATGACGCAGAGCGCCGGCGAGATGGAGGCGCAGCTCCGCGCGCTGGGCACGCGGCTGCGCGAGCTGCACCACACGGGCGACGGCGTGGCCGGCTTCGCCGCCGAGATCCGCGCCCGCATCGCCGACCAGGGCGAGCGCACCGCGCGCGGGCTGGAGGCCACCGAGGCGCTGGCCGACGCGGCCGAGGCGATCGCCGACGACGCGGGCGCCGCGGCGCGCGCCAGCGGCGAGGCCGGCCAGCTCGCCACCGGCAACCGCGCCGCCATGCGCGAGGCGATCGAGCGGCTGGTGGAGCTGCGCGACTTCGTGGACGGCGAGGCGCGGGCGCTCACCGGGCTGGCGCGCGCCTCCGACCGCATCTCGGACCTGGTGGCCGCGATCCACGACATCGCCGAGCAGACCAACCTGCTGGCGCTGAACGCCGCGATCGAGGCGAGCCGGGCGGGGGAGCACGGCCGCGGCTTCGCGGTGGTGGCCGACGAGGTGCGGAAGCTGGCCGACAGCAGCGGGCGCGCCGCGGCCCAGGCGCGCGAGATGGTGGACGGGGTGCGCGGGCAGATGAGCGCCGCGCTGGGGCGGATGGAGCAGGGCGCCGGCCGTGTGGCGAACGTGGGCGACCTGTCGCGCACCGCGCTCGACTCGGTCGACCGGATCGCCGAGGCCGCCGCCGGCTCGGCCGAGGTGACCAGCCGCATGGCCGAGCGCGCGCGCGAGCAGCGGGCCCGCGTGGACGGCCTGCGCCGCGAGATCGCCGCCGTCAGCCGGCTGGCCGCCGAGAACGGGCAGGGCGCCACCTCGGTGGCCGACGCCGCCCGCGAGCAGGCCGAGACGCTCGCCGAGATCGAGCGCGCCGCCGAGGCGCTGGGCGAGGTGAGCGGGCGGCTCAACAGCTACATCTCCCGCTTCAGCGCCATCGGTTGAGCTCCGCGGGAGCTTCCGGGGTCACACGGGGCGACGGAGGAGACGGGGCGGAGATCATTCGTGATCTCCGCCCCGTCTTCGTTGCGGCACGGTCGCGCCATCCTACGGTGCGATTCCGTGCCGGGGAATCGCGCGTTCGTGCCGCGATCCGTCACGATGGCGCCACGTGGATTGGATCGGAGGGAATCCATCATCAGCTTTCTGCTCCTGAACGACGTTGCAGTTCGCCCCGTCCGGCCCTCCGCACCGCCCGCGCCTCCACCCTCCCGCCACACCACGCCTCGGTTGACCACTCTCGCGTTTCCTTCACCGCCGCACGCCGTGGCGGGTGTTCGCCGCGCCGCGCCGGTGATCCTTCACGTGATCGCGCCGCTGGTCGCCGGGGCGGCCATCTACCTGCTCTTACGCGCGCCCACGCTGCTGGTGTTCGGGTGGGTGGACGCGGCGGGCGGGGAGGCCGCGCTCCGGGCGGCGCGCGGCCACACGCTGGCGTACGCGCGGGCGCTGGGCGACACGGCGCTCTTCTCCGCCCCCGACGCGCTCTGGGTGTACGCGCTGACCGCGGCGATGCTGCTGGTGTGGCGCGGCCAGCCGGGGCGCGCGCGGCACGCGTGGATCGTCTCCGGCGTGCTGCTGGGCGCGGGGAGCGAGCTCGGGCAGCTCGCGGGGGTGGTGCCGGGCACGTTCGACGGGCGGGACCTGCTGGTGAGCGTGGGCGCGTTCGCCCTGGCGCTCCTCCTCACTCCCACACGACCCACCATCAAGAGGACCCGATGAAGCATCAGCACCTCGCCTCCGCCCTGCTTCTCGCCGCCTTCGCGGGGCTGGCCGCCGGCAGCAGGGACAAGAACGCGCCGGACGGAGGCACCACCCGGAGCTTGGCACACGGCGCGGACAGCGCCGCGGCGCGGCCGGCCACCAGGAGCGCCTACATGGAGCGGGTGGACCGCGAGCTGGCCGGGCTGCGAACCTTCGACGGCGCGCAGTACTACACGAGCAAGGACGCGCTCATGATCGAGGCCGGGCTCTTCGGCGCCTGGGCCAGGCTGGTGAACGAGGGCGGCGGCTTCCCGCTGTCGCCGGCGGAGAAGGGAAAGGTGGCGCAGCTGAGGGAGCGCGTTTCCGGCATCCAGACGCGCGAGTTCCCCAAGATGCGCCAGGCGTACGCCAAGGCGATCGGCGATGCGATGTGGGAGCACGACATGGAGGTGACGTCGGGCGGGCAGGCGCACCGCACGCTGCGGCTCACCGCCGCGATCTTCGCGGCGAACGTGAACATCAAGAAGACGCAGGAAACCGTGTACGAGCCGTCGATGCTCTTCCGCTTCAAGCGGCTCGAGTTCCGCTGGTACCGCGGGCAGGACGATTTCACCTATTACGACCTGGAATCGCCCTCCGACGGGGCCGTGCGGAACCTGACCGAGCAGGGGTGGGCACCCGCCTCCACCACGCACTGAAGGTTCGGGCGTCACTCCTCGACCACGGAAACGGGTCTCATGCATCGCATGAGACCCATTTCGTAAATATCGGCCACGACGCTGTTTGGGCTTTTTCACCGCAGACGCGTTCTCACCCTCGGTTTCGACGTCGTGGCATCTACCGCGTGGTCACCACCAGCCGGCCGGCCTCGGCGATGCGGACGGTGATGCCGGCGAACCCGGCGGCGATGGTGACGCGGCCCAGGTGGGCGGTCTGCGTGGCATCCATCATCCACACCGGGAACTGGCCGGGCGGGAGCAGCGGCAGGCGCGCGTGGCCTTGGGCGTCGGTCTCGACGGCGGGGAGGGGGCCGATGCGCACCGTGGCGCCCGCCAGCGGCTGGCCGGCGGCGTCCACCGCGGCGAGCTCGAAGGTGGCGATGCGGCCGGACGCGGGCGTCGTCGATCCTGGCGCCGCCGGGGACGCGGGAGGCGCGGCGAGCTGCCGCTCGGTGGTGCCGGTGCCGCGCTCCAGCGCGGTGGTCTCGCGCATCTCCACGTCCACGCGGCTGGCCAGGCCGGTGTGGGTGTGGATCTCGCCCTGGCCACGCGCGGTGCCGGCCTGCGCGCGCACGGTCACCACCGTCTGCGTGGGAACGCCGCAGAGCACGTAGAAGCCGTTCCCGTCCGGCCGCGTGGCCACCAGGCTGCGGTCGAAGGAGACGCTGCGCGCCGTGTATCCCCTGGTGAACCAGCTCCCGGTGACCGTCGCCTGCTCGGCGTTGGGGCCGGTGACGCGGCCCATCACCACGGCCGGCTGGCGGCGGAGCGACGTGTCGGCGCAGAGCGCGTGGATGGCGGCGGGCCAGCCGGGAAGGCCGAGCGCGACGGTGGCGGTGTCGCCCGCTCCGAGCGCCACGGGAACGGCGCGGCCGGTGGAGCCCAGCGGGCCGAGATGGGGGACGGAGAAGGCCAGCGTGTAGCGCCCCTCGCCCGGCGCCTGGAGGAGGTAGGCGCCGTCGGGGCCGGCCACGGTGGTGGCCTGCGTGCCGGAGAGGTACACCTGCGCGCCGGCGGCCGGCGCGCTCCGCGTGCTGTCCCACACCACGCCGCGGATCACCGGGCCGCCGCGCGCGGCGAAGAGCGGCCGCCCGTCGCCGCCCAGCACGCGCGTCACCTCGCCACCGGCCTCGATCACCGCCGAGAGCACGATGTTGGTGCGGCGGGTCATCCCGCTCCGGTCGCGCACGTCGTAGCCGATGCGGTACACGTTCTCGGCGCGAACCTGCGGCATGCGGATCGTCCAGCGCCGCACGATCCAGGGGCCGCCCTCCACCCGCTCGTACTCCACGGTGCCGCCGGCGCGGCGGTCGTCGCTCTCGGGCGGGCCGCCCTCGTAGCCGAACTCCACGCGCCGCAGCTCCGACGAGCGCCGGTCCAGCCAGAGCGTGCCGCGGATGTCGCTCACGCGGCGGCCGCGCACCGGCTGGAACGCCAGGCCGATCAGCGCGGGGTCGCTCCCCTCCACCACGCGCAGGCAGTGGTCGTTCACGAACTCCTCGCTCAGCATCACCGCCGCGTCGGGCGCCCAGTACGCGGTGGAGTCGCCCTCCGCCTTCTGCACGAACCCCTTGGCGCTCAGCTCCGCCGGCGCGAGCGACTTGTACGGCAGGTCCGACACGCTGGTCCCGGTGACCCGGTCCTCGTGGCGCACGGTGTTGTCGCCGGGGTCCACCTCGCGCGTCCACTGGTTCACGTCGTACCGGTAGAGGCGGGCGCTCTGGCCGTAGGCGGTGGCGCTGAGCGCCTTGCGCGCCTCTTCCCAGAGCGTGGCGGTGGCCAGGCCGGCGCCGGGGCGCACCTGGCAGCGGCGCGCGGCGGGGGTCACCGTGAGCCCCTGCAGCATCACCGCCTGCCCCGATGCCACCAGCCGCTCGGTGCGCGTCTCGCCCGCCGCGAGCGTGAAGCGCGGCGACGTCACGGCCGCGTAGCCGATGCGCTCGGCGCGCACCGCGTAGCGCCCCGGCCCCGGCGCGCGCAGCGTGTATCCGCCGCCCGCGCCCGTGAGGGTGCGCGCCACCTGCGTTCCGCCCGAGTCCACCAGCGCCACCAGCACGCGCTCCACCGGCGCGCCGCCGGGCTCGCGCAACGTTCCCTCCACCGTCTGCGCGGCGGCCCGGCCGGCCGCGAGCGCCACGACCAGCGGCAGGATCAGGCGGATGCGTGCGATCATCGGCGGGCGGGGGAGCGGGGGAATTTCCACGGGTGAACTGCAGGTGCGGTGGATGACGATAGCGCCACGGCCGCGGATCGCGCCATCGCGCGGGCCCATCAAGGATGATCGCGCTCCGGATGCGGTCGCGTTGCCCTCAGGAATCACCGCGAAGGGCCTCCAATCCTCTTCTCCCGCACTTCCGGTGTCATCCTGAGGGTGGCCACGCCGTCTCTCGTCCTGCGAAGATGGCCGCAGGCCGAAGGATCCAAAGCATGCCCGCGCGCTGCGCCGGCCGGAGCGCATCGTCGGCTATGGATCCTTCGCGCTGCGGCCCTTGGTGCAGCGTCCGGTGCCGCGTGGTCGCGCTCAGGATGACAGCCCGTCAATGACTCTATCCCTTTCAACCACAAGACCTTGACGTTGTCATCCTGAGGCCGGCCACGCCGTCTCTCGTCGAGCGATGATCGTCGCAGGCCAAAGGATCCAAAGCATGCTCGCGCGCTACACCGGCCGGAGCGCGTCGCCGGATGTATCCCGCGTTCATCAGATCTCTTGGATGATTTCAGAGGCAAAAGATGCACGCGGGAGGACGCGCGGGGGAACCGGCGCGCTTCTTTCGTGTTTTCAGAAAGATCCACGTCTACAACGAACGAGCGAAACAGATGAGCACACCGCGACCGATGCGCCGCAACCCCACCCCCGAGCCGCTGCGCAGCCAGCTGGTGGAGGTGCGCCGAGGCCTTCTGCGCCTGCACAAGGGGCTGATCGACAGCGAACGCGCCGAGTGGGAGCGCGGCCGCGGGCCCGTGACCAACGCCGAGCTGCTGCAGGCGCTGATCGAAGACCCGTTCTTCGCCTGGCTGCGCCCGTACAGCGGGCTGATCGTGGACATCGACGAGGCGCTCTCGGGTGACGAGGCGGTCACCGAGGAGCAGGGCCAGGCGTTCGTCCGCCAGGCGCGCGCCCTGATCGCGGTGGACGAGGGCGACGAGCCCACCGTCAACCGCTACGACCTGGTCTGCCGCCGCGATCCCAACGTGCTGCTCCTGCACGTGGAGATGAACAGCCGCCTGAACGACGCCGACTCCGGGAGCTGACCGGCGCGGCGGGATCGATGAACGAATCGCGGCGCGGGCACGCATCGGCGTGCCCGCGCCGCTTCTTTTCTCCGACGATCGGACGGCTCGACGCCGTCTCCGCCGCATTCAGCCGCGCGCGGGCAGGATACGCCGGCGCGCGCGAGCCAGCGCGATGACGCTCGCGAGCGAGATCACGCTCCCGGCCGCCAGCGTGGCGATGGCGATGCCGAGGTCGATCCGCGCGTACTCGGGCCGGCCCGCGGCCTCCACGCTGTCGCGCGAGAGGCGGGTGGCGTTGCCGGACCGGTAGACGAGGGGGCGAGGGAGAAGGTCGTGCTCGATCTCCGCTGCGGGGAGCATCGCGACCTCGTCTCCGCCCGAATCTCCGAGCAGCGTCACGTGGTCCGCGTGGCAGGCGATCGCGCCGACGACGGGGCGGGCGTAGCTGTACCAGAACTGCAGCTCGCGCCCGCCGCGGCGCTGGTACGTCACCGAATACCAGAACGCGGTCATCATCGCGCCCCCGCGGTACAGGCGGACGGTGGCGTTCGTCTCCGGGACGATGCACCGTGCCAGGCGCGTCTCGCTCGCCGGGTCGCCGCTCACGTTGCGGACGGGCGCCATCGCCCGGCGCGCGGCGGATCCGCCGGCCATCATCAGCAGCAGGCCGATCAGCAGCCCCGCGCCGGGAATCATCAGGCGCGCCACGCGCGCCTGCGCCGCGAGCACGCGTGCCGCCTCGCGCGGCGGCGGACCGACAGGTGAGCGGCGCTCCACGATCATCCCCCGGCGGAGCCCAGCAGCATCCCCACCGCGAACACCAGCGCGCCGCCCACCACCACCTGGATCAGCGTGGGCCCCAGCGGGCTCTTCATGAAGTGGCGGCGGATCCACGCGATCGCCAGCAGCTCCACCACCACCACCACGTACGCCAGGGTGAGCGCCGTCTTCAGGTTCGGGAGAAGGAAGGGGAGCGTGTGCACCATCCCCCCGAGCGTGGTGGCCAGCCCGGTGATGGCGCCGCGGCTCCACGGGTTCCCGCGCCCGCTGATCACGCCGTCGTCCGACAGCGCCTCGGCCAGCCCCATGCTGATCCCCGCGCCCACCGACGCCGCCAGCCCCACGTAGAACGCCGCCAGCGGCCGGTGCGTGAGCTCCGCCGCGGCGAAGAGCGGCGCCAGCGTGCTCACGGAGCCATCCATCAGCCCCAGCAGCGCGGGTTGAACGCGCTGCAGCACCATCGCGTGCGAATACTCGGAGGTCCCTTCGGGCGGGGAAGCGTCGGACACGGAAGACTCCGGCTCGTTGTTCGGGATGATCGATGTCGCGTGATGCACACGCGCGCGTGCGGCTACAGAATCGCGGTCGGACGCGGCACAGTCCAGATCCGTGCCGTCTCCGTCGCTGTCGTCTGCTGCGACGCCGCTGCTGGCGGGCGGCTGGACGCCACGGGCAACCGCCACGGGAGGCCTCCCGAACCGCGCGGGGCGGGTGATGCCGGGACGGAGTATCGAGGACGATGCAGGGCGCGATCCCGGCGCGAAACCTCGCGACGTGGGTGTCGGATGATGTAACTGGATGTGGTGCAGTGACTTACACCAAGCCAGCAAAATCCAGCGATTGGAAGGATCGTGAGCTGGATGAAAATCACTCTCATCCGAGTCTTGCGGGAGAGATTCGCGGCTGGTACAATGCGGTTGAGAATCGTTCTCAAGCCACTCACGAGCCTGATCCGCTGATCGATATGCGACTGCTGACCGCCGCCGGCGCGCTTTGCGTTCTTGGCAGCACCCACGCCGCGGCGCAGGCCGCGCGGCCCACGATGCTGGCCCTGGCCACCACGCCGCGCGCCGCCGCCGCGCCGGGCGACACCATCGCCCGCGTGACCTTCAACATCCCCGCGCTCCCGCTGGCCGACGCGCTGGCCGAGTTCAGCCGCCAGGCCGACGTCCGCATCCGCCTGGACGCGGCGGCCGCCAGCGGCGCGCGCTCGCACGCCGTCAGCGGCAGCTACACCGCCGCCGAGGCGCTGCGGCGCATGCTGGAGGGCACGGGGCTGAGCGCGCGCTTCAGCGGCCAGCGCACGGCGGTGGTCACCGGCGGCACCGGCGAGTACGCGCTCACCACGCTCAACGTGGTGGCCGAGCGCAACCACGGCTACGCCGCCGTGCGCAGCAGCACGGCGACCAAGACCGACACGCCGCTGCGCGACACGCCGCAGTCGGTGAGCGTGGTCACCCGCGAGGTGATCGCCGACCAGGGGATGCAGGGGATGGCCGACGTGGTGCGCTACGTGCCCGGCGTGCAGATGGGGCAGGGCGAGGGGCACCGCGACGCCCCCACCATCCGCGGCACCTCGAGCACCGCCGACTTCTTCGTGGACGGCGTGCGCGACGACGCGCAGTACCTTCGCGACCTGTACAACGTGGAGCGGGTGGAGGCGCTCAAGGGGAGCAACGCCATGATCTTCGGCCGCGGCGGCGGCGGCGGCGTGCTGAACCGGGTGAGCAAGCAGGCCGGGTGGGCGCCCGTGCGCACCTTCACCGCCGAGACCGGCAGCTGGGACCACAAGCGCACCACGGTCGACGTGGGGCAGGGGCTCTCCGGCGCGGTGGCCGCGCGCTTCAACGGGATGTGGGAGAACAGCGAGGGCTTCCGCGACTTCGCGGAGCTGCGCCGCTACGGCATCAACCCCACGCTGGCGCTGTCGCTGGGCGCCACCCGCGTGGACGTGGGCTACGAGCGCTTCCACGACCGGCGCAACGTGGACCGCGGCATCCCCTCGTACCAGGGCCGTCCGTCGGGCGCGGAGGTGGAGACCTTCTTCGGCAACCCGGGCGTGAACCTGAGCCGGATGGACGTGAACGCCGCCACGGCCACCATCGAGCACACCGCCGGCGCGCTGACGCTGCGCAACCGCTCGCGCTTCGCCGACTACGACAAGTTCTACCAGAACACCTTTCCCGGCGCCGTGACGGCCGACGGGAGCCAGGTGGCGCTCAGCGCCTACAACCACGCGCTCAGCCGCCGCAACTGGTTCAACCAGACCGACGTGATCGGCCACGCCAGCACCGCCGGCGTGCGCCACACCGTCCTGGTCGGCGGCGAGCTGGGGCGCCAGGCGGGCGACCAGTTCCGCAACACGGGCTACTACAACAACACCGCCACGTCGCTCACCGTGCCGTTCGGCTCGCCCACCGTGACCACGCCGGTCACCTGGCGCCAGAGCGCCACCGACGCCGACAACCGCACCGTGGCCACGGTGAGCGCGGTGTACCTGCAGGAGCAGGCCGAGCTGGCGCCCTGGCTCCAGCTTCTCGGCGGACTGCGCTTCGACCGGTTCAACGTGGAGTACCACAACAACCGCAACGACAGCGGCCTGGACCGCAAGGACGACCTCTGGTCGCCACGCGCCGGCGTGGTGCTGAAGCCGGTGCAGCCGCTCTCGGTCTACGGCAGCTTCAGCGTGAGCTACCTCCCCAGCTCGGGCGACCAGTTCAGCTCGCTCACCGCCACCACCGAAACGCTGGAGCCGGAGAAGTTCACCAACCGCGAGGTGGGCGCCAAGTGGGACGTGCGCAGCGGCCTGTCGCTGACCGCGGCCGCGTACCGCCTGGAGCGCACCAACACCACGGCCACCGATCCCACCGATCCGTCGAAGGTGGTGCAGACGGGCGAGGCGCGGACCACCGGCTTCGAGCTGGGCGCCACCGGCAACATCACCCGCGGCTGGCAGATGGTGGGTGGCTTCGCCAGCCAGCGCGCGCGCATCGTGAGCGCCACCACCGCCGCCAAGGCGGGCGCCCTCGTCCCCCTGGTGCCGCACCAGACGATGTCGCTGTGGAACCGCGTGCAGGTGATCCCCGCGGTCGGCTTCGGCGTCGGCATCATCCGCCAGAGCGACATGTACGCCGCGGTCGACAACACCGTCACGCTCCCCGGCTTCACCCGGGCCGACGGCGCGCTCTTCCTGCGGGTGAACGCGGCGCTGGGCGCGCAGGTGAACGTGGAAAACCTCTTCGACAAGCGGTACTACGCCACCAGCCAGGGAAACAACAACATCATGCCGGGCGCCACGCGCACCCTCCGCGTGTCGCTGACCGCGCGCCCCTGAACGTCATCGGGCGATGATGGAGAAGGGGCCGGTCCCATCCGCGGGACCGGCCCCTTCGTCGTTCGCTCTCTCCCGCTCCCGTCGGTCGACCGATCTCGCGCGGATCGCCTCCACCAGGCCGCCCTTCATCCCCCCGACAGCCGTTCGGCGAGGCGGTGGAGAAAGGGGAGCTGCCCCTTGAGGATCTTCTCCGCAGCCGCGTCCAGATCGAACCAGCCGGCGCGGTCCACCTCGGGGAACTCGCGCTGGCGGCCGGACCGCGGCGGCCACTCGATGGAGAAGGTGTTGCTGCGGATGGCGGCGGCGTCGCAATCGCCCTCCAGCGCCCACGCCGTCACCACCTTGCCGCCGGCCTGCTTCACCGCGCCCAGCTCCACGAGCTCGCCCTGGGGGATGATGCCGGTTTCCTCGGCGAACTCGCGGCGCGCGGCGGCGAGCGGATCTTCGTCCGCGACGTACTCGCCCTTGGGGATGGACCAGGCGCCGGCGTCCTTCCTGGCCCAGAACGGCCCGCCGGGGTGGACCAGGAAGACCTCCACGCCGGCCGGCCGGCGGCGGTACATCAATAGCCCGGCGCTGGTCCTAGGCGGCATCGGCATTCGTCCTGGGCGCGGCGAGCCAGGCCAGCGCCTCGCCGAGCGTGCGGAACGCCTCCATCTCCTGCGCGGACTGCAGCACGTACATCCGCGCGAGCCCGAAGAGCACGTCCGTCGGCGCGTAGAAGGCGATGCGGGCGGTGACCGGCCAGGGAGTCGTCGCGCGGTCGCGCACCAGCTGCGGCGTCATCTCGCGCTGGTTGATCCCGGTCCAATCCACCAGCACGGGTGTGTCGGGGGTGAAGCCGGGGAGCGACATCATCCGCGCGCGGCACCGGTCGAACACCGGGTTGCTCACGTGCGCCGGCACCTCGATCACGATCACCGAGTGATCCACGTCGTATCGCACTCTCTCCTCGTCCATTCCGCACCTGCCGGCTGATCGTCGCGGGGGGACTCGATCTGCGGGGAGAGAACTGCATCGGGAGTGCCGCGACTCATCGGCCCGCGCCCTTCCGCTCTCCGCGGCGATCATCGCCCGTCACGCCGATGATGATCGCCCGCGCGTCCGCGCCACGCGATCGCGCACGTCGCGGCCGCGCCGCCGCGGGCTCTCGGGTGCCGAATCCAGCGCGCCTGGTGGCGGCTCCACGACCGTGTTCCCGTGGCTTCCAGCGGACCACCTCGCCAGCCGCGCATCGCCGGGCTGGATCGTGGATGCGGGCCGCCCGGCACCGGACGTCTCCGGCGCCGGGCGGTGCGCATCATCCGTCACTCGCCGCTCTCTCGCGCCCACTCCAGCGCCTCGCGGCAATCGCGGAACGCCTCGATCGGCTGCTGTGCCTGCAGCGCGTACATCCGCGCGAGCCCGTACAGCACGTCGCTCGGCGCGTAGAACGCGATGCGCGAGGAGACGGGCCAGGGTGTCCGCGCCCGTTCGCGCACCAGCTCGGCGGTAAGCGCCGACTGGTCCACCCGCGTCCAGTCCACCACCACGGGCGTGCCGGGATCGAACCCGGCGAGCGACACCATCCGCGCCCGGTACTCGTCCATAATCTGGCGATCCACCCGCACCGGGGCCCTGATGACGATCACCCCGCGGCGCTCATCGTAGCGTACGTCGTCGTCCATGCCGCACCTGCAGACAGTCATGTGATCCTGCTCGATGCAACGATCGCTGCGCCCCCACGTCCACCCACCCGCGGAACTGGTTGCATGCCGTTGAGATGCATCCACTTGCATCTGCTCGATAGGATGCGGCCCAGTTACTCCGCCATCGATGCCTTCCCATCTGTCGTTCGCCGCCGGACGGCACCGGATCCATGGCGGCGTGGATCCGCATCTGCCCGCTCCATCGGAGTGACGGGAACATGGCGAGCCTGCTGGAGAAATCGATCCGACGAAATCCGTTCGAACAACGAGATGGACGGGCTTGACGGCGCCTGGGCGGGTTTTTATAATCCGCACCGAGCGAGCACGGGACCAGAGTTGCGGAAGGACCTGGGACGCAAGCGCCCCGGGTCCTTCGTGCATTCCGGCCGGCTCGGCTCGGCCCACACGCGGGGGGCATGGAGCCCGCGCGGCACAGGCGATCGGTGGTACGGGCGGGCCCCGCACCGAGAGTCGGGACAACAACACCAAGGGAGCAGGGGATGCGTACCACCGGTACCGTCAAGTGGTTCAACGACACCAAGGGCTTCGGCTTCATCACGCCTAAGGACGGCGGCAAGGACTGCTTCGTGCACCACAGCGCGATCCAGAGCAAGGGCTTCCGCTCGCTGGCCGAGGGTGAGCGCGTGGAGTTCGAGATCGTCCAGGGCGCCAAGGGCCCCGCGGCCGAAAACGTCACCCGCCTGGGCTGATCGCCCCGGACGGACGGATCGACGCGAGGGGCCCCCTTCCAGCCGGAAGGCGGCCCCTCGCCGTTGTTCTAAATCGGTCACTCAAGCCATCAGTAGTCGACTGGGCCACTCGCGCGGTCATTGAAATGTATCTTCTTCAGTCTCGCAGTTGAAAAGTCGCCCGTGTGCACGTCCTTGAGCACCTCCCAACTCGTTGCCAGGACAAGCCATGCTGGCCCTGCGCCGACGCTGGCGCATCAGTATCAGTCCGGCTAGAAACCCACCTTCCATATCCACTTCTCGTCCGCCACCCCACTCGTCGGGTAGGCCGTACGCGTTAATCCGGTAAGTGCGACGGTGTTCTGCCGCAAGAAGCCGCGCATGTTCATGGCTTTGCCAGGAAGTCGATCTCGATGGAGCGCCCTTAGATAAAACGAAGAGCGGGGCTGCCTTCCAGGTGGAAGGCGGCCCCGCTTGCGTAAGTAGCCCGATGTCACCGCTGCGTGGATTCCGCGTGCAAATGCTTCTTACTTACATGCAGTCACGATAATGATCACTTAGCTCTCATAAAGATCTTTCAGAACGGCACGAGTCGCCTCTATGTACGCTGTAAACTCGTCCTGAACCGCAGCGTCCAACTCAATGTTTCCCAACATCGCGGCGACTTGTTCGAGCCTCTCGAACCGATCAGCCGCCAAAGGGGAATAGTCCCATTCTTCGCCGCTAAGAAACCCGGAACCGAGTGAAGCCACGGAGCTTATCACGTGATCGAGCGCACACTCTAGATCGTACGTTGGAGCGAAAGTCTGCCCATTCCTGAACCGGGACACCGGAGCATTATGCCGACGCCACGCGAACCAATCGCGGACGAACTTCTGACTATCAGGCATGCTTTCTCCTGCGTTAGTGCGAACTCTGGGAAACGCCGTCGCCTCAGGGCTCTCGGTATTGCTCGTTGCTTCGTTACCGTTTCGAGCCACGTAGTTGATGCACGATACCTTATGTCCCAATCCTCGGCGTATCTCCGTCCTAGGCACGATATTGCCAGCGGCCATCACGGCTCCGCCAATTGTCGCGGGATGTCGATCGGCTGCAGGCTCTTCATGCTCGCGTTCGCCCGCACTTCCGAGCCATCCGCCGAGACGTGCCGCCCCGACACCAGCCCGGCGGCCGCGCACTGCCGCACCACCTCGTCGAACAGCCGCTGGAACAGCCCGCTCTGGCTCCACCGCTCGTTCTTCAGCCGCGACAGCGTCGAGTGATCCGGAACCGGGTCATCCACGTTCAGCCCGCAGAACCACCGCAATTCCGATCTCGTCGCACAGCTCCCGGTCGCCGAGATCGTAGAGCCGGCCCAGCAGCATCATCCTGAGCGCCAGCTCCGGATCGACGCTTGGCCGTCCGCGGCTCGTGCTGTAGCACTCCGCCACGGCCTCGCGCAGGAACGAGAGGTCCAGGACCGCGTTGATCTTCCGCAGCGGTGATTCGCCGGCACCAGCGCGTCGACGTCCACCATCTGGAACAGCGCCGGCTGAGACTTGTTCTTTCCGAGCATATGGCTGCTGACCGGGTGAGCGACTATACCCGATCATCAATATACACTCCGGTTACTTCATCCGCAGCAGCCCGGCTCGCTTTTTTTCAACAGCCTTTTAAACGACTCGAGTTGTTGCGGCGGTACGTGAGCGGGAGAGTTTGTCGCGTAAAACCAAGGGGAGATTAGGTGCAGGAGATCCCTCTGTTTATGACGCAAATGTAATGAGCATCTGAATTTGATCTTCACATCAACAGTTTCAACATTAGCAAGAGCCGCAGAATGTCTGCGGCTCTCGACAGAGCAAGCCGTTGCAGAGGCTTCGTTACACATCTTACTCCCACGAAAACCCTTCCATCAAGGCTACCCAGTTCGTTGGTTGAACCTAATTCTTCCAAGCTTCTTGGTTTTCGGGTCGAACTCTACTCTAAAGAACAACAACCCGCCATCACACACAAATACCGGATGGGTACGCCATAGCAAGGTATCCGACGGTTCTTTGGTACCAAATGAGGCGCTCAGACGGGTAAACTCACGATGGAATCCATTGACGAATATCATCCGGCGTCCGTCCGGGTGCACGACACCGATGTACTGGCGGTAAAACTCACTTGCGTTCAATCGTGCCCTTCGGTCACTAACTTGACGATCTAGTGCCCGCTGAAGAGAAGGAGCAAAACGCTCTTCAAGAACAGCTATTTCGCTGTCGCTCGGTACCCAAGTAGAGCGAATCAAGCTTGATCGGTTGGCCCCACATTGATCTGTCACCACCTGTTGCGATGCCTCCCCAGTAAGGACTGCACCCATCGCACGATCGAAGTGCGGCTTGACATTCCCAGTGGCATCGCCAGCGCGCCCACAACAAACGATTGTGAGGGTACACAGTATACGGCCGCAACCTTTCAGCGTAGCAGACGCGCTTGATCTCCAGCGGTCGATCGTCCCCGAGTTGGGCAGTTGCGACGTTCCCGAGTACGTTGTTCTCATCTCTCATCTCCGGCACGTTGGATTCGCCCAATCAAACCCAAATCTGTCCCAATCATGGTTCGCGTTGCGTGAGTGACAGCCAACCAGAGTGCGAGCAGCATTCTCGGCTCTAACTGCTGGCCTATTGTGCTTGCCCCCACGCACTCCGCTGTATGCTCCGCCGAGTTCGTGAGCAAGCAGTATCCACGCTGACGCATTTAAATTTGTCTCCTCATCCGCTATCCATATCCCTCGATTACGTGCATCCCCATTGATGGCAAATTCCCATCCTCCGCCATCATTCGAGATGAACATGTAGTCGTTCTTCACCACAATCGTATAGCTATATGGATCTTGCCACATACGGTTCATCATCGTGCTTAGATACATGGCGGCGCTCCTTAGAGATGGGCTCGCATCCTCCGTCGTCAAGGCTTCGTTGACTCTGCTCGCAAGCGCGTTCCACAGATTGCGAGCCTGCTGTCGCTCTTCCGGTGTGTCCCCCCCGAACTTTATAGAATCAGGGCTCAGCCCATACGGATCGCCGTAGCTCACCGGGTCGCCTTCCGCGAACCCGTAGGCGTTCACGCCGCCTGCGAGGCCAATCGGGTCTTCTTGCGTGAAGCGGCCGGCGTGGGGGTCGTAGTAGCGATTGCGGCGATACATCAGGCCGCTGGCATCCTGGTTGTCGAGCACCAGGCTGCCCATCCAGGTGACGGGACCGGCGACGGTGTTGCGCCGCAAGAAGCGGCGCATGTTCATGGACTTGCCGGGGAAGT
>Ga0247773_1000070_pt1 | contig 44666 bp, 34 predicted proteins | sample UWRJL092311B6_FD_179934 | JGI IMG/M metagenome (GOLD analysis project Ga0247773, IMG submission 179934) | Plant litter microbial communities from Arlington Agricultural Research Station in Wisconsin, United States - UWRJ-L092-311B-6 | ecosystem: Environmental > Terrestrial > Plant litter >... | reverse complement strand
CGCGGGGTCCTTGGCCCAGGCCGTCACGTCGAGCCGCAGCGTGAGCGTGTCGAGCCCCGTGAGCGGCACGCCGGTCAGCGCGAAGTGCATGCTGTCGGCGGTCGCGCGCACCTTGCGCGTGAGCACCGCCACGGTGTCGTCCTTGGTGGCGCCGCGGGTGATGGCCACCACCGTCACGCCCACCGAGTCCACCCGGTTGTCGTCGGTGGCCTGCACCGTCACGTGGATGGAGTCGTCGATCTCCACCCGCGCGGGGACGCTCGCGTCGAAGGTCACTCGCGGGGCCGTGGTGTCGGGCACCGGCGCGGTGATCACCAGCCCCAGCGGCCGCGAGCTCCCCTGCAGGTTGGCGCCCGAGACGGCGGTGAGCTGCAGCACCTCGGCGCCCTGCACGGTGGGGATCGGCACCGTGATCACGCTGTCGAGCAGCGCCCGCGGCTGCGACAGGGTGAGCGTGCTGTCGAAGGTGAACGCGCCCGTGGCCCGGATGCGCACGCTGCGGATCAGGTCGACCGAGTCCACCGCCTGGATGCGCGCCTGGAACTGCGAGCCGCCGCGGAAGATCGTATCGGGCGGCGTGGGCGACAGCAGCGACACGCGCGGGCCCCCCAGGTTCACCCGGGCGGTGTCGGCGCCCGCGGTGCCGGCGCTGTCGTAGGCGGTGACCACCACGAACACGCCGCGCTCGGAGGTGCGGTCGGCGGTGGGGAGGAGGTAGCGCTGCACCACCGTGTCGCGCACGGCCTTGGGCAGCCCCTTCAGCACCACGCTCTTGCGCTCGAAGCGGTCCACCCGGGTCTGCGTGCCCAGGGCGGGGTCGCCGCGCAGCACGTAGCCGGTGAACACCACCGAGTCGAGCATCACGTTGTCGGCGGCGTGCGCCTTGACGAACACCGAGTCGCCCACGGCGATGCTGGTGCCGGCCGAGTCGGGGAACTGCACCTGCACCGTGGGCGCGATGGCGTCGGCGCTGCCGTTGCCGCCGCCCGTGCCCCCGCCGCCGCCAGTGCCGGTGCCGGGGGTGAACAGGTTGGAGCCGTCACACGCCGCCAGGCCCAGGCCGGCGGCGGTCAGGACGAAAGCGGCGAGGTGCCGCGGAAATGCACGGGCCACGAGAAACCTCCGTGGGTGGACGCCGGTGCGCCGGGAGCGCATTCAGCTCTCCTCGACGATGTGGGGGGTGACCATGATGAGCAGGTCGCGCTTGACTTCCTGGCTGCGCGTGGTGCGGAAGAGCGAGCCCAGGAAGGGGACGTCCATCAGGAAGGGGATGCCGCTGCGGCTCTGGGTGACCTCGGTCACCGTCAGCCCGCCGATCACCGCGGTCTCGCCGTCCTTCACCATCACGCGGGTGTCGCCCTGCTGCTGCAGGAACTGCACGCCGATCTCGCCCGCGGCCGGGGTGGCGCTCGAGCGCTCGGCGTGCAGCTGCAGCAGCACGCGGCGGTCGTTGGTCACCTGCGGCGTCACGATCAGGCGGATGCCGGTCTCCACCAGCTGCGCGGTGGCGCGCGGGACCCCGCCGGTGGTGCCGCCGCCATTGGCCGAGCCCAGGTCCACCACGCGGATCGGGGTGCGCTCGCCCACCCAGATCTGCGCCTCGTGGTTGCTGGTGGTGGTCACCACCGGCGCCGCCTGCACGTCGGACAGCTCGGCCGTCTGCAGCGCCTCGATGAAGTTGACCAGCGTGTAGCGCCCCAGCACCAGCGAGGTGAGCACCTGCAGCGCCGGGTCGGAGACGCGCGTGGTGGCGTTGCCCAGCGCGGCGATGGAGCTGCCCCCCAGCGACACGATGTTGGTGCCGGTGGTGCCACCCCCGGGCGTGACCACCTGGTTCAGCGAGTTGCCGCGCGAGTCCTTCAGGTCGTACACGATGCCCAGCGCCTCGGCATCGGTGCGGTTGATGAACACGATCTTGGCCTGGATCGCCACCTGCGGCGTGCGCACGTCGAGCTGGTTGACCAGGCGGTCGAAGTCCTCGATCACGCTGGGCACGTCGGTGGCGATCAGCGTGTTGGTGGTGCGGTTGATGCTCACCGAGCCGCGCTCGCTCTTCAGCTCGGTGAGCGTGGCCTGCATCTCCTCCACCGGCACGTAGTTGATGCGGAAGGTGCGCGTGACCAGCGGCTCCAGCGTCTCGCGCTCGGCCAGCTTGGCGATGCGGTCCACCCGGATGATGCCGCTCTGCGGGTCTTCCTGGGCCGCCAGGTCGTAGGCCTGCAGCAGGGAGCGCAGCGCCAGGTCCCACGGCTGGTTGGTGAAGGTCACGTACTCCACGCGGATGCCGCCCACCTCGCTGCCGGGCACGATGGAGCGCCCGGTGAGCTCGGCGAAGGTGGCCAGCACGTCGCGCATGTCGGTGTTCTCGAAGGTCACCGTGATCGGGCGCGCCCGGCTGCGGGGCTGCTGCTGCTGGGGCCGCGGCTGCTGCGCCTGCGGGTTGCGCTCGTACGGCGCCGGCGCCGACAGCTGCGGCGCGTCGCTACCCTGGGCGTAGGCCGCGCCCGAGCTCCACGGCGCGAACGCCTGCGAGCCCGACTCGAGCGAGATGCGCAGCCCGTTGGCCACCCGCGTCACCGTGTAGCGGTAGTCGCGCTCCAGGTCCACCACCACGCGCACCACGTCGGCGGTGTGCTGGCTGGTGCGCACTCCCTTCACCCCGCCGCGGTCGAGGCCGTCGTAGCGCCCCGAGGCCAGCTCGCTGCGGGCGCCCTGGATGTCCACCACCACCCGGGCGGGGCCCTGCAGCGCGAAGTCGCTCCAGCGCACCTCGCCCCCCGTGACCTGCACGGTCAGCTCGGTGCGGCCGTCGCGCCCCTCCAGCCTGAGCGCCGATACGTTCCCCGCGGCGCCGCGCACCGCGGGCGCGGCGGCGAGCGCCGGAAGCAGGAGCGCGGTCGCCAGGTAGCGCAGCATGGTTCTCTAGTCCTTGTTCGGGTTCGGGCGCGCCGCCGTCAGCGGGGGCGCGTCTGCGTCGTGTAGTTGGGCGACGAGGGGTTCACCGGGCGCGGCGCCGACTGGGCGGGCGCGGGGCGGGCGGCGGGGGCGGGCCCCGGCGCCTGCGCGCCGGTGTTGCCCGGGGCGGGCGCCGAGCCCCGGCGCAGCACCCGCGGCCCCTGCGCCGCGGGCTGCTGCGGCTGGGTGATCGTCACGGGGAACTGCTGCGGCTGCCCGGCCGCCTGCGCGGCCTGCGGCGGCGGCTCCTGCCGCTGCGCGCGCTGCAGCAGCACCGTCTGCAGGCGGCTGCCGCCGAACTCGTCCACGCGCACGTCCACCCGCTGCGGCCAGATGCGCAGCACCGTCATGGTGCCAAGGCGCTGCCCCTGGTGCAGGCGGTACCGGCGCGCGCTGTCGCCCTCGGCGAACACCGCGATGGAGCGGCGCCCGTCGGGCGAGAAGATGATGGAGGTGAGCCGCAGGTCTTCCACGCGGAAGCCCAGCTCGGCCGCGGTGAGCAGCGGCGAGAACGGGTCGGGGCGGCCGCCGCGCAGGTAGCGGAACACCTCGCGCCGGTACACGTCGCCGGCGGGGAGGGTGGCGGGCGCGCCGGGCGCCGCCGCGGCCACAGCCCCCGCGGGCGGCGCGGCGGCGGCGGGCGCCTGCGCGGCGAGCGGCAGCGCCGCCAGGCTCAAGACAAGGGCCAGCGCGGCCCGCGGGTCATTCGGAAGCGTTCGCATCACTGAGCGGCGCCGAGGGGATCACGTAGGTCTCGATCGAGAAGCGGGCCTCGAGCCGGGGCGCCGGGTCGCCCGCGGCGGGGACGGCGGCGCCGGCGGCCGGAGCGGGGGTGGCCAGGCGCAGGTCGGTGGGCGTCACCACCCGCGGCAGCGAGGCCACCCGCGTCAGGAACTCGCCGATGGCGTGGTACTGGCCCAGCACCGCCATGTCGTACACCCGGCGCGTGTAGTAGCGCTCGGAGGTGGCCGACACCGGCTGGATCAGCGAGATCTCGACCCCCGCGCGCTGCGCCTCGGCGCTGATGGCGTCAAGGAGGTCGGGAAGCTCCTCGCTGCTGGGGATCAGCCCCTCCACCACCGCCAGCTGGCGGCGGAACAGCTCCAGCGCCTCCTCGGGGCTGGTGGCGCCGCGGGTGAGCCCGCGCGCCCGCGAGTTGCTGGCCTGGATCTTGGCCAGGTCGTCCTCCAGCACGCGGTTGGCCTCCACCCGGGGCGTGTACACCTGCAGGTAGAAGAACCCCGTCACCACGGCCAGCAGCAGCCCGCCGTAGATCAGGTTCTTGCGCATCTTGGGGTCGAGCGGGGGAAGCGCCATCAGTTCACCGGGACGACCGGAACGGTCTCGACGAGGGTGGAGTCGGGCTGCTCCCAGCGGGCTTCCAGGGTGAACTTGAGGTAGGTCCGCCCCTGGGTCTGCGTCTGCTCGCTGGTCACCAGCGCCACGTCGCGGATGAAGGCGCTGGCCTCCAGGTTCTTCATGAAGCGGGTGAGCGCCTGGGTGGTCGCGGCGTTCCCCTCCAGGTTGAACGCGGGCGGCGGCGGGGGCGGCGGCAGCGCGGGGGCCGCGGCCTTGGCGCTGTCGGCGGCGTTGGCCGGGGGCGCCGCCGCGGCGGGCGCCGGAACCGGGGGCGCCGGCTGGGGGCCGCTGCCGCCGGCGGGCCCCCCGGCCGTCACCTTGGTGAGCCAGGTGAAGGGCGGCACCGCGCGGCTGATCTCGTCCATCAGGTGCGGCCACTGGTAGCGGCGGCCGTCCACGCTGCGGATCACCGCCATCTTCTGCTCGATGGTGTCGCGGCGGCTCTCCATGCTCTTCATCAGCGCGATGGTGCGCGCGAGCCGCAGGCTGTCGGCGCGCTCGCGCTCGATCTGACCGTTCAGCTCGCCCGAGCGGGCGCTCTGGCGCCAGAAGCCGAAGGCGCCCAGCACCAGCACCAGCAGGGCGGCCCCGGCCAGCGCGGCCACGCGGGGGTCGGCGCCGGGCAGCGACAGCCCGGCGCCGCGCTCGCGGCGGGCGGCGGGGCGGCGTGCGCCGCCGCTGGGCAGCAGGTTGATCTCGATCACGTGCGTGGGTTCCCGTGTGTGTCTCGGTGGCCGTCAGGCCGCGTTGCGAAGGGCCAGCCCCACCGACAGCATCAGCATGGGCGCCAGCTCGTCCACCGCCATCCCCGCGGCGGCGCCCGGCTTCACCTTCAGCCGCTGCAGCGGGTTGGCCACCTCGGTGCGGGCGCGCAGCCGCGCGGCCAGCACGTCGACGAGCCCCGGCGTGCGGGCGCCGCCGCCCGACACGTACACCCGCTGCAGGCCGCCCGAGTCGCCCATGGACAGGAAGGCCACGGCGCGCTCCACCCCCACAGCCAGCTCCTCGCACCCCTGCGCAAGCAGCTCGCGGAACTCGGCCGTGCGCGGGCTCTTCCCCTGCAGCACCGCCTCGGCCTCCTCGGCCGAGAGGCCGTGCAGGCGGCGCAGCTCCTCGCGCAGCCGGCGCGAGCCGAAGGGGATGTCGCGGGTCAGGATCAGCGTGCCGTCCTGGAGCACGTTCACCGTGCTCACCTCGTGGCCCACGTTCACCAGCGCGGTCACCCCCGACAGCGCCTCGGGGTAGTTGAACTCGAAGGCGTTGTGCAGCGCGCAGGCGTCCACGTCCACCAGGGTGGGCCCCAGCCCCGCGTCGCGCAGCAGCCCCACGCGCCCCTCCACCAGCTCGCGCTTGGCGGCCACCAGCAGCACGTTCATCTGCAGCCCGTCGTCGAGCGGGTCGAGGATGTGGAAGTCGAGCTGCACGCTCTCCATGTCGTAGGGAACGTGCTGCTCGGCCTCCCAGCGGATCACCTCGCGCGCGTCGGCCTCCTTCATCCGGTCCATCTGGATCTTCTTCACCATCACGTCGCGCCCGCCCACGCTGGCCACCAGGCGGCGCGGCTTGATGGCGCCGGTGTCGAAGAGGAGGCGCAGCGTCTCCACCACGATCTGGGGGTCCATCACCTCGCCCTCCACGATCGCGTCGGGGAGGAGGGGGGTGTGCGACACGTGCACCAGCTCGGGCTGTGGGCCCGAGTGGTCGATCACGGCCACCTTGATCAGGCCGCTGCCGATGTCGAGCCCCACCGTGGTGCGGTTGCGGCTTAGAAAGGAGACCATGGGACGCGCGAAAGGGTCCGTCGGGCTGCGCCGCAATGGTGCCGCGGCGGGAGGGCGGTCAGGCGTGAATGGGTGTGGGGGATGGCGAGAACATAGCGCGGGCCTGTGCGGGCGTCAAGCATGCCCGCACATGCCCCTGCTTCAGCGCACCAGCTCGTACCACGCAAACGTAGGCTGCCCAAGACGTTGCGGCATCTGATCGAGCCGACTGCGATTGAGCGCGTTTTGCGCGTCGTTGATCGAGCAGCGGTTGTAGCGGATGGTGGCGTTGCCGAGGACGTTGTCGGTCACCTCGCTGTTCTCGCCGAACGCCACCACCGTGCCCTCCAGCTTGCCCAGGAAGGGGCCGTTGCCGCCGGTCACCTTGAGGTCCTTGTCCACCAGCACGATGCCCCGGAAGACGAAGTTGCCCTGGATCTCGAGCGTGCCGTGCAGGATCATCAGCACGCCCTGCCCCCAGTCGCCGTTCAGCTTCACGTCGCCACCGGCGGCGTCGATCCCCACGATCACGAAGCGCTTCGCCCCCGTGGCGCTGCAGTCCTCGTTGCCGATGTCGGCGGGGGGGCAGCCCCAGTTGTAGATGGAGTCGGCACCGGTGGCCGGGTAGGAGGAGTCGTTGGGGCGCTTGTTGTTCTCCCACGTGGGGCACACGCCGCCGCTGCGGTCGCCGCACATGTGGGCGGCGGTGAACATGGGCCCGAACTTGATCTGCGCGGTCTGCAGCGCCAGCGAGTCGAGCGGCATCCCCAGCACCGACTGCATCAGCCCCGCCTTGGTGGTGGTGCCCGTGCGCCAGGCGCCCTGGAGGTTGCCGGTGCCGGCGTCCACCGTGGAGCCGGCGGTCACCTCCACCGAATACCCGGCCTTGGTCGAGTCGCACCCGATCTGGCCGGTGCCGTCGCTGACCGTGGCCGAGCCGCCCACCTTCACGTTGCCGCCCGAGGTGAAGCCGGCGTTCACGTCCAGCCGCGCGTTGGTGAGCGTGCGCGTGACACGCACCAGCGCGCCCACCCCGCGCCCCTGCGCGGGGGCGGTGGGCACGGCGGTGAGCGACCAGGTCTCCAGCGCCGAGGCCGAGCTGGGGGTGACGGTCACCTGGTTGGCCAGCAGCCCCACCGACAGCGTGTAGTCCACGTCGCCGAAGGTGGTGGCGGCGGCGCCCTCCACGAACTTGTTGACCACCCCCGAGGCGGCCTGGTCGGCCACGTAGCCCTCGAGCGCGCCGTTGGCGGTGTAGAGCGAGCGGTCGGCGTCGCGCTGGCTGGCGCTCACGGCGAACTCGCTCCCCGAGGTGAGCAGGAGCGTGGTGACCAGCAGCGTGACCGCCACCAACCCCAGCAGGGCCAGCGGCAGCGCGATCCCGTGCTGCCCGAGCGGCGTGGGCCGCAGACGCGGGCGGGGGATCCAGGTGCGGTTCATGTTCAGTTCCTCAGCAGGACGGAGGTGACGACGCTGTCGCTCTGATTGGCCCTGCCCTGCGTGCGGCTCCGGGTGACCACCTTGATGGCCACGCGGGCCACCTGCCGCAGCAGGGTCAGGTCGTCGCCGGGCACGAAGGTCGTTCCGTCGGCCTTGTAGTAGGTGAAGGCCAGCCCCTGCGCCGAGGTGAGCGGCCCCGCCAGCGCCTGCTGGTTGGTACCGCCGGGGAGGCCGTTGCTGCGCTTGATCCAGTACTCGCTGCCCACCACCGACACGTCGTAGCGGGCGAGCTGGTAGATGTAGACCGACCGTCCGGCCTTGGTCTTGGGGATGTTGGTGGCGTTGACCAGCAGCCCCTGCACGCGCTGCGGCGCCGAATCGGGGCGGATGGTGGCGCAGGCGTTGAGCGGCGCCCCCAGCCGCGGGCTCTGCGCGCCGATGGTGGAGACGATTGCCGCCCCCGCGAAGTTGGACGCGGCCGGCATGGGCCCCCACTTGGCCGTGCCGTCCACCGACGAGGTGTCGGCCAGCAGCCCGGTGGCCTCGTTGACCGCGAACATCACCGAGTTGTCGGGCACGGTGGGGAAGACCACGTTGAGCGCGGCGCCCGCGGCGCCGCCGCAGCTCACCCCCCACGCGCGGGGGAGGAGGAAGGTGACCGAGTTGGCGGTGGCCTCCACCAGCCCCGAGTCCTGCGCGGCGCGCAGCTCGCTGGCCACGATCTCGCTGGCGCCGCGGGCGTTCTGCTGCACCTCCTGCCGCGCGCTCTGCACGGTGGTGAAGCGGGCCTGGCCGCGCACGATCTCGAAGATGATCCCGGCCAGCAGCGACGACAGCATCAGCGCCACCAGCACCTCCACCAGGGTGAACCCCTGGGCGTTTCGCAGCTTAGCGGATGACATTGGAGGTCAGCGACACCTGGTCGGAGGCGCGGAGGACGCCAAGGGTGGACGGCGGCAGCACGGTGACGGTCACCGTCCACAGGTTGAGCGTACGCGGGCCCGGCGCCGTGGTGCCGGCCACGGGCACGAAGGTGGCCGTGCGCGTGACCTGCGCGCCGGTCGACGCGCCCGAGCCGGCGGCCACCGTGTAGGTCTTCGCCGCGATGGGCGTGGTCGGCGCCGCCGCGATGGCCGCCATCGCCTGCTCCAGCTCGTCAGTGGCCAGCGCGGTGTAGGCGCCGGTCACGCGGGCGCGCTGCACCGAGCGCGCGGCGCCGATCCCCAGCGCCTCCACGGCCAGCAGGCCGATGGCCAGGATCACCAGCGCGATCAGCACCTCGATCAGGGTGAAGCCCGCGTCGCGGCGGGGCCGTCGCTCAGTAGTCACGGTAGATCATCCCCACTCCGGAAACCCTCAGGCTGTCGGTGCGTCCCTGCTTGGTGGCGCGCACCACGTTGACCCCCCCGGTGGTGCGCAGCATCCCGCGGCTGTCGAAGCTCACCACCCCCGGCGCGGGCGACAGCACCAGGTCGGGGTAGTCGAGGTTCAGCCTCACGGTCTTGGTGGTGTCGGGCGTGGCGCCGCTGGGGTCCACGATCACCCGGTAGCTCTTGCCGTCGGAGGCGATGGCGAGCTGCGCGCGGGAACCGGTGCGGATGGCGCGGATGCGGGCGTAGCTCAGGTCGGCCGCCACGCGGTTCAGCGCACCCTGGATGGAGCTGGTCTTCACCAGACCCTGGAGGCGCGGCACGGCCATGGCCGCGGCGATCCCCATGATCACCAGCACGATCAGGATCTCCGCGAGCGAAAATCCGCCCCGGCCGCGAGGCGGATGATAGGCAGTGGTATGCATGCCCCTCGGCCAAGGCGAGGTTCATGCCGACACGAAAGTGCTTGCTCCACAACGGCTTCTACGTTTTCGCGTATCAGTTTCGCGGCGGACTTGTTGCCGGTGCGGAAAAGATTTCCGGCCCCGACGCCCCCATCGGCCGTGCCCGCACCCCGTTGCACCGGCCGCATTTCCGTGGGTCGGGCGAGCCGCGGGTGGCCATGGGTGGGGCGCGATGCAATGACTCCACCGCACTCGCACACGCGCGCGCCCCTCATCCATTTACGCCCCACATGCACGCCCGCCCGCCGCCATGGCAGCGCGCGATCCCGATCCGCACCGGGCCGGGGACGTGAAGGCGGGCAGACCCGAAGTCCTCCGGCCCGCGAGTAAGGCTCCGGAGCAGCGTGGCCCCCTCGTCTCCTCGCCGTCCGCATCTCCGGCTCCGTCACCACCGCCGGTAGACCCGCCCCACCACCGAGACCGTGAGGGAGTCGCGGGCGTTGCCCAGCACGCCGCGGATCGTGCGGTTGTTGAAGGGCGCCAGCAGCCCGCGCGAGTTGAAGACCAGGGTGTCGGCGCCGGTGGTCTCGAAGCACACCGTCACGGCGTCGGCCGCGTACCACTCGCGCAGCACGCCAGGGTTACCCTTGAGGCCGATGCGGTACCCCGCCCCGCCACGGGCGGCGCAGCCCGGTGTGGGCGTGAAGTGCAGCACCGCGCTGGCGCCGTTCCGCACCGCCGCCATGCGCGTGAACTCCAGGTCGCCCGCCAGGCGGTTCATCGCCGAGCGGACGCGCTCGCGGCGCAGCACGCCCTCCAGGCTGGGGACGGCGATCGACATCGCGATCCCCGCGATCATCAGCGTAGCCATCAGCTCGAACAGCGTGTACCCGCGCCCGTGGCCCACACCCGCCTCCTCCGCGCCTTTTGAGGCGCATTTGCATATTTGTGTCCAAGTCTTAAGACACGAAGAGAGCGAGGCGCAGGGTAAACGTGGGAGGTGCGGCGCGCAAGGACTTTGTTCACTTCGTGCACTATAGGAGCGGGAAGAGGTGCGCCAGTGCGGGAACGGCACGAGGGCGGGAGTGCGGACAGCGGGTGGCGGCAGTCCCGAGGGTCTTGGGCGTCAGGTTCCGACGTTGTGGATCGGGCGGAGCGAGGGTCCAGAATCTCACGCAGAGCAGATCCCGCTGAACTGCTGTCTCACACAGAGGCACAGAGACGCAGAGAACTACGGTTTTCTCTGTGCCTCTGTGCCTCCGTGTGACATTTCAGCAGGTCTGGAGCTGCAAAGATTCATGTGGATCTGGCATGAGACATCCGGCGGAGCTCCGATCCCGAACGATGATCCGTGAAGAGGTGTCGTTTGGACGGTGTTACGCTGATACGCGAAGGGGGCGCGGCGCGAGTGCGCCACGTCCCCCGATTTTCACCTGCTTCGCGTCTGCGCCCCGACGGCTGGTCGACGACGTAGGAGCGCCGGGACCTCTTACTCCAGCCCGTAGTCGTGGATCTTGTACGAGAGCGCGCGCACCGACAGGTCGAGGAGCTCGGCGGCGCGGGTGCGGTTGCCGTTGCAGCGCTCCAGCGCGCGCGCGATCAGCGTCTTCTCCAGCGCGGGGAGGCGGCGCTTGACCGAAAGGTCGCCGTCGTCGTCGCGCAGGTCGAAGAGCTGGCGGCCGCTGCGCACGTGCGCCGGCAGGTGCTCCTCGCCGATGGTCCCGCCCGAGAGCACCAGCGCCCGCTCGATCACGTTCTCGAGCTCGCGCACGTTGCCCGGCCACGAGTATGCCGCCAGCACGGGCAGCAGCGAGCGCGGCAGCCCCGCCGTGTCCACCCCCAGCCGCTTCGAGTGGCGCAGCACGAAGTGCTCGGCCAGCAGCGGGATGTCTTCCGGGCGCGTGCGCAGCGGGGGGATGTGGATCTGCACCACGTTGATCCGGTAGTACAGGTCGTCGCGGAAGCGCGCCGCCTTGACCTCGGCCACCAGGTCGCGCGCGGTGGCGGCCAGCACGCGCACGTCCACCGCCCGCTCGCCCGTGCCGCCCACCCGGCGGATGGTGCGCTCCTGCAGCACGCGCAGGAGCTTGACCTGGAGGGGGAGCGACAGCTCGCCCAGCTCGTCCAGGAAGAGCGTGCCGCCGTGCGCCTCCTCGAACACCCCCTCGCGCGCCCGGTCGGCGCCGGTGAAGGCGCCCTTCTCGTGGCCGAACAGCTCGCTTTCGAGCAGGTTCTCGGGGATGGCGCCGGCGTTGACCGCCACGAACGGCTTGTCGCCGCGCGCGCTGGCGCGGTGGATGGCGCGCGCCACCGCTTCCTTGCCGCTGCCGCTCTCGCCGGTGAGCAGCACGGTGGAGGGGAACGGCGCCACGCGCAGCGCCAGGTCCATCACCTCGCGCATGGCGGCCGACGCGCCCACCACGCCCTGGAACCCCTCGACGCGCCCCACCTCCTTGCGCAGCAGCGCCACCTCGCGCCGCAGCTGCTCGCGCTCCTCGGCCTTGCGCAGGGTGAGCAGCACCTCGTCGGCGTTGAACGGCTTGGAGATGTAGTCGTAGGCGCCGCGCCGCATGGCCTCCACGGCGGTGTCGAGGGTGCCGTAGGCGCTCATCATCACCACCAGCGCGGTGCCGCCGGCCTCCTGGTAGCGCTCCAGGAAGTCGAGCCCGCCCATGCGCGGCATGCGGATGTCGCACAGCACCAGGTCGGGCGCTTCGGCCAGGGCCATGCGCAACCCGGTCTCGCCGTCGTCGGCCACCTGCACCTGGTACCCCTCGTCGCGCAGGATGAGGAGCAGGGTGTGGCGCAGGCCGGGCTCGTCGTCGACTACCAGGACGCGTCGGTCGCTCACGGGGTGGGGCCCGGGTGGGTGGGAAGACAGAGCGTGAACACCGCGCCGCCGCCCTGCGCCGAGCTGGCCTCGATGCGGGCGCCGAAGTCTGCCATGGTGCTGGCGACGATGGCAAGGCCCAGCCCGGTGCCCTCGCCCGGGGCGCGGGTGGTGAAGAAGGGGTCGAAGATGGCCTCGATGTGCTCGGGCGCGATCCCCTGGCCGGTGTCGGCGATCACCACGCGCACGATCTCGGCGCCGGGCTCGATCCCCGCCGTGTCGCGGTACACGCCGTAGCGCGGCCGCCGCAGGTGCGCGTACGAGATCCCCGGCGGGTCGCCGGTGCGGCGGGTGGGGATGGGCCGGTCGGGGCGGTAGCGGTCGAGCAGGGTGCGAACGTTGAGCACGCCGCGCCCAGCCATGGCCGCCCGTGCGTTGTCGAGGAGGTTGACGAACACCTGGTCCATCAGGTGCGTGTCGGCGAGCACCGGCGGCAGGCCCTCGGCCAGGCTCAGCTCCACCTCGATCCCTTCCAGCTTGCCCTGCGCCCGCAGCAGCTCCACCACCCGGCGCAGGCTGGCGTTCACGTCCACCGGCTCGCGCGCGGCGGGGGCGGGGCGCGAGTAGTCGAGCAGGCGGCGGACGATGGTGTCGATGCGGCGGGCCTCGCGCTCGAGCCCGCCCACGATCTCGGGGTCGCCGCCGCGGCGGCGCAGCACGGCGGCGTAGCCGACGAGCGCCCCCAGCGGGTTCCCCACCTCGTGCGCCACCCCCGCCGCCAGCCGCCCGATGGAGGCCATCTTCTCGGCCTGCACCAGGTCGCGCTGGGTGGCCAGCAGCACCCGGTTGGTGTCGTCGAGCGAGCGCACGTTCTCGGTGAGCAGGCGCTGGTTGGAGAGCAGCTGCTCGGTCATGCGGTTGAGCGCGCCGTAGAGCGCGGCGATCTCGCGGGTCTCGCCCTCGGGGGCGCGGCGGGCGTAGTCGCCGCCGGCGATGGCCTCGGCGGTGGTGACGGCCATGCGCAGCGGGCGCACCACCAGGCGGTCGATCAGGTATCCGCCCAGCAGCACGAACACCGCGCTGTCCACCAGCAGCAGCAGCCCCAGCAGCAGGCCGTGGCTGCCGCCGCTGATGCGCAGCAGCGTGGCCGTCCACAACGCCAGCAGCAGCGCGGCGGCGGCCAGGAAGGTGAGGTTGAAGAGGAGCTCGGCACGCAAAGAGCCCCGGCGCCTGCCGGGGCTCCTCGCCGCGTGTGCCGGCGGCGCGGCGTCGCCGGCCCGGCGCCTGGGGAGGGCCGCCGCCTCAGGCGGCGGCGGGCTCCCCGGTTCGGAGGGTGTCACGGGTGAGGGGCTTTCTGCGCTGGCCGTGGGCCTGCTTTTCGATGTGGTGCCACAGCCGGTCCACCACCGTGCCGGTAGGCTCGCTCCACTGGATGACGCCCTCGGAATGCATCGTTTCGAGTGCCCGTCGGATCGCGTGCTTGCTGAGCGGTTTCCTCATGGTCCCTCCGCACTGTGAACGACTCGCGTCCTCATCCCGCCCGCGTGGGTGGGAGCCGCCAACGCCTGCACTGAATACAGTAATCGGCCGCGGCGCGGCGCGCGAGGGGTACGTGGCGGACGGGCGCGATATCGTTGTGCGGCAAGGCGTTGTCCCACCATCTCCGGAGGGGCCGACGGTGTGCGTTCGCACGGGCCGCCGCGTGAGGATGTCGCACGCAACAACGGAGGGAGACGTTCTCGCGACCCGCCACTCTTCCCCGAGGGGCATCGCACGCAGCCATGGTCTCCGGACGCGCATCGCAACGATGCGGCCATGCCTCGTCGCGAAACGCTTCACGCGGGGAAACGCCGCGCCCGGCATGGCCGATGCGTCGGCGTGCCGGGCGCAGGGTCGTGCAGGGCGGTCGGCTTCAGTTGAAAACGCGGCCGTGTGCGTCCACGCGGGTGGCACAGCGGCGGCACAGGAGCAGCGGGCGGCAAAGCTTCCGATCCCACTTTTTCGACTTGCAGCGCGGGCAGGTGGGCAGGGCCATGTATCGAAACGCGAAAAGGCCGCCGGCCAGCAGCAGGGCTCCAAGGGCGATTCCCATCGGGGTATTCACGGACGAGTGATTGACCGGCCAGGCGCGGGTGAGCGGACCCGGCAAACGAGGCGCGACGCCCATGGAGCGGCGCACCATCGGTGCCCGCTCATGGAACAAGCCGCCCGGGCGGAAACGTTTCGTGACACGTTCCGCCCATTTCGATGGGATCCTATCATTCCGGCTCCGTTGCAGCAAGAGCAACCCCTCCGAAGGTGCTACCACGTAGAACCGGGCCTGCCGCCGCCGCGCGACGTGACGAGCAGAAGGAGGCGTACGAGGTCACGTGTGCGCTCCCGCGCCCATGATCCGGATCGAACATCGACACGGCCTGGTGCATGCGAACAGAGACGGACGGGGTCACACGGAGCAACGGAGGAAGCGGAGAACTGCTCGTCCTTCCTCCGCTGCTCCGTGTGACGACGTGCCGTAGCGGGCTTCATCAAGCCGGCTAATTGTCAGCCGATGTGAGGTGAGAAGTCGGAGAAAGCTTACGCTCCGGCGCTCTCGAACTGGCCTGCCGGGGAGCCCGGCCGTGACGCGTGCGGCCGGGCGGACTACATTCGCGCGTCCCCCAAACGCCACCGCCCGTACACTGGCCCGGAGACCCGGATGAACCGCAGCTCCCTCGCGCTCACCTTCACCGCCGCGTTGGCCACGGCGTGCGCGCCGGCTGGCCCAGCGCCCGCGCCGATCCCGACGTCGCCACCACCGGCGGCGGCACCGGCGCCCGCAGCCGCGCCCGCTCTCGCATCCGCGTCCGTCGCCGCCGCCGCGCCGGGGCCGGCAAGGGTGTCGTCCGACACGCTGCGGCCGCGGCTGCCCACGGGGGTGCGGCTGGACCCGGAGGGCGCGCTGACCGACATCGCCCCGCTGCCACTGGCCATGCTGCGCGCGCCCGAGGGCGACCGCGTGGTGATGCTCACGTCGGGGTGGCAGCGGCAGGGGCTGACGGTGGCGGCGCCCGACGGGCGCGTGCTGCAGGCGGTGGAGCAGCCCGCGTCGTTCGTGGGGCTCGCGTTCTCGCCCGACGGGCGCACGCTGTACGCGTCGGGCGGCAACCAGGACGTGGTGTACCGCTACGCCTGGGCTGCCGGGGCGGCCACCCTGCGCGACAGCCTGGTGCTGGCCGTGAAGAAGCCGCGCGGCTCCGGCACGCGCTACCCGGCCGGCGTGGGCGTCTCTCCCGACGGCCGTTGGCTGTACGTGGCCGAGAACCTGGCCGACTCGCTGGCCGTGGTGGACCTGCGCAGCGGCCGCGTGGCCGCCCGCTTCGCCACCGAGGCCTATCCCTACGGCGTGGCGGTGGCCGCGGACGGCACCGTCTACGTCTCGGCGTGGGGCGGGAGCACGGTGTCGGTGTTCACGCCGCGCGCCGCCGGCATCGTCCCCGCGGGCAGGATCACGGTGGGCCGCCACCCGTCGGCGCTGCTGCTGAGCCGCGACGGGCGCCGGCTGTTCGCCGCTTCGGGGAGCACCGACCGCGTGGCCGTTGTGGACACGCGCACCCGCCGGGTGGTGGCGCAGCTGAGCGACGCGCCGCCCGCCGCGGTGGAGGGGAGCACGCCCAACGCGCTGGCGCTTTCCGACGACGGCACACGGCTGTTCGTGGCCGAGGCCGACGCCAACGCCGTGGGCGTGTTCGACCTGTCCGCGCGCACCAGCGGCATCACGGCGGCGCGTGGGAACGACCGGCTGGCGGGGCGGGTGCCGGCGGGATGGTACCCCACCGCGGTGCTGGCGGTGGGCGACGTGCTGCTGGTGGGCAACGGGAAGGGCCGGGGCACGCGGCCCAACCCCGACGGCCCGCAGCCCGCCGCCACCACCATGCACACCGGCACCGGCGGCGCGAACACCACACTGCGGCAGATCGGCGGCACGCTGCAGGTGGTCCCCGCGTCCACGCTGGCGGGAACGGGGCTGGCGGCGCTGACCGCGCGGGTGATGCGGGCCAACGGGTGGGACCGGCCGCAGACGCGCACGGCCGCGTATCCCCCGTTCACGCACGTGGTGTACGTGATCAAGGAGAACCGCACCTACGACCAGGTGCTGGGCGACCTGGCCGAGGCCGACGGCGACAGCTCGCTCCTCTTCTTCGGACCGCGCTCGGCGCCCAACCACAAGGCGCTGGCGCGGCGCTTCGGCATCTATGACCGCTTCTTCGTGAACGCGGAAGTGAGCCCCGACGGCCACAACTGGTCCACCGCGGCCTACACCACCGACTACCTGCAGAAGACCGTCCCCTCCAGCTACTCGGGCCGGGGCCGAAGCTACGACTACGAGGGCACCAACCGCGGCTCGTTCGAGGAGCCCAACGTGCCCGACGACGACGTGAACGAGCCGGCCAGCGGCTACCTGTGGGACCTGGCGCAGCGCCGCGGGATCACCTTCCGCAACTACGGCGAGTTCGTGGTGCCGGTGCGCCAGGGCGGGCGGGTGGTGGGCTACCGCGGCACCAAACCGTTCCTGGTGCCCAACACCAACCGCGACTTTCCCGGCTTCGGGCAGGAGATCACCGACCAGCACCGGGCCGACGTGTGGATCGCCGAGCTGGGCGAGCACGCGCGCCGCGGGGTGATGCCGGCGCTCGAGATCGTGCGGCTGCCCAACGACCACACCTCGGGGGCGCGGGCGGGGATGCCCACGCCGGCGGCGGCGTTCGCCGACAACGACCTGGCGCTGGGGCGGATGGTGGAGGCGCTGTCGCGCTCGCCGTTCTGGCGCAACACGCTGATGATCGTGCTGGAGGACGACGCTCAGAACGGCCCCGACCACGTGGACTCGCACCGCTCGCCGCTGCTGGTGATCAGCGCGTGGAACCGGCCCGGCGTGGTCCACCGCTTCGCCAACACCACCGACGTGATCCGCACGATGGAGGAGATCCTGGGGCTGGCGTCGCTCTCGCACTTCGACGGGTTCGGGCGGCCGCTGCGCGACGTGTGGGCGGCCGAGCCCGACCTTACGCCCTACACCGCGCTGGTCCCCGAGCAGCGGCTGGACGAGCTGAACCCGGCGCGCACTGCGCTGGCCCAAGCCTCGGCGGGGCTGGACCTGCACATGGAGGACGTGGCCGACGAGGCGCTGTTCAACCGCATCCTGTGGGAGGCGATCAAGGGGCCCGGAGTGCCGTTCCCGGGGACCACGCGGGTGCCGGCGGCGGAGGTGATGGGGGGCGGGCGGTAGGAGCGCATCGACGGAGGATCAGCGAGAGAGCGGGCGCCGGCGGGGCCCTCACCCTGGCGCCTGGCAACCCCATGTCCCTCCCCCAAAACGGCTTGGGGGAGGGACCTTGGGCTCGCTTCGCTCGCGGGTTGGGTCGGCGCGGTGGATTAGCTTCTGTGCGGTCGACTGGGTCCGTTCGACCAGGGAGGGAGTGGACGAGTTGCGTGAGGGATGCGCGCCCGGAGGGCCGGGACGGCGGGGGCGCGGGCGCGGAGGGGTGGGCCGGGAAGGGGATGGGGCGCGAGACGAAGCCTCGGCCGGGGGGATGCCGGGCGCCGCCGGTGGCCCGGCTGCGTTGGGCACGGCGGTTTCGTGCCCTACGCAGCGCGCAGCCCGGCCCGGAGCGCAGCGGAGGGACACGCCCGAACCCGCGGTTGCCGTTCTGTCGCTGGAAACCGGCCGAATGCGGTGTTACCGCGTAGCCCTAAGGTGGAATCAGGTTTGCACAACGCGGCCGCCCTGAGTGTACGGCGCATGCAACCCGGGCGGGGATCGGACCGATGGCGATCAAGGCGAGGGAAGCCTTCCAGCTGGTGAAGAAGTCGGCGAAGGACTTCAGCGAGGACGAGTGCCCCCGGATGGCGGCGGCGCTGGCGTACTACACGGTGTTCGCGCTGCCGCCCATGCTCATCCTGATCATGATGCTGGTGGGCGCGTTCGTGAGCCGCGAGACCGTGCAGGAGGCGCTGAGCGGCCAGATGGGCTCGCTGATGGGCGCAGACGGCGCGAAGACCGTGGGCACCATGGTCAACCAGAGCAAGCAGCCGGGCGGCGGCGCGATCGGCACCATCATGGGGATCGCGGCGCTGGTGCTGGGCGCCACCGGCGCGTTCCTGCAGCTCCAGGGCGCGCTGAACACCGCCTGGGGGGTGAAGCCCGACCCCAAGGCCGGCGGGATCAAGAACTTCGTCTTCAAGCGCCTGCTGAGCGTGGGGATGGTGCTGTCGATCGCCTTCCTGCTGCTGGTGTCGCTGGCGCTGAGCGCGGCGCTCACCGCCGTGGGCGGCGCGGTGGGCGCGCTGATCCCCGGCGCGAGCGCGGTGGTGATCGGCATCCTGCAGACGCTGGTGTCGATCGCGGTGGTGACGCTGCTCTTCGCCGCGATCTTCAAGGTGCTTCCCGACGCGCGGATCGCGTGGCGCGACGTGTGGGTGGGCGCGGTGGTGACGGCGCTGCTCTTCGAGATCGGCAAGTGGGGGATCGGGCTGTACCTGGGCAACAGCAACCCGGGCAAGGCCTACGGCGCCGCCAGCTCGCTGGCCGTGATCCTGGTATGGATCTACTACACCGCCATGATCGTGCTCTTCGGCGCCGAGTTCACCGAGACCTGGGCCACCACCCGCGGCCAGGGCATTCAGCCCGAGGAGGGCGCGATGTGGCGGGACGAGGACGCGCACCGCGGTGGTGCCGGCGCATCCGCGTCGGGCGGCAAGGGCGGCAAGGACGGGAAGAGCGGCAAGGGCTCGGGGAAGGAGAAGGACGAGGGGCGCGGCGGGCGTCCTGCGCGCGACCGCTCGCCGCAGGAAGTGTCGGAGCGCGCGGCTGCCGCGGCGCAGCGCGATCGCGGGCCCGAGGACACGCCCGGAAACCAGAGCGGGCTCCCCGGCGGCGGCGTGGGCCGGCGCGAGGTGGTGGGCGGCTCGGGTGTGCACCCCGTAGGTTCGGGCACCGCGCCCAAGCACGCCGAGCCGCGCGCCCCCGGCGAGCTGACGGGTGACGCGGGCTTGGCGGATGAGGACGGGGACAAGAGGCGGAAGTGAGAACGGTGGGTTGCTGATCGCGAACGCCAGCGGGGACGTCCATCGCCGCACGGCGTGAACACGGAGCAGCGGAGAAAGCGGAGGAAGCGGAGAACTGCGGTTCTCCGCTCCCTCCGTTGCTGTTTCCGCTGCTCCGTGTTCACCCGCAGGTGCCGGTCCTGACGTCACGGGTGAAAATGGGAGTGCGCACGGGATTTTGTGCCGGGCGCCGCCGCGTGTAGGTTGATGCGATCCCGATCGTAGTCACTTCCGTACCGCCGCCGCCCCGCGATGCCGACGTTCACTCCCCCGCCCCGCCCCACCGGCCCGCCGCCGCCCGACGCGTCCGAGCCGGTGCGCATCGAGCTGAGCTACCGCGCCTGGAACCAGGCGCAGCCGCCACGCCGCATCAAGCTGGGCATCCCCGGCTGGGCCGGGGAGGACACGCCTGCGGCCGACGGCGCGCAGCCGCAGCCCTGGCACTGCCGGCCCTTCGTGGACGCGGCGAGCTACGGCATCGAGCTGGTGTACGGGTTCGAGACGGAGTGCCGCGTGACGCGCGGCGAGGACGGCGCCATCCGCTTCGACGGCGACTTCTCGGGCGAGATCGCGCGGGCGAAGGAGGCGGGGCAGGACCTGGTGGTGCCCTTCGGCACCTTTGCGCCGCACCACTACGGGATGACGTCGGCGCTCGACGTGATGCCGCCGCCGGGGCACGTGCTGCGCATCGAGCCGCACCCGCGCTTCTTCACCGACATGACGGGGACCGTGCCCGCCGCCGTGCCCGGGCACATCGAGCGCTTCTGGCCGAGGATGTTCTTCGTGGTGTTCAAGTCGCCCGCGGTGGGCGAGACGCACGTGTTTCGCCCCGGCGAGCCGTTCGCGCAGCTGCTGGTGGTGCCCGCGCAGGCCACCTACGCGCTGAGCCCCATGCCCGAGGAGCAGGCCGAGGACCGCCGCACGCAGGACCGACAGATGACGTCGCTGGGCTACCTGCTGGCCAAGAACCTGTGGCACGCGGGCAACGGCTACTGGTTCGACGACAAGTACAAGCAGCTCCTGCGCATCTACCGCGCGGGCGGGCTGGACGGCGTGCGCGAGCACCTGCGCCAGGTGGCGATGATCGCGCGCCTGGATGGCGGCGCCTCGAAGAAGCCGCCGGAGTGATGCGACGCCCGCACGACGAGGAAGGTCGGAGCCCCGATGCCGTCTGGCGCCGGGGCTCTTTCGTGGAAGCTCACACAGCCGGAAGGGTTTACGGGTGGGTAGATGCGGATTGGAGGAGGGACGAGCCTCCATGCGAGGCTCCGGCTTCTGCGGAAGGTCTGCGGGCGCGTGAGCACGCGCGCCGAAAGCGGGACGGAGGCGGATTCGGCGCCGGAGCGCGGAATCCCGGTCTACCGCGCGCGGCGGTGGGACGCCGCGGATTGCGAGGGGTCGATGCTCGCCGGTCTGCGGGTCAGCTCGCCTTGCGGCGGCCGTACTCGGCGCGCAGGTCGGTGATCCAGCGCGGCGCCGGGCGGCCGCTGAGCTCGTAGCCGCGCTCCAGCGCGTCGAGCACGCTGTCGGCGGCCTCGCGGCGCGGCTCGGGCTGCAGGTCGTGGGTGATCACCACCAGCGCGGCCGACGCGTCGTGGTAGCTGACCTCGCCCGTGGGCAGCGCGGCGTGCTGCAGGTACCACCTGCGCAGCCGGCGCAGCGTGGGCGAGTAGGGAGCGGTGCCGAGCAGGAACTTCTTGAGCCCCGTAGGGCTCATTCCGATCTCCCGCGCCACGCCGCGAAGCGACGTGTTCTCCACGCGCGCGGCAGCCATCTCGCGCAGATGCTGCACGGTGGCCCCGCGGTGCTGCTGGGGATCGGGGATCATCTGGTCCATCTTTGGTCCCTCCATGCGGTCGAGTTGCCGGGGTACTTCGGGTTTTGTACGGTGAAGAATACAGCCGAACAAACCCCGAAGCAAGGGCTTCGCGCATCGCGTAAACGTGCTGATGGTGTACACTTGCGGCACTTTTCCACATTCTGGCGTGCCCTGTGAGCCGCTAAACCCCACTCCACGTAGATGTTTGCTCGGTGGCGGAAGAGGATCGGGAGGGTAAACTTTCGATTATTGTGTCCCGGCCACCGTCCAACAGTGCCGAAAAGTGTACGCGCGATGGCGCCTCGGGATGGGCCTTGAGCCTATTGCCGAGACGTATAAGGATCGGCTCAGGTCCCCCTCGATGCTCCCCCTGTCTTTCTTTCTGGACCTGGAGGTCTACGACCGCCTCATTCGGTGAACATACGTTCCCATCAAAGAACCCAGCACACGACCTATCTCGCTAATTGACAGAGACTTACGATACAGTTAGATTTGTCGTACACGATAACGGCCGCGGGGCTCAGACCCCGCGTGACGGCTTCACGGAGGGCGCGCTCCCGCACGGATGTCCGGGGGCGCGATTCATTGAAGGAACCGAAGATTCGGCACGGCCGGCACCACCGGACGGGCCTTCCCGAAAAAGAGAGCACCGATGCGCCGAGATCTCCTGATTCTCGCCGCTGCCGCCGCCACTGCGGGCGCCGGCGGCGCCCTGCTGAGCGAGCCCAGCCCCCATGCCGCCCCGGCTGCCCTGGTGCAGACCGTTCCGGCCGTCGCCCCGGCGCCCGCCTATGCGCACCCGGTGCTGGCCGCCGCGCGCGGCGTGCTGGCTACCGCGGGGATCGAGAGCGGCGCGCAGGGTGCGCAGGTGCAGCGCGCGCTGGCGGTGCTGGGCAACGACGTGAAGAAGCAGAGCGACCCCGACGCGCTGCGCCTGGCCTTCAAGGCCTACTTCAACTACCAGTCGGCGCACCCCGAGAAGGTGCGGAAGCCGTACCTGTACTTCGTGGACTACGGGCTGGACAGCCGCACCCCGCGCGGCTACGTGTTCGACATGAAGGCGCTGAAGGTGGTGGACGGCCCGTTCGCCGTGGCGCACGGCCGAGGCTCGGCGGCCAACGGCCAGGGCGTGCCCACCCGCTTCGGCAACGGCCAGGGGAGCGCCACCACCTCGCTGGGGCTGTTCCTGGCGCAGGAGACCTACGCCTTCGTGGGGCACACGGGCGGCAAGGCGTACCGCTCGGTGGGGCTGCGGCTCACCGGCCTGTCGGGCAAGTTCAACAGCGCGGCCCGCAAGCGTGGCGTGGTGGTGCACGGCGCCCCCTACGTGATGCCCGGCAAGGCCGGCCGCAGCGAGGGGTGCCCGGCGATGGAGCCGGCCCGCGCCCAGACGCTGATCCCCAAGATCAGCAGCGGCGGCCTGGTGTTCCTCTTCTCCCCGCTCGACCGCGAGTGGAAGAACAACGACCCCTGGGCCAGCGACGCCGCGTAAGGCACGTCGCACGAGAGTCGGTTGCATGAAAGACCCGGCGAGGATTCGATCCTCGCCGGGTCTTCCGCATTCCGGAGTTGGGCTGAGCTCCGACGGGGGTCGGCGCCGATCACCAAGGCAGGTCCGCAGCCTCGCTTCACGAATCGTGAGACTTGCGCTTAAGCTACACCGAGCGCGAGGTGAACGACATCATCGGCCGCCACCACCCCGACTTCGCCACGCTGCGCCGCGAGCTGATCGGCGCCCGCCACATGCAGCGCGAGAACGTCGTCTACTGGCGGCTGGCGGAGACCGAAGCATCGGCCGAGACGGAAACGTCGACGCAAGCGACGGCGGAGACGTCGGCCGAGGGTTCAGCGGAGCCGGGGGGGGCGGGCGGCTGACCGGGCTCGGTGCTGGATGGCAACGCGGCGGGCGCTGCCGCGCTGGGGCTGAGCTCCTTCTCCAGCTCTTCGGGCGTGGGGAGGCTGCCCCTCAGCGTGCTGGGCAGGCTCTCGGTGAGGCGGTATTCGGCCACACCGATGGGCTTGCTGATGCCGCGCAGCGCGTACTCGGCCACCACTCTGCTGCGTTCCCTGCACAGCACCAGGCCGATGCTGGGCTCGTGCCCCGGCCCACGCAGCCGTTCGTCCACCACGGCCAGGTAGAAGTTCATCTTGCCCGCGTATTCGGGCTGGAAGGTGCCCATCTTGAGCTCCACCACCACGTAGCGGCACAGCCGGATGTGGTAGAACAGCAGGTCGAGGTGATAGTCCTGCCCGTCCACCTCCAGGCGATACTGGCTGCCCACCAGCGCGAAGCCCACCCCCAGCTCCAGCAGGAAGTCGCGGACGTGCGCCAGCAGCGCCCGCTCCAGCTCACGCTCCTCCACGGCATGCGAGAGCCCGAGGAACTCGAAATTGTAGGGATCCTTGAGCAGCTCCGAGGCAAGGTCGGACTGCCCGGGAGGAAGGGTGCTGGCGAAGTTGTGCAGCGCCTTCCCTCGACGCAGGTGGAGCCCGCTCTCGATGTGGTGACTCAGGACGTTGCGGCTCCACCCGTTCTCGATCGCTTCACGTGCGTACCAGAGGCGTTCGTCGAGGGTCTTTAACTTATTCAACAGCAAGATGTTATGCCCCCACGGAATTTGTCCAACAGCTTGTTGGACAATTGCCTCGTCGGAGTACGCTTCCGCGAAGCCGCGCATGTACAGGAGGTTGGTTCGCGACAGCCCGCGCATCTCTGGAAACTCGCGGCGCAGGTCGGCGGCAAGACGGTCCACGACCTTGCCACCCCACCCGGCGGTGTTCTGCCGCGCCAAGATCTCGCACCCAATCTTCCAGTAGAGCGCGACCAGCTCGCGGTTGACGGCCAGCCCCGCGCGAACCTGCGCCACCCGGATCTGCCCCTTGAGGCCGTCCAGCAGCTCCGCGTACCCGTCGAACTCGGGCGCTCCTACGGCTCGGGAGGGTTTCTTTCGTTTCCGCTTGGAAGGCATTTGGGGCAATCGGAGAACGTGAGGACTTTGCGTGAACCCGTGAACGGGCCACACGATACCGTTCTGCCGAGCCCCATGACAATACTCTTCAAACTGCAAAATGGCATACACTTAGGCTCTGTTTGAGCCACCGGGAAAACAGCGTGTCTCCGCCAAACCGATGTTCCCGTTACGGGACATGATGTTGCGTCCGCCCGGATCGGACGGTTGAACGAAAGTGGCACGTCGGCGACGGGTGAATCGATCGTCCGCTCGAAAGAGACAGGGCCCCGCATCGGCGAGCGATGCGGGGCCCTGTGCGTCCGGTTTGGCGCGGCGGCCTCGGCCGGTCCACGCTGGAGATCAGCCGTGCGACGCGGCGTGCGTCATCCCGGCCACACCGCTCCCGGCCGCGGCGTGGCGGCCGACGGGGCGCGCGGGTGCACGGCCACGCCGCGCAGCGGGATCCGGCGTGTGGCCACCAGCGCGTCCTGCACGCCGCGGATCAGCGCCGGGTACGCGTCGAAGGCTCGCCGCGCCGAGGCCAGCTCCAGGCGCTCGCGGTTGGTGTGCGCCAGCGCCTCCACCCCCGGCGCGAAGCCCAGGGTGGGGATGCCGTGCGTGCCGCAGCTGTGCCCGCCGTCGGTGCCGAACTTCCACTGGCGGATCGCCGGAGCGCGCCCCATGGCGGCCGTCAGCGCCTCGGCCGCGGCCTGCACCAGGGGGTGCTCGTCGGAGATCAGGAAGCCGGGGGTGAAGTTGCTGTCGTCGTGCACCCACCCGGTCCACGCGTGGAAGGTGGCCTGGCCGGGGAGCACCTCCACGCGGATCCCCTCCACCGCGGGAACCCGCTCGGCCAGGCGGGCGCGGAGCTCCTTGAGCGCGCGCCCCTCGTCCCACCAGGGGAGCACGCGCAGGTCGAGGGTGATGCGCACGCGGTCGGGGATCACGTTGCCGCTCTTGGGCCAGCACTCGATCACCGTGGGGGTGAGCGTGGCGGCGCCCAGGATGGGGTCCACCGGCTGCGACTGGGACAGCTCGCGCAGCGCCAGGAGCACGTCGGGGAGCACCAGGTTGGGGTTGCGGCCGCGCTCGGGCGCGCTGGCGTGCGCGGCCAGTCCGTGGATCTCCACGGCCAGCTCGGCGTGGCCACGGTGGCCGGTGCACAGGTCGCAGTCGGTGGCCTCGCCCAGGATCACGGCGCCGGGGCGCTGCCCGGCCGACTCCATCAGCTGCATCATCCCCCACCCGCCCTTCTCCTCGAACACCGAGAAGACCAGGAGGAGGTCGCCGGCGGGGCGCTCGTACACGAACTGGGCGGCGGCGTAGACCTGGATGGCCAGCGGGCCCTTGAGGTCCATCGCCCCGCGGCCGTGCAGGTAGCCGTCGGCCACCACGCCGCCGTAGGGATGGTGCTCCCAGCCGTCGGGGTCGCCCGGGTCCACCACGTCCATGTGCGACGAGAGCATCACCGCGGGCGCGCGGCCACGCCCGGCGAGGCGGCCGATCACGTTGCCCGCGCGGTCGGTACGCGCGTCGTCGAAGCCCAGCATCCGCAGCTCGTCCACGATGCGCCGCGCCACCGCGCCCTCCTCGCCGGGAAGGCTGGGGATGCGGATCAGCTCGGCCGCGAAGCGGATGGCGCGCTCGAACGAAAGGTCATGGGCCATGTGGGGCCCCTCCCGGTCGATATGAACGGTTGTCAGGAAGGCGCCGGCGCGCGACTCACCCCTGGAGGCGAGCGTGCCCGGCATAAGCGGAGTCCATCCCCGAAAGGTGCGGCCCGGACCGGCGCCAAGCGGATCTGCGCGGGCTGCCGTTCCACCATTGAGGACATATTATACTTGAACCCGGACGGGATGCCTAGCCCCCCTGGCGGATTGCACAACGTGCGGCGTCGCCCTCCTCCACGCCGCGTCAGATCGTTACGCGAACAGGAACGGCAGCGTTTCGTGCTTCCGCACGTGATGCACAAACTCCTCGTGGCCCATCAGGCGCGATTATAGGTGCTGGGGAAACCATCGACGATAGCCATCCAACCATGACCCATGGAACCGTGCCGGGATGGGTGACGCGATGGGGACGCGAAGCGTGGAGAGAGGGGGACGGCGACATGATGCCGATCCGCGTGGATCGTTGACGTCACCACGAAGGAAGTAACGGCAATTCCTCACGCAGAGCCAGCAGAGTCAGCAGTGACAAACCGCTGTTGACTGCTGACCCTGCTGACCCTGCGTGAGGTAAGCCTTTTTCCGCAGGAGTGGCATGGGATGAACCCGGACGAGATCACGAACGGCCCTGCCGCGCGGAGGCGGCAGGGCCGTTCGTCCCTATCACATTCCCCAAGCGCGCTAGTAACCGGGGTTCTGCGTGAGGTTGGGGTTCACGTCGATCGCCGCCTGGGGGATCGGGTAGAAGAGGAAGTGGTCGTCCAGGTTGAGCGTGACCTTGGGCACGCTGCTGTCACGCGCCAGGCAGCTGCTGCAGTTGCCGGGGCGCGGCCGGTTCCAGAACGAGCGCGCCGCGTCGGTGCTGTACTGCGCGATGCGCTGCTTGGCCCACGTCCAGTTGCGCTGCGAGTCGAACATCCCGTGGCCCTCCATGGCGAACTCGAAGCGCCGCTCCACGAACAGCGAGTCCTTGAACGCCTGCTTGGCCAACCCCGGCGTGAGGGCGGGCACCTTGGCCCGGGCGCGCACCTGGTTCACCAGCCCGTAGGCCTCGGCCGTGGGGCCCGCGTTCTCGTTGATCGCCTCGGCCAGCGACAGCAGCACGTCGGCATAGCGCAGCAGGATGAAGTTGGGCTCCTCGGCGCCGTCCTGGGCGCCGGGGGTCTTGTCCATGTACTTGTTGGGCGACGGGGCGAACTGGCCGTAGGCCGTGGCCGCGGTGGCCGTCGAATCCCAGGTGACGGTGGCGCCGCTCTTCTTGGTGTAGGTGAGCAGCCACGTCCCCGCCTTGCGCGTGTCGGTGGGGTTGTAGCTGTAGAAGAACGGCCACTCGGGCCCAAACGACGGGTTCTGGCTGTCGCAGTACGGAAAGTCGGTCTGGTTTGGCGCCGGCCGCGGGGCGAACTGGTCGCACATGTAGCCGCCCGAGCCCGGCGTGCGCGTGTTCTGGATGTCGAAGATGACCTCCGCGTTGTTCTCGTTGGCCTGGTCGAACACGCTGGCGTAGTTGGCCAGCAGCGAGTAGCCGCCCCCGCCGTTGATCGTGGCCCGCGCCCAGCTCTCCGCCTGCGTAAACGCCTGCGCCCCGCCGCCGCCCACGGCGCCGAACTGCAGGTACACCTTGGCCAGCAGCGCCTTCGCGGCGCCGCTGGTGGCGCGGCCCACGTCGCGGCCGGTGTAGCGCACGGGGAGCACGGCGGCCGCGTCGGTCAGGTCCTGGATGATGGCCTGGTACACCTCGGCCTGCGTGTTGCGCGGCTTCTGGATGTCGTCCAGCGAGCGCGTCTCGTGCAGGAACAGCGGCACCCCGCCGAAGAGGCGCACCAGGTTGAAGTAGTGGTAGGCGCGCAGGAACTTGGCCTCGCCCACCACCCGGTCGCGCAGCGCCGGGTCCATCGTGGCGATCCCCGGCACGTTGTCGATCACCGAGTTGGCGCGGTTCACCGCGTGGAAGGCGGCGCGCCACACGCCGTTGATGTACAGGTGCGACGGGCGCACCCGGAAGATGTCGGGCTCGGTGCGCTCGTTGGTGGCGCCCAGGCGCAGGGTCACCACCTCGGTGGGGTACTCCACCAGCATCCAGTACTGGCGGCCGTAGTAGTCCACGTCGCTCACCCCCAGGTCGGGGACGCGCGCCTGGAAGGCGGCATAGGCGCCACTGAGCGCGGCCAGCGCGCCGTCGCTCGAGGTGTACAGGTTTTCGGGAGAGACGAAGGAATAGGGGACCTCGGTCAGGAAGTCGTCCTTGCACCCCGCCGTGCCCAGCGCCGCCACGGCCAGCAGCGCCAGGGCCCGCGTGCGATGATTCATGGTTGATCTGCCTCCGGTTGGTGGCGCTCAGTAGGTGAAGTTGAGGCCCAGCACGAACGAGCGCGACGCGGGATAGGCGCCGATGTCGATGCCGCGGTTCAGGTTGCCCGTCCCGAAGCTGCTCACCTCGGGGTCGAAGCCGGTGTAGTCGGTCCAGGTGGCCAGGTTCTGGCCCGTCACGTAGATGCGGGCGCCGCTCACCCCGCGCGCGGCCAGCCAGCGCGCCGGCAGCGCATAGGCCAGCGTCACCGTCTTGAGCCGCAGGTACGAGCCGTCTTCCAGGATCAGGTCGTTGTAGTCGGTGGTCCCCGCGCCCACCGTGTTCACCCCCAGGCGCGGGTACTTCGCGTCGGGGTTCTGCGGCGTCCAGCGGTCTTCGTAGCGCTCGCGCAGGATGTTGGTGGCCAGGTCGCCGCCGGTCAGGCGCCAGCGGTTCAGGTTCAGGATGTCGTTGCCGAATGCGCCCTGCAGCAGCCCCGACAGCTCGAGGCCGCGGAACGACACGGTGTTCTGCCACCCCAGCGTGAACGACGGGTTGGGGTCGCCGATCACGGTGCGGTCGCGCGAGTCGATGGTGTCGTTGGCGTCCTGGTCCACCAGGATCACGTCGCCGGGGCGGTAGGCGTTGCCCGAGGCGCGGTTGACGATGTTGGCCATCGACGCCGCCATCGCCGAGTCGCGCACGATGCCGCCCGTCTGGTAGCCCACGAACACGCCCACCGGCTGGCCCACGCGCACCACCGTGCCGGGGAGCTTGAAGTCGTCGCTGATGGTGGGCGAGGTGATTTCGTTGTCGCCGCCCAGGTCGGTCACCCGGTTGCGGTTGCGCGCCAGGTTGAAGCCGGTGCGCCACCCCAGCCGGCGGTCGTCGCGCCGCAGCATCTCCACGTTCATCGAGAACTCGACGCCGCGGTTCTCCACCGTCCCCGCGTTCACCAGCGCGCGCGCGAAGCCCGACTCCGACGGCAGGTCCACCGTGAGCAGCAGGTCGTCGGTGGTCTTGCGGTAGTAGTCGGCGGTCACGCTCACCCGGTCGAACAGCCCCAGGTCGAACCCCACGTCGAGCTGGCGGGTGCTTTCCCAGGTCAGCTCGTCGTTGGCCACGCCCACGGGGAAGTAGCCGGTGACCGGGTTGCCGCCGAACGAGTAGCCGCCGCTGATCAGCCGGGCCAGCGACTGGTACGGGCGGATGGACGGGTTCCCCGCCACGCCCCAGCTGGCGCGCACCTTGAGGTCGTTCACCGCGCCCACGTTCTTCATGAACGGCTCCTCGCTCACCCGCCACCCTGCCGCGACGGAGGGGAAGAAGCCCCACTTGTTGCCGCGGCCGAAGCGCGACGAGCCGTCGAAGCGGCCGGTGGCGGTGAACAGGTAGCGGTCCATCAGGGTGAGGTTGGCGCGCCCCAGCCAGCTCTCCAGCGCCCACTTCTCGCGCCCGCTGGTGGGCGTGCCGCGCACCCGCGCCGACGAGATGTCGTCGAAGCCGTTGACGTCGGTCACGAAGTCGGACCCGGTCACGTTGGTGCGCTCGGTGACGTTGGTCTGCCAGGTGAAGCCGCCCAGCAGGTTGAGGTGGCTCGACGCGCCCACGTCCCTGTCATACGTCAGCGTGTTCTCGTTGAGCACCGAGGTGATGGTGGCCGTGCCGCGGATCGCCTGGCCGTTGGGCGCCTCCAGCCCCGGCCGGGTGGTGCGCGGGTAGAAGGTGTTGCGGAAGCGGTCGGAGTAGTCGCCGCCCACGCTCACCCGCGCCGTGAGGCCGGGGAGGATCTCGTAGCTGGTGAAGGCGTTGCCCAGCAGCCGGGTGTCGCCCTCGGCGTCGTTCACCTCGGCCGCCAGCGACACCGGGTTCACGAGCTCGGCCGCGCTGCTGGTGGAGATGCCCACGGCGGCCAGGTCGCGCCCCTGGTAGGGGTACGTGCCGTTGGCGAGGCGCACGGGGAGGAACGGATACGCCTGCAGGGCGGCGCCCACCGCGCCCGCGCGGCGGTTGCTCTCGCCGTCCGTCGGCACGAACGAGGTGTTCACCCGGCTGGCGGCCAGGTTGGTGCCGAAGCGGAAGCGCGGCCCGATCCCCTGCTCCAGGTTGGCGCGCAGCGAGTAGCGCTTGAACGCCGAGCCGATCACGGTGCCCTGCTGGTCGAACCAGCCGCCGCTCACCGCGTAGCGGGTGAAGCTGGTCCCCGCGCTGCCGCCCGACACCGACGCCTGCATGCTGCGCAGCGGTGCGTTGCGGAAGATGGCGTCCTGCCAGTCGGTGCCGTCGCCCAGCGTGTCGAGCGCGGCCTGCGAGAAGAGCGCGGGCCCGTTGGTGTTGAGCGAGGCCTCGTTCATCGCCCGCGCCAGCTCGTTGGAGCCCAGCAGGTCGTAGCGGCGGGTGACCGACTGGGTGCCGCTGAACAGGTCCATGGTCACCTGCGGCCGCCCGGCGCGCCCGCGCCGGGTGGTGATGATCACCACGCCGTTGGCCCCGCGCGCGCCGTAGATGGCGGTGGCCGATGCGTCCTTGAGCACCTCCACGCTCTCGATGTCGCTGGGGTTGAGCGCGGCCAGCGGGTTGGACGGCACCGACGCGGTGGACCGTCCGCCGTTGCCCGGCGAGGCGGCCTCGGGGTCGTTCTCGATGGGGAAGCCGTCCACCACGTACAGCGGCTCGCTGTTGCCGGTGATGGACGAGGTGCCGCGCACGCGGATGGAGATGCCGCCGCCCGGCGTGTTGCTGGCCGCGCTCACCTGCACCCCGGCCGCGGCGCCCTGCAGCACCTGGTCGAGCGACGACACCGGCGTGCTGCGCAGCGTTTCGGTGTTCACCGAGCTGACGGCGCCGGTCACGTCGCGCCGGCGCTGGGTGCCGTAGCCCACGGCCACCACCCCCTGCAGCGCCACGCCACCGGCGCGCGCGCGGATTGTGACGGTGGCGGTGGCGCCCTCGGCCACGGTCACCGCGGCCGACCCGTTGTAGCCGGGGCGCGTGGCGCTGACCGTGCGGGCACCGGCGGGCACCTGCGTGATGCTGAAGCGCCCGGCGGCGTCGGTCACCGCGCGGCGCGAGGTGCCGTTGACGCTCACCACCGCGTCGGGGAGCGGGCGGCCGTTGGCGTCGTCGAGCACCGTGCCCGCCACCGTGCCGGTGCCGCCCTGCGCGCGCACGCCCACCAGCGGGCACAGCAGCGTGGCGCACACTGCGATCACATGGGTCCATCTCATCGTGGACTCTCCTGGAAAGAAAGGATCACCGGACCGCCAGGTTGATTTCGTTCGCTCCCGCCGGCATCCCCGTCGGTGCCGCATCTGGAGCGAAGAGAGTTTGTTGCATTTCGGAACAAACACGAAGTGCGAAGCCGTTCGTCTGCCGCGCCGAATCGTCCGGCGGTGCCCGCTCACCAGTCAACGGAGGAGGGCTGAATCCGCGCTCCCCCTGCGTTTCGGAGACGCCCGCCACTTGTCCCGCCGGCTGGAGTCCGCGCGAGGCGGAGGACGGGCCGAGGACGGGTCCGCGCGCCGCGCGGGGACAGCGCCGCGACCAGGGTCCGGATGTCAAACGATTTTGTTCCGTTTGCATACCGAATGGGAGAAAGAGTGTAATCGCCGCGCCTTCGTGGCGCAACGAAGCCGTTCCAAGCTCGACGTTTCCATCCCGCATCCCGTCTTCCCCGCCCCGCCACCGCCTCGCCACTCCCGTGATTCTCCGCCGACGCGGTGCTTTCTCCCGTGTCCACGCGGATGATCGCTATCCGTCGGTCCGCACGTGGCGGGCGATCGGCAGACCGGTCGAGCGCAGCGCCCGGGCAGCGAGCCGCGCGATCTCGGTGGCGCCGCGGGCGGAGAGGTGCGTGTTGTCCTGCCGCCCTTGCGGGTGCATCGCGTTCTGCCCCGGCTCCAGCCACACGTACAGCGCCTTCGATCCCTCTACCCCAGCCGATTGGACCAGGCCGCGCGACAGCTGCTGCAGGTCGACGAACGGCGTCCCCGTCTCCCGCGCCACCTGAGCCGCCACGGCGGGATAGTCGCCGTGGGTGTCTTCCAGCACGCCCGCCGCGTCGAAACGACGGCGGACGATGGGGCTGGCGATCACCACGGAGGCGCCGTTCGCCCGCGCCTCGGCCACGTAGCGCAGCAGGTTCTGCCGGTAGCCGGTGTGCGCATCGGTGTAGCGCGCCGGATCCTCCCGCTTCTGGTCGTTGTGGCCGAACTGCACCAGCACGCAGTCGCCCGGATGGATCTCGGCCAGCACCGCCGCCCAGCGCCCCTCGTCCATGAAGCTCTTGCTGCTGCGCCCGTTCACCGCCGCGTTGCGGACCGTCACCCCGTCGTCCAGAAAGCGCGGCAGCATCTCGCCCCAGCCGTGCTCGGGGTTGCGATCGGCGTCGGCCCGCGTGGCCATGGTGCTGTCGCCCACCAGAAAGAGCGTGGGCCGCTCTTGCCCCGTGGCGGCGGACAGGACGGCGCCGAGCGCGAGCGCCGCCAGCGCCTTCACGCCGCGCCCTCGCCGTCCATCCGCGCGGGCTGCAGGCGGGGGACGATGGCGTGCATGATCGCCCAGGCGGTCACGTAGGCCAGCCCGCAGATGATGAAGATGATCGCGTAGTTGTGGTTCGTGGCCTCGAGGATGCGCCCCGTGGCGCGCTGGAAGAGCACGCCTCCCATCGCCCCCGCGAACCCGCCGATGCCCACGACGGAGCCCACCGCGCGGCGCGGAAACATGTCGCTGGCGGTGGTGAACAGGTTGCAGCTCCACCACTGGTGCGCCGCCGCGGCCACGCTGACGATGGCCACCGCCACCCACAGGTTGGGCGCGCGCGGCGCCAGCATGGTGGGCACGATCAGCAGCGCCGCCACCAGCATGGCCGTCTTGCGCGCCCGGTTCACCGTGTAGCCGCGCTTGATCAGCGCGCTGCTGAACCACCCGCCGAACACCGAGCCCACGTCGGCCACCAGGTAGATGGCGATGAGGGGCAGCGCCACGGCGCCCAGCTTGATCCCCCAGCGCGCGTCGAGGAATTTCGGCAGCCAGTACAGGTAGAACCACCAGATGGGGTCGGTGAGCCCCTTGGCCAGGAAGAACGCCCAGGTCTGCCGGTGGCGCAGCAGCCCCAGCCAGGGCACGTGCGTGGTGGGCTCGGCCGGGTCGCTGCGAATGTAGGCCAGCTCGGCGGCCGACACGCGCGGGTGCTTCTCGGGGGTGCGGTAGAGGAGGAGCCACGCCGCCAGCCACACGAAGCCCAGCGCGCCGGTGGCGATGAACGCCCACTGCCACCCCCAGCGCAGCGTGATCAGCGGCACCAGGATGGGCGCCACCACCGCGCCCACGTTGCTGCCGGCGTTGAAGATCCCCGTGGCGAACGCCCGCTCGCGCCGCGGAAACCACTCGGCCGTGGTCTTGATGGCCGCGGGAAAGTTGCCGCTCTCACCCAGCCCCAGCGCGCCGCGCGCCAGCGAGAAGCCGCCCGCGGTGCGCGCCCAGGCGTGCGCCATGGCGGCAAGGCTCCACGCCACGATGGCGAACGAAAAGCCGCGCCGCACGCCGATGCGGTCGAGCAGGCGCCCCATCCCCAGGAAGCCGAAGGCGTAGGCGAAGCTGAACCAGCTCACGATGTCGCCGTACTGGCTTTCGCTCCACCCCAGCTCGCCCTGCAGCGTGGGCGCCAGGATCCCCAGCACCTGCCGGTCGATGTAGTTGATGGTGGTGGCCGCGAAGAGCAGCGCGCAGATCGTCCACCGGTAGCCATAACGCGGCGGTTCCATCTCCACGCCCCCGACCGAAGGCGGAGGCGCGGAGCGGCCCGCCTGGGGCGTGGTGTAGTCGACGATGGGGGGATTCGCGGCCATGCGTCTTCAGGCGGTGGGAGTGTCGAGAAGCCGGGTGACCTCGGCCGCGGAGACGCGGTTGAAGTCGCCGGGGATGGTGAGCTTGAGGGCGCTGGCGGCCGTCGCGAACTCGAGCGCGTCCGCGGCGCCCTTCCCGTCGCCCAGCGCGAAGATCAGCGCCGCCGCGAAGCTGTCGCCGCCGCCCACGCGGTCGGTCACGCGCACGGTGTAGCGCCGCGACCCGTGCATCTCGCGCCCGTCCCAGAGCGCGGCGGCCCAGCGGTGCTCGCTGGCCGAGACCACGTCGCGCAGCGTGATGGCCACCGCGCCGCACCCCAGCTCCCCCGCGATGCGCTCGGCCGCGCGGCGCACGAAGGCGGGGTCGTGCGGGTCGCCGTCGCCGTGGTCCACGCCCAGCATCGCCGCCGCCGCGCCGGGGTTGCCCACGAGGAGGTCGCAGTTGCGCACCAGGTGGGGGACCACGTCGCGCGGATCGCGTCCGGCCCAGAGCGCGGGGCGGTAGTTGAGGTCCACGCTCACGCGGACGCCGGAGGCCCGCGCCGCGTCGGCCGCGTCCATGGCGGCGCGGGCGGGGCCATCGCCCAGCGCGGGGGTGATGCCGGAGAGGTGGAGCCAGCCCGCGTCGTCCAGCAGCGACGGCCAATCGAGCTCCGCCGGGTCGATTTGCGAGAAGGCGGAGCCGGCGCGGTCGTAGACCACGCGCATGGGCCGCAGGTCGGCGCCGGGCTCCACGAAGTAGATCCCCATCCGCTCGCCGCCGCGGAGGATGCCGGAGGTGTCGATCCCCTCCGCGCGCAGGGCCGCCAACGCCGCGTCGCCCACCGCGTTCTCCGGGAGACGGGTGACGCAGGCGCTGCGGCCGCCCAGGTGCGCGATCCCCGCGGCCACGTTGGCCTCGCTCCCGCCGAACCACGTGCGGAGATGGGGCGACTGGAAGAGCCGTTCGTCGCCCGGGGGCGAAAGCCGCAGCATCAGCTCACCGAAGCATACCACGCGCTTCACGCCGCACCTCCGCGCGCGGCGGCCACGGAGGCGGCGACCCGGCGCGCGCGCTCGGTCAGCGCGGCGTAATCGCCCGCGGCCACGCGCTTCGCGTCCACCAGCGCACCGCCCAGGCCGGCGGCCACGGCGCCTGCGCGCAGCCAGTCGCCCACGTTGTCAGGAGTCACGCCGCCGGTGGGGATGAGGTGGAGGAAGGGCATGGGGCCCAGCACGCCGCGGATGAACGCCGGCCCCAGCGCGTCCGACGGAAAGACCTTCACCGCGTCGGCGCCGGCGCGGTGGGCGCGCAGGATCTCGGTGGGGGTGAAGCCGCCCAGCAGCACCGCCACCTCGGCCGCGTGGCCGGTGTCCACTAGGTCGGGGAGGAGCGCGGGGGAAACGATGTAGCGCGCCCCAGCGTGGATGGCGGCGCGCGCGCTCTCGGCGTCGAGCACCGAGCCGGCGCCCACGATCATCCCGGGAACGGTGGAGAGGTGGCGGATCACGTCCAGCGCGCCGGGCGTGGTCAGCGTCACCTCGACGGCGTGGACGCCGCCCGCGTGCACGGCTTCGGCGGCGAGCACGGCGGCCTCGGCGCTGTCCAGGCGCACGACGGCGATGGCGCCGAGCTCCGTCAGGCGGATCATCACGTCCTGCCGGGTCTTGAGCGATGGCATCGTCATCCCCCCACCCCCGCGGTTGTACGTGGCTCGGGCGTGGCGGCGCGGGCCAGGTGCTGCGCCAGCGCCGCCGGCGTGCCGATCGCCAGCATCCTCGCCAGGTAGCCCGCCACCGCGTCGGCAAAGCCGGGGACGGTGGCCAGGTCGGCGCCCCACGTGGCCTCATCGGCGCACGCCGCGCGCGCGACCGACGCGGGGTCGGCCCCGCGCTCGGCCCAGAGGGCGCGGATGGGCCCGCCCTGGTCGTCGGCGGCGCGCTGCTCGACATCGAGCCCGACACCGTCACCGTCGCGACGCATCCAGCGCAGGTAGGCGGCGAAGGCGAACGCCAGCGACGCCGGCACCGCGCCCGTCTCTCGCGCAAAAGCGAGGATGGCGGGGACGATGCGCACGCGCAGCTTCATGGTCTGCTGCAAGGCGATGTCGGCGATCTCGTGGTGGATGAAGGGGTTGGCGAAGCGCTCCAGCACCTCGCGCGCGAACGCCTCCGCCTCGGGCGCGGCCACGAACGGCGCGATCTCGTCCAGCATCACCCGTCGGACGAAGGCGCCCACGTCCTCGTCTTCCACCGCATCGCGCACCGTCTCGCAGCCGCAGAGCAGGGCGACGGGCGTCATGGCGGTGTGCGTCCCGTTCAGCAGCCGCAGCTTGCGCTCGCGGTACGGCGCGATGTCGTCCGCCACCACCACGCGCGGGTCGCCGGCGAAGGGGAGGAGGGCGCGGGCTTCGGGGCCGGCCTCGATCGCGAAGAGCGCGTACTCTTCCGACACGGTGAGCAGCGCGTCGGTATAGCCCAGCTCCGCCTCCTCCGCCGCGTGCTCGCCGGCCGCCGGCGTGCCGGGGACGATGCGGTCCACCAGCGTATTGCAGAACGGAACGGACGATTCCACCCAGCGCTCGAACCGGCCCCCCAGCTCCCACAGCCGCGCCAGGCGGAGGACGATGTCGCGCAGCAGCGTGCCATTGTCCGTCACCAGCTCGCAGGGGAGGACGACGACGCCGCGCGCCGGGTCGAAATCGAACGCACGCGCGCGCTCCCACAGGAAGCGGGTGAGCTTGCCGGGGAAGGAGCGCGGGGGATTCGCCTCCGCGGTGTCCTTTTCGTCCAACACAATCCCGACTTCCGTGGTGTTGCTGAAGATCAACGTCAGCCGAGGATCACGCGCGCAGGCCAGCACCTCGCTCCACTCGTCCACCGCGCTCAGCGCGCGGCTGACGGAGGCGACCACGCGGCGCTCCGTGCGCGGTTCGCCTTCCACCAGCCCCCGCGTGACCAGCGTGAACAGGCCGTCCTGGCGGTTGAGGGCGCGGTCGCGGCCGCTGCCCGTCTGCCCCACCATCACGATTCGCCCGTTGAATTCGCCGCGCGCGTTGGCGTCGTCGATCAGCGGCTCCACCAGCCCGCGCAGTAGCGCGCCGGTGCCGAACTGCACCACGCGCTCAGGGAGATCCAGCAACTCCGGCGCGGGGAATCGAACGTCCGAACGGGAGCCGGGCGCGGCACGGACGAGGTCGCGCGAGAGGATCGGGAGCGTCATGCGGGCACCCCGCCGTCTGCCGGCGACCGCTCACCGGCTGGCCACCGCGGACCGGCTGGCCACCGCTCACCAGCTGGCCACCGCTCACCAGCTGGCCACCGCTCACCAGCTGGCCACCGCTCACCAGCTGGCCACCGCTCACCGGCGGCTGAAGCCGCAGCAACAACTACGGGAAGCCTCGCAAACTGCGCGAGGCTGACCGGCCCCGGCGCGCCAGGCACGGGCTGTAGACGCCTCGGCTGAGATGCAGCCCGTAGCGCGCCCCGGCAGGTCAGCGGCACAGCAGACAGTAGTCCGCGAAGGCGGACTTCGTGCAGATGTAGCCGCGACTTCAGTCGCATCTTCCGCGCGGAGATGGTCGCGCTGGTCCGCGAGGCATGGGTCGGGATGCTCCGCGCGGAGATGGTCGCGCTGGTCCGCGAGGCACGGGTCGGGATGCTCCGCGCGGAGATGGTCGCGCTGGTCCGCGAGGCGCGGGTCGGGATGCTCCACGCGGAGATGGTAGCGATGCTCCACGAGCCTTGGGGCGGAACGAGAAGCGGCGCGCTCACAGCGTCACCCCTTCCTTCCAGATGGCGATCTCGCGGTAGCCCTGCGTCTCGTTGTTCGTCCGCACGCGGCCGGAGGCGACGTCGAGGACCCGCGCGAACAGCTCGTCGGCCAGCGCATCCATCGTGGTGGCGCCGTCCAGCAGCGCGCCGGCGTTGAAGTCGATCCAGTGCGGCTTCTTCGCCGCGATCGCCGAGTTGGACGACACCTTGAGCGTGGGGACGGGGAACCCCAGCGGCGTGCCGCGGCCGGTGGTGAAGAGGAGAACCGTGGCCCCGCTAGCCACCATCGCGGTGGAGCTGACGCCGTCGTTGCCCGGCGCCTCGAGCAGCTGCAGGCCGCCGGTGCGCGCCGCCTGGCCGTAGCGGAGGACACGGGTGACGGGGGCGCGGCCGCCCTTCTGGATGGCGCCGAGCGACTTCTCCTCCAGCGTGGTCAGCCCGCCCGCCTTGTTGCCGGGAGAGGGATTCTCGTAGACCGGCTGGCCGTGGCGGAGGAAGTAGTCCTTGAAGTCGTTCACCATCTCCACGATCCCGCCGAACACCTCCTCGTCCACCGCGCGGTCCATCAGCACCTGCTCGGCGCCGAACATCTCGGGGACCTCGGTGAGGATCACGCCGCCGCCGAGCGCCGTCAGGCGGTCGGCAACCCGCCCGAGGAGCGGGTTGGCGGTGATGCCGCTGAACCCGTCGGAGCCGCCGCACTTGTGGCCGATCACCAGCTCCGACGCCGGCACTTCCACCCGTGCGTCGGCGGCCATGGCGGCGACCAGCTCGGCCACGGCGTCGATCCCCTCCTCCACCTCGTCCACCACGTCCTGCGTGTTGAAGAAGCGGATTCGGCTGGCGTCCACCTCGCCGGCGATGGAAAGGAGCTCGTGGAGCTGGTTGTTCTCGCACCCCAGGCCCAGGACCAGGACGCCGCCTGCGTTGGGGTGGCGGAGGAGGCCGGCGAGGATCTTCTGCGTGTTGCCCAGGTCGTCGCCCAGCTGGCTGCAGCCATAGGGGTGGCTGAACGAGTAGACGCCATCCACCTGCCCGGCGAAGCGCTCCGTCGCCGCGCGGGCGATGCGGTCGGCCGCGGTGTTCACGCAGCCGACGGTGTTGACGATCCACACCTCGTTGCGCGTGCCCACACCTCCGGTGGAGCGCGGGTAGCCCATGAAGGTGGGGATGGAGACGTGTCCATCCGCGTCCGCCGGGATCGATCCTTCCACGTCCGCCGACGGCTTCCCATCCCCCGACCAGCGGTACTCCAGCGCGCCGGAGAGCGCGGTGCGCAGGTTGTGCGAGTGCACCCACGTGCCGGCCGCGATCGGCTCCGTCGCCACGCCGATGGCGAAGCCGTACTTGCGCACCGCCTCGCCCGCCGCGATCGGCCGCAGCGCCACCTTGTGCCCGGCACCGACGTCTTGGCTGAGGACGACGCGGATGCCGTCCACCCACGCCTCGGCGCCCGCGGCCAGCGCGGTGACGGCCACGGCCACGTCGTCCGTGGGATGGACGCGAACCAGCGCGGGACGGCCGTTCGCGTCCATCACTCCGCCGCCACGGGAGCGTTCGTGCGTGCCGACGAAGCCACGTCCACCGAAGAACCCGCGTCCACCGAGGCCCCCGCGCCCACGGCCGGCGGCGTGCCGAGCCGGTAGGTCTCGCGCGCCAGGTCGTAGGCCATGGCGCGCGCCATCTCGTGCGCGTCGGTCATGGTCACCACGTGGCGGGCGACCAGGCCGGCCAGGTAGTTGGCGTCCACGCGCCGGGCCAGGTCGTGCCGGGCGGGGATGGAGCAGAAAGCGCGCGTGTCGTCGTTGAAGCCGGCGGTGTTGTAGATCCCCGCGGTCTCCGTCGTCGCATGCCGGAAGCGCGTCATCCCCTCCAGCGAGTCGTGAAACCACCACGGCGGGCCCAGCCGCACGGCGGGATAGTGCCCGGCGAGAGGCGCCAGCTCGCGCGCGTAGGTGCTCTCGTCCAGCGTGAAGAGCACCAGCGTGAGCCGCGGATCGTTGCCGTGGGCGTTCAGCAGCGGCCGCAGGTTGCGCGTGTACTCGGTGGCCACGGGGATGTCGCCGCCCTTGTCGGCCCCGAAACGGCGCGCGACGGGGAGGTTGTGGTCGCGCAGGGCGCCGGCGTGCAGCTGCATCACCATGCCGTCTTCGACCGACATGCGCGCCATCTCCATCAGCATGTGCCCCTCGAAGCGGCGCTGATCCTCCGCCGACGCGCGGCCCGCGCGCGCCAGGGCGAACAGGCGCTCGGCCTCTTCATCCGGCAGCCGCGCGGTGTAGGGCTCCAGCACGCCGTGGTCGGTGGAGGTGGCGCCCATCGCTCGGAAGATTTCGCGGCGCGCCTCGATCGCCCGGACGAAGCCGGCGTAGTCGTCGACCGGCGTGTTGGAGGCGCGGGCGAGGTCGGCGATCGCGCCGCCCCACCCGGGCGCGGCGATGCGGAAGACGGCGTCGGGGCGGAAGGCGGGGAGCACGCGGCCGCCCCAGCCGCTGGCCGCGATCGCCGCGTGGTGCTCCAGCGAGTCGGCCGCGCCATCGGTGGTGGTCAGCACCTCGATGTTGAAGCGCTCGAACAGCGCGCGCGGCCGGAACTCGGGCGAGCGCAGCCGCTCGGCGATGGCGTCGTAGACGTACTGCGCGGTGCCCGCGGAAAGGCGCACGCGCACTCCGAATACGTCGTGCAGCTCCTGGTCGAGCCAGGCCCCCGTGGGCGTGCCCCGGAACAGGTGCCAGTGCTCGGCGAAGGTCTGCCAGATGCGGCGCGGGTCGGTTTCCACGGTCGACCCGTCCACCGTGGGCACGCCGAGGGATTCCATCGGCACGCCGCGCGAATACAGCATCCGGAAGATGTAGTGGTCCGGAACGATGATCAGCGCGGCGGGCTCGGGAAACGGCGCGTCCTCGGCCAGCAGCCGGGCGTCCACGTGGCCGTGCGGGCAGACGAGCGGAAGGCCGCGCACGCTCTCGTACAGCTCCCGCGCCAGCCGGCGCACGCCGGGCTCGGGGCTGAAGAAGCGGTCGGGTTGGAGGTGGAGCGGCTCGGCTCCATCAGGCGAAAAACGAGGGGGCATCGGCTCGCTTGGGGCGGGCGTCGGCCGCGGGGCAAGCGGGAGGCTTGCGTGCGGCGCTGGGCTCCGACATTTTGTTCCCAGTCGGAACTAACGCCGCAAATGGTATCGCGGCGTCGCCGGACGCGCAAGGCTCCCGGCACGTGGAGCCGCCGCCAGCCCTTCGGGAGGGGCTTGCCCCGTGAGGAAGATCAACGTCAGCAACTTCACCCTCGCCACCCGCACCACGGGGCGCGAGATCAACCGGCAGATCCTGCTGAACCTGGTGCGCGAGCACCAACCCATCAGCCGCGCCGACCTGGCGCGGCGGATGGAGGTGGGGCGGCCGCGGGTGACCGCGCTGGTCAACGAGCTAATGGCCGAGGGGGTGCTGTGCGAGGGCGAGGCCGTCGAGAGCCCCCGCGGCCGGCGCCCGCGCATGCTGCACGTGCGCACCCGCGACCGGCTGGTGGTGGCCGCCGACGTGCGCTTCGCGCGCACCTGGCTGATGCTGAGCGACTTCTCGGGGCAGCAGATCGCGCTGGAGACCTTCGACACCCTGCTCGACCCGGCGGCGCTCACCGCCGAACTGGCGTCGCGCATCGAGCGCATCCTGCGCACCTACGGCCAGGGCGGCACCTGCGAGGGGATCGGCATCGCGGTGCCGGGGATGGTGGACCACCTCACCGGCCGCATCCTCAACGCGCCGCAGCTGGGGTGGAAGGACGTGGAGATCCGCGCCGCGCTGGCCGAGGCCACGGGGCTGCCGGTGCAGATCGAGAACGCCCCCATCGCCTGCGCGCTGAGCAAGATGTGGCTGGGGCAGCGGGAAGGAGACACGGGCGACTTCGTCTACGTCACCGTCTCCGAAGGCGTGGGCGCGGGGGTGGTGGTGAACGGGCAGGTGATGCGCGGGCACGGGCACTCGGCGGGCGAGTTCGGGCACGTGCCCATCAACCCCGACGGCCCGCGCTGCCTGTGCGGCGCCACCGGCTGCTGGGAGGCGCACACCTCCAACCTGGCCACGCTCAGCCGCTACCTGGGCCGCGAGCTGTCGCCCACCGAAACGCGCGCGCTGCTGGCCGAGACGCCGCTCACGGTGACCGACCTGATCATGCGGGCGCGCACCGGCGACGAGAAGGCGCGCGACGCGCTGCTCACCACCGGGCGCTACCTGGGGGTGGGGCTGGCGATGATCGTCAACTCCATCAACCCCTCGCGCATCTTCGTGGGCGGCGAGGTGACCGCCGCGTGGGACCTGATCGGCCCCGGCGTGCGCGCCGAGATCGAGACGCGCGCGCTGACCGCGTCGGCCGCGGCCACCCCCGTGATCCCCGAGCAGGGGGTGGGCTATCCGCGTCTCCGCGGCGCCTGCGCGCTGGTGGCGGCGCCTACCTTCGCCGCGCCCACCGTCGCATGAACTGCTCATTTCACACGGAGTCAACGGAGTTAGGGGAGGAAACGGAGACGCGCGGCCATCTCCTCCAGCCGCTCACTCCGTTTACGCCCCTGCTTCCGTGTGAAGCTCGCCGTTGGTGGTGTCGCGCCGCGCTGGCTTCCGCTCTCCTCGCAATCACGCCGCTCGCCGCGCAGCAGTCGCCCATGGATTCGGTCGCGCGGCTGCCGGGCGCGGCGACCGAGCGCGACACCGTCTCCACCTTCTCTCCCGCTCGCCTCGCTTCCCTGCCCTCCGCCCGGCGCGCGGAGTGGACGGCGTATCTGCGGCGTTCGCGCGAGATGAAGGCGCGCGACCAGGCGCTGATCGCGGGTGAGCTGCGGGCGCTGGGGCAGGCGCGGATGACGCGCGCCCCGTTCATCCGCGAGAGCTTCGAGGTGAAGCGGGGGATGGACGCGGCGTGGTTCCGCGGCGACAGCGCGCGCCGCATGGCCGAAACCATCCTCTCGTTCCAGACGCCGTCCGGTGGGTGGAGCAAGCACGTGGACATGCGTGCCGGGCCGCGCCGCCCGGGCCAGAGCTTCTTCTCCGAGACCGACGAGTGGCAGTACATCGCCACCATCGACAACAACTCCACCACCTCGCAGCTGCGCTTCCTCGCAAAGATCGACTCCGTCCGCCCCGACGCCCGCTACCGCGCCGCCTTCGTGCGCGGGGTCGAGTATCTGCTGGCCGCGCAGTTCCCGAGCGGCTGCTGGCCGCAGGTCTTCCCGCTGCAGGGCGGCTATCACGACGCCGCCACCTTCAACGACGACGCCACGGTGCTGGCCGCCGAGCTCCTGCGCGACGTGGGCGACGGCGACTTCGCCTTCGTCCCCGCCGGCGTGCGCAGGCGAGCCGCGGCCGCGGCCGGGCGAACGGTCGAGTGCATCCTCACGGCGCAGGTGGTGAGCGGCGGCCAGCTCACCATCTGGGGACAGCAGCACGACCCGCTGACGCTGGTGCCGGTGCACGCGCGCAGCTACGAGCCCGCGTCGCTGGCCACGAAGGAAAGCGCCGGGATCCTGCGCTTCCTGATGCGTATCCCCGATCCCGACGAGCGCGTGACCGCCGCCGTGCACATGGCCGCGGCGTGGTTCCGCGCGCACCAGATCATGGGCTACACCTACGACTTCGACACCGGCCGGCACGCACAGCCGGGCGCGGGGCCGCTATGGGCACGGATGGCCGAGATCGGCACCAACCGCCCCGTCTTCAGCAACCGCGACGGCGTGATCCTGTACGACTGGGAGCAGCTCACCGACCGCCGCACCGGCTACGGCTGGTACAGCGAGGAGCCCGCCGCCGCGCTCAAGGCGTACGACCGCTGGCTTCGTGAGCATCTCCTCCTGAACGTCGTTTCCTTCACGAGAAGCCCGGAGGGCACGGAGGAACCGCGCCCGCGGTGACCTCTTGCGTGCCCTCCGTGCTCCCCTGGGGGAGAACGCTGTCTCCGCCCTTCGAACCCGCGAGCACCTTCGCCGATGACGCTGCCGCCCGACCTCACCCGCCGCGACTTCCTGCGCGCCGCCGCCTTCGCTGGCGCGGGGCTGATGCTCCCGTCCGGCTTCGCCACGGCCTGCGCGTCTGCCGGTGGCCGGTCGGCGGGCGCGGGGTGGGACGCGGTGCCGGGGATCCTGGCGCGCATCCGCCCGCCGCAGTTCCCCGACCGCGACTTCGTCGTCACGGCGCACGGCGCGGCGGGGGACGGCACGACGGACGACACGCGCGCCTTCGCGGCGGCGATCGCGGCGTGCGCGGCGGCGGGGGGCGGGCGGGTGGTGGTGCCCGAGGGGCGCTTCCTCACCGGGCCCATTCACCTGAAGACCGGGGTGAACCTGCACCTGCGACGCGGCGCCACCGTCACTTTCACCCGCGACCCGCGCGCGTACCTCCCCGCCGTGCTCACCCGCTGGGAGGGCGTGGAGATGATGGGCTACTCGCCCTTCATCTACGCCTACGACCAGCACGACGTCGCCATCACCGGCGAGGGGACGCTGGACGGGCAGGCCAGCGCCGAGCACTGGTGGCCGTGGAACGGGAAGACGCAGTACGGCTGGCGCGAGGGACAGCCCAACCAGCGCGCCGCCCGCACGCGCATGATGGAGATGGCCGAGCGCGGCGTGCCCGTGGCGCAGCGCGTCTTCGCGACGGACAGCTACCTGCGCCCGCAGTTCATCCAGCCCTACCGCTGCCGCAACGTGCTGATCGAGGGCGTGACCATCGTCAACTCGCCGATGTGGGAGATCCACCCGGTGCTGTGCGAGAACGTGACCGTGCGAGGGGTGAAAATCGATTCGCACGGCCCCAACAACGACGGCTGCGACCCCGAGAGCTGCCGCGACGTGCTGATCGAAAACTGCGAGTTCGACACGGGTGACGACTGCATCGCCATCAAGAGCGGCCGCAACGCCGACGGGCGGCGCATCGCGGTGGCGACCGAGAACGTGATCATCCGTGGCTGCCGCATGAAGGACGGGCATGGCGGCGTGACCATCGGCAGCGAGATCAGCGGCGGGGTGCGCAACGTGTTCATCGAGCGCTGCGAGATGGACAGCCCCGGCCTGGAGCGCGCGCTGCGCTTCAAGAACAACGCGATGCGCGGCGGCGTGCTGGAGCACGTTTACATGCGCGACGTGACCGTTGGCCAGGTGG
>Ga0247773_1000069_pt1 | contig 44909 bp, 34 predicted proteins | sample UWRJL092311B6_FD_179934 | JGI IMG/M metagenome (GOLD analysis project Ga0247773, IMG submission 179934) | Plant litter microbial communities from Arlington Agricultural Research Station in Wisconsin, United States - UWRJ-L092-311B-6 | ecosystem: Environmental > Terrestrial > Plant litter >... | reverse complement strand
GGCGCCCAGCTGCACCGCGCGCAGCCGGTCGGGGAGCGCCCCGCGCGCGGTGGCCACCAGGATCGGCACGCCGGGGTAGCGCGCGCCCAGCTCGCCCAGCGCGCTCCAGTCGCTGGTGGCGTCGGCGGCGCTCACGTCCAGCAGCAGCACGTCGGGCCGCCCCGCCACCGCGCCCGCCGCGCCCCGCACGTCGGCCGCGGTCGCGACCGTGACGGGGCCGCCAGCCATGGCGCCGCGCGCGGCGGTGGACAGGGCATCGTCGGCCGTCACCACCAGCAGCACCGGGGTGGCGGAGAGCCGGGCCGGGGCGGAGGGCGCGGGCGCCGGGGCGGGCTGCGGCGCGGGCGCCTCGGCGGGGCGCTGCTCGATGGCGCGGCGCAGGCGCGCGGCGATGTCGGCCAGCTCGGTGCCGTCGGCGGGCTTCAGGAAGTTGCCGCCGCCGAAGCGCGTCTCGGCCTCGCGCGCCAGCCGCGTGCCCTCGGGCACCCCGAAGGTGCCCAGCGCGCCCGCCAGGCGGTGCGCCTCGGCGGTGGCCTGCTGCCGCAGCACGCCGGTGAGGCGGCCGTCGGCGGCGCCGCGGGCGGCGCGATCCAGCACGTCCACGCGCTCGAGCATGGCGCCGCGCGCCCGCGCCCACAGCTGGCCCACCGCGGCGGCCACGTTCTCGCGCGGGGCGGGCGCGGCGGCCGGGGCGGGCGCCGCGGGTAGGGCGGCGGCCGCGGCCGGCGGCGCCGCTTCGGGCGCCACCTGCAGGCGGGCCGACACGGCGCGCAGCAGCTCGGCGCGGTCGAGCGGGTGGAAGAGCACACGCTCCACGCCGTACTGCTTCACCAGCCGGTCGAGCACGTGCTCGTCCACCCCGCGCTCGCCGGGCTCCAGGGTGACGATCACCGGCACGGCGGCGCCCTGGGGCTTGCCGCGCAACGCGCGCAGCGCCTCCATGGTCTCGTCGGCCCCCACCGCCAGGTCCAGCAGCAGCAGCGGCGGGCGGGGGCCGCGGGCATGGTCCACCGCCTCGGCGGCCGAGAAGGCGGCCTGCACCGTCACGCCCGGGAGGCGCTCGGCCAGCCAGGTGGCGAAATGGCCGGGAAGGCCGGCGACCACGACCGAGTTCAAGGGATGCTCCTCGCGGGGATCGGAACGGATGCACGACGGCGCACAACGGGCGGGGAATGTACGCTGCCGCACCGCATGCGCCAGATCCCGTCCGCCGCCCGGCGCCTCGACGGCTCGTCCCGCGCTTCCGCCGCTTCGTCCCCCGTCTTCCCCCACCGGTCCCGGACATGTAACGCTGGACTCGCGCGGCGCCGTTCATCTACCGTAGGGGGTTTGCGGACGCGACACGCACGCGCGGGAGCTTGGAGACGATGCGCATCGGGATCATCGGCGCGGGGCTGAGCGGGCTGGTCGCGGCCCGGACGCTGCTGGACGAGGGCTGCCAGGTCGTCGTCCATGAGAAGGAGGACGAGGTGGGCGGCGTGTGGGCGCGCTCGCGGCGCTACCCCGGGCTGTGCACGCAGAACCCGCGCGACACCTACGCCTTCTCCGACTTTCCCATGCCGGCGCACTACCCCGACTGGCCCGCCGGCGAGCAGGTGCAGGCGTACCTGGCCGCCTACGCCGACCGCTTCGGCGTGACGCCGCACCTGCGCCTGCGCACCCGCGTGCTGGCCGCCGACGCGCGCACCGACGGGCGCCCCGGCTGGCGCCTGCGCGTCGCCGACGACGGCGGCGAGCGGACGGACGACTTCGACTGGCTGGTGGTGTGCAACGGCGTGTTCAGCGAGCCGTTCATCCCCGCCGTGCCGGGGCGCGAAGCGTTCGAGGCGGCGGGCGGGCGCGTGCTGCACACCACGCAGGTGAACGACGGCTCGATCCTGGAGGGGAAGCAGGTGGTGGTGGTGGGCTTCGGCAAGTCGGCCGCGGACGTGGCGTGCGCGGCGGCGCGCACCGCGGCTTCGGCCACGCTGGTGTTCCGCCGCGCGCTGTGGAAGATGCCGCAGCGCTTCTTCGGCCGCGTCCACCTGCGCTACGTGCTGACCACGCGCTTCAGCGAGGCGCTGTTCCGCTACCGCGAGCCGGCCGGGCTCGAGCGCGTGCTTCACGGGCCGCTGCGGCGCGGCGTGTGGCTGTTCTGGCGCGGCGTGGAGCGCACCCTGCGCCGCGGCTACGGGCTGGGCGCGAACGGCCTGACGCCCGACGAGCCGCTGGAGAGCGGAGTGAGCTGCGGGCTGAGCCTGGCGTCGGGCGGGTTCTACGAGCACGTGCGCGCCGGGCGGATCCGGGCGGTGCGCAGCCGGCCGGCGTGGATGCACCCGGGCGGCGTGAAGCTGGCCGACGGCACCAGCCTGCGGGCCGACGTGGTGGTGTTCGGCACCGGCTTCCAGCCGGAGGTGGCGTTCCTCCCCGCGTGGGCACGCGACCGCGTCCGCGGCGGCGACGGGTGCTTCCGGCTGTACCGCAACATCCTGCCGGTGGACGTGCCGCGGCTGGCGTTCGTGGGATACAACAGCAGCCTCTATTCGCAGCTCACCTCCGAGATCGGGGCGCGCTGGCTGGCCGAGCACGTGCACGGCCGCCTGCCGCTCCCCTCGCAGCCCGAGATGCGGCGGCGGATCGAGGTGCGGCTCGACTGGCTCAAGGCCGAGCGCCCCCAGTCGCTGGCGTCGGGCACCTGCGTGGTTCCCTTCAACTTCCACTACATCAACGACCTGCTGCGCGACATGGGCGCCCGCACCTGGCGCACCCGCAACCGCCTGCGCGAGTACCTGATGCCGGTGGACCCCTCCATCTACGCCGGCCTGGGCGCCGAGCTCCGGGCGAAGCGGCTGCGCGGCGCCGTCCCCCGCGAGCCGGCGCTCGCCCGACCGTCGAGTGCTCACGCGAGCTGAGTGCCCTGGTCCCGAGCGCGATCCCGGGCTTCACGGCGGGGCAGGCGCCTCTTGGATGAACAGGGAGCAACGGAGAGAGCGGAGGGAGCAGAGGACAGCACGCAGTTCTCCGTTTCCTCCGCGCTCTCCGCTGCTCCGTGTTCACAGCGGTTGCAGTTTCATATCATGCGATACGGCAGGAGCACGGCGTCGGCGTTCACGTGCCGACGCTCGGTTGAGATCGTCTTATCCACGATGGCATTTGCGGCAGGCGAGTCTTACGGGAGGTGGGAGATGGCGATCCACAGCGCGGCCGTCGACGCGGCGGCGGGGGTGATGCGCACCTTCCCGGCGCCGTGGTGCGTAGCGGGCGGATGGGCGCTGGACCTGTTCCTGGGCCGCCAGACGCGCGCCCACGCCGACGTGGACCTGGCGGTCTTCCGCGCCGACCAGCTCGCCCTCCAGCGCCACCTGCACGCGTGGAAGCTGCTGAAGGTGGAGGACGGTCGGCTCTCGCCCTGGGCGCCCGGCGAGCGCATCGACCTGCCGGTGCACGAGATCCACGCGATGCGCGGCCACGGCGAGCCCGCCGCGCTGGAGGTCCTGCTGAACGAGCGCGACGGCGAACGGTGGGTCTACCGCCGCGACCCGGCCGTCACCCTTCCCATCGCCCGGCTGATCGTGCGCGGCGACGACGGCGTGCCGGCGCTCTGCCCCGAGGTGGTGCTGCTCTACAAGTGCAAGGCACCGCGCGAGGTGGACGAGGAAGATTTCCAGCGGATGCGGCCGCACCTGGGCGCCGAGCGGCGGGCGTGGCTCGCCGCCGCCCTCGCCACGGCCCGCCCCGGCCACCGCTGGATCGCGGACCTCGCTTCAGGCGATGGTGAGCGGGCTCGCTGAGGCCGCGCGACCTGTCGAATGAACGCAGGATCCATCATCCCGACGAATCGCACGAGCCCGCTCCAGATCACCCGGAGGCGGGCTCGTCATGTTCGTGCGGTACGCGGGTCTATCGCGGCGCCTCCAGCTCGAACAGGCCGATGGGGCGCGGGTCTTCGCCGTCGCCCACGGTCCACTTGGTCATCGTGATCCGCCAGCCGTCGGCCTCCATCGCCTCCAGCAGGCGCAGGCTCACGGCGCGGAAGGGGTCGGAGAGCAAGACGCGCCCTCCCGGCGCCAGGTTGGTGTCGAAGATACGGCGCAGGTCCGGATGCGTGCCCTCGCCGTAGAGGATGTCGGAGCCGATGATCCAGTCGTAGCGCTCGGAGTCGTCCCAGTCGGCCCAGTCCACCAGGCGATGGTCGATGCCGGAGATCCCGTTCCGCTCGCCGTTGCGCTTGCAGATCGACATCGCCAGCTCCTGCCGGTCGGTCTGCACCACGCGCGCGCCCAAGGACGCCGCCACGACGCCCGGCAGCCCCGTCCCCGCGCCCAGCTCCAGCACGCCGCGGCCACGCACGGCATCCGCGCGCGAGCCGATCTCGTGCGCCAGCGCGATCGCTGCGGGCCACAGTGTCACGCCGTAGGGCAGCCGGTCCTTGAGCTCGCGGATGAACTGCTGCTCGGCCGCGTGCGTCAGCACCGCTTCGGTGTGCAGCACGCTCCACCCCCGCCCGCCCAGCGCGAGCCGTGTCTCGTGCAGCGGAAAGTCGCCGACGGTGGTGTGCAGCACCTCGGGCTGCGCGGCAGATAGGCTCATCTCGCGCGATATCAGGATGTCGCAGGTGCGGCGGAGGCTCGTGCTCCCTTCGATCCGCCGATTCTCGATGGAAGGCAAGGCTACAAGATTCCTGCCCGAACGGACGCAGTGACCGGCAAAATGGTCTCACAGGAGGCGGAGTGTTGGCGGGTGGCGCTGCGTGCGTGAGAGTGCACCACATGTACGACAGCCTTGTTGTTCGGAGTCTGTTCGGCTAGGTTTGGACCATGTCCAAGCATCCTGAGCGCCCGCTCGATCCCAACGATCTCGCTGATTTCTTTCTGGCTCGCGTGGATCACCGCGCGGGTGATTCCATGTCGCATCTGAAGCTCCAGAAGCTTCTCTATTATGCGCAGGCCTGGGCGCTGGTGTTGCTGGGCCAATCGCTATTCGACGAAGACTTCCAGGCCTGGGCGCATGGGCCGGTGCTTCGGAGCGTGTACGACCGCTTCAAGGGTTCCGGCTATCAACCCTTGCCGGCTCCGTCCAAGCGGAACCTGCGCCGGTTCGAGCCCGAGGTGGAATCCCTTCTTGAGGACATCTCCCGGAGCTATGGGCTGCACACCGCAAAAGCGCTCGAGGAGCAGACCCATTGCGAAGAGCCTTGGCTCGCCGCGCGCGGCAATCGTGCACCCGGGGCGCAGTGCCGCACGGTGATCTCACGGGAGTCGATGAAAAAATTTTTCGGAGAGATGTACCTCGATCACGGGGGGCCGGTGATCGCTCCAGCACAGCAGGGGTTCCGCATTGGCAATCCGCCGTTCCTCGGCCCGGATTCGCGTCCGCTTGCTCCTCCCGAAGACGCACACGGATTTCCCCTGGAGGATCACGACGAGTTCCACCGCGTGCTCACACGGGGCCTTCGATCCTACGGTCGGAAGCGGGCCGAGCGCCGGGCGTCCCAATCGCAATGAATCGAGGATCCTTTACCGTAGCCACGACGCGAGCCAGGCAATCCCTGACTCGCGTCTCTCGTTGGGGCCGGAGCCATGTACAATACGAGCGAAACGTTCGACCTCCCGCCCGAGGGTACGCTGGGTGGCGACACGAAGGGCAGCCGGCCGCACGTCCTCCTCCGCGGTTGTGCTCCCGGTGATGCCGTGGCGAACCTGGCGTATGCAAGTACGAAGGGCGATGAAGCGAGACGAAAACCTCGGCCCGCGGTGGTTTGTGTGGACCGCGACGAGACCGGGTATGCAGGCACCGGCCTTACGCAGAAAACCTGGGTTTACCTGAGCCGGCTGGTCATTTCGCATCCGTCCGACCTCAAGGGGCCACGCGGAGCGCTCGACAGCGAGTGGGAGGAGATCCGGAGTAAGCTATTCGCCTCCTTTGGCATCGGTACCGGGACGGCCGCACATGGCACAGCCGCTGGCAGCTGGCGCGGCTGCATCGTTCGCCTCACGCCTGCATTTCGGGATGAGCTGCAGGGCGCCGAGCATGCCCTGGTGGTCACCGAGCCTGCGTATTCACGCAGGCGTGGCTACCAGCACCTGGTTCCGATCTACCACGGTGCCGACTCGTTTGGCGAGGAGGACGATCTGGTGGCGCAGGGTCGCTGGGTGAGTCAGATCGCCCCCGGCTCGGCGTCCGCATTCCTTGCGATCCCAGCGGTGTTTTCAGGTTGCGAGACAGGACGTCCGCGTATCCCGGGGCACATGGCCCAGCTCACGGCTGCGGTCGTCGACCAGCAGACGATGGAGCGCGTCGATTCGGCGCTCGTGTCGTGGTTCGGATTGGAGGACCTGGTCTGAGCCGAGCCGGAATTCAGGTCGCCATTCGAGCACCGATCGTTGCTTGCGTCCCGCCGCACGCGTAATCCGCGGCCGGTCGGCGAAACTCGACCCATCTCTCCCCGTAGGACGCACCGGCGGCGCGGCTTCGACACACGCCGCCGTCCGCCGCAGGGGACGGACGCGCCGCGTGAAGACGCCGCGGGATCGTGGGGCGGACAGGGTCGGCGCGGTCGCATCTCCTTCCGCAGATGGAAGATCCGTCGCCATCCGCGACCGACGGGCCGACTGCGCGCGGCGTGGCCCCGATCCTCCACTCTGCCAGCGCTGTCCACGTACTCCCCGGCCGCCCGCCGGCCGGCTTGCAAACCTCCCTATCATCGCCATGATGCTGTCCACCGCCGCGCTCGGCCTCTTGCTGCTGGCGCCCGCCGCCATGCAGGACACCACGCCGCCGCCCGCCCCCAGCGCGGCGACCATCGCCGGCGCCTACCGCGACCCCGGCGCCCGCGAGCTGGTGCGCCGCGCGCGCGAGTACCGGCGCACCGCCGACCGCAGCGTGACCGCCTATCGCGCGCTGGCCCGCGAGCGCACCGCCGCCGGCCTGCGCACCGCCTTCCGCGAGCGCCTGCTGGGGGGCGGGGAGATGGCCGCGCGGGTGAGCTGGCGCCGCGGCGGCCCGGTGGGCGTGGAGGTGCTGGGGCGCCGCAGCCGCGGCGTGGACGACGATGACGACACCCGGGTCGAGGCCGAGCAGTCGGCGCGCCAGCTCGTGTTCGACCCCGCCGACGAGCGGCTGCGGATGGGGTTCGTGGGGCGCTCCACCTGGATCCGCCACCCGCTGGCCGAGGGGAGCGAGCGCGACTACCGCTTCCGCACCGGCGATACGCTCACCGTGCGCCTCTCGGGCGGCGAGTCGGTGCGCGTGTACGAGCTGCGCGTGGAGCCGCGGCACATGGACGCGCCGCTGGTGAGCGGGTCGATCTGGCTGGAAGACCGCGGCTACGGCGTGGTCCGCACGCTGCTGCGGCTGTCGCACTCGCTCACCGACCAGCTCCGCACCGAGACCAGCCGCGACAGCGCCGGCCGGCGGCAGGTCAGCGTGAGCGGCGGCCTGTCCACCCGGCGCGCGCCGCGGCGGGGCGGTTCGCTGGCGCTGCTCCCCGACGTGCGCGTCGACGTGCGCTACGTGACCACCGAGTACGGGCTGGTGCAGAACCGCTGGTGGATGCCCACCCTCACCGCGGTGGACGCCACGCTCACCGCCGGCTCGTTCGCCGTGCCGGTGCGCTTCGAGCGCAGCTACTCGCAGTACCAGGTGGAGGGCGACCCCGCCGCCGCCCCCGGCACGGCCGTGGCGCAGGCGCCCGCGTCCACGGACGAAGCGGAAGAGGACACCGTCCAGAGCTGCGGCGGCGTGGACTGCGACCAGGTGCGGGTGACGCTCCCCGACAGCGGCGCGCTGGCCAGCAGCCCCGAGCTCCCCGACCCCATCACCACCGGCGCGCCGCTGATGTCGGGGAAGGAGGCCGGCGACCTGGCCGGCGAGTTGCGCCGCGTGGCGGCCGACCCGTGGATCTTCACCCGGCCGTCCATCCGCCGCGCGCCGCTGCTGCTGCGCTACAACCGCGTGGAGGCGCTGTCGGTGGGCGCGCGGCAGACGGTGGACTTCGGCCCCTTCGCGGCCGACGGCACGCTGCGCATCGCCACCGCCACCGGCGAGCCCGACGTGGAGATCGGCCTGAGCCGCGAAAGCGCGGTGCGGCGGCTGCGCCTGGTGGCCTATCGCCGCCTGACGGCGGCCAACCCGGCCGAGCGGCCGCTGTCGTTGAGCAACTCGCTGGGCGCGCTGCTGTGGGGGCGCGACAACGGCGACTACTTCCGCGCCACCGGCGTGGAGCTGCGCGGCGCCCCGCCCCGCGCCGAGCGCGCGTGGATGGAATGGCGCCTGTTCGGCGAGCACCAGGCCCGCGTGAGCCGCGAGACCGACGCCACCTTCCGCGGCCTCTTCTCGGGCTTCGACTTCCGCCCCAACATCGCCGCCGACCCGGCCGACCAGCTGGGCGCGGCGCTCACCCTGCGGCCGCTGGTCGGCGCGCGCTTCCTGGGAGCGGAGTGGGGCGCGGAGCTGGGGGTGGAGGGGCAGGCGGGGAGCTTCGGCTTCGCCCGCCCGTCGGCCACGCTCCGCGGCGCGCTGCCGCTGGGGGGGCTGAGCGCGGCGGTGGAGGCGGCGGCCGGCACCACGCTGGGCGACGTGCCGGTGCAGTCGCTGTGGCGCCTGGGCGGGCCGGGCACGCTGCGCGGCTACGACGGCAGCTCGGCCGCGGGCACGGCGTTCTGGCGCGGTCGCGGCGAGCTGGGCACCGGCTCGGGCGCCACGCGCGTCGCGCTGTTCAGCGACGTGGGCTGGGCGGGAGAGCGCGGCGGGTTTACGATTCAGCGGCCGCTCTGGTCGGTGGGCGCGGGGTTCAGCGTGCTGGAAGGGCTGTTCCGCGTGGACCTGGCGCGGGCGCTGCGCCAGCCCACCGGGTGGCGGCTGGAGCTGTACATGGACGGCGCGCTCTGAAGCGGCGCGCGAACCGGGTCCTCCTGAACGGATGACGAGGCGATGCAGACTGCGGTGAAGCGGCAGAACATCTCCAGCGGCGGGCCGTGGGAAGCATCCATCGGCTATTCGCGCGCGGTGCGGGTGGGGCCGCACGTGCACGTGTCCGGCTGCACGGCCACGGTGGACGGACAGGTGGTGGGGAAGGGCGACGCCTACCGCCAGACGATCGAGGCGCTGCGCGTGGTGGAGGCCGCGCTGCTGAAGGCCGGCGCGCGGCTGGCCGACGTGGTGCGCACCCGCATCTACGTCACCGACATCTCGCGCTGGGAAGAGGTGGGCCGCGCCCACGGCGAGCTCTTCTCCGCCATCCGCCCCGCCGCCACCATGGTGGAGGTGCGCGCCCTGATCGACCCCGACATGCTGGTGGAGATCGAGGCTGAGGCCTACGTCTACGACGTCCCGGGCGACGCCGGGTTCCCGATTTGACGGCGGATGGACCAGAAGCGCGGAGAAACGGGCGCACATCCCGCGTCCGCGGCGACTCGCACGATCTGGTTTCCAGGCGACGGGACGGTTTGGGCAGGATACCGACCCGTCCGATTGGAACGGCGGTGAGGTGCCGCCAGTCCCGCTTCTATCCTCGCAGGTCGTACCGCATGCTCACGGGAATGGACGCTGGATCTCGCGCGTTGGCACGTGCGTCCTGTAGGCGCCGATCCTGCCTCAACCTGTTCCGTTGGAAGCCCAGTCGCTCGTACCAGCCGACGAGGTCCGGCTGGGCGTCGAGCGTGACGTATCTGCAGCCGACGCGTTCCGACTCACTCCTTGCGCGACTGATCACGTCGCCGACCACGAACCTGCCCAACCCCATTCCCTGGAATCTCAGGGACACACCGAGTTGTGCGAGTTTGAGCGCGCCGATCTCTTGGAACCGCATCGCAGGCTCACGTTCACGGCGCCCCAGCGGCAGTGCGTCCATGCACACCGTGGCGTACGCCCCCAGAATGCCTTGAACATAGTACAGGTGGGTTACCGAAAGTTGTGCCTCCTGATCTGCCAGAGCACACTCATAGAGAAACATCGTCTGCTCGGCGCGGCCGCAGTCGAAGCCATCGTCGGGTGGTCCCTCCAGACGGCGAAAGACTACGTCCTCGACATAAGGAAAGTGCGTGGACACGAGGTTCTGATGGTCGCAGGCACAAAAATAGGGGCGGGCCACAACTGACCCGCCCCGGCATCGACCCAGATTTCGCTGCTGATCAGCGCTTCAAGCCCAGTGGCTCGGTAGCTCCTTGGCGTTCGCGCAATGCCTGCGCGAGGCGGACGAGCTTCTCCGTCGCCCGCCGCTCGGGCGCGTCCCTGGGCGGGTTCGCCAATTCTTCCAGCACCTCTCGCGAGCCTTCTTCCGAGAGCGGCGGCGTGCGTCTGTAACTCATCAGCTCCTCGACCGGCCGGGGACAGGTTCGCCGCGTGGCTGAATCAACGTTGTGGCACTTCCCTCCCGTAGTCAACGGGTTGGAGGCGGGCCGCCAGAAATAGGCCAGCCGAGGTACGAATCGCATGCCAGCCGTACCATCCTGGTGCAGTCGGGAGGGGAGGCTGGTGAGAAGGTTCGGTACCTCAGCGCTTCGGATACCCTGCTTCCTCCGTCACTTTCCGCAGCTGCAGCAGGTGGCGCCGCTCGTGGGCGAGCAGCAGCGCCAGCGCGTCGCCTACGCTCATCCGGATCAGCCTGCTCACGGGCGACGCAAGGCGGATGCGGCGCATGTCAAGGCCGGCTGCGGCGCGGATCTGAGCCTCCAGCGCGTCGTGGAGCGCGTGCCACCGGGCCAGCTCCGCCGCACGGTCCAGTCTGGGGCCATCGTCATCGGCCGGCTGCCAGATCGCGGGTGCCTTGAAGCGCCGGCGCGAGGTCGGCTCCATGCTGCGCACCATCATCCCGCCCAGCAGGCCGGGGCGGAAGTCGCCGCGTTCGCGCAGGCCGCGCGCCCGGGCGTCCTGGAGCAGCAGCGCGATGCGCTCCACGTAGCTGCCGCCGGCCAGGTTCAGGTGGCTTACGATCTGCCCCGGCGACCAGCGCCCCGGCCCTGGCCGCCAGCCGAACTGCGCGTCGGTGATCCCGTCCGTCAGCTCCGCCGTTTCACGGCGGATGAACGCGAGCTGCTCGAGGTACCCCTGGAGCAGCGGCGACGGCGCGGGGGCCGCCGCGGGTCCGGTCGTGGTCATACGTGCGATCCGGTGATGGACGTGGGCTGCAAACCGCCGGTCGCACGGATGATAGGAGGCGCCCGCGCGGCGGTCCACACCGCGGCCCGCGTCCAGTTGCCGCGGCGCCGCACGCCATCGGCCGGAACGCGCGCGCCGACCCTCCGTTGCCGTTGACTTACGCCACGCGGACGTTGACATTCCGGGCGGCCCTCGCGGCCCCATTCCCGCCCGAGCAAAACCGACCAGAGATGCCCCACCGCGCCACCACGCAACGCCCCCGCCCCGCGCGCACCGCCCCGCGCGCCCGTGGAGGCCGCGCGTGAGCGCCGCCGCGCCCCCCGCTCCCACGCGGGCGCCGGCCGGTCCCGGCGCGGCCGAGCGCGAGCTGCGCCACGCGGTGGCCGGCGACGTGTTCGAGCGGCTGGCGGCGGGCTTCGTGGACGGCCGCCGCCGGCGCGGGCTCCCCCCCGAGACGCTGGCCACGCTGGCCGAGGTCTTCGCCGGCACCCTCCTCCTCCTCTCTCGCGCCCTCTTCCTGCTGAGCGCCGAATCGCGCGGGCTGCTCCCGGGCGACGGGCCCTACGCGCGCCACGGCATCACCGCGCTGCGCGAGCGGGTAGCGGCCATGCGCGCGCCGGGGCAGGTGCTGAGCCCCCAGCAGCACGACGTGTGGCGCGACCTGCTGGCGCTGTTCGACCTGGTGGGGCAGGGCAGCCCGGCGCTGGGGCTGCCGCCCTACGGCGGGATCTTTTCGGCAGACTCGGCCGCCGCGCGCTTCCTGGCCGGTAACGCCCTCGCCGACTTCTTCCTGGTCCCCGCGCTCGACAAGCTGGCGCGCGACGCCGATGGCGCCCCGTTCGACTACGCGCCGCTCGACGCCGGCCAGGTGGCCGGCGCGCTCGACGGCCTGCACGGCCTGGTGCTGGCCGCCGACGAGCGTGGCAAGCCGGTGCTGGTGGACCCTCGCGGCGAGCGCAAGGCCACCCCCACCGGCGCGCTGCCGCCCTGGGTGGCCGAGTTCCTGGTGGCCGAGAGCGTGGCCCCCGCGCTGGCCGAGCGCGAGGCCGCCTACCGCGCGCTGGTGGTGGAAGAGGCCGCCCGCCGCGAGCGCCTGTCCACCGCGCCGCCCGAGCTGGCGCCCCGCCTCTCGCGCGAGACGGCCACGCTGCGCGACCGCGCGGTGGACGCGCTGCTGGGCCTGCGCGTGGCCGATCCGGCGATGGGAGGCGGCCGGCTGCTGCTTGCGGCCGCCGAGCTCGTCACCCGCCGCCTGGTCGCGCTGCTGGCGGAAGATGGGGACGGCCCGCTGGCGAGCCGCGTGGCCGAGATGCGCGCCGCGGTGCAATCCGCCGCGCGCCCGGCCGACGTGGAGCTCGTGCGCAGGCTGGTGGTCAAGCGCTGCCTGTTCGGCGTGGACGTGGACCGCGCCGCGGTGGAGAGCGCCCGGCTCGCGCTCTCGCTGGCCGCCTTCGTTCCCGGGGCGCCGCTGCCCTACCTCCACCATCACCTGAAGTGCGGCAACGCGCTGGCGGGGAGCCGCGTGGCCGAGCTGCAGCGGGCGATGGAGGAAAACCCGCAGGGGCAGTTCGACGCGTTCGGCGGCCCCTTCCGCGGCCTGCTGCGCGCCGCCGCCGCCGCCCGCGAGGTGGCCGAGGGCGCCGACGCCGGGCCCGGCGAGGCCGGGGAGACCGCGCGCCGCCACGCCGAGCTCGAGGCCGCGCTGGCGCCGCACCGCCGCCTCCTCGACCTGTGGGTGAGCCGCACCTTCGGCAACCGACTGGCCGAGGAGATCGCCTCGCTGCACGCCGACGAGGTGCTGGAGGCCGCCCGCGGCGCCCGCGCCCGCCTGGGCCGCGCGCACGCCGAGGCGCTGGACGCGGCCGCAGCGATGGCCGGCGAGCACCGCTTCTTCCACTGGGACCTGGAGTTCCCCGAGGCCTTCGTGGACGCCGAGACGGCCACCTGGAGCGAGGACCCCGGCTTCGACGCGGTGGTGTGCCGGCCGCCGGCGTCGCGCGGCGAGCACGGCGCGGCCATCCGGCCGCACCTGGCGCGCGTCTTCCCCGAGGTGTACGACGCCTCGGCCGACCTGCACGTCTACTTCTGGGCGCAGGCGCTGGAGCTGCTGCGCCGCGGCGGGCGCGCGGCCTGCGCCGTGCCCGAGCGCTGGATGCGCGCGGCCAGCGCGCAGGGCCTGCGCGCCTTCCTGGCCGGGCGCGCCGAGATCGAGCACCTGGTCGACTTTCGCGCCGCGGCGGCGCGGGTGGAGCCCGACGCCGCCTGCGCGCTGGTGGTGCGCCGCCCCGGCGGCCGCGACGCCGCGGCCGAGGCGCGCGTCACCATCCTGGGGCTGGGTGCCGAGGGCGAGCCGGCGCTGGACGCCTACGCCGCGGCGCACGCCTACGCGGTGCCACGGACGCGCTTCGGCTCCGCGCCGTGGAGCCTGGAGCGCCCCGAGGTGCAGCGGCTGATCGACCGCATCGCCGCCAGTGGGGTGCCGCTGCGCGACTACGTGGGGCACCCGGCCGTCACCGGGGTGCGCACGGGGCTCAACGACGCGTTCGTGATCGACGCCGACACCCGCGAGCGGCTGGTGCGCGGCCACCCCGCCGCCGCCGACCTGCTGCGCCCCGTGCTGCGCCCCGCCGACCTGGAGCGCTGGGCGGCCGAGTGGAGCGGCGGGTGGGTGATCGAGATCGCCTCGTCCGACGAGCGGCCGTGGGCGTGGACGGGGGCGCCCGAGGAGGACGCCGAGCACATCTTCGGCCGCACCTTCCCCACCCTGCACGCGCACCTCAAGCCGTGGGAAGAGCGGCTGCGCGCCCGGCACGAGCAGGGGCGCTACTGGTGGGAGCTGAAGGGGGGGCTGGCCCACGACCCCGGCGGTCCGCGCATGGTGCACGCCGAGGCGCTGGCCCAGCCGCGGTTCGCCTGGGCCGGGCCCGAGTTCCGCCTGCTCGCGGGCGCCTGCGCTTGGCCGGGGGCCGACCCGTACCTGCTGGCGGTGGCCAACTCGCCGGTGGCATGGGCGTGGCTCTGGCGCACGGCGCTGCACGGGCGCGACCACGTGCTGCGGCTCACCCCCGCCGCGCTGGAGCTGCTCCCCGTGCCCCGCCCCGACCCCGAGCTGAAGCACGAGATCGACACGTCGGTGGAGCGGGTGGTGGAGCTCACCTCCGAGCGCCGCGGGCTGGTGGCCGAGCTGATGACGTGGCTGCGCGACGAGTACGGCGTGGCCCACCCCGACGCGGCCGTGCTGGCCTTCGCCGACCTGAACGCCGGGGCGTTCGTGGACGCCGTGCGCGCCCACCGCCCGCGCCACGCCGAGCCGCTGGCCCCCCGGGCGATCGGGATGCTGCGCAACGCGCACGCCGAGTACGCGCCCCGCCTCACCGCCGTGCAGGCGCGCGCCGCCGGCCTGGAGCGCCGCATCACGCAGCTGGTGGTGCGCACCTACGGGCTCAAGCCCGACGAGGTGGCGCTGATGTGGGCGACCGCCCCGCCGCGCACCCCCGGCCGGTGACCCACGGGCGCGCGGCCGGCGCGTCCAGGAACGACCCTCTGGTCACGGCGGATGTGCGCAGGTACTTTATGGCCGGAAACGCAGCGTAACCTCCCCCGACGCTTCCGCGGGCCCACCCGCGTCCAGCCTACGGAGCCCCATGAAGGCACTGACCGCGCGCCCCGGCGCACAGCGCCGCCCCATCCGTCCGCCCGCCGCGCCCGCCCTCCACGCCGACGACATGGCGGAAGGCGCGGACGTGCTGCACGAGCACCCCGGCCCCGCCGGCGTGCCGCTGTGGAGCGCCCTGCGCGACTTCATGCTCTGGGTGGAGACCCCGGCGCACGAGCGGGCGGGGCTCTTCGCGCCCGGCGCGGGCGAGCTGCGGCGCGCCGGGCTGCCGGCCCTGCAGGCCGAGCCCGAGCTGTGGGCGCCGCTGCTCACCCTGGCGCAGATGACCGACGCCCCTGCGCGCGCCGACCGCGCGCGGCTGGTGCACGCGGTGCGTTCGCTGGCCCGCTGGGCCGAGCGGAAGGGAACGCCGGGAACGCGGCTGGCCTTCACCACGGCGGTGGCCCAAGCGCTTCCAGACCAACCCTCGGCCGCGCTCGAGGCGGCGCGACAGGCCCGCGACCTGGCTCGGCACGCCCAAGCCGAGACCTGGTTCCGCCGTGCCATCCGGCTTGCGCGCGGCTCTGATTGGGAGTCGTACGCTTGGGGGTTCATCGGCCTCGGTGTGCTGTACAGGCTCGCAGGCAATCATCCTGCGGCGCGGGCCGTGGTCTCGCGCGCGCTGCGGACCGCGCGCAAGCGGCGGCTGCGCGACGTGGCGGGCGCGGCACACCATCACCTCTTCGTGTTCACCTCCGACGCAGGACAAATCGACGAGGCGTACCAGCACGCGAACGCAGCCATGCGCGCGTACGGGCCCACTCATCCGCGTGTCCCCGCGCTGGCGCACGATCTCGGCGTGCTCTGGGTCAACCGCGGGGAGTTCGATCGTGCCCTGCCAGTGCTCGAGGCCACCCTCCCCGTGCTGGGCAGCACCGCCGACAGGGTGATGGTGCTGGCCAACGTGGCGCGCGCCACGGCCGCCGTGGGACTGCGTGCGCGGTACCAGCGCGCACGAGCGGAGGTGATGGCGGTGATCGAAGAGCCCCAGTTTGTCTCGGTCGCCGCCGAGGCGCTGCTGATCCTGGCGCATGGCGATTCGAGCGTGGGCGAGTGGGCTCTGGCTGAAGATACGGCTCGCCGCGCGGCGGAGATTGCCGACGCGCGCGGTGAGGCGATGGTTCGGACACTGGCGGAGGCGCAGGTAGACGCCGCTCGTGCCGAGAAGAAGCTTGGTTCGCTGGATGCCGTCGTAGATCGGGCTTCGCGCCCGGCGGAGGCGGAGGTTGAGCCCGAGTTCCTGGTTGCCCGCGCCGATACGCTGGCGCTGGAGGTTTACGCGGCGTTGGGCCGGCACGCCCGCCATACTGCGGGCGCGTAGCGCGCCGGCCCGCGGATCAACTCCGGCCCCCGCCGCCCAGGCTACCCAGCCCGTCTGCTGATTCATAACGAGGCGCGGGGCCCGAGGTTTTCGGTGTTCCCGCGGGCCCTGTGATCGACTCGGACGAGCAGGCCGCCAGGGCGAGCGCGGTGGCGATGAACGGAACGAGCTTGCGGAGAGGCATTGCGTCCTCCTGGAGTTGGTGCCGGGGTTTGTTGTACCATGGGAAGTGGGGTGAAACTGCCCCACAATTGTGCGAAGCGTCAAGGCGCGTCGTAAAAACTACCCCCTTTCAGGTCCTGCCGTGCAGCCCGTCGTCCGCCCGCTCTTCCTTCTTCACGACAACGCCTTGCTCCGCGAGCGGCTGGCCCAGGCCGAGGCTGGCGCGTTCCGCCTCACCGTGGTGGAGGGGTGGAGCGAGCTGGGCGCGGCCTTGCGGCGCGCGCCGGGGACCTCGGTCACGGTGGTGGATCCGTACGGCGCGGGCGGCGAGCTGGCGGTCGAGCTGCGCACGCTGCTCGACGAGCTGCCGTCGGCCACCGTGCTGGCGGCGTGCGAGGTGGACCCGTCGCGGGCCGACGACCTGCGCACGCTGCTGAAGTGGGGAGTGGCCGACGTGATCGCGCTGGGGCGCGAGGATTCGGCGCCCGCGCTGGCGCGCCGCATCCGGGCGGTGCAGGCGCGCACCGTCCACCGGCTGCTGCGGCGGGCGCTGCCGCGCGGCGTGCCCAGCCGCGCGCGGGCGCTGCTCACCACCGCGGCCGAGACGGTGGCCGCGGGGGGGCTGGCGCCGGAGCTGGCCGCGGCGCTGGGGGTCAACGAGCGCACCGTGCCCCGCTGGTTCCAGCGCGCCGACCTGCCGCCGCCGCGCCGGCTGCTGGCGTGGCTGCGGCTGCTGCTGGCGGCCGAGCTGCTGGACGATCCCGGCCGTTCGGTGGCCTCGGTGGCGCGGGGGTGCGGCTACGCCAGCGAGGTGAGCCTCAAGGCGGCGCTGCGGCAGTTCATGCGCGCGCCGCCCAGCGAGCTGCGCGAGCGCGGCGCGTTCGAGACGGCGGCGAACCTGTTCGCACGCGAGCTATTCGAGCTGCGCGAGGCGGCGCGCGCGCGCGGCAAGCCCGAGAAAACCTGGCTGAACTGAGGGCTGCAGGCAGCCGCGCGCCAGATGCCGTCGCGCTGTCCAACATAGACATAGTGCGCCATCCGGGCGGCGAACGCCACGCATCCGGTCCCATACATCCAGAAGAGACCCCCTCGCCGCGTCGTGGAGAGGGGGTCTGTTCGTTTACGTTCCGGATGAAGGGCCCGCGAGATGGCTCACGCAGAGCAGCGGAGGAGCAGAGACGTCATGGCGCGTCGAACTCTTCTCTTGAATTCCGGAAGCGGAATCAGTCGTGGCTCGACCAGTGGATGTGGCGGATCTTCCACCCGCGCGGGGTGTTCAGCAGCACCAGCGTCTCCACCCCCGCCGAGTCCACCGGCTTGCCGCGCCAGGTGCCGATCATCCGGTATTCGCGCAGGTACAGCGCCATGCTCCCCGACACGGTGAGCTGGTCGCGCCCAGCCGTCGGGCGCACCTGCGCCAAGAACGCCATGTCGGCCGGGAGGTGGTGTGTGCGGTAGTGCTCGCGGTTCTCGGCCGTCCCTTCCTCGTACACGATCAGCTCCGGGTGCAGGTACCCCATCGCCCGCGCCGTGTCGGACGACTGCAGGGCGGCGGCGAAGCCGGTGACCACGCGGCGGACCTCGGCCTCGGTGCGGCTCTGCGGGGTGCGCTGGGCGTGGAGCGCCGTTCCGGCGAGGAGGAGGCTGAGACAGGCGAGCGCGGCGGTGCGCATCCGGTTGATCATCGTCTCTCGATCGGGTGGTGGGAGTGGGATGGGATGACGGCCGGTCGAGCAGAGGGGAAGGGTCGCGGCTCGGCACTTCCATCTTCGGGCGATGGAAATACCTCCCCCGACGTGCCCGTCAGGGCGTGGGGAGCGCCACCAGCGCGGCGGTGACGAGGACCACGGCGATGCCGTTCGCCAGCTCCACGGCCGCCGTGCGGCGCAGGCGGCGGGTGCCCTCGGACGTTTCGGCGATGGGAAGCACGCGGCGCCAGTTGACGTATCCCAGCATCGCCACCACGGCCAGGAGGAGCAGCTTCAGCACCAGCATCCGCCCGTACCATGTGCCCCAGAGCTGGCTCACGGCGGAAAGGTGGAAGAGCGAGTTGACGACGCCCGTCACGCCTGCCGTCCCCGCCCCCGCCAGCGCCACCGGCGAGAAGCCGCGCACCATCCGCGCGAACGCCGAGATCCCCTGCCCCTCGGCCGCGAAGGCCGCGGCGGGGAAGCCGGCCAGCAGCACCGTGGCCAAGGTGCCCAGCCACACGCCCGCGCCCAGCACATGCAGCCAGTCGCTGAGGATGGCGACCACGGTGAGGTGTTCGACCGCCGAGGCGTGGCCGCTGAGCGCCGGCACCGCAGCCAGCAGCAGCGCGGCGAACGCGGCGCCCATCCAGCCGATGGAGCGGCCGTGCGGCGCCCGCGCCACCATCAGCCCCACGAAGTAGGCCACCGTGGCGATCGCCTGCAAGATCCACCCGCTCCCCCACACGGTGCCGCGCAGCAGCGCCTCCAGCCGCTCGCCCTCGAACGCCTCTTCCGCGCCGAAGATGGCGCGCGACTGCAGCCACAGCCGCGCCACCAGCGTCAGCGCGCCCAGCGCCGCCGCCCCGGCCGCGATGTGCCACGCGCCATACGCCGCACGGTCGGCCACGCGTTCGGGCACCGCCTCGCCCAACCGTCGTACCACCAGCAGGTTGAAGGCGACGGTGCCGATCGCCGCCAGCAGCGACACGAACCCCAGCCAGCGCACCGCCAGCGGCAGCGGACCCACCGCGTCGTAGTCCGACTCCCCCCCTTCCGCCGCCGGCTCATCCGCTGACACACCGTCCGCCGCCGGCTCATTCGCCGATGCACCGTCCGCCGTGGACTCGTCCGCCGTCGACGCACCATCCGCAACCGTTGTCGCCGGAGCGGAAGCCGAAGACGCTTCGACGGTCGAGGCCGATGCGTCCGACGCGGCGGAGTCGACCTGCGCCACCATGGAACCCGGGACCGAAGCGCTGGGCGTGGACGCGCCGGGCTTCATCCGCGCGTGCGCCGCCGCCGGGGCGGGGAAGAGCAGCGCCAGCGCCAGAAGCGGCGTGGCGATCCGGAGGATAGGGTGCGCCCCCGGGCGGCGGGTGGCCACCCGGAAGGTGCGGTCGGTCAGGGGCATCAGCGATGTGCCTCGGTGCCGGTCATCCCAGGCATCCCGGTGGTCCCGGCCATGCCGTCGGTGGGGTGGTGCATCAGGGTCATGTCGTCGAGCACGCCGTAGGTGCCCATGCGCATGGGCCCGCCGCCGAAGAACAGGCGGAAGCCCGCGGAGACCGTCCACAGGGTGCGGCTGCCGAAGAGGGCGGCCGGGTCGATCCCGCCGCGCTCGGCCGACACGCGGCTGTGCTGCACCTCCACGAACGGGCGCGTGGCCACGCCGCCGCCCGACAGGTCGTACTCGTAGCCCAGCGAGTGGATCTGCCAGCGCGTGGCGCCGGCCGGCTCGCCGTCGTGGTCGTAGTGGAAGAAGCCGGGCGTGCCCGCCGGCCCCTGGCGGGCGTACTCGGGCCGCGTGGCCAGCTCCAGGCGAACATACGGGCGGTGGCGTCCGATGCGCACCTGCGTCTCGCCCAGCAGCGACCAGAAGCCGCCGCCGTGCTCGGGGTCGCTCAGCGAGCCCTCGGCCATGGCGTAGATGCCGCCGAACGAGTGCGAGCCCGAGTGGCGGACGGCCGCGTTGTACAGCGCCGTGCGCTCGGTGGTCCCCTCGTGCGGTTCCGACACGCTGCCGTACGACGCGCCCAGCTCCCACGGCGCCATCGTGCCCGTTCCCCCGAAGCGCCGGATCACGCGCGCCGAGTACGACTGGCCGAAGCCCTCGAGGTTGCCCAGGTCCCAGGGGCCGTCGGGCTCCTGGCCACTGAAGACGGAAGCCTCCGCGCTCCAGGGCCCGCGCGTGTACGCCCCGTTCACCGTCCACCGCTCCAGGATCTGGGAAAGGTGGTGGTTGGTGGGATACTTCGCCACCGGGCGCGACATGGGGTCGTCGGTGCCGTACGCGGCGAAGCCCTTGCCGACCGACACGGAGAGCGCGCCGCCGCCCACGTTCCACGCGTTCAGCGACAGCATCGCCTCGTGCAGGAAGGTGTGCGGGTGTCGGCGATCGATGAACCCCTCGCCCCACCCGCCCAGCGTAATCTCGCCCTCGGGCTGCGTGGCCGCCTCCAAGTTGAGCGTGGAGCGCAGCACCACCACGGCACCCGGGCTCTGCACGTTCACCATCACCGCGGGCTGGGTGAGGTAGCTTTCGGTATCGTGCAGCGGGCTGCCGGGGTCGCGCGGGGCGGCGCCGGTGGTCATCGCGAACGCCTGCGCCATCCCCAGCAGCCGCCAGCCGCCCCCGAGCTCGCGCATCAGCATCTCGTGCTTCATCCCCGCGTGGCGCACGCCGCTCATGGCGTCGTGCAGGCCCGCGGGCTGCCGCGCGCGGGGCAACGTGTCCCCGGGCATCGGCATCCCCGGCATCCCCGGCATCGCGTGCCCCGCATGGGGGTCGGTGGACGCGCCGGCGGGCGAGGGATGCATCCCCGCGTGAGCGTCGTGTGACGTGTCCGCCGGCATCGGGTGATGCATCCCCGCGTGCGACGTGTCGGCCGGGGGCGCGTGCGCGGCGTGCGCCGTGTCGGGGCGAACCTGCGCGGCCGCGTGCGAAAACGCGAACGCGGCGGCCGCGGCCCCCATCAGCAGGGCCGCGCCGATCTTCTCGAATCTCATTCCTGCAAAACCTCGGTTCCGTCGTCGTCAGAATTGTGCGTCCACGAGGGACGCGCGGATCAGGCGGCGGAGGAGGTTCGTGGAGGAGGAGCGTCGATGGGGATGTAGGGGGATGCGTAGAGCTGCGCCGTGCGGGCGGGCGCCCGCGTGGCGAAGGTGGTCGGGCGGGAGGCGGCCATCTCGGCCGATGCGGCCGCCGCGGTGCCGCACCCCATCACCAGCGTGCAGGCGGCGGCGCCGTGGCCGGCGTCGTGGCCCGCGTGATCGCCGGCGTTGTGACCCCGGCCGCCGGGAGCGTGCACGCCGGCCATGTGCCCGGCGGACGCATGGTCGGCCGCTGCGTGCCCAGCCGACGCGTGGTCCGCAGGGTCCGCCGAGGCGTGGGCGGCGGGGGTGGGCGCGCGCTCGTGCGCCGGGGAGGCCATCGGGCACTCCACGGCGGCGGCCTGCGCAAACGCGAAGGCCAGCATCAGCACGAGACGGACAAGGCGGATCATCCCATGAAAATAACCCCGCCGGGAAGGGGCCGACAACCGGCACGCCACCCCTCGCGGAACGCCGCGCCGGGTGGCATCTTTTCATCCGACCAGGGTTGCAAATGCTTTTGGATGAACGGATTGGACGGATGACGACGGACGACGGAGCGGGGAAGCCGAGAGGGCTGACGGCGGACAGGGTGTACGGCGCGATCGCCGCCGTGGCCATCCTCCTGGCGCTCTGGTTCATGGTGCGCGGCGGCGACGGCGACACCACGAAGGTGGAGCGCAGCCCGCGGCTGACGGTGACGGACCCGCGCCCCGGCGCCACCCTAGCCCAGCCGGTGGTGGTGACCTTCGACGCGCGCACCGCCCTGCGCCCCGACGGCAGCGACGCGAACCGAACGCGCCACGTGCACGTCCGCATCGGCGCCACCGAGCTGATGCCGGGGCCCGTGGACGTGCAGCCCATCTCCGGCACGACCTATCGCTGGACGCTTCCGCGCATTCCCCCGGGCCCCGCCGCGCTGCGCCTCTTCTGGTCCGACGCCACGCATCGCCCCATCCCCGGCGCGCAGTCCGATTCCGTGCCCGTCATCATTGCGCCGTAGCTACGTCTTTCGCCCACGTCGTCCACGTCGCCCAAGTGGAAGTCGGGGATGAGCACGTGCGGGCGATCGCGTCCGCGCCTTACCCGGCCTCCCGTTCGCCGCGCGTGAATCAAACGCGGACCGCGTCGCGTATCCCCGAATCAGACGGTCGAGCCGGCGGGCGTGCGCGTTTCGTGTCCGAACGAGGATCTCCCCGGGTGGACACCGCCCGGCGCGCGGCTTGACGCCCGGCGCGGCGCTCGCCTAGCTTCCACGCTCCCGCCCCGGCGAATTCTTCCGCCACGCTCCACGAAATCCAACGGAATCCACCCACGATGTCCTTCTCGCAGCTCAGGCCGCTCAGCTTCGGCGAGATCCTGGACGGGTCGTTCACGCTGTACCGCCGCCAGTTCGTGTCGATGTTCCTGACCGCGCTGATCCCCCAGATCCCCATGGTGGTGTGCTGGGGGATGTACGGCGTGGTGATGACCAGCCTGACGGGCGGCGACCCCACGGAGGTCGGCGGCGGGAGCATCGCGCTGCTGATCGCGATGGCCGTGCTGTTCGTGGTGGCGGTGCCGGCCACGGTGGTGGCGTTCGGCGGGGTGGTGTTCCAGGTGTCGCGCGCCTACACCGGCACCCCGGTGGGCACGCGCGAGTCGCTGCGCCGCGGGCTGCAGCGTGCGCTGCCGCTCACGGGCTCGATGATCGTGGTGTGGCTGATGGCGATGGTGGGGCTGCTGTTCTGCCTGGTGCCGGGGTTCATGGTGCTGCTCGCGGCGTTCGCGGTGATGCCGGTGGTGGTGCTCGAGCGCCGCGGGCCCATCGAAGCCATCGACCGCTCGTTCCAGCTCATCAAGAACGCCTGGCTGGAGGTGTTCCTGGTGGTGTTCGTGGCCTACCTGATCACCGCGCTTCCCGGGGGGGCGGTGGGGATGCTGAGCATGGTGGGGGTCATCGTGGCCAAGGGCGACCCGCAGGCCACCGCGGGGATCCAGGCGGGCACGCAGGTTCTCTCGGCCCTGGTCCGCACCATCACCATGCCCTTCTCGCTGGGGTGCACGGTGCTGCTGTACTACGACCGCCGCGTGCGCACCGAAGCGCTCGACGTGCAGATGATGGCCGAGTCGCTGAACACCGCCGGCGGCCCGGCATACCCGGACGGCGCTGGCTACCCGGGCGGCCCGGCGTACCCCGGCGGCCCCGCGTACCCCGGCGGCCCCGGGTACCCGGGTGGTCCCGCAGGTCCGGCGTACCAGGGGGGACAGGGATATCCGGGCGGTCCGGCGTACCCGGGTGGTCCCGCGGGTCCGGCGTATCAGGGGGGACAGGGATATCCCGGCGGTCCGCCGTACGGCCAGCCCGGCGGCGGCAACCCCGGCGCGCCCACGGGTCCGCAGGGGCCGCGCAATCCGGTGTATCCCAGCTACGGCGTTCCGGACAGTCCCGCGGATTTCGGCTACACGGAGCCGGACTACAGCGCCAACAGCCGCTTCGCCCGCCCGCGCGAGACCCCGGCGTCCGCCTCTCCGGACGCCGGCGCGGCCTCGCCCGACCCCGAAGGCGAGCATCGCCCGCTGGACACGCCGCGCGACCCCGGAACGCCCGGCGACCCGGTCGCGGGCTGACCGCCGCGATGGACGCCTCGCCCGCCGCTGGATCGTCCGGGCGAGGGTAGATTCAGTCAACCGGCCGACGTCTGGGAATCCCGGTGGGCTCGACAAGGGTCGGTTGATGAACTGGATCCGGGGCTCGGCGTTCCAGCCAGGATCCCGGATGGATACGACGTCCCTGACACCACGGGATCGCCCGTCCCCGAATTGACACGCTCCACGCGCGCCCCTAACCTTTCCGGCCCGCGCCGGACCGCCGGCAGCGACCCTCTTCCGTGCTTCCCCGCCGCCCTGCACTCGCCCACGTGACCCACCGCGCCGCCTCCGCCTGCCGGGCACCCGCCGGCCGAGCCGCGCCCGCCGCGCGGGTCCGGTAGCCGTGGCCGACCGCATCCCCTCGGCCGCCAGCATCCAGGATGCCGTGGCCCACGTGTACACGCGCCCCGAGTTCCAGGAGCGGCACACCTGGCAGGAGTGGCTGCTGGCGCGCGCGAGCCGGGTGCTGGCGTGGATCAGCGAGCACCTGGGCTTCCTGAGCGCGCTGCGCCACACCAATCCCGTGGTGTTCTACCTGGTGGTGGCGTGGCTGGTGGCGGCGCTGATCGCGCTGGTGGGGCACATCGTGTGGACGGCGCTCCAGGTGGCCCGCCGCGGCGAGGGCGGCACCACGTCCGCCGGCAAGACGCCGGGCCCCCGGAAGCCCCGAGACGCCGCCGACTGGGATGCCGAGGCCGCCCGGCTGGCGGGCGAGGGACGGCTGCGCGAGGCCGCCGCGGCGCTCTACCAGGCGCTGCTGCTGCGGCTGGACGCGCTGGGCGCCGTGCGCTGGGACGCCAGCAAGACGCCGGGCGACTACCGCCGCGAGGCCCGCAAGCACCCCGAGGCGGCGCGCGCGCTGGGCGGCTTCCTGCGCCTGTTCGAGCCGGTGGCCTTCGGCGGGCGCGACCTGGACGCCGACGGCTGGGAGCGCCTGAGGACGGCCGCGGCCGATGGAGCGGCCCGTGGGTAGCCGCCGCGACGCCCTGGTCCTGGTGGGGCTGGTGGTGCTGATCGTGGCGCTGGCGCTGCTTACGGGAAAGAGCGCCCAGGGCAGCGCCTACGACCCGCGCCCCTCCACCTACCTGAGCACCACCATGGGCGCCCGCGCGCTGATGGAAACCATGCGCGAGCTGAAGCAGCCCGCGGCCCGGCGCATGGAGCCGTTCGCCGACGCCGGCCCGCTGCGGGGGCCGCTGGCCGTGTTGGCGCCCTCGATGAAGCCGTCGGACGAAGAGCTGCACGCGCTGGCCGGGTGGGTGCGCGGCGGCGGCACCCTGATCTACGCGGCGCGAGCGACCGGAAGCTTCCGCAACAGCGAGAACGCGCTGGACACGCTGGGGCTGGAGCTGGTGGCGCTGAGCAGCGACACGCTGGTGATGGCCGTGGACGTGCGCCGCGTGGGCTCGGTGGCCACCGCCGAGCCCGGCCCCCTCACCGAGGGCGTGGGCACGGTGGACGGCTTCCGCCACGGCTTCGCGGCCGGCTCGCGCTCTCTCTCTCGCGCCACGGTGCTGGCCTCCAGCGGCGGCCGGCCGGTGGTGGTGGACTTCCCGGTGGGCAAGGGCCGCGTGATCGCCTGGAGCGACGCGCTGCCGCTGGTGAACGGGCGGCTGAAGACCAGCCGCGCCGCCACCCTGTTCGTGCGCACCGCCGCCGACGCGGCGGGCGGCAAGCCGGTGTGGTTCGACGAATACCACCACGGCTTCGAGAGCGGCGCCGGCGTGGTGCGCGGCACCGTGCGCTTCCTGCTGGGAGATCGCTGGGGGCACGCGGCGCTGCAGGTGACGGTGGCGCTGCTGGGGGTGCTGCTGCTGTTCGGCCGGCGCTTCGGCGCGCCGCTGCCGCCGCCGCCGGTGCGCCGCCGCTCGCCGCTCGAGCACGTGGAGGCGCTGGCCGGCGCCTACCAGCAGGCCGGTGCCCGCGACACCGCGCGGCGGCTGCTGCTGGCGGGCCTCGCGCGGCGGCTGGGCCGGCGCACGGCCGCCACCGGCGCCGCCGAGGGCGAGATGCTGCAGCGCCTGTCGGCGCACCCCACGGCGGGGGGCGCGGCGCGCGAGTTGGAAACGGAATGGAAGAAGGGGCGCGGCGCCGACCTGCTGGCGCTTTCGCGCGGCGTGGATCGCTACATGGACGAGGTCAACCACACGTGAGCACCCTGATGGGCCCCCCCGCGGGCGCCGAGCGCGCCCACCAGGTGCTGGAGAGCCTGGGCACCGTGGTGCTGGGGCAGGACGACCTGCTGCGGCAGATGATGGTGGCGCTGCTGGCCGGCGGACACGCGCTGCTGGAAGGCGTGCCCGGCACCGCCAAGACGCTGGCCATCCGCTCGCTGGCCATGGCGATGGACCTGCGCTTCGGCCGCGTGCAGTTCACCCCCGACCTGATGCCCACCGACATGGTGGGCGTCAACGTGCTCGACGAGCTGAAGAAGGAGTTCGTCTACCACCCGGGCCCCCTCTTCACCGACCTGCTGCTGGCCGACGAGATCAACCGCGCGCCGGCCAAGACGCAGGCCGCGCTGCTCGAGGCCATGCAGGAGCGCCAAGTGACGGTGGACGGCAAGACGCGGCCGCTGCCGGCGGGCTTCACCGTGTTCGCCTCGCAGAACCCGGTGGAATACGAGGGCACCTACCCCCTCCCCGAGGCGCAGCTCGACCGCTTCCTGCTCAAGATCGAGATCCCGTACCCCTCCGAGGGCGCCGAGCGGGCCATCCTCGACCGCTACGCCGACGGGTTCAGCGCCGACCACCCGGAAAGCTACGGCGTGCGCCCCATCCTGTCCGCGGCCGACCTGGCCACGCTGCGGCAGGGGGTGGCCGCGGTGCATGTGGAGGCCACGGTGCGCGACTACATCACCCGCATCGTGCGCTCCACCCGCGAGGAGCCCAGCTTTGCGCTGGGGGCCAGCCCGCGCGCCGGCGTGGCCCTGTTCCTGGCCTCGCGCGCCGAGGCGCTGCTCAGCGGGCGCGACTTCGTGACCCCCGACGACGTGAAGCAGCTGGCCCCGCCGGTGCTGCGCCACCGCGTGATGCTCACCCCCGAGGCCGAGGTGGAGGGCCAGCGCGTGGACGACCGCCTGCGCGCCCTCCTGCAAACGCTCCCCGCGCCCCGGTAGCCTCGTCCGGCGGCGGGAATCGCTGGTTCTCTCACGGAGGTCCCGGACGACACGGAGAACCGCGGGCAGTTCCTCCGTGTCCTCCGTGAGCTCTGTGAGAGTTTCTTGGACCGCCTGGAGACGCAGAGAACTGCGGGCTTTTCTCTGTGCCTCCGTGTGACACTTCGGCAGGTCTGCCGCCGCCCTGATTCATGCGGATCCGGGTTGAATCGAATTCTCCACCCGACCCCGTAGATCCTGCGCCCTAGATGACCTTTCTCCCGCCCGCCCGGTGAACGCGCTTCCCAGCAAGCGGTTCCTGTACCTCTTGGCCGCCGCCTCGCTGCTCTTCCTGGTGAGCGGCGCGGCGGTGGCGGCCATCGACCTGCTGCTGCTGCTGGGGTTCCTGGCCGACGCGCTGTGGGTGCCCGCGCCCTCGCTCAGCATCGAGCGGCGCGCGCCGCAGCGCATCTCGCTGGGCGCCGCCGCACGCGACACGCTGCGGGTGGAGAACCGCGGCAAGCTGTCGGCCCGCGTGCGCGTGACCGACGACCTTCCCGAGATCCTGGCGCGGCAGGGCGACGACGTGCGCGAGGTGGTGGTGGCCCCCGGCCGCGACGCCACCGTGCAGTACGAGGTGCGCGCCGATCGCCGCGGCGACGCCGAGTACGGCGACGTGCACGTGCGCGTCCTGGGTCCGCTGGGCTTGGCGTGGCGGCAGCGCCGCGTGTACCGCAGCGACCCGCTGCGCGTGCTCCCCGGTGTGCTGGAGGTGCGCCGCTACCGGCTGCTGGGGCTGCACAACCGCCTGCGCGAGGCGGGCTTCCGCCCCGTGCGCCAGCGCGGCGAGGGCGGCAGCTTCGAATCCCTGCGCGAATACGTGCGGGGAGACGACCCCAGGACGATCGACTGGAAGGCCAGCGGCCGCCGCTCGCGCCTGATCGTGCGGCAGTACGAGGCCGAGCGCCGCCAGAACGTGGTGATGCTGGTGGACGCCGGGCGGATGATGACCGAGAAGGTGGGCGAGCGCGAGCGCATCGACTATGCGTTGACCGCCGCGCTGCTGCTGGCCGACGTGGCGTCGCTGCACGGCGACCTGGTGGGGCTGCTGGTGTTCGCCGATCGCGTGCAGCAGTACATCCCCCCGTCGCGCAACGCCATCAGCACGCTGGCCGAGGCGCTGGGCAGCGTGCACGCGCGCATGGTGGAGCCCAACTACCCGGCGGCGTTCACCTACCTGGCGAAGCAGCTGCGGCGGCGGTCGCTGCTGGTGGCCTTCACCGACATCATCGACATGCAGGCGTCGTCGGCGCTGGTGGCGCACCTGGGGAAGGCGGCGTCGCGCCACCTGCCCATCGCCGTGGCCATCCGCAACCCCGACCTCGAAGCCACCGCCCAGCTCCACGCGAAGACCGAGGGTGACGTCTACCGCCGCGCGGCGGCCGAAGAGCTGCTGCAGGCGCGTGCCGCCGCGCTGGCCCAGATGCAGCGCGGCGGCGTGCTGGTGGCCGACTCGCGCCCCACCGACGCCGTGCCCAACGTGGTCAACCGCTACCTCGAGGTGAAGCGCCGCGGGCTACTCTAACGCCCGCGGCGTTCGAACGTTCGCCCCCAACGTGCCTCGCTTGCGTCCGGACTGGCCCCGCTTCGTCCGCGGCAGCCAGATCATGCCCAAGAGGACACGTGCCCCGCGCGCTGGAGCTTACTGCGGTGGGTTTGAAGGAGCCGTATCCAGTGGTACACGCCTGAGCCGAAGCACGGCAGCTTGTAGCCCCTCTGGGAGCGAAGGCCAAGCGGGATCATCCTGGCTCAGCGGGACGACGCGAACGGACGCGGAGTTCGCACGAGTGGCAGCGACAGGGGCAAGGCTCTCCAGAATCTGCATCCGAAAATTCGGCCGGAGCCAGGCCAGAACTTCCTCAAATGCTTCCGGATCCAGTACGGAGGGCACCTGGGCACGGTCCGACGGGCTAAGATGAAATCCTGGCTCGCGCGCGGAGAGCAGGTAGGTCTGCGGAGTCGCCATGGTTGACCATCCCGCGGGAAGGCTTTCGCAGGCCGTGAGCGCCGACAACACGATGAGCAGGTAAAGCGTTCGCGTGTTCATCTCGGTACGCCGGTCTTGTACACGCGTCCAGACTGGCCGTCAACAGGATGTCGCAGTCCCAACCTCCAGCCCCTGCATATTGTTTCCTTATAGGTCGCAGTCAAGATTGTTGAAAAGACGGAGGGAGCCGAGTTGTCAGACTCAGAGAAAGAGCGGGGTTTCTCTGCTGCCCCTGATGCTTAAACGCTTCCCGCCGACGCGCAATCACTCACTCGTCTCCCAGGCCGCCGCGATGAAGCGCAGAGCGCCCACGATCCTGATCGCCGCACTGCTGGTGTCTGTAACCCCCGCCCTGGGCCGGTCCACCCGGCCGGGTGGACCGGCAGCCAGCCTCGTGGCCCGCAACGCAGCCTTCCTCGCCGCGGTCGATCATGGCGACCGCGCCGCAATCGCCGCGTTCTTCGCCCGCACGGGCGAGGTGACGTACGTCCACGCGCGGCACGAGCGCGACGGCAACCGGGTGGCCAGGTGGCGGTTCCCCGCGGCCGACGTGCCGAGGGCAATCGTGCAGGGCCCGCTCACGCCGTCCTTCGCCATCCAGGTGGAAGGGCAGCCGGTCGGCCTGTTCGTTCACCAGCTGATGCTCCGAGGCGCGCGTTGGCGATGGGTGGGCGGGACGAGGTTCGTGCCGCCGGGAGGCACGGCATCGTCCCCGATCTTCGTGGAGTGGCGGCGGGAGGGCGGGCAGTGGGTGGTGTCGGCGTTCGGCGACGAGCTCTTCGGCTCCGGCCCGCTGCCGCCCTGGTGCTGCTGAGCCGTCGGCCAGCGATGCGGTGCGACTCCGTGGATCGCGTGGGGGTGTGAGGGGTGCCATCACAACCCGCGCGAGATGCATCGAGGACGCGCTCGCAAGCCCTTTGCACCCCGCCACCGACGCCGTGTCGAACGTGGTCAACCGCTACCTCGAAGTGAAGCGCCGCGGGGGCTCCTGTGATACCAGGGCCCAGGCGTGGCCCGGGCGAACCACGAGACGGGCGGCGGATACTGGATCCTCCGCCCGTCTTCGTTTCCTCGTCCTTGAATCTGTGAATGCCAAAGCCGGTCTCCACCAGGGGAGATTGGCACCGCGCTCCATTCGCGGTTTCGTCTGGAGTGAGATGCTGCCATACCAAGCCAATGGCCTGCCCGGGGGTAGTATGGAAACCGCGCCATAATTCTTCCCATGGTGATTCCGTCGCACACCTACCGGCTTGCCGTGACAGGGGCGAGATGCCGCATTCAAATCATTCTTGCGTTCGCCGAGTTCCGCAATTATCACTAATCATCCCCGCCAGCCAAGCCTCTACGAAGTTCAGCGCTCCTCCAGCGCGCCCGTCGTGATGTTGCGGCAGAGTGCATCGCCGCCGTTTCAATTTGTACCCGCCCTCCTCCACCGGATGAGAATGGACGCGACTGGAGCCGTACCGCGTGCGGTGCCGAGAACGCTCTGCCTGCTGCTGGCCGCGGTGCTGGGCTGGGCATCCCCCGCTCGCGCGCAGACGCCGACGATCACCTTCCAGCCCGCGGGGCGCACCTTCTACGGTGCCAACCAGCAGGTGCAGGTCCACCTCTGCGACGATTACTCCATCCGCGACGTGTCGACGCGCGTGTGGCTGAACGGGACCCAGCTCACCACCCCCAGCTGGACGCAGGGCGACGCCTCGTGCGCCGTGCACCACGTGCTGGCGGTGAACGTCACCCTTGCCTCGGGAACCAACACGCTGCAGGTGAAAGCGTGCGAGACGATCGCCCCCGAGTCGTGCCTCACCGAATCCGACAGCTACATCTACACTACGCCGGATGCAGTGAAACCGGTCGCGCAGATCGTAACGGCCGGCACCACCGTGTCGTCGTCCACGCTCCCGGTGACGGTGGGGTGGTGTGACGACTACAAGCTGAACCTGGCTAGCGTGCAGATGTTCCTGAACGACAACGCCGTGTCGATCGGGAACGGTACGCCCAACACATCCCCCTACTCCTCCTGCTACGCGTCCGCGACCTCCAGCGCCACCCTGACCCTGCAGCCCGGGGCGAACGTGCTGAAGGCGGTGGTTCGCGACTCGGCCGGCAACGTCTCCGACACCGCGAGGGCGACCTACACCTACGTGCCGACGATCTCGGTGGTGGGCGAAGGCCGGGTGCGCCGCCCCGGCCTGTGCGCGGTTGCGTGCTTCGACGCCACGCTCGGCTTCTCGACCGCGCCCTACACCAGCCTCGACGCCCCACGCGCGGCATCGCTCGTGTACTCCAGCGCGCATGCGGCGCCCCGTGCGATGGTGCAGGTGGATGTGGCGGTGGGCACCGGGCCGGTACCCAGCACGATCGGCCTCACGGTGATGAATGGAGGAGGCGCCAAGGTCGCCCTGTTCAACCGCCAGCAGCTCTCCGCGTACTACGCCGGCACGTCGGGCACCAACCGCGTCGCCGCCTGGTTCGATGCCAGCTCCCTCCCGACGGGAACCTATCTCTACGCGGCCGAAGTCTCGCGTCAATACAGCACGGGTACCGTGAAGGACACCGTGCCGGTTCGTTTCATCGTCATCAACGAGACGGGTTCACCCTACGGGGCGGGGTGGTCGCTGGCGGGCGAGGCGAGAGTGGTGGTCCCCACCGGAACGATGGACCCCTCCGGGGTCACGGTTGTCTCGGGCGACGGCACGGCGGTGTTCTTCGCGCTTCCGTCCAGCTGCGGGAGCTCCGTGCCCTGCACGTACGTCTCGCCCCCGAGCGAGTTCTCCACCCTCGCGCGCACCAGCACCGGCTACGTGCTGAAGGGAGTGGAGGGCGATTCCACCCTGTTCACGCTCACCGGGCGCATGACGGCGAGCGTGGACCGCTTCGGCAACCAGACGTCGTACGCATACTACGACAGCGCGTGCAGCTGGTGCATGGTCGGGCGGCTGGGCACCATCACCGATCCGGCGGGGAAGCAGATCTACCTCGCCTATGTGGGGTCGCGGGGAGTGTTCCAGGGGTTCAACATCATGAACGTCACCTCGGCGTCGGTGGCGATCGACACCAATGGCGACCTGACGGCGATCTCGGACCTCGATAACGTGTTTGCGCTCACCGCCACGTACTCGAACCACCGGCTCACCGGCTACACCGACCGGGCGGCCAATCAAACCGACCTTCAGTATGACAGCGCGGGAAAGGTCGCATCCATCATCGGCCCGGCATACCGTGCCCAGGGCAGCAGTGGCTGGCGCGACACCACGCGGATCACCTCGTACGACCGCGCCGTCCTCCCGGCGCCCGGCGTGGCGGCAGCCGACCCTGCGTCCGCGGCGGCCGCCGTGTCGCCCGCGAGTGCCTACGCCTGGGTCGTGGGCAGCCGCAGCGACAGCACGCGCCTGCACCTGGACGCCTGGAAGGCGGCCGACCAGGTGCGCGACCCGCGCGGGTACGTCACGTCCACGATCCGCAACGCAGACGGGCTGGTGACGTCCATGCAGGACGCCGTGGGGAACACCACGTCACTGGCCTGGAACGGCCGGCTGCTTGCCCAGGCCACCGATCCCAACGGCACCGTGGCCTACGAGTACGACACGAGCGGCCGCGTGACGCGAGAGAGCGGGAGCACCGCCGAGACGAAATACTTCTACTCGGCGGGGGCGGCGTGGGTGGTCGACAGCGTGCACGTGGAGGGAGGGGGCACCACGCGCTTCACGTACGACTCGCGCGGCCGGGTGCTCACGCAGCGCGATTCGGCGAGCCACACCAGCACGATCGTCTACGAGACGACCGGCTGGCTGAACACGAAGCAGGTGATCGAGCCCGGGTCGCGAACGACCACGTACGCCGGCTGGGACAACTTCGGCCGCGCCACCCAGGTCACCGCCCCCGACAACACGGTGAGCCAGGTGACCTACGACGTGCTCGGCCGTGTGACCACCGCCACCGCGCCCGACCTGGGCGTTGCCCGCTACTACTACGGCGTGGCGCAGCTGGATTCGATCAAGGATGCGCGCAACCAGGTGTTCAAGTGGACGCGCAACGAGCTCGGCTGGGTGGAGAGCGAAACCCGGCCGGACGACGGATCGGCGCACCGGAGCGCCATCTACGACCGCTACGGCCGCGTGGTGTCGTCCACCGACCGCCGCGGGCAGTCGGTGGCGTATACGTACGACACCCGCGACCGCGTGACGATGATGGTGGCGGGCACCGACACCACACAGTGGTCGTACAGCCCCGACCAGCCCGGAGTCGCCACCGCACCCGCATGGACGTTCGTGCGGAACGCGCTGAGCAGCGACTCGCTGCACTACGACGTGCAGGGCCGGCTGGCGCGCGCCGTCACCTCGCGGAACATGCAGGGCGTTCCGATGAGGTACGAGGTGGCCTATGCGTACAACACGCTGGGCGGGGTGGATACGCTCAAGTACCGCGTGAACGGCGGCACGTGGGAGTGGGCGCGGTTCGCGCAGAACCTTTCCACCGGGATGCTGACCTCCGTCCGTGACTTCAGCGGCCGAACCACCTCGCTCTCGTACAACGGCGAAGGTGCGTTGCGCACCATCACCTATCCGAACACGCAGGTGGCCACCCTCTCGTACACTTCCACTCACCAGCTTTCGCAGATCGGCTACTCGGCCATCAACCTGAGCGCCGCGGCCGGGGTGGGCTACACCTACGACAGCTTCGAGCGGATCTCGCGGCGCAGCACCAACCGGAACGCCGCATTCCGCGACTTCACGTATGATTCGGACGGCCGGCTGGCCAGTCACACCGACTACGTGCGGAGCGCCTCGCACCCCAGCTGCCAGCTGATCGAAGACCAGGGGTGGGTTTGCAACACCGACTCGCAGTTCACCCAGACCGGACAGCGGAGCTACACGTACGACCTGACCGACAACCCGACCGACCGGGGCGCCCTGATCGGGCTGAACAACCGGCTGAACGGATATGACGGGTGGACGATCACGTATGACCTGGAAGGCAACATGACTGGCCGGTCCAAGACGGGTCAGCCCACCTACGGCTATACCTGGGACGCGCTGGGCCGGCTCGCATCGGTGCAGGTGAACGGGACGACGGTGGCGGCCTACGGGTACGACGGCCTGGGCCGCCGCGTGCAGCGCAATGGCAGCGGCGGGTACAAGTACTACGTTTTCGCTGGCGGCAACCCGCTGCTGGACGTCGGCAACGGCGTGCAGACGCTGGAGGAGTACCTGTACCTGCCCGGGAGCGATGCGCCGTTCGCCATGCGTCACGGCGGCATCCCGTTCTGGTTCCACAACGACCCGCAGGGCAGCGTGCTGGGGGTGACCGATCAGTACGGGAACGTGTCGAACCAGTACTCGTACACCCCGTACGGCGTGGCCGAGACCGTTGCCGAAGGATTCGCAAACCGCATTCGCTACGCCGGGCGAGAGTGGGACGCCGACGCAGGCCTGTACTACAACCGCGCACGCTGGTACGACCCGCAGATGCAGCGCTTCATCAGCCAGGACCCGATCGGCATCGAGGGCGGGCTGAACATGTATGCCTACGCGGGCGACGACCCGGTGAATGGAAGCGACCCGTCGGGGTTGATGACCTGTGTGAGGCGGACGGATCCGGTCGGACATTTCATCGTCCACAAAGGCGACCCGATGATCTTCGACACCTACTGGGAGTGCGACTACTGGGGGATGCCGATTTCCGAGTTCGGAGACCTTCGCACCCTGTTTGGAAGCCAGTGCACCGCGCTTGGGTTGTGCCTGGGGCCCTGCATGAAGGTCGGCACTGGTTGCCAGACGCGTGATCCCGATGAGGCTGAATGGGCGATGATCGGAACCCGGATCCGCCAAGTTGTCAACTCCGATCCAGTATGCCAAGGAACGCGCGACATACTGGAGAACTGGTACAAAGGCGGGCCGAGCTCCGGACACTTCCTGATTTGGAACGGTGACTGGCTTCAACCTTTGCCGGACGGTAGGCCTGGCATCAATCGGGGAGTTCCCTTGGCAGACGGTATGGCGTTGAGCCATGATTATCTTGTGGGGAATCCGTCTCATCGTCCCCGCCCCATCGTGCCCGACAGATACCTGGTGGTGCACGAGGCGCTGCACGTTTACGCGAACACGAATCTAGTCCCTAGTCAGGGGCTTGTACGGGGCCGCGGGGGCTTCGGGGACTTTGAAGAGAACGGCGGTTTCGGACCCAATTCGTGGGTGCGGCAGATGCAGCAAAAATGTACCTCCCGGTGAGCGGGATCGTACTGTCGATGACTAACCCCCGGAGCTTTGGAATGGCCACGCTTCTCAGCCATGTCTGCCGCCTTCGAACCGTTCTAGTCGCGCTGCTGGGCGTATGCGCGCTGCTGCGTCCTCTTCCCGCGCAGCACGCCGGTCGCGGAGAGTCGGGCCTGCGAGCGAGGATGACCGAGTTCCTCCGCGCGCTTCCGGATGATCGCGGATCAGACCGGACCCGAAGGTTCTTTCCATCCTCGGGTGACTTGAGCTATGTGCGGACCGTTCAGCTAGAGGACGGCAACACCCGCGCCGAGCGCTGGGTGATCCCTGCTTCGGAGACTTCCTCGCTCTTTGGCTACAGAGCGGGAGTCCGGGTAAATCCTCTGGCCGAGTCGTTGGAGATCAGCTACGAGGGGCAGAAGCCCGGGCTGCTGCTGGACGTCGTGATGCGCTCCGGAGATCAGTGGCGGCTGGTGGGCCGAAACCGATTCGTGCCTCCATGGGCCTCTGCATCCTCTCCGATCTTCGTCGAGTGGCGCAGAGAGGGTGAGACGTGGGTGATCAGCGCGTTCGGTGACGAGTGGTTCTATCACCTGCCTCCCTGGTATTGATCGTCGCTCTGCGCAATCGGACCTCTATGGGGATGCCGATGGCGGGTGGCAGATCTCCGACTGCCTGAACAACATCCGAGAGTTGCGCATGCCGCCTCTTCGCAGCCGTAGGCGCCGCAGTCGAACCGTCCTGGTGGCGCTGCTCGTCGTGTGCGCGATACCAAGTCCCACGCAGGCGCAGCAAGCCGCTTATGGGGAGGCAGATCTTCGGACAAGAATGGCCGAATTTCTTCGGGTCCTCCCGGATGAACGCGTACAGGATACCACGAGACGGTTTTTCCCCGTCTCTGGTGACTGGAGCTATACGCGTACGGTTCACCTGGCAGCCGGAGGTACCCAGGCTCAGCGCTGGATCGTTCCTGCCGCGCAGACTGCGCTTCTCTTCGGACATGGAAAGGGAACTCCGGAAACCCCCATCGACGAGTCGTTCGAGGTCATGTACGAGGGGGGACAAAAGCTTGGGCTCTTGCTAGAGGTGATTATGCGCACGGGTGCGTGGCGTCTGGTCGGCGGGAACCGGTTCGTGCCGCCGGGAGCTCCCGCATCGTCTCGCACGTTTGTCGAGTGGCGCCAGGAGGGGAACCGTTGGGTGATCAGTGCCTTCGGTGACGAGTGGTTCCAGAACCCCGATCAACTCCCTCGGTGGTATAGACCGTAACGTGCGGATTCCTATGGCGATTGCGGTCGCGCTGGTGAGCGCATGCTTGAAGGCGGGCGCTGAAGGAGCGTGGAGACCGGCGAACGTCCCTGCGCCGCCATTCGCGAGGAGGCCTCAGCAGCAGGTCTGTGTGGTACAAGGAGACTCGTTACGCTTGCTGCCGGCGACACACTCTCTCGGGAGCGGAGACACTCTGGTCAGCGGCGTCGCCTTCCGGCGGGCCTACCCCGAGACGTACCCGCCCTACATCGAGCGCGCCGCGTGGTACCAGGCACATCAGCCGATCCAATATGGTGGACGTCGCTATGTGGCCAATCACCCGCCACAGACGATTTCACCGGAGTTGCTACGGTTCATCAGCCGGTACGAGGGTGTTCCGGTGTTTCGGGCTGCGGACGATCGATCAACCCCCCCGTTATACATCTACCTGCCAGTGCGGCCGGGGTGCGTGTTTCAACCGTTTACCGCCGCGAGCAGCTACTGAGCGGATGGCGAGATGGATGTTCGCGTCGTCAACCATTGCATCGCGTCGGATAGCCACGCTTGGTGAGCGGATCGTGCCGCTAACTCCCGGAGCTCCGCGTCTCGAGAACTCGTACAACGGACTCGGCGTCGGCGCTCGCGTCGGAGCACGGGCTTGGCAGGTGTAAGGGCGCAGGTGACCCGGCCGTCATCACTGGACAACTGTGTCGCCCGTCGGGTTAGTAAACATCTACGGGATGCGAGTCGTGATGCTCAGGTACATCCTGCACTTCGTGGCCGCCGCGGCGGTCGTGACGGCGTGTCGCTCGCCGGGCAGTACCGCAGGATCGGGCCCAAGCCCGGGTGCTTCGGGCCCGCCTGCGTCGCTGGTTGCACGGAACCACGCCTTTCTCGAGGAGGTGCGGTACCACGACCTGCCCCGGCTCGGAGCCTTCTTCCCGGAGTCAGGGAGCCTCACCTACGTTCATGTCGACCACCTGAGCCGCGGTGACAGCGTCTCCATAAAGGTATTCTCCCCGAGTGAGGCGAGGGCCGCGCTGGAGCGGGGTCCACTTTGGGACGCGTTCATCGTGCAGTACGAGGAGCAGGTCGTAGGTCTTCTGGGCCACCAAGTACAGGTACGCGGCTCCCGGTGGCAGTGGGTATCCGGCACCCGGTTCGTACCGCCCGGCGCCGAGGCGTCCTCCCCCGCCTTCGTCGAATGGCGGCGCGAAGGCCGGCGGTGGGTCCTTTCCGCGTTCGGGGATGAAGCCTTCGGTGACGGCTCGGCAGGACCCGTGTGGCTCACCCGCCAAGAGCCGGCGCATCGGTGACCGTTCGCGTTCGGGGCGGGCGTATCCGGCGCGGCGGTGCGACCCATTGCGCGGCTCCAGCCTATATCCCTAATCGTGGCGCGAATCTGCCGCACGGGTACTCGCACGCGGACAGCGTGCCGGAACTCCACACCTTCATGGGCTATGCCGCGGGATACTGTGGCGGCGGCCCTTTACCGTGGTTACGACGGGAGGGTACAGTGAGCATGCTGGCGCAGATCGCCGGAATGGCGCTCGGCATCATGGGGAACGCGGTGGTTGCGTCGCCCCAGCCTCAAGTCGACCACCGTGCGAATTCCTGCTTCCGCCGCCCTCGGCTCGATTCGCGGGGTGCGGCTACGCAGGTCCTTCGATCTTCACCCCCATGGAGAGCAGATCGGCCTCTTCCTGTATCAGGTGATTTGCCGTGGGACGTCGTGGAGACGTGTCGAGGGCACACGCTTCGTTCCTCCGGGGGAAGGGGAGAGATCTGCGATCTTCGTGGAGTGGAAACAGGAGGATTCCCACTGGGTGATCGCCTCGCTGGGCGACGAACTCTTCACGGAGCCGCCGATGCCTTCGTGGGTCTGTTGACGCCCGGCAGCGACGAGACCGCTGGCCCGCGGGGTGTTGCTGAACGATGGAGCCCCGGGCGGGGTGCACCCGGTTGGTCGCGGATCAGACGGGACCCCGGAGGTTGTTTCCGTCCTCAGGTTCTCAGCCATGTCTGCCGCCCTAGAACAGCTCTCGTCGCGCTGCTGGGCGTATGCGTGCTGCTGAGCCCTCTCCGCGCGCAGCACGCCGGTCGCGGAGAGCCGGGCCTGCGAGCGAGGATGACCGAGTTCCTCCGCACGCTTCCAGATGATCGCGGATCAGACAGGACCCGAAGGTTCTTTCCATCCTCGGGTGACTGGAGCTATGTGCGGACCGTTCAGCTAGAGGACGGCGACACCCGCGCCGAGCGCTGGGTGATCCCTGCATCGGAGACTTCCTCGCTCTTTGGCTACAGAGCGGGAGTCCGGGTAATCCTCTGGCCGAGTCGTTGGAGATCAGCTACGAGGGGCAGAAGCCCGGGCTGCCGTTCTGGCCACGATTTCGCCCACGCGGCCTGACGAGCACCGGCAGTGTGGCCGCTTCCACCAAGGTACCGCTCTCGGAATGGGAAACCGTGAGTCCGGGTACGGTCGAAGAAGTGGCCACCGCCGATTGATCCAAACGAGTGTGGAGAAGCGTGGAGAAGACGGCTTCGGAGGATGCGCCCCGCCGCACGATCTAAACTTGCGGAGACAGCGGAGGACCCCCCCAAACGGGCGCTCGCCGCTGCTCCTGACTTTTAGACCGGACTCTACCGTGAGAACAGTCGGGAAGATCATTGCAATGCTCGGTCGTTACGTTACGTAGGACGCTCTCTCTCGCAAACTGCTGCATCCGGCCGGCAACCCGCCGCGCTCCGCCTTCCGTTCGCCCGCCAGCCGTCACGAATCCCCGCCGTCATTCGTCCTTTTCCTGATCAACCAGCGCGCCCGCGGCGTCGCCCCGTGTGGCGGATGCGTGCGTGAGGCGGCGCAGCAGGGCCAGCGCCTCTTCGCGCTCCTCCGGCGCGAAGCCGGCCAGCGCCGCCTCGGCCTCGGCGACGGCATCGTGGCGCAGGCGCGCCTCCAGCGCACGGCCGGCGGCGGTCAGCTCCACCCGGATCGCGCGGCCGTCGCGCGGGTCGGCCAAGCGCACCACGTGGCCCCGGTCCTCCAGCAGCCCCACCGTGCGCGACGCGGTGCTCTTGTCCACGCACAGCTCGCGGGCGAGCGCGTTCAGCGACAGGGCCCCGCGCTCGGCCAGCAGCTCCATGGCGTGCGCACCGCTGGCGGTGAGCCCCCGGGCACCGGCCCGCACCCGGTCGCGCAGCGCGTGAAGGCGCATCAGGTCGCGAAGCGCGCGGCGCAGCTCGTCGGCGTGCGGGCCCGCGGCGGAAGGCGATGAGGAGCTTTCGGTCATCAAAGGTGGGGGTTCGGGGCACGGGGAAGAAGGAGGGCGGCGCGTGCCGTACGATGCCGCCGCCGGCGCGTGGCGGTCAAGCCGCTCGCCCCGCGGTAACCCGGCCCGGGCACCGCCCCCCGTGCCGACTGTCCCAGACACGTTGCCGGAAACGGCAAGCCTTTACTCGGGCGTTACGAGAGTGTATGATAGCCATCGTTCAAATATCCCAGCAGGCGCCATCCGAGTCTTCCGCTCCCTTCCCGGGCGGCTCGGTGCCCGCGCCCCCCGCTCCGCTTCCGCGCTCCAAGAGGCACCCCGCGGCTTCGCCCGCAATCCACGACCCGGCACCAGCCATGGGCCTCGCGCCCGCTCCCGCATATTCCGTCGACAGCTTCCCGCGGCGCGCGCCGCCGCATGCGTTCCCCCACCCCGGACAGGAGATGAGACCTCTCCCAATGCCCAATCGCAGTCGGATTCGCCATTCAACCAAGCAGATGGAGGTCGCATGTTGAAGAGGATGTTGTGGGTGCTACTCGCGCTCGCGCTGCCGTTCGGCGTGCAAGCCGCGGCCGCGCAGCAGCGCGACGTCACCGGAACGGTGACCGGATCGAACGGTGAGGGGATCGGCGGCGCCGCCGTGAGCGTGGCCGGCACCACCCGCGGCGTGCGCACCGACGCGCAGGGCCGCTTCACCATCCCCGTGGGCGCCGGCGAGGCCCGCCTGCGGGTGACGGCGCTCACCTACCGTCCGCGCGAGGTGACGGTGCCGGCCGGGCAGAGCTCGGTGGCCGTGCGCCTCGATGCCGACGCGCTGGGCCTGGAGACCGTGGTGGTGACCGGCCAGGCCACGGCGGTGCGCCGTGAGAACCTGGCCCACGACGTGGCGGTGGTGAGCAGCCGCCAGCTGGTGGGCAACGCCCCGGCGCAGACGCTCGACCGCGCGCTGCAGGGCAAGGTGGCCGGCGCCACCATCCGCAGCAACTCGGGCGCCCCCGGCGGCGGCGTGCAGATCCGCCTGCGCGGGCCCACCACCATCACCGGCAACTCCACGCCGCTGTACGTGGTGGACGGCGTGATCGTGTCGGACGTGGGCATCCCCGGCGGGCAGAACACCGTCTCGGCCGCGTCGCGCGGCGTGAACTCGTCCAACCAGGACGTGGTGGTCAACCGCATCGCCGACATCAACCCCAACGACATCGAGAACGTCGAGATCCTGAAGGGCGCCTCGGCGGCCTCGATCTACGGCTCTCGCGCCGCCGCCGGCGTGGTGGTGATCACCACCAAGCGCGGCCGCTCGGGCGCCCCCCGCTTCTCGTTCAGCCAGCGCGTGGGCTACGCCGAGCTGTCCAACCAGCTGGGCTCGCGCACCTTCACGCGCGACGACGCGATCGACGCCGGCTACGTGACCGCCGCCAACGCGGGCACCTACTTCAACGCCGACGGCAGCCCCAAGGCCACGTACGACCTGGAGCGCCAGGTGTTCGGCCGCAAGGCGCCGCAGCGCGAGACCACGCTGGGCATCAGCGGCGGCTCGGAGAGCACGCAGTACTACGCCTCGGGGCTGATCCAGGACGACCAGGGGATCGCGCCCAACACCGGCTACCTGAAGCAGTCGCTGAACCTGAGCCTGAACCAGACGGTGGGCTCGCGCGCCCGCCTGTCGGCCAACACCAACGTGGTGCACTCGGTGGCGGCCCGCGGCGTCAGCGGCAACGACAACACCAGCGCCAGCTACGTCAGCGCCATCTCGTTCACGCCCAGCTTCTTCAGCTACGAGCCCACGAACGGGATCTACCCGCGCAACCCGTTCAGCGACAGCAACCCGCTGGAGACCGCCGAGCTCTCGACCAACAACGAGGATGTCTGGCGCGTGATCGGGTCGCTGAACCTGAACCTCGACCTGATGAAGCGCGGCGCCAGCTCGCTGCGCCTGGTCGCGACCGGGGGCGCCGACTACTTCAACCAGCAGAACCGCCTGTACTACCCGCCCAGCATCCAGCTGCAGCCGGTGGGCGCGGCGCAGCCCGGCACCGCGGTCACGGGCGGCGGCAACAACCTGAACGTCAACAGCAACGTCAACCTGGTGCACGCCCTGAAGCCCGAGTCGGGCGCCTTCTCGGCCACCACCTCGGCGGGCCTGCAGTACGAGGACCGCGACCTGAACCTGTCGCAGGTGACCGGCCGCTTCCTGCTGGGCAGCCTGGGCCTTCCGTACCAGGCCGCCGTGCAGGTGGTCAACGGCAGCCGCCAGCGCACCCGCGACTTCGGCGGCTACGTGCAGGAGGAGGTCCTCCTCTTCAACGACGCGCTCTCGGTGACCGGCAGCGTGCGCGGCGACCGCAGCAGCAACAACGCCGACCAGGGCAAGTACTACTTCTACCCGAAGGCCGCGGCCGCCTACGCCTTCCCCAATGCGTACGGCCCGCTCGACCAGCTCAAGCTGCGCGCCGCCTACGGCGCCTCCGGCAACGAGCCCACCTTCGGCGTGCGCTTCACCCCGCTGTCGGTGGCCAACATCGAGGGCGCGCCGAACCTGGCGATCAACGGCGGCATCGGCGCCGACGACCTGCGCCCCGAGCGCGTGACCGAGATCGAGGGCGGGTTCGACGCCACGCTGTTCGACTCGCGCGCGCAGCTGACCGTGACCATGTACCGGCGCAACATCACCAACCTGCTGCTGAGCCGGGTGCTCGCCCCGTCCACCGGCTACACGGTGGAGACGTTCAACGGCGGCAGCATGCGCAGCGTGGGCCAGGAGGTTTCGCTGCAGGCCACGCCGGTGCAGCGCGGCATCTTCAGCTGGAACACCAACACCACCTTCACGCGCAACCGCACCAAGATCACCGAGCTGCCGGTGCCCGAGTTCAGCCCGGGCAACTCGTTCGGCAACTCGTTCGGCGGCTACCGCATCGCCGTGGGCTACTCGCCCACCACGGTGTTCGCCCAGAACGGCCGCGACACCTCGGTGCCCGGCTGCAGCGGCACCACCTGCCCGGTGATCGTGGAAGCGATCGGCGAGAGCGAGCCGTCGTTCCAGATGGGCTTCCAGAACGACATGAAGCTGGGCCGCTTCACGCTGGGCTCGCTGTTCGACTGGAGCCACGGCGGGCTGGTGATCAACCTCACCCGCAACTACTACGACTCGGCCGCCACGGCGCCCGACTACGCGATGCCGGCCGGGCTCACCGCGCCGCGCCCCTGGACGGGCTGCCCGAGCTGCCTGTCGGGCGAGGAGCGCCTGTACTGGTTCAACTCGCCGAACAACTACCCGGTGTACGTCGAGGACGGCAGCTTCGTGAAGCTGCGCGAGCTGTCGCTGAGCTACGACGTGCCCACGAACCTGGTGGGGCGGCGGGTGAGCAGCGCGCAGCTGCAGCTCTCGGCGCGCAACCTCAAGACCTGGGACAACTACTCCGGCTACGACCCCGAGGTGAGCAACTTCGGCAACGTCGCCGCCGGCCGTAACCAGGACGTGACCCCGTTCCCGCCCAGCCGCACGTTCTGGCTCGGCATCAACCTCGTGTTCTGAGGGTGCACATGCGAAATATGAGCAAGACGCGAAGCCGGGCGGCGTGGATGCCGGTGCTCGCGGCGGCCCTGGCGGCCGGCGCGTGCGGCGACATCTCGGTGCCCGACTACAACCGCGCCGGCACGGGCGACCTGATCAACGCGCCCAACAAGACGCTGGTGGACGCGGCGTCGGCGGGGCTCCTCCAGAACACCCGCCGCGACCCGCCCAACCGGGTGCGCGTGACGGGGATCGTGGGCCGCGAGGCCTACATCCTGGATCCCAACGAGAGCCGCAACGTGACGGAGCTGGTGACGGGCAACATCGACCCGTCCAGCTTCACGGGGAACCACGACTACAACAACCCGTACGGCACGCTGGCCCAGGGGCGGATGATCCTGGCGGCGATCGAGAAGGTGCTGCCCGCCGAGTACACGGCGGCACAGCGCGAGGCGATCCGCGGGTTCGCCTACACGATGATGGGCAACGACATGCTGGTGCTGGCCCAGATGCACCAGTTCGGGCCCACCGACGTGAACCTCGACCCGCTCGCCCCGCCGCTGCCGATGAAGACGCAGCCGGAGATGTACGCGCAGGCGGCCGTGTTCCTCGACTCGGCGGTGGCGCACCTGAAGGCGGGGGGCACGTCGTTCACCTTCCCCCTGCCGTCGGGCTTCACGCAGTTCGCCAGCGCCAAGTTCACCAGCCCGTCGGAGGGCTTCCTCAAGTTCAACCGCGCGCTCCGCACGCGGCTGGACATCCTGCGGAAGGACTACCCTGCGGCCAAGGTGCACGCCGACTCGTCGTTCCTGACGCTGGACGGCACGCGCGCGGGGCTGAACACCGGCGTGTACTTCACCTACAGCGCAGGCTCGGGCGACCAGGTGAACACGCTGGCGCAGGGCGTGACCGAGGTGGCCGAGCCCACGCTGCGCACCGACGCGCAGCTGAAGGCCGACGGCTCGCGCGACAACCGCTACACGCTGAAGGTGGACGAGGGTGCGGCGCGCACGCAGCTGGGCATCACCAGCACCCTGCGGTACGCACACTACAAGACGCGCCCGTTCTTCGGGCCCGGCGGCACGGCGTCGCCGATCCCCTGGGTGCGCAACGAGGAGCTGATCCTGAACCGCGCCGAGGCGCGCTGGTTCACGGGCGACAAGGCGGGCGCCATGTCCGACCTGAACTTCGTGCGCACGAACTCGGGCGGGCTCGACGCGATCGCGACGATTCCGGCGAGCGACGCGGCCTTCACCGCCGCGCTGCTGTACGAGCGCCGCTACTCGCTGATGTACGAGGGCGGGTTCCGCTGGCTGGACCTGCGCCGCTTCAACCTGCTCAGCACGCTCGACAACTACCCGCGCGCGGGTGACAAGTCGATCGTGTACTGGCCGGTTCCGTTCAGCGAGTGCCTGGCCCGCGGCGGCGCGGGCTCGGCGCCGGGGTGCTGATCCGGCGGTAGGACGAGGCACGTGGGACGGCGGCGCCCGGGAGAGCTCGAGTCTCTTCCGGGCGCCGCCCGTCTCGGGCATCCACTCAGAGGCTCAACGGAGGTGGAGATGCGGGGAACGATCTTCCGCGCGCTGGCGGTGGGCGCGGTGATGGCGGGCGTGGGCGGCTGCGGACCCAAGCCGGGCACCGCGCCGCGGGCCCAGCCGGTGCCGGTGCGGGTGACCAACAACAACCGCGCCGACGTGGTGGTGTACCTGGTTCGCTCGGGCACCCCGTCGCGCCTGGGTACCGTGGTGTCGGGGCAGACGCAGGTGCTGACCATCCGCAACGTGCCGCTGCAGCAGCTGCAGGGCGTGCAGTTCGACCTTCACCGCATCGGCACCGAGAGCACCGCCCGCACGCGCGCGGTGTCGCTGGGGCCCCGGCAGATGGTGGTGATGCGCATCG
>Ga0247773_1000068_pt1 | contig 44955 bp, 37 predicted proteins | sample UWRJL092311B6_FD_179934 | JGI IMG/M metagenome (GOLD analysis project Ga0247773, IMG submission 179934) | Plant litter microbial communities from Arlington Agricultural Research Station in Wisconsin, United States - UWRJ-L092-311B-6 | ecosystem: Environmental > Terrestrial > Plant litter >... | reverse complement strand
GCAGCACCCGGACTTCCGCATGAGCATCGTCAACGCCGCCGGGGCGCGGGCGTACCCGATCTCGAGCTTCACCTATCTCCTGATCCCCCAGCAGATGGACGACTGCGCCAGGGCCAAGGCGATGGTGGAGCTGGTGCGCTGGTCGCTGACCCAGGGCGGCGACGCCGCCCGCCAGCTGAACTACGCCCCGCTCCCGGAGAGCGTGCGCGCCGCGGTGCTGCAGAAGGTCGCCACCGTCTCCTGCGCGCGGAACTGAGTGCGAGAGTGCGAAAGTGCGAGAGTGCGCGGCGGTGTCCGGGCGACACTGTGCCCACGCGCACCCGGACACTTTCGCACTTTCGTACTCTCGCACTTTCGCACTTGGTCATCGATGCAGCCTGTAGCACAGAAGCCGAGGACGCGGGGAAACCTCTCCGACCGCACCTACGCGGGGGCCCTGGCGGCGTTCGGGCTGTTCATCCCCGTGCTCTTCGCGTTCATCCTGGTGCGCGTGGGGGCCGCGGCGTGGCCGGCGGTGCGGCACTTCGGCGCGGGGTTCATCACCGCCACCGACTGGGACCCGGTCAACGGACGGTTCGGCGCGCTCCCGTTCATCTTCGGCACGCTGGCGAGCTCGCTCCTGGCGCTGGTGATCGCCGTGCCGCTGGCGGTGGGGCTGGCCATCTTCCTCACCGAGATGGCGCCGCGCTGGCTCGCCGCGCCGATCTCGTTCGGCACCGAGCTGCTGGCGGCGATCCCCTCCGTCGTCTACGGGCTGTGGGGGATCTTCGTGCTGGTGCCCTGGCTGCGCGAGCAGGTGCAGCAGCCGCTGGCCGGGAGCGTGGGGACGCGCGTCGGGCTCTTCTCCGGCCCGGCGTACGGCGTTTCGATCATGGCGGGCGGGGTGATCCTGGCGATCATGGTGGTCCCCTTCATCTCGGCCGTGAGCCGCGAGGTGCTGGCCGCCGTTCCCGTCGCGCAGCGCGAGGCGGCGCTGGCGCTGGGCGCCACGCGCTGGGAGATGACCTGGCAGATCGTGCTCCCCTACGCCCTTCCCGGGATCATCGGGGCGACGATCCTGGGGCTGGGCCGCGCGCTGGGCGAGACGATGGCCATCACCATGGTGATCGGGAACCGGCCCGGCATCCCCACCTCGCTCTTCGCACCGGGCTACACCATGGCGTCGGTGCTCGCCAACGAGTTCAGCGAGGCCTCGGACGAGATGCACCTGGCCGCGCTGATGGAGATCGGCCTCCTCCTCTTCGCCATCACCATCCTGGTCAACTCCTTCGCGCGCTTCCTGGTCTGGCGCGTCGGCCGGAGGGCGGGGCGGTGAGCGAGCCGGCGACGCGGCCGTCCGGCGCGGCGGGGGCGGGGGCGGGGGCGATGCCGCGGCCGGCGCTCACCCTTCGCGACCGGCGCCGGCGGGCCACCAGCCGGGTGATGCTGGCGCTGACCGGCGTGGCGGCCGCGCTCACGGTGCTGCCTCTGCTGCTGATCTCCTTCCACCTGCTCAAGGCCGGATTGTCATCCATCTCCGTTCCCTTCTTCACCCGCGTTCCCGCGCCGGTGGGGGAGACGGGGGGCGGGGTGGGGAACTCGCTCCTGGGCACGGTCATCCTCGTGGTCCTCGCCGGGGCGATGGGGCTGCCGGTCGCCATCGGCGCGGGGATGTACCTGGCCGAGGCGCAGGGGAGCCGCACCGCCAACCTGGTCCGCTTCGTCACCGACGTGATGAACGGGATCCCGTCGATCGTGATCGGGATCTTCGTGTGGGCGTCGGTCGTGGTGAGCATGGGTCACTTCTCCGCCTTCGCGGGCGGCGTGGCGCTGGCCATCATGCTGATCCCCATGGTGACGCGCACCACCGAGGAGATGGTGCGCCTGGTCCCGCGCGAGCTGAAGGAGGGGGGGCTGGCGCTGGGGTTCACCCGGTGGAGGACGGCGCTGGGGATCGTCCTTCCCGCGGCGCGCAGCGGCATCCTCACCGGCGTGCTGATCGCGCTGGCGCGCATCGCGGGCGAGACGGCGCCGCTGCTCTTCACCGCCTTCGGCAACCCCTTCTGGGAGTGGCGGCTGGGGCAGCCGGTCGACGCGCTTCCCGTGCGCATCTTCCAGTACGCCATCTCGCCGTACGAAGCGTGGCACCGCCTGGCCTGGGCCGGGTCGCTGCTGCTGATCGCGCTGGTGCTGGCGGTGAGCCTCGCCGCCCGATTCCTGATTCGCAGCCCATACAAGGGGCGTTGAAGGTGGATTCCATCCCCGAGACCGCCGCGGCGCCCGTCGCCGCCCCGACCGCCGCCCCGCGGGCGCCCGCGCCGCGCGTCCCGTTGGAGGCGCCGCGGCTGGCCGTGGAGGCGCGCGGCTTCTCCTTCTGGTACGGGGCGACGCAGGCGTTGAACGGCATCGACCTGCGGGTCCCGGAGCGCAAGGTGACGGCGCTGATCGGGCCCAGCGGGTGCGGAAAGAGCACCTTCCTGCGCGCCATCAACCGGATGAACGACCTGATCCCCGGCGTGCGCCACGACGGCGACATCACCCTGCGCGGCGAGAGCGTGTACGGCGCCGGGCAGGACGTGGTGCACCTGCGCAAGCGCGTGGGGATGGTGTTCCAGCGGTCCAACCCGTTCCCCAAGTCGATCTACGACAACGTGGCGTACGGCGCCCGGGTGAACGGGATCGCGCGGAAGCGGAAGGAGCTGGACGAGGTCGTGGAGCGTTCGCTGCGGCAGAGCGCGCTCTGGGACGAGGTGAAGGACCGGCTGGACCGCAGCGCGCTGGGCCTTTCCGGCGGGCAGCAGCAGCGGCTGTGCATCGCCCGCGCGCTGGCCGTGCACCCCGAGGTGCTGCTGATGGACGAGCCCGCCTCGGCGCTCGACCCCATCGCCACGCAGAAGATCGAGGAGCTGATCTACGAGCTCAAGGACGAGTACACCATCGTGATCGTGACCCACAACATGCAGCAGGCGGCGCGCGTGTCGGACTTCACCGCCTTCTTCTACATGGGGCAGCTGGTGGAGGTGGGGCGCACCGACGTGATCTTCACCAACCCGCGCGAGGAGCGCACCGAGGCCTACATCACCGGGAGGTTCGGATGAGCCGCGCGCCCGGCGTGCGCCACTTCCACGAAGAGCTGGCGCGGCTCAAGACGCGGCTGCTGGAGATGTCGTCGCTGGCCGAGGAGCTGGTGGGGACCGCGGTGGAGGCGCTGCAGGAGCGCGACGAGGCCAAGGCGCGCACCGTGATCGCCCGCGACGCCCAGCTCGACGCGCTGGAGACGGAGATGGACGACCTGTGCATCCACCTTCTCGCCCTCCAGCAGCCGCTCGCGCGCGACCTGCGGCTGATCACCATGGCGATGAAGATCAGCAACGACCTGGAGCGCGTGGGCGACCACGCGGTGAACATCGCCGAGGGGGTGCCGCACCTGGTGGAGTCGCCGCTGTTCAGCGACCTGCCCGAGATCGACGAGATGGCGCGGATGGCCAGGGAGATGCTCTCCGACGCGCTGGACTGCTTCGTTCGCGCCGACGCCGAGAACGCGATGGAGATCATCCACCGCGACGACCGGGTGGACCAGATGCAGGACTCGCTCTTCCGCGTGCTGCTGACGCACATGATGGAGGACCCGCGCCGCATCGGCCCCTCGCTCACCCTGTTCCTGGTGAGCCGCAACCTCGAGCGCATCGCCGACCTGGCCACCAACATCGCAGAAGACGTGGTGTTCCTGGTCGAGGGCCGCAACATCAAGCACGGCGGCGCCGGCCCGTCGCAGCCGGCCGGGCACGGCTACGCGGCGTAGCATCCAGCCCATGTGTGACGAAGGCGCCGCGGAGCCGATCGCTCCGCGGCGCCTCGCCGTTCAGCGTCCTCCGCCGATCCGTTCGGTGGCGAAGCGGCGGCTCCTCGACGAATCAGGCGATGCCGATCCGGTACGAGGGGAGCGTGATCCAGGCGGGTGGCGCCTCGGCCGCGAGCTGCTCCAGGCAGTGGTTGATGGCGGAAAGGAGCTGCTTGGGGAGGATCGGCTTCACCACGTACGCGCAGAACCCGGCGTGCCGCAGCGCCTCGGTGCTGGCGTGCACGTCGGCCGTGAGCGCCACCACCGGGATCGGGCGGGTGACGGGATCGGCCTTCAGCTGCGCGATCGCCTGCCACCCGTCCACGCCGGGCATCATCAGGTCCATCAGGATCAGCGTGGGCGTGAACGAGCGCGCCTGCTCCACCGCCTCGCCGCCGTGCCGCGCGAGCAGCACCGCGAAGCCGGTGTGTTCGAGGATCGCCTTGAAGACGACGCGGTTGTCTTCCACGTCGTCGCAGACCAGGATGAGCTGCTGGGGCATGGTACGATCGCCCATGGAGGGGTGAGCCGGTGTTCGGCCCGAACCGGGAGCGGAGGGAGTCTTTGGTGAAAGGCTTCCAGGCTGGCGTTCCGGGGAGGGAACGTAAACTATCGTATTTCAGACGTTTAGGGTAGGCCCGGCCGCACCCTGGACGATGATGCGGACGTTTGCCGAAGCTCCCGGTCGGATGTGCGCTCCCGCCTTCGGCGGCTGGATGCGGCGGCGAAGGGGGACCGTGTTCCCTCGCGACCCTCGGCTCCCGAACCCTCGTCCGGTACGGATTTTCCGAGACGCGTGTCACCATCCGGGGTCGCGATGCGCCAGATCTCGCGCGACGGACCCGGCACGCGGCCTCGAACCTCGAATCCCCTCCACCTTCATCGCATGTCCGACCAGACCGAAGCCCCGGCATCCAGCTGCGTTCTCTGCGATCGCGCGGTTCCCAGCGTGGCGCGGCCGCGCGGGCCGTCCGTGGGCTTCTGCGCGTCGTGCGCGGCGAACCTGGAGCTGGTGCCCACCGACGATCTCACCGCGCTCTCGCCCCGCGAGCTGAACCGGCTCCCCTTCGGCTACATCGCGCTGGATGCCGCCGGCGTGGTGCTGCGCTTCAACGCGTACGAGGAGCGGCTGAGCGGGCTGAACGCGCGCGACGTGGTGGGGCGCCACTTCTTCAGCGACGTGGCCCCGTGCACCAGCGTGCAGTCGTTCGCCGGCCGCTACGAGCAGATGGTGCGTGACGCCGAGCGCGCCGCCGAGCGCTTCCGCTACGTCTTCCGCTTCCGCGGCGGCGAGCGCTTGGTGCAGATCTTTCTCACCTACCTCCCCGACCGCCGCGAGGGGATGATCGTCGTCCGCGAGCTGAGCCACCTGTAGCGCACGGGGCGCATCGGAGATCCGGCTCCGTCTTCGGTTTTCGGAATAATCACGAGCCGAATCGTCCCCACGCCGAGGGATGATCTCTGTCCTCGTGCGGCTTTGCGTGCATCTCTGTGGGATTGTGCAAGCAGTGATTGCGCAATTCTCCGGGATGGCCGAGCAGGAATGCGGCGAGGTGCCCAGGCAGATCGCCCGGTTCCGGCTCGGGGCGCAAGCAGCACAGGGTGGAACTCGGAATTCTCACATCGCGGGATCCCCCGCAATCGCATCGCAGGTGGCTGCTTTCCAACGAATTAGAATCCATCGTCGGTGATTGTGCAAGCGCCGCTTGCACAATTTTGTCTCTAGGTGCCACCGGTCGAGGAGCGCGAGATCGCCAGTAACAGCCCCTGTCGTGCCGCTGCGCTGATCCAATTAAGACCCTTGCGAAGTGGTGTTCATTTATAGATTCTGTTTACTTCACCGCGCTGATTCAGCCGTTGCGTCCGTAATTGCTACTCCGGGGAGACGATGACAGTACCGAAAACACGCCGTACGGTGCGAAAGGGTGCGGAGTCGTCCCTGGCTCCCGGCGCGAACGAGCTCACGGCGGAGATCGAGATGATCCGCTCCGCGCGCCAGCAGGTCGCGAGCGTGGTGAACGCCGGTCTCACGCTGCTGCACTGGCAGATCGGCACGCGTATCCGCCGCGAGGTGCTGGGTCAGAAGCGCGCGGAGTACGGCGCGCTGATCATCGAGGACCTCTCGAGGGAGCTCCAGGCCGAGTTCGGGCGAGGGTTCGGGCGGCGCAACCTGTTCCACATGGTGCGCTTCGCCGAGGTCTTCCCCGACCCGGAGATCGTGCGATCGCTGATCGCACAGTTGGGATGGACGCACTTCCTCCACATCATCGCGCTCGACGACCCGCTGAAGCGCGAGTTCTACGCGGAGATGTGCCGCGCCGAGCGGTGGAGCACCCGGATGCTGGCGCAGAAGATCCAGTCGATGCTCTACGAGCGGACCGCGCTCTCCCGCAAGCCCGAGGCGCTCATCCGCCAGGAGCTGGGGCAGCTGCGCTCCGGCGGGCCAATCTCGCCCGACATCGTCTTCCAGGACCCGTACATCCTGGATTTCCTGAAGCTCGGTGACATCGTCACCGAGAACGGGCTCGAGATGGCGCTGCTGCGCGAGATCGAGCGGTTCCTGCTGGAGCTCGGCACCGGCTTCGCGTTCGTGGAGCGCCAGAAGCGGATCACGGTGGACGGGGACGACTTCTACATCGACCTCCTCTTCTTTCACCGCCGGCTGCGGCGGCTGGTGCTGATCGAGCTGAAGATGGGCGCCTTTCGCCCGGCCGACAAAGGGCAGGTAGAGTTCTACCTCCGCTGGCTGGACCGGCACGAGCGCCAGCCCGGCGAGGAGCCGCCGGTGGCGATCATCCTCTGCGCCGACCGCAAGTCGGAGATGGTGGAGTACCTCGACATGGAGGCGAGCGGCATCCACGTGGCCCAGTACCTCACCGAGCTTCCCTCGCGCGACGTGCTGCGCAGGCGCTTCCACCAGGCGATCACGGTGGCGAAGGCCCGGATCGCCGCCGGGGAGGAGGCGCGCGAGGAGGCAGCGGAGGAGGACGACCCATCCCTGGGCGCACGGGCCGAGAACTCCTGATCCCGCCCAGGCGTATTTCACCCTGAAGCTCATCCCTGAAAGCAGATGTAAGATTGTGCAAGCACCGATTGCACAATCTTCCATCGTCGTTCCACCCCACGTTCCGGCGTCGCGGTCTCTCCGTCAGTCCGCCGCCTGCACCGAATCGCCGCCGCCGCGCGGGGGGAGAAGCTCCAGCTGCTTGGCGCCGCCGTCTCCGCCACCATCACCGCCGCCGCCGCGCTTCCCCTTCCGCCTGGCCTGCCACCGTTCCAGCCGGTGCTGGAAGCCGTCCATGTAGGTGTAGATCACCGGCGTCACGTACAGGGTGATCACCTGGCTGAACGCGAGGCCGCCCACCACCGCGATCCCCAGCGGCCGCCGCGTCTCGGCGCCGGCGCCCAGCGCCAGCGCGATCGGGAGCGTTCCCGCGAGCGCCGCCACGGTGGTCATCATGATCGGGCGGAAGCGCACGTGCGCGGCGTGGATGATCGCGTCCGCGGGCGCCATCCCCTCGTTGCGTTCGGACTCCACGGCGAAGTCGATCATCATGATCGCGTTCTTCTTCACGATCCCGATCAGCAGGATGATGCCGACGAAGGCGTACACGCTCAGCTCCGCCTTGAAGATCAGCAGCGCCAGCAGCGCGCCGAACGCCGCGAACGGGAGCCCGGAGAGGATGGTGAGCGGGTGGATCACGCTTTCGTACAGGATGCCGAGCACGATGTAGATCACGAAGATCGCCACCCAGACCAGGACGAGGAGCCCCGCCTGGGTGGACTGGAACACCTGCGCCGTGCCCGAGAAGGCGGTGGTGATCCCCGCCGGCACGTTGGCCTGCGCCAGCCGCTCCACCTCGGCCGTGGCGGCGCCGATCGACACGCCGGGCTTGAGGTTGAACGAGAGCGTGACCGAGGGGATCTGCCCCGAGTGGCTGACCGAGACCGGCCCCGCCGTGCGCGTGAGCGTGGCGATGGCGTTCAGCGGCACCAGCGCGCCCGTCTGCGAGCGCACGTGCAGGTAGCCGAGGGCGGAGATGTCCTGCTGGTACTGCGGAAGGAGCTCCATGATCACCCAGTACTCGTCCTCGGGCGCGTAGATGGTGCTCACCTGGCGCGAGCCGTAGGCATCGTACAGCGTGCTCTGGATCTGCTCGCTGGTCACGCCGTACGCCGCGGCGCGCATCGGGTCGATCTGCACCGACACCTGCGGGTTGCTCACCTCCAGGTCGCTGCTCACCTCCTGCAGCATCTCGCTCTGGCGGAGCACGCCTTCCAGCTTCTCGGCCGCGGGATAGAGCGATTCGATGTCGCTTCCCTGCAGCGTGAACTGGTACTGGCTGCGCGATGAGCGCCCGCCGATCTGGATCGCCGGGGGGAGCTGCACGAAGGCGTTGATCCCCGGCACCCGGCTCAGCCGGCGCCGCAGCCCGTTGGCGATCTCCTGCGCCGGCTTGCGATCACCCCGCGGCTTGAGGGTGATCAGCAGGCGCCCGCTGTTCCCGCCGCCGCCCCCGCCTCCTCCGCCGCCCACCGACGACATCACCCCGGCCACGTCGGGGTCCTTCTGGACGATCGCGGCGAGCTGCTGCTGGTGCCGCACCATCTCGGGGAACGAGATCCCCTGCGCCGCCTGCGTTCCCGCGTTCAGCTGCCCGGTGTCCTGGTCGGGGATGAACCCCTTGGGCACCCACTTGAAGAGGAAGACGGTGCCGACCAGGACGAGCGCGGAGAAGAGCATCACCAGCCCGCGCCGCGCCATCGCCCAGTCGAGCGAAACGCTGTAGCGGTCCAGCATCCAGTCGTAGGCGCGCTCGGTGGTCTGGTAGAACCTGCCGTGCGTCTCGTCCGGCTTGTGGCGCAGGAAGCGGCTCCCCAGCATGGGCGTGAGCGTGAGCGACACCAGCCCCGACATCAGGATCGCCACCGCGATGGTCACCGCGAACTCGCGGAAGAGCCGGCCGATGATCCCCTCCAGGAAGAGGAGGGGGATGAACACGGCGGTCAGCGAGATCGTCATCGAGATGATGGTGAAGCCCACCTCCTTCGCCCCGTCGATCGCCGCCCGCATCGGCGGTTTCCCCATCTCCAGGTGGCGGACGATGTTCTCCAGCATCACGATGGCGTCGTCCACCACGAAGCCGACGGCGAGCGTCAGCGCCATCAGCGACAGGTTGTCGAGCGAGTAGCCGAGCAGCTTCATCACCGCGAAGGTGCCCAGGATCGACATGGGCAGCGCCAGCGCGGGGATCACCGTCGCCGACACGTTGCGGAGGAAGAGGAAGATCACCGCGACCACCAGGAAGAGCGTCAGCACCAGCGTGAACTTCACGTCGTGCACCGACTCCTGGATGCTGACCGAGCGGTCGAACAGCACGTTCAGCTGCACGTCGCCGGGGATCTGCGAGCGGAGCGAATCGACCTCGGCCTGGACCTTCTTCGCCACGTCCACCGTGTTGCTGCCGGGCTGGCGCTGCACGGCCAGCACGATGGCGCGCGTGCCGTTGTACCAGCTCGCCGTCTTGTTGTCCTGCACGTCGTCGAGCACGCGCCCCAGCGAACCCAGCTGCACGGCGGCGCCGTTGCGGTGGACCACGGTGACGGTGCGGAAGCCGGCCGCGTCGGTCAGCTGCCCGTTGGTCTGCAGGGTGAGGGAGGTGGTCTTCCCCGCGATCACCCCGGTGGGGAGGTTGGAGTTCTGCGACCCGATGGCGTTCACCACCTCGTCGATGCTGAGGTTGCGGTACGCCAGCGCGGTGGGGTCCAGCTGCACGCGCACCGCGTACTTCTGCGCGCCGTAGACGGAGACCTGCGCCACGCCCTCCACCGTGGACAGCCGCTGGCCGATGGTGGTCTCGGCGATCTGGTCCATCTGCTGGAGCGAGACCGTGGGCGAGGTCAGCGCGTAGTAGATGATCGGCGCGTCGGCCGGGTTCGCCTTGCGGTAGCTGGGCGGCTGGATGTCGGGCGGAAGCTGCCGCAGCGTCTTGCTGATGGCCGACTGCACGTCTTGCGCGGCCGCGTCCACGTCGCGGTCGAGCGAGAACTGGATGGTGATCGACGTCGACCCCAGCGAGCTGGTCGAGGTCATGTTGTCGATCCCCGGGATGGTGCTGAACGCCTTCTCCAGCGGCGTGGCCACGGCGCTCGCCATGGTCTGCGGGCTGGCGCCGGGGAGCGATGCGCTGACCGACACGGTGGGATAGTCCACCGTCGGCAGGTCGCTGATCGGCAGCGTGCGATACGCGGCGATGCCGAACACGGCGATCGCCACCATCACCAGCGCCGTCATGATCGGGCGCTTGATGAACAGCTCCGAGAAGCTCATGGCCGGCCGCCTCCCGCCGGGGTTCCCGCTCCGCCGGCCGCGCCCGCGCCGGCGGCCGATCCTCCGACTCCGCTCGTCACTCCGCCCGGCGTGCCGCCGGCGCCACCGGCCGCAGCCCCGCCACCCGACATGCCGGCGCCGCGCCCCGCGCTCGGCAGCGGCGAGGCGACGGGCGACGCGCCTCCCGCGCCCGTGCCGGAGCGGGCGCCGCTCGGCGTGGTCGTGGGCGCGGCACTGTTGGCGACCGTCGCGCCGCCGCCGGTGCGCGCGGCGCCCGTCTGCCCCGCGGCGCCGTTGGTGCGCGGCATCCCCGCGGTCACCGAGCCAGGCTGGCCGCCACCCGCGCCGGGTCCGCCGGCGCCGGCGCCACGCGCGCCGCCCTGCGTGCCGCCCTGCGTGCCGCCCTGCGTGCCGCCGGTGCTCCCCGCCGCCACCGCGCCGCCCTGCGCCGTCGCGCCGGCTCCGGACGCGCCGCCGGCGACCTGTCCTCCACCCTGCGCTCCGCCCTCACCCGCGCCGGTGACGATCGTCACCTTGGAGCCCGGCTTCAGCTTCGACTGGCCGTCGGTGACCACCGTCATCCCCGGCTGCAGCCCGGCGGCGACGAGCGTGACGTCGCCCACGGCGCGGCCGGCGGAGACGTTCTGCGTGCGCGCCGTCTTCCGCTGCGGATCGACCACGTAGACGTAGCTCCCCTGCTGGCCCGTCATGATCGCGGCCGAGGGAACCACCAGCGCGCCGCTCTGCGTCCCCACGCGCACGGTGAGGAACACGAGCTGGCCGGGCCACATCGTGCCGCCCTGGTTCTGGAAGACGGCCTTGCCGGTCACCGTGCCGGTGAGCGAATCGACGCTGTTGTCCAGGAAGGAGAGGCGCCCCGTCTCGGTCACCATCGCCCCATCGCTCCCCTGCGCCAGCACCTCCAGCGGCCGCTGCGCCAGCGCCGACTGAAGCGTGGGCAGGTCTCCCCCCAGCACGGGGAAGCGCACCTGCACGGGGCTGAGCTGGTTGATCACCACCAGCGGCCCGCTGTTGGGGCCCACAAGGTTGCCGGCGCGGACCAGGATGGCGCCCGTCTTTCCCGCGATCGGCGCGCGGATGGTGGCGTACGACAGGTTCACCTCGGCGGCGTTGAGCGCGGCGCGGTCGGCGGACACGGTGGCGGCGGCGGCCAGCGCCTGCGCGTGCACCTGGTCGGCCTCCTCGCGGGCCACGTAGTCCTGCCGCACCAGCGTCTGGTAGCGGATGTCGTTGCGGCGCGCGGCCTCGGCCTGCGCCTCGTCGCGGGCCAGGGTGGCGCGCGCCTGCGCCGCCGCCGCCATCAGCGGGCGCGGGTCGATGCGGAAGAGGACCTGGCCGGGGCGCACGAACGAGCCCTCCTGGAACTCCACCGACTGCAGCGTGCCGCTCACCTGGCTCTGCACCGCCACGGTCTGCATCGGGTCCACCACGCCGCTGGCGGTCACGGTGATCGGCGCGTCGATCACCTGCGCGACCGCCACGCGCACCGCGACCGGCGCCCCGCCGCCGCGGCCGCCGCCCGGCCCGCCGGCGCCGCCCGCTTCCTTCTTCTTCCCGCACCCGCCGGCCGCCAGCGCGCCCAGGGCGAGCACGGCCAGGGGGATGATGCGGAGCTGTCCATCCTTCATGGTGCGGTTCCCGTGGTGTCGGTGCCGATCAGCAGGTTGGGGCGGCCCTCCAGGTCCAGCGACCCCGTGTCGTGCGCCAGCTGGACCAGCGCGGTGCGCCACTCCCAGCGCGCCTGGATCGCCTCGGCGCGGGCGGTGGCCAGCGCGCTCCGCGCCAGCAGCACGTCCACGATCGTCCCCACGCCCGAGCGGTAGCGCCCGGCGGCCACGGTGGCGCTCTGCGCCGCGTCGGCCACGAGGGAGGTGGAGGTGCGCACCCGCTGCGTGGCCGCCTGCAGCGCGTAGTACGCGGTGAACACCTGCAGCCCCACCTGCTGCGTGATGCTCTGCACCCGCGCCAGCTGCCCGTTGTAGCGCTCGCGCGCGGCGCGCACGTCGTACTGCCGCGCGAAGCCGTCGAAGATCGGGATCTGCACGCCCAGCGCGATGCTGTAGCCGCGGCTGGTCCCCGTCTCGGGCTGGAAGGTGCGCGTGTAGTTGCCGCTGCTGCGCAGGGTGAGCGCGGGGTAGCCGGCCGAGCGCGCCACGCGCAGCTCGTTCGCCAGCGCGCGCGCCTCGGCCCGCTCGATCGCCAGCTCCGGCCGCGCGCCGATCGCCCGCGCGATCAGCGCGTCGGCGCTGGCGGCCACGCCGGCCACCGATTCGCTGGCCGGCACGTCGGGGATGGAGAAGCGCGCGTTGGCGGGCAGCCCCATCGCCACGGCCAGGTTGCCGCGCGAGGAGAAGTAGTTGGCCTCCAGCGTCTGCAGCTGCAGCCGCGCCTGGCTGAGCGCGGTGCGGGTCTGCAGCTCTTCCTGGATCGACGAGACGCCCACGCGGTGCCGCTCGCGCGCGGCCGCCAGGTCCGCCTCGGCCTCGTTCACCGCCACCTGCTGCGCGTCGCGCAGGGCGCGCGTAGCCAGGAAGGAGAAGAGCGCCGACTCCACCTGCAGCACCACGTCGCGCACGGTGGCGTTGTGCGCCAGGCTCGCCTCGATCGCCCGCTCGCGCGCCGCCGCGATCGATCCCGATCGCCCGCCGAAGTCGAAGATCAGGTAGGTGAGCGAGATCGACGGCGCGATCGACGAGCGGGTGATGGTGGTCGATCCGCCGCTCCCGCTCGAGCCGCTTCCGCCCGATCCCGTGCCGCCGGTGCCGCCCGTTCCCCCGGTCCCGCCGGTGCCGGTGGAGTCCGTCCCCGTGCCGCCACCGCCGGTTCCGCCGCTCCCGCTCGATCCGCCGGAGGCGGTGGTCACCGAGCGGGTGAGGTTCACGTTGCCGTCGATGGTGGGGTAGAGCTGCCCCCGCGCGGCGCCGTACACGTCTGCCGCGGCGCGCGCCTGGAAGTACGATTCGCGCGTCGCCGGGTTGTTGCGCAGCGCCAGCTCCACCACCTCGCTCAGCGCCAGGTCGCGCACGGCGCCGGCGGTGGCCGCGTCGTGCTCCAGCGCCTCGCTGGCCTGCGGCGCGGCGGGCGCGGTGTCGGCCGGCGGGGGCGTGCGCGCGGGGGCGGGCACGGGCCACAGCGTGTTGGGGCCCGATGGCGCCGCCGGCCCGCCATAGATGGTCGGCTGCGGCGGCGCGCACCCGGCGATCGTCACGCCCAGCACGCACCACGCGCACAGGCGAACGAGCGATGCGCCGCGAACCACCGGTCGCGTCAAGTGATTGTCGGTCAAGAGACTTGGAACCCGCTCTGACAGTTGTGATCCGTGCGGGCGCGACCGTGGGCAGGCCCGGTTTTAGGCACCGCGCAGATTCTGGACCGCGTGCCCCACTTCTGGGTCGCAACGGCCGTCTCGCACAAGCGATGCCTAATGTTCGTCTAACCTTTTGACGGGCGCTTTCCACGGGTGCTTGCACCCGCGTTTGCCGCGTGGTGACACGTGGATCCTGGGCACGCAAACGCGGCGCCGCGGATGCATGGGTGCATCCGCGGCGCCGTCGTCGTCTCTCACGCGGCCAGCTGTCTCACCACCTCGGCCGCGCCCTTCTTGTACACGGTGATGCACACCAGCTCGTTCAGCGGGTCCCTCACCTCCCAGTAGCGGCTGTGGCGCTGCTTGATGATGCGGAAGGTGGCGGGCGGCGCGTCGTTCGTCTGCGTGTCGGCCATCGTGCACCTCGTCCGTCTTGACCCCGGCCGCCCGGCAGGGCTAGCTTCGGTGAGCGGGTCGGCCTTCGGGTCGGTTCGTGATCAAGGCTGTCGGAAGTCTCTTCGCGGGGATGCCGGCAGCCTTGCTTTGTGCCCTGCTGTCTATAATATAATAGACGAGCGTTGATCTGTCAATCCTAACATCGACAGAATCCATGGACTTCAAGACCGCCACCGACCGCGTGGCTGGCTGCATCACCCACGCGGAGATCGCCGAAGCCTGCGGCGTGTCGATCCAATCCATCCGCCAGGCGCGCATGGACCCGAGCTCCCCCAGCTACCGCAACCCGCCGGCGGGGTGGGAGGCGGTGTTGGCGCGGCTGGTTAAGGATCGGGCTAAAGCGTTGCATGTCTTTGCTGAGCAACTCAGAAAGTCAGATTAGCACGCGCACTTGACACTTCATCCCAGTGTCCACACTATCACTTACGGATCTTTGCTGGTAAACTCTTCCTGCATATTCGCACGTGAACCCCACGCGCATCTCACGCGAAACAACTGCTCCTGGTCAGTATCTTGGCTTCTCAATTCAGGTAAGCCGGATGCTGGATCACCTCCTCGACGGTAAGCGAGGGGATGTTGTTTCCCTTGAAGTGCTTGGGGATACAGCGCGTATTCGCGGGGAGAAGACACTAATTGAGGAAACAAAAAGTAGGACCACCGCCGGAAACCCAATTTCAAATCGATCAATCGATTTTTGGAAGACGCTTCGAAATTGGATTCTGCAAATTCAGAGTGGACATGTGGATCTGGAACACACTTGGTTCCGATTGTATCTGTCGCGGGAATTCCACGGCGAAATTGCTGAGCAGTTCAGCTTGGCCTCAGATTTAAGCTCTGCGCGTGCTGCCCTTGAGTCAGCGAGGCAGCAGTTGTGCGGTACGGGGTCACAGGGCAGTCGCTCGCCACTTAAAACATACCTCGCAGAAGTGTTTGGAGCCGACCCCGATCTTGTTGCACAATTAATCCAACGCTTCACACTAAGCTTCGGGTCAGGCCGCTCATTCGAGGATCTAAAGGGGTATATTCGATTTGTATCTGAGAACGTTGTAGAGTCGGTGCTAGAGCACATGCTCGGATGGATCAAACGAAGGGTCGATTCCGCAATCGAAGCTGGTGAACCAGCATGTATTCGGTACGATGATTTCGCGGCGGCAATAACGGTAGAGTTCCAGCGGTTTAACCAACTCGGAATTTTGCAGACATTCGCAGCCGAGCCATCTGCGAAAGAAATTGAGGAACATCTCAGAGTAAAGCGTTATGTACGCCAGTTAGAACTTGTTGAAGTCGATGACGACGAGAAGATCCGCGCCGTTACCGATTATTATATGGCGGAAGCCGATCGGACACGATGGGCAGCTCAATACCGTATTAACGAACGAGACGTTGAGCTGTTTGAGAGCGAACTTATTCGATTGTGGGGTACTCGTAGGAATATGAACGAGATTCTAAACTCCGAGCGCCCTGCTGCTATCCGCGGACGTCTGCTTTATAGTGAATGCAGCCTTCATCGCGCGCCACTGCGGGGTGAAACCGTTCCTGAGCACTTCTGTCGAGGTAGTTTTCACAACTTGTCTGATCAAAGCTCGATCGGCTGGCATCCAGATTTTCGTGATCTTCTCGGGCCAGAGTCGGATGGTGCGGGATGAGCTTACAGGAGATTGTACACGAAGTTCAGAATCCTGCATTCGGAGGGACTTTGATCTGGCGTTTTATCGTCGGCTATGCGGGTGATCCCAAACAGCCAGCCGAATGCCCCCTGCAGCTTGTATTCTTAGTTCTACCTGTGATGTTTCACGAGGAAACCTATCAGCACCTGAATTCCACTCGCGTGAGTTCTGGTCTTGCGAAATTCGCTGAAAAATTCGCGCAGTCGTCACAACGTCACAGCGATCTACTATTAGCTATCCATGAGCGGATCATCGACTTACGCGGATTAACGCTAAATTCGCTTCAAGTCGTGCGTGCAGCGAGACTCGTATCCGTTAACCCAGACGGTGTTGTGCGCCCTCTCTCTCGCGTTCGGCCGAAGCTAGCTACGAATAAGTACCTCGAGCAGCACATGCGGAATGCGGAGAAGTTCGGAAGGTGGTGCTCTGACCTGACACTCCACGAGATCTCCTCGCATCTCAAAGTGAGGTTCTGATGTATTTTCAGATACGTGAAGTTATCCTTTGGCCGCGGCGAAACGGCTTCTCTCCTCGTAGGCTTCCGTTTGAGCTAGGTAAAGTGAACGTCATAACCGGCGCCTCAAAGACCGGAAAATCGGCCATCATTCCCATCATAGATTATTGCCTTGGTTCAGATAAGTGCACAATTCCGGTGAATACAATTCGGGATGCATGCTCCTGGTTCGGGATTGTGATCCAAACTGCCGGAGCACAATGGCTGATCGCTCGTCGCGAACCCGGGGAGCAAAAGAGCACGGGCGACATGTTCATTCGTCGTGCACCAATTGTTGAGGTTCCTGAAACAGTCCCCGCTCCGAATACCAGTGTCGATAAGATCAAAATCGATTTCAACGAACTAGCCGGCCTCACAAGCCTTGATTTCGACTCTGAAGCTACGGGAGCGGGTTTCCTCGGACGTCCGAGCTTTCGGGACGTAATTGCATTTTGCTTTCAACCGCAGAACATCGTTGCGAATCCAGACGTTCTCTTTTACAAGGCCGATACGAATGAGCATCGTCAGAAATTGCGGACGATCTTTCCTTATGTTTTAGGTGCCGTAACTCCTGAGACGCTACTCCTTCAGCACGAACTTCAGCGACTGCGTTTTGAGTTTAAGCGAAAAGCTCGCGAGTTGGATGCAATTCGCGCGATCTCGCTACGGTGGGTTTCTGAAATTCAGTCGAAAATTACAACCGCTCGTGAGATGGGTCTGATTCAGCAAGAGCCAATTTCGGGCTCGCTGACCGACATGATTCGTGTACTTCGAGAAATCGCGAGTGCTCCAATAGTAGAGCCGCGTGTCACCGCATCTCGTGTTGAAAATGCCGCCGATGAAGCCGTTGCTCTTCAAAGAGAAGAGCAGACCACGTCCTCAGATCTGACGCACCTTAAGCGGCGCCTTTCAGACATGAAACGGCTCCGGTCAGCTTCGGATGAATATCGAGGCGCACTGGAAGTTCGACGTGAACGTCTCCAAATTTCAGAATGGATACGTGAAATACATGATACCCAGCACCAATGTCCCGTGTGCGGTTCATCCGACGATGTTCACCATGCCGAGATTGAGCGTCTCTTCCGCTCCTTGCAAAGGATCGAAACCGAAGCGGGTACGCTCGAGTCTATGCCTGCGTCGTTCGACAAGGAATACCTGCGTATCCAAGCTGAAATCGATCGCGTTACGGAACAGCTGGAGGGAATTAGAATCAGACGCGAAGCTCTCGAAAACTGGTCTAGTGAAGCGGCTCGGCAGCGATACGCCTCGACCGCAGCCGCTCGGTTCGTTGGTGGCTTGGACGAGGCAATTTTGCGGTATGAAGGACTTCGCTCGGATGGAGCACTGTCTGCTGAACTGGGTGAACTTCAAGGTCGTATAAGCGAGCTCGAAGAGCGTTTACGAGGCCGGCAAGTTCGCTTTTTGCTCGATAAAGCAGTAGACCGGGTAAAGGATCTTACAAGTAATTTTATCCCGTTTTTAGACATTGAACGTCCGAACGATCCTGTCGTCCTCGCGCCGGAAGACCTGACGGTCAAAATCGTCGGTTCCGATCGTGAAGACTATCTGTGGGAGATTGGGAGCGGCGCCAACTGGCTCGGCTATCATGTCGCTACTATTCTGGCCTTACATAGTCTCTTCTTGGAACTACCTCACAGCCCGGTACCCAGCTTCGCAATCTTCGATCAGCCAAGTCAAGTCTACTTCCCCAAACGGTTGCGCTTAGGACTAGATGTGAATGAAGACGAAAGCCTCTACGACGACGAAGACATCGTTGCCGTAAAAAAGATTTTTGCAACATTCTCCGTTGCTGTCAAGCAATTTGGCGGCCGCTGGCAAGCAATTGTACTCGACCATGCCCCGGAAGATCTTTGGCGGGAATATGAGGACGTGCATCTCGTTGACGAATGGCGGAGGGGCAAGAAACTCGTTCCTGAGGATTGGCTAGACAATTAAAGACAGACGAATTGTTCTAGTCTTCGCGCAGTAGGGCGCAATTCCAATCGGGGCTACAGGTGATCTCCTGCGGCACCCAACTTGCCCCACGCACCACCGCCGACACCGCCGCCCGCCGCATTCGCTTGCCGCGCGCGGCGTTGTCGCATTAAGATGGACGCGATCCCCGCACCAGCGCCCCAACCCTCTTCCAGGTCGCCGATGTCCTCACTCGAGCCCGGAAGCGACCCCACGCCCGAACATCCCGAGGCCGGCTACCATCCGCTCCAGATGGAGGGGCTGCGCGTGGCCGACCCGGTGGAGCAGCTCCTCGAAGAGGTGGTCGAAGAGACCGAGCCTCGCTCGATGAGCTACGGGATGGCCATGCGCGGCCGCATCGCCATGATCACCGGCGGCGCCACCGGGATCGGCCGGGCGATCGCGCTGGAGTTCGCGCGGCACGGCGTGAACGTGGCCTTCAACTACTACAGCTACGACGGCGCCCGCGAGATCTGCGACGAGGCCGAGCAGACCGCCAGCGAGCTCGCGCAGATGGAAGTGCGCGTGCACCACGACGAGTGCGACGTGCGCGACAGCCGCTCGGTGGACCGGTTCGTGGCCGAGGCGACCGAGAAGCTGGGCGGCGTGCACATGCTGGTGAACAACGCGGGGATTGCGCGCGACCGGGCGCTCTGGCGGCTGACGGACGAGCAGTGGAAGTCGGTGCTCGACACCAACCTCACCGGCGCCTTCCACATGATCCGCGCGGTGAGCCCCATCTTCCGCCGCCAGCACGACGGCAAGATCGTGAACGTGAGCTCGGTGCACGGCATCCGCAGCGAGTTCGGGCTGGCCAACTACAGCGCCAGCAAGGCGGGGCTGCTGGGGCTCACGCGGTCGGCGGCGCTGGAGCTGGGACCCAGCAACGTCAACGTCAACGCGGTGGCGCCGGGGTACATCCGCACCACGCGCCTCACCAACGGCGTCCCCGCCGAGATCCTGGACACGGCGCGCGAGCGGGCGGTGCTGGGGCGCCTGGGCGATCCGCAAGACGTGGCCAACGTGGTGGTGTTCCTCTGCAGCGAGTACGCCCGCCACATCACCGGCGCCGTGATCCCGGTCGACGGCGGGCATCTGCTCTGATCGTTGGGCGTCGGTTTGACAGCAACAACGGCGAAGGGCAGGGTCTGGGCGTGTTCGGCGCTGGGGCGCCGAACCGGGCTGCGCGCGCCGTAGGCAACGATACCGCCGTTGCCAACGGCGCCGGGCCACCGCCGCGCCACGCCCCGCCGCGGCCCCTCGGCCTGTGCGCCTGCGCGGCGCCGTCCCGGCCCTCCGGGCGCGCATCCCTCACGCGGGTGCGCCACGCCTGCATCATCGCGGAGACAGGCTGGCCCGGGCGGCTGAAGCCACGGCAACAACCACGGAAAGCCTCGCAAACCGCGCGAGGCTGCCCGCCGCCGGGCCGACGCGCGAAAGCCATCGAAGCGCGCCGCAGTTCTCCCCCTCCCCGGCGGAGCGCGGGGAGGGGGCCGGGGGGAGGGGGCCCGCCGCGGCATGCGCCCGTGCCACTCCTCGCGACCCACCGCACCCCGCGTCCCGTTCCACCCCGAGCACCACCCTGATGTCCATCGTCCCGACCGCACCACGCGCCCGTGTGCGCACGCTCCGCCGCGCGCCCGTTCGCGCCCTCGCCGCCGCGGCCTCGCTGGCGCTCGCGCTCGCCGCCTGCGCCGGCGCGCCGCGCCAGGCATCCGCGCAGCGCGCCGCGCCCAAGCCGGCGCAGTCCGTCGCGGCGATGGAGCTGTCGGGCCAGAAGGTGCTGGTGCTCCCCGCGCAGGCCGCGCTCGGCATCCCGCAGACCCGCGCCGACATCACCCGCGAGCTGCTCTTCGCGCTCGGCGAGCAAGACGCGCGCACCCAGTGGATCGACCCCGAGCGCCTGCGCGCCGCCCTCCGCCGCGCCCCGGGGTACGCGGAAGATGCAGACGCGCTCCCCGGCGAGAGCTTCCGCCACCACGGCGACCGCTACATGCAGGGGAACCTGGGGCTCCTCGTCCGGCGCTACTCCGCGCTGATGGACGTGCGCCTGGTCCTCATCCCGCAGTCCGCCCAGTGGCTCCCCGCGGCCGACAGCGCCTCCGGCGGCGTGGTCCGCCTGTCGGCCGTGATGGTCGACGCGCGCAGCAGCAACGTCGTCTGGTACGGCGAGGCAGACGGCCAGCCCCGCCCCCAGCCCGACGCCGCCGCCCTCGCCACCGCCGCCGCCGCCCTTGCCACCCGCATAGTCGTCTCCGGCGACCGCTGAGCGCCGCGCGCGCCCGGATCCAACCCCTCGCCCGCAACCGCCGGCGAGGGGTTTTTGCTAGAACGCGCGCCACGATCTATGTTCCCGCGCGCCGGCGCAGGCGAGCAGTCCGCGCAGGCGGACTTCGTGTGGTTGTTGCGGCGAATTCATTCGCCCGTGCAACCCCGCACGCCGCTCGCGCGCTTGTTGCATCCCCGCCCAGTGTCGGCGCGGGCGCATACGAACCGAACACACACGCGAACCACGCGGCGGCGCGCCAGCGCGCCCGCCCACGCATACAGAACCGGATCCGGAATGGCACAGACCGTTACACTCATCCCCGGCGACGGGATCGGGCCCGAGATTACCGAGTCGGTGGTGAAGATCCTGGAAACGGCGGGCGCCCAACTCGTGTGGGACCGCCAGATCGCCGGCGAGACCGCGCTCAAGCAGGCCGGCAACCCGCTCCCGGCCGCCACCATCGAGAGCATCAAGCAGCACTCCGTGGCGCTCAAGGGGCCGCTCACCACGCCCAGCGGCACCGGCTTCCGCAGCATCAACGTGGCGCTGCGGCAGGAGTTCGAGCTCTACGCCAACGTCCGCCCCGTCCGAACGCTGGTGCAGGGCGGCCGGTATGAGGACATCGACATCGTTCTCGTCCGCGAGAACACCGAGGGGCTGTACAGCGGGGTCGAGCACTACATCGGCATCGGCAGCGACCCGCGCGCCGCGGCCGAGAGCGTGATGCTGGTCACCCGTTTCGGCGTCAACCGCATCCTCCGCTACGCCTTCGAGTACGCGGTCAAGAACGGGCGCAAGAAGGTGACGCTGGCCCACAAGGCCAACATCCTCAAGTACACCCAGGGCCTGTTCCTGGACATGGGCCGCGAGATCGCCAAGGAGTACGAGGGCCGCGTCGAGTTCGAGGACCGCATCATCGACGCGACCGCCATGCTCCTGGTGATGGACCCGCACCGCTTCGACGTGATCGTCAGCGAGAACATGTTCGGCGACATCCTCAGCGACCAGATCGCCGGGCTGGTGGGCGGCCTGGGGCTTGCTCCGGGCGCCAACATCGGTGAGCACGCCGCCATCTTCGAGGCCGTGCACGGCTCCGCGCCCGACATCGCCGGCAAGGGCATCGCCAACCCCAGCGCGCTGCTGATGGCCGCCATCCTGATGCTGGAGCACCTGGAGCAGCGCGAGGTGGCGCAGCGCATCCGCATCGCGCTCGAGACCACCATCCGCGAGAACGACTCGCTTACGCCCGACCTGAAGGGCACCGGTACCACGCAGAGCTTCACCGAGGCCCTCATCCGCCGGCTGGGCCAGTCGTCGTAAACGCCAGGAACGCCCGATGAGCGACGCGCCCGAGAGCTTCGACTGCCGCAACTGCGGCCATCACGTGGCCGGCGAGCCGGCCGACCACCACGGCTGGTGCAAGGCGTGCCGCACCGTGGTGGTCAAGCGCTCGGCCGCGTGGGCGGTGCTCCCCGCAGTGGTCGTGGTCGCCGCCTACATCTGGCTGCTGACTTACTTCGGCCTGCTCGATTCCATCTTCATCATCGTGTGGATCGCGCTCGGGGTGGCGCTGGGGTGGGTGGCGTTCAAGGTCGCCCGCCGCGTGTTCTTCGAGGTGATCCGCAACCGCGGCGTCAAGCCGCCCACCACGAACTGATCCCGCCGCCCGTGCCTCGTATCGTGAAGACCGCGCCCTGGCTGAACGTGATCGCCGCCATCGCCGGCGGCATCATGATGGGCTTCGGCATCGGCCGCTTCGTGCACACTCCGTCGCTGGCGCGGGGGCTCGTGGCGCTGGTGGGCCTCCTCGTGCTCTGGTACGCCATCTCCGACCGCCGCAAGTCGCGCGACGACACCCCCGAGAGCGAGACGCACGGCGGCCACACCATCGAGTAGCCGTCCTCCCCCGCATCGCGGCCGGGCGGCTGAACGCCACGGCGAGCACGACGGAAAGCCTCCCCAACCGCGGGAGGCTTCTTCGTTGGCGTCCACCCGCCGGCCCGCATCTCTGAAGCGCGGAGGCCACGCGGAGTCCGCCCATCCGCGCGCATCACTGGCGCGACCGGCGCTTTCTGCAAATAATTATCGCTCCCCACGTTTCTCCCGGCTGTGCTCCCCTCCAAGGCTTCTCCCATGTCATCCGTCGTCCCCCAGAGCGTCGCCCTGCGCGACCAGCTCCTCCGCGAGGCTGTGGAGATGGTTCGCTACGCCTTCGCGTCGGGGAAGAGCGTCCCCACCAGCGTGGTCGACACGGTGGAGCGCTACGAATCGCACCCGGCCGACGCGGCGGCGCTCGATCCCGCGCCGCTGGTGCTGGCGCACTCGCGGCTGGCCACGCTCGTTACCCCCGCCACGCCGCGCGCCATCGTGATCCTGGCCCAGGGCGACGCCGACAGCCGCTTCTCCTTCCTGGGGCCGGTCACCCTGGTGCGCCAGCTGATGGTGGTCGCCATCCTGTGCGTGGCGGCGTTCGTGGTGATCGGGCTCGACAAGGCCACCGGCGCCACACCCGTCAACTTCACCAACACCTGGGGGTGGCGGCTCTTTCTCAACGAGATGTGGTGGCTCACCGCCGCGGGCGTGGGCGCGTCGTTCGCCATGCTCTTCCGGGTGAACGAGTACATCGAGAAATCCAACTACAACCCGCGGTACGCGCCCGCGTACTGGGTCAAGTTCCTGCTGGGCGTGATGGCGGGGTACATCCTGGTGGCGCTCCTGCCGCTCGACCTGCAGACGCCGGGATCGTCGGGGATCCCGCTGATGCAGCCCGCCGTGGCCATGCTCGGCGGCTACTCGGCATCGGCCGTGTACCGCATCCTCACCCGCCTGGTCGAAGCGGTGGAGGCGATCTTCCGCGGCGACGCGCGCGAGCTGATCGCCGAGCGCGAGCAGGCCGCCGCCGCGCGCGCCGCGGAAGAGGCGTCACGCGCGCGCGTGCGGCTGGCGGTGCGGCTGGTGGACGTGGAGCGTCTCCTTGCCACCGGCGCCTCCACCGACCACGTGGCCACCGCCATCCGCGACATCCTGTCGTCGCTCACGCCCGAACTCTCCGAGTCGCAGGATCTCCCCACTCCCGATGCGAAGCAGCCGCCGGTCGTGCCGATCACCGTCGCCGCCACCCCGCAGGCCCTCCTCGCCGCCGCCGGCCGCGCCGGGGCCGGCGTCTCCGGCGGCCAGGTCGCGGCGGACTGATCTCCCGGCCCGCACGAAGCCAGGCTCGGCCGATCGAAAGATCCCGGGAACGAGAACGCGCCCCGCCAGCGGTTACCGGCGGGGCGCGTCGTTTCCATCCCGGCGGAGCGTCGCTCAGCAGAGACAGGTCGCCTGGTCACAGGTGGCGTAGCAGGTGTCCTGCTCGCAATAGGTGTAGCGCGTCAGGAACTCGGCGCCGTTCACCGAGCCCTGGCGGGTCGCATCCACCGGCATGCTGTCGAACCCGCTCACCTCGATCTGGTCGATGTTCAGCCGCAGCTTCTTCATGGTGTGGCTCCTCGCATGGGATCTTCAACGGCGCCGCTGCGCCGCATGGACCGGGACGGGCAGTGGCGCCCATCCCGTGTACGCTTCAGATGCCGACGAGCGCGCCGCGCGCGGATGCGGGTGGCGCATTCGTTCGATCCAGCTGATGGAGCCGCCTCCGCTCCTGCCGATTCGCGGGCTCCGTCACCGTTCACCCGGTTCAGACGCAGTCCGGATCACAGCTGTAGGGGCACGTCTCCTGGAAGCAGTAGGTGATCTTCGAGATGAGCTCGGCGCCATTCACCGAGCCGTGGCGGTTGGTCTCCACCGGCATGCTGTCGAACCCGCTCACCTCGATCTGGTCGATGTCCAGCCGCAGCTTCTTCATGGATATGGCTCCTGGGAGGAGGGATCGTGGGACGCCGGTGGGGTGCGCCGCCTTCACCGGGATGAGCAGGGGCGCTCATCTTGGTGTGCGAAAGATATATTCGCAAAACGTGAGCCTGCGCGCACGTGCCGACGTCCCTCCGACAGCCGCGGGGCAGGCCTGGCACGTGCCCTTGATCGTGCCCTCCGCACATCCGTTTCCTTGCCGCGACCCGTACCTACCCTATATTCCCGCCGCCTCACACCGTTCTTATCGACCCGAGACCGACGAGCTCCGCAGATGCCGAAGTTCCAGGGCGTTGACTATTACGACATCGACGCGCTGCTCACCGAAGAGCAGCGGATGATCCGCGACACCGTGCGCGACTGGGTGGACGACAACCTCCTCCCGGTGATCAACGACGCGTACATCGGCCGCTACCTCCCCAAGCAGCTGATCCCGGGGATGGCCGAGCTGGGCGTGTTCGGCGCCAACCTGCCGGAAGAGTACGGCTGCGCCGGGCTCGACAACGTGAGCTACGGCCTGATCATGCAGGAGCTGGAGCGCGGCGACAGCGGCATCCGCTCGTTCGCCAGCGTGCAGGGCGCGCTCTGCATGTACCCGATCTACGCCTTCGGCAGCGAGGAGCAGAAGCAGAAGTACCTCCCGAAGATGGCGGCGGGTGAGGTCATCGGCTGCTTCGGCCTCACCGAGCCCGATTTCGGCAGCAACCCGGGCGGGATGATCACCCGCGCGCAGAAGACCGACGACGGCTGGGTGCTGAACGGCGCCAAGATGTGGATCACCAACGGCAGCACCGCCAACATCGCCATCATCTGGGCCAAGACCGGCGAGCTCAGCGACAGCAAGTCCGTCCGCGGCTTCATCGTGCCGACCGACACGCCGGGCTTCACCGCCAAGGACCAGAAGGGGAAGCTCTCCCTCCTCGCCAGCGACACCTCGGAGCTGGTGCTGCAGGACGTGCGCGTGGGCGACGACGCGCTGCTCCCCAAGAGCGGCGGCCTCAAGAGCCCGCTGATGTGCCTCACCCAGGCGCGCTACGGCATCGCCTGGGGCGCGGTGGGCGCGGCCATGGCGTGCTACGACGAGGCGGTGAGCTACGCCAAGACGCGCGTGCAGTTCGACAACAAGCCCATCGCCGCCACGCAGATCCAGCAGACGCGCCTGGCCGAGATGCTCACCGAGATCACCAAGGCGCAGCTCCTCTGCTGGCGCCTGGGGAACCTCAAGGACGGCGGCGCCATGCGCCCCGAGCAGGTGTCGCTCGCCAAGCGCAACAACGTGAGCATGGCCTGCGACATCGCCCGCGAGACGCGCCGCCTGCTGGGCGGCAACGGCATCCTCATCGAGTACCAGGCCATGCGCCACATGGCCAACCTTGAGTCGGTCTACACCTACGAGGGGACGCACGACGTCCACGGTCTGATCCTGGGCAACGACATCACCGGCTACGCGGCCTTCTGATCCGCCGCCGGGCCGAAACGACGAACGTGCGCGGGATCCGCTCCGGGTCCCGCGCACGTTTCTCGTTCACCCGCGTTCCGGACGGCTCAGGCCGGGCAGCCGTGGGTGCAGTTGTCGCCCTGGCAGGTGTCGCAGGTAGCCTGGTTCGAGGCGCACGCGGCGTCGGTCCCGTGCGCCCGCACCGTCCCGCACGCCGGCTCCGTCGCTGCCGTCGCGAACGAATCCACCGTGATCGAGTCCATCTCCAGCTTGATCGGCCGCATGATGTGCTCCCATCGAAAGTGTCCGCACCTGCATGAACCCCGGCACGATAATGCCGTCGCTGCGGTGGAGCCACCTTCTTGAATCGCGGGTTCGGGCGTGTTGGGCGCCGAGACGCCCAACCGGGCTGCGCGCGGCGTAGGCAACGATACCGCCGTTGCCAACGCCGCCGGGCCACCGCCGCGCCACGCATCTCGGCGCCCCTCGGGCGGGGTGCGCGCGCGGCGCCGTCCCGGCCCTCCGGGCGCGCATCCCTCACGCGGCCGCGAGCCGGGCAACCATTTCGCGCGGAACTGTTTGCGCGGCGCGCGCCTAACTGATTGCCAGCCGCCCCCTTGAAGAAAACGCCCCTCGGGGTTATGTTGGAAGCCTGCAACGGGCGGCGGTTCGTTGCGGCCCGCGCGGCGGCCGGCAACGGCCGGGCACGGGTTGACAGAGGGGGGGCGCTTCGGTACATTCTCCCGCCTGTCAAACGACGCACCGGTAGCTCAATTGGCAGAGCAGGGGACTCTTAATCCCAAGGTTGAAGGTTCGATTCCTTCCCGGTGCACTTCTCGCGAGTGCATGAGTGTGCGAGATCGGTGGTATACGCGCCCGTAGCTCAGCTGGATAGAGCGTCTGACTACGGATCAGAAGGTCGGGAGTTCGAATCTCTCCGGGCGCACCTTCAGCGGCGACGTGCTTCACGGCACTCGCCGCTTGCAGTCGGTGCCAGTTGCGGACGCCATGCTCCTGTGGCGGAATTGGTAGACGCGCTAGATTCAGGATCTAGTGGGCGAAAGCCCGTGGAGGTTCGAGTCCTCTCGGGAGCACTGTCCGCGGCGAAGCACGACCTGCACCTGCCCAGGTGCTGAAACTGGTAGACAGGCCAGACTAAGGATCTGGTGCCTTAACCGGCGTGGAGGTTCGAGTCCTCTCCTGGGCACTGCCATATTTGACAAGACGGGTGTGGAGGCGAGTTGGGATCGCGGCACGGCCTCACGGCCGGGTCGAGGAAAGTCCGAGCTCCGCAGGGCAGGGTGCCGGCTAACGGCCGGGCGTCGCGAGGCGACGGAAAGTGCAACAGAGAACAGACCGCCGATGGCTCCCCCGGGAGCACAGGCAAGGGTGAAACGGTCGCGGTAAGAGCGCACCGCCCCGCTGGTGACAGCGGGGGCATGGCAAACCCCACCCGGAGCAAGGCCAAACAGGAACGAGGGGCTGCCCGCCCCGCGGCGCGACTTCGGTCCGTCACAGTTCCGGGTAGGCCGCACGAGGCCGGCGGCAACGTCGGTCCCAGAGAAATGATCCTTCTCCCGCGGAAACGCGGGTGACAGAACTCGGCTTATTCCGCCTCCCTCCGTCTGTACACGCGCCCGTAGCTCAGCTGGATAGAGCGCTAGCCTCCGGAGCTAGAGGTCACAGGTTCGAATCCTGTCGGGCGCACTGAACGAAGTCATCGAAGCCCCGCAAGCGTCGCCGCTTGCGGGGCTTCGTGCGTGCGGGTGCCCCTGGTCCTTGAGTGGGGAACCATCTGCGAATAGAATCGTTGCTGTACGGTAGGCGTCGGGATGATCTCGTGCTCACTCCCGTCAAATTCCATTCTGTACTGATCTGCACCGTGCGCCAGGTACAGCGACGCCCACGTCGCCCTCGCACACCCCTTGGCATTCGTCCTCCGCAACCGCTTCAAAACGGCTGACGCGTCTCTCCTCGAGAATCACGACTCCGGTTTCCGTTCCCTTCCTTCCCGAGTCCACGCCCCCGGGATAGATCATCTTGGAGCAATCTTCAGATGCTGAACTCCGCGTTGCAGAGGCGAGGCTGCTGCAGCGGCAGGGGCGGTTCGCCGCGGCCATCGCAGTGGCGGAGCGCGTTCCCGCGGGCGATCCGCTGCACGCAGCCGCCCAGCTGCTGGTTTTCCGCGTGCTGCTGGAGCAGGGGCACCTCGCCCGGGCCGCGCGGCATGCAGGCGAACGGCTGCGTGCGCCGGTGGACGGCGAAGACGGTGCGCGCCTGAGGCTGTGGACGGGGTTCTTCGCCCGCGCCGGCCTTCTCCCCGGTCTCACGGCGAACCCGGGCACGCTCGAGCGCGAGGTCGGCGCGGTGCTCGCGGACCCCGGGGCATCGCCGTCGCTGCGGGCGCTGGGGCTCGACTTCCGCGCACGGATGGACACGATCCGCTGGATCCCCGCGGGCGGGTACGCGCCGCACCTCCGCGCGCCGCTGGCGGATGCCTACGAGGCCGCCGCCCATGCGTACGACGAGGCCGGCGAGCCGCACGAGGGAGACGACGCTCGCCGCCGCGCCGTTGACCTGCTGCGCCACCCCGCCGGCGGCGATCCCGCGCGCGCGGTCGCCCTGCTGGAGAGCACCGTGGCGCGCGCCGCGGCGGCCGCGGATCGGCTGCGCGAAGGCGTGGCGCGGCTGGCCCGGGCCGAGCCCGCGCTGGAGGCGTGTCTGGCACGCGGAAGCGAGGACCCCGAGGCGGCTGCAGCCGCGCTCGCCGGGTTCACCGATGCCGCGCGTTTCCTCGAAGCCGGGGGGCACGCATTCCCCGAGGCGCTGGTCCAGCGCAGCCTTGCGCGGCTGCTCCTTCGCCATGGCGCGGACGGGGGCGCCGTGCTGGCGGCCGAGGCCGCGCGCGCGTTCGAGGCGGCGGGCGCGGCGACCGCCGCGCGCGACCTGTGGGTGGAGCTGGTGCGCTGGCACAAGCAGCATGGCCAGCCCGGCCCCGAGGCCGAGGCGATGGATGGAGCCATGCGCTGCGCCGCGGACATCGGCGCGCCGGTGGTTTCGCGGGCCGAGGAGCTGGCTACCGCCGATGGCGCGCTGCGCGTGGGGAACGTGGCCGAGGCGGGCCGCGTGCTGGCCCGCGGGGAGGGCGACACGGGGTATCCCGCTCAGCTCGCGGCGAACGGGGTCATCCGGTCCAACGCCCTGGCCGCCGGGGGCCGCCGTGCCGAAGCGGTCGCGCTGCTGCGCGGGGTGATCGCCGGGCTGCCGCCGGAGCAACCCACGTCGATCCTCTTCCAGGCCTGGGAGGCCCTTTCCACGCACCTGCAGGCGAGCGACCCGGCGGCCGCGGTCGATGCGGCCACCCGCGCCGTGGCGGTGGCCCGCGCCGCCGGTGAACGGGTGAACGAGGCACAGGGGCTGGGTCAGCGCGGGTGGCTGCGCGCCTGGGCCGCGCGCGAGCGGGGCGAACCCGGCGTTCCCGCCGCCGCGCACGCCGACTTCGACGCGGCCGCCGCGGTGCTGGAGGGGGTGTTCACGCTGGAGGCGCGGCTGGAGCTGGCCAACCTGCACCAATCGCGGGGACTGGCGCTGTTCTACGCGAACGAACTGCAACCAGCGCTGGACGAGCTTGCCCGCACCGAGACGATCGTGCGCGCGTACGGGGTCGGCCCCTCCGTCGCCTTCGTGGCGACGCAGCAGGGCCTGGTGCTGCGGCAGGTGGGGCGGCGCGCGGGGCTGGAGGCATACGACGCGGCGCGGGAGCGCCATGCCGAAGCGCTGGAGTGGTTCGACCGATGCGGGCTGCGCGCCATGCGCTGGCAGGTGCTCTATTTTCGCGCGGCGTGCGATGTGGAGGCGGCGTGGTGGGAGCCGCCGGAGGGTGGCGCGGCACGGGACCGGCGCACCCGCGCGATGGCGGACCTGCGGGAGGCGGCCCAGGAGATCGACCGGCTCCGCGGGATGGCCGACGCCGACTCGGCCGCGGTGGGGCAGCCGGTGCGGATGGCGTTCGGGGTGGACAAGGCGAAGGTGTACGCGCTGGGCCTGGACCTGGCACTTCTCTGGGGTGACCCGGCCGAGGCACTGCGCTGGCTGGAGCGAGGCAAGGGCCGCGCGCTGCTGGACGCGCTCGCCGAGTCCGCTCCCGCCGCGGACGAGGGGGCGGGCGGAGCCGCTCGCGCCATCCTCCTTCGCAGCGCCGACCCGCCTTCCTGGCCCGAGCTCCGCGACCTCCTTCGCCGCGAGGAGCGGGAGGCGGGCGGGCGCCGCGTGGTGGTCGCGCAGTGGGCCGCCACCCCGGGGCGGACGCTCCTGTTCGGGATGCGGGCCGATTGGTCGGAGCCGCGAGTGGAGCGCGTCGAGGTGGATGGCGAGGCGCTGGACGCGTTCGCGCGCACGCACTACCGCACCCCGGGCGCCGTTCGCATGTTGATGGCGGACCACGGCGCGCGCGGCGAGGAGTACTGGGCGCGCTTCGCCCCGCTGGTCGCGCCGCTGGCCGCGTGGACCGGTCCGGACGACGTGGTGTGCCTGGTGCCGCACGGTCCGCTGCACGACCTGCCGCTGCACGTGCTCCCCGTGGACGGCGTTCCGCTGGGGCTGCGCAACCCGGTGTTCTACGCGCCCGCCGCCGCGCTCCTGCGCCATACGCTGGGGCGGGAGGGACGACCGCCGGGCGGCGGCGCGGCCGTGTTCGGCGACCCGTCCGGCGACCTGCCCGGCGCCCGCGCCGAGGCCGCCGCGGTGGGGCTGGCCCTGGGGACGGCCCCGCTGCTGGGCGACCGGGTGACGCGCGCGGCCGTTCTCACGGCGCTGCGGACCGCCCGGGTGCTGCACTTCGCCGGGCATGCCGACGCATCGGCCGACGACGGGTTCGAGGCGGGGCTGATGCTGGCAGGGGGCGACGTGCTGCGGGCCCGGGAGATCCTCTCCGTCCGCACGGGCGCGCGGCTGGTGGTGCTGGGCGGCTGCGAAACGGGAGTGAGCGAGCATCGCCCGGGCGACGAGCTGGCAGGGCTGGCGCGGGCGCTGCTGGTAGCCGGCGCCGGCGCGCTCGTGGTGAGCCTGTGGCGCGTGGCCGACGCGAGCACCGAGGCGCTGCTGCGCGACGTCCACCACCGCGCGGAAGCGGGAGCGCCGCTGGCCGAAGCGCTTCGCGGAGCGATGGCGGCGGTGCGCTCGGTAGCGGGATGGGAGCACTTCTACCACTGGGGCGGATTCGTGATGATCGGACAGTGGAGATAAGCGGCGCGGCGGAACCGGAATGGCTCCACTACGTGCTGGAGCCCGACGCGGAGAACCCCGAGCGCGGCCCCGACGGTGCCTTGCTGGACACGGCCCTGTGGCTGGCCGGCCGCGACAACCGCGTGGCGCTCTGGCGGGGGATCGAGGCGTGGGAGACCACGCCCGGCGCCGCCCGCGCGGTCGTGGACCTGCGGCTGCGCTGCGTGGCCCACCCACATCCCGAGTGCCGCTTCGACTGGGTTCGGCTGATGGCGGACTTTTCCGCGCTGGACGGCGAGATCCTGGACCTGGAACCGCGCAACGCCCCGGCGGATCACGCCTCTCCGCGCGAAAACCTCCCCGATGTCTTCAGCTCCGGCCTCCGCCTTCCCGCCGTCACCTGGGACTTCCGCGCCCGCCCCGGCCGGCCGATGCACCTGGACTGCGACCTCCGCGTCCTGGCCGCCGTTTCCGCCGCGCATGCCCGTGCCGCGGCGGACGTGCGGTTCATCATCCGCGCGCGGGTGGCGGTGGAGGGCGTGCTGCGGGCCATCCCGGTGATCGGGCGGCGCACCGCGGGTTACGACGTCACCGGGTGACGGGTCCGCGAGTGCTCGGCCGCGACCCATGGTCGGGCGTGACACGGGTTCGGTCGGCGGGGACGCCGGGGGATCACCCGGCGAGCTGGCACACGCCTTCGACCCGTATCTCTGGCGCGGGACGGTTGCTGTAGACCTTCCTTCTCTGGCCGTGGAAGCGCACGCTGACGGCGGATTCGCCCGACCACGCCAGCGTCAGTTCCAGCACGTGCTCCACCGTGCGCGACGCCTGCAGCGCGAGCACCGCCGCCAGGCGCGCCGCCGCCAGAAAATCGGCACGCGACCCGGTCCACCCGGAGAACAGGGGCGGGAGAGGAGATCGCTCTACCCCGCGGTCCTCCCGGCCTGACCTTCCCGTCCCCCTCACCACCATCTCCAGCGTCGGATCCGCGAGGATCCACGCGGACGTCTCGGAAGGTGGGCGCTCGTCGAGCAGGATGCGCCGCGCGCGCAGCTCGGCGATCTGGTCGGCGCTGATGCCGTTGACGCTCATCTCCAACAGGTCCCCTCGGTCCGATTCTTTCGCGAGGGTGACGGTCCACCGCTCCTCACCGCCCGCGCGGCTCCGCTCCACGGACTCCGCGACACCGTGGACGGCGCTCTCGGCGAAGACCGCCCACAGGCGTGGTCTGCCGAAGCTGGGCGTCAGCATGGACAGGAACGCCACGTCCTGCGGTTTGGGGTGAAGCACCATCACCACCGCGTCGCCGCGCTCCGTCACGGACGCGGCGGTGCAGAAGCGCGTCGTGTCGTTCACCTGCAGCAGAACGAGCTCCCCCGGCCCGGCCGGGTGCGCGCCGGGGAGCATGTCGGGGTGGGCGGCCGCCGGGTCCTTCTCTGGTCCGGCGGCCTGCGACTCCATGTTCCCGCCAGCTACGTACAGTGTGTTTCCGCTCCCCTGGACGAAGATGCTCTGACGGGGCTCCTGCCCGCTGTTGGACGGCACCAGGATCACCCGGCCAGGATCGACGCCCGGTCGCACCGACAGCCGGGGAACGTGATCCTCCGGGTTGCGCTGGAGCATCAGGGCGAGCCTGCCCTGCTCGAACGCGTCGCGCACGGAGTGCCCGAATCCGATCGCCCGGTAGAACGACGCGGCGAACGCGATGCTCCCCTCGGCGCTCATCTCGCTGTCCATCCCCACCACGCAGTCGATGGACTCGGTGATGCCGGCGCACTGGGCCTCGCTGTAGCTGGAATTGAGCAACACCAGGCGGATCCGGTCCTGCATCGTTCGGAAGAGGTGGTGAAGCGCCCGGTCGGTGATCGCGTGGGGCTTTCCATCCCGCCCCACCACGATGATTTCGCCCGCCGTGCTCCCGCGTCCGCTGAAATGGACCACCTCGGGGCGAACCTCGTTGAACGCCTGCAGCAGGTCATCCGCGCGCGCGGCCGGTTGCCAGGTGAAATCCAGCGAATCGCGGTGCTCCGACGCACGGACCTTCGCGACGATCTCCCGCATCTCCTCGTCGATCCTGAGCCGCGGGCCGGGCGCGTCGTTTTGCGGGTCGGAAAGCGGGTCGGCGCCAAGAAACAAGACCTTTACCTTCGTCATGACACTCGTCCGCTGATTGCAGGATTTCACCCTTCTCGCGCATCGTTCACGCGGAAATGTAGGCTCCCGACGCGCGCGTGGCGATGCAAGGCGCTACGTGCCACCACGGCGGCGTCGCCTCGTGGAGCCGAAGGTCGCAGGGTTCGATCCTGCTGGGCGCGTCGAGCAATGGCGAAGTCTCACCCGCGAGATCCGTGGTGAGGCTTGGTCGTACGGCGTGTTGACCGCGGTCGTGGATCTGACACTTCCGGCGGGTGAAAATCTGACGTCGGTAGACTGCGCTCGGCCTGCCTCACGCGTGAGGCGAGAGGCAGCCACTCCAGGCACGTTGGTGCCTCCACCTCGAGAGAGGCACCAGTGATCGGATGGGAGTAGCGGATGCGGTTGGGGAACTACCTGGGAGAGGGACTCGGCACCAGCGACATCGCACGCAGCCTGGAAGAGGCGCGCCCGCCGCTCGGCCGGATAGCGCGTCGACCTCCCGAGGCCACGGTGACACCGGCCGCGGACGCAACCGCCCCCGCGCCACTGTGGAGACGCGGGGGCGGCGCGCATCCCGGCGCGGCCGTGTCAGACGCAGCAGGCGTAGCGCGTGATCGCGACCTTCTCGTACGTCTCGTCGCCACGCGACGGGTTGCCGCAGGTGGGCTGGACGCTGCATCCGCCCAGGGCTTCGGCCGCGGCGGCATCCGTGCCCGCCTCGAAGCTCTCCACCTTCAGCCCGTCCAGCTCCAGTCGCAGCGTGCTCATCGGGATCATCCCCTGCTCGATGTGCCATCGGCGGCGCACCATGCGCCGCTTGCGCCTTCAGTAAGCGACCAAATTCGATCCCTGTCAAGCACACCTGGCTCTGCTTCTCGCCCGAAGATCATCCCCCGTGAGACCGTGACGCGGCGGACAGACGTACGTCTTGTCCCGCCGTGCACGCGCTGTCCATCCATTCGGGACAGCGGGAAGTCGGCGTTTGAACGAGATTGCTTCCTGCCGGTGGGGAGATGCGTTATCTTTCGTGTCCAGACCCAGTTAAGCTCTCCTCCGCAAATCGCCCGCGGGTCGCCGTCCATGCGGGCGATCCCCCGGCAAGGATGGCCTCGCGCCTCCCAACGGCCGCTGGTTCCGTGTTCCTGGCGGGACCGCCACGGGGCGCCGCGGGTACCCCAGGGTTCGCACGCTCCTCCTCGAAGACGTTGACCGAGATGGCACTTAGAGACGAGTTCGCCCGCCAGGGCCAGTGGCTGTTCCGGCACCGCAGCTGGCTTCCGCTGGTGCCGCTGGCGCTGGTGCTGGGCCTGCTTCCGTGGGCGCCCGATCCGCGCGTCTCGCCGCCGCACTTCTGGTGGGAGGCGGTGTGCGTGGGGCTGTCGATGACCGGCGTGCTGGTGCGCGCGCTGACCATCGGCACCAAGCCGCGCGGCACCAGCGGCCGCAACCGGCGCGCGCAGGTGGCGTCGCGGCTCAACACCACGGGGATGTACTCCATCGTGCGGCACCCGCTGTACGTGGGGAACGCGCTGATGTGGGTGGGCGTGGCGCTGTACCCGCGGATGTGGACGGCGGCGATCCTGGCGGCGGCGTTCTTCTGGATCTACTACGAGCGCATCATGTACGCCGAGGAGGAGTTCCTGCGCCGCCAGCACGGCGACGAGTGGAAGGGGTGGGCGGCCGTGACCCCCGCCTTCCTCCCGGACTTCTCGCGCTGGGCGCGGCCCGACCTGCCCTTTTCGCTGCGCGCGGTGCTCGCGGCCGAGTACCCCGGCTTCCTGGGGCTCGCCGCCTCGTTCATGGTGATCCGCACCGTGTCGGACCTCATCTTCCTGGGCCGGGTGGAGCCGCATCCCTTCTGCATGGCGCTGTTCGGCGTGGCGGTGGTGGGGTACGGCATCCTGCGCACGCTGCGCAAGCGCACGCGCCTGCTCAAGGTCGCCGGCCGCTAACGCCGTCGGAGGCGACGCGCCGCATCGCTCCCGCTCCCAGGCCGATGCCGCCGGTTCGGCCGGTGCCGCGAATCGATGGATCGACGAAGAGCCGCCCGGCGCCGGGCGGCTCTTCTCGCTCGTGGCGATGGCGAGGTGCGGGCGGCCGCGTTCGCGGCGGGGACTTACGGTTGCCCTGGCGCGTCGGCCACGCGGCGGAACGGCGGCAGCCCTTCCACCGTGGCGGCCCGCACCGATCCATCCGGCCCGAGCGAGAAGGTGACGTAGTTGTCTCCCTGGTCGCCGGCCTCGTGGAAGCGCACGCGGAAGGTGTCGTAGTTCCAGTGCTCCAGGTCCGCCGTCAGCGACGCACCGAACGCGGCGACCAGCCGTCCGTTCTCCACCCGCACGCGCAGGTCGCCGTGCACGGTGTCGTTGTACACGCCGGCGTAGCGGGCCAGCGGAAGCGACGGCCGCGTGCCCCGCGCGCGCTGCGCCAGGCGCCGGGCCCGCGCGGCGCGCCCCGCGTTCTCCGCGGCGCCGTACAGCGCGCGCAGCTCGGTGCTCCAGTCCCGCTCGGGGTGGCCGGTGTACAGGTCCAGCACGCGGTAGAGAAGGGCGTGGCGCAGCTCGGCGTGGTCCAGGTTGGCCAGCACCACCACGGCCACGCGCTCGTCCGGGAGGATGCCGGCGATGGCGCTCATCCCGTCGATGCTGCCGGTGTGCATCGCCACGAATCGCCCGTGATAGTCCTGCAGGAACCAGCCGAGGCCGTAGTTCACGAAGCGCGTTCCCGCCAGCCGCGCGCCAGGGTAGAAGGCGTCCAGCGGCACCACGAACTGCGGCGAGAACATCTCCCCCAGCCGTTCTCCGGAGATCAGGCGCCGGCCGCCGGCGCGCGCGCTGTCCATCAGGAACGCCAGCCACCGCCCCATGTCGTGCGCCGACGAGTGGATGGAGCCCGCGGGTCCCGCGTTGTCGATGTTCCGCTCGGGGATCACCCGCGTGCTGTCGTTCACGCGCAGGTGCGCGCTCGCCACGTTCGGACGCCCCCGCAGCTCGCCGAGCCCCATCACCGTCTCGCGCAAGTCCAGCGGCGCCAGGATGCGGGCGCGCACCAGCTCCTCCCAGGGGCGCCCGCCGGCGGCGGCGGCCACCTCGCCGGCCACCACGTAGGAGAGGTTGTTGTACGCGTAGTGGCTGCGCGGCGAGGTGACCTGCGGAAGCCAGCGCATCCGCCGGATCACCTCGGCGCGCGAATAGCCCATCACCCACAGGAAATCGTCCGGCTCCACGCCGCTGCGGTGGGTGAGCAGGTCGCGCACCGTCAGCTCGCGCGTGACGAACGGGTCGCGCACTTCGAACGACGGCAGATAGGTGCGCACCGGCGCGTCGAGGTCCACCTTGCCGCTGTCGGCCAGCATCAGCAGCGTGGCCACGGTGAACGCCTTGGTGGTCGATCCCACGGCGAAGAGCGTGTGCGCGTCCACCGGCTCGTCCCGCCCCAGCGTGCGCGTGCCGTACCCCTTCTCGAAGACGATCGAATCGCCCCGCACGATCGCCACCGCCAGCCCGGGCACGTTCCATTCGCGCACCGCCTTCGCCACGTACGCATCGAACGCGGCGAGATCGACCCGCCGCGCCGTCGTGTCCGCCGCCGCGCCGTCCGGCCGCGCCATCCCCGCCTGCTGCGCCCCGGCGACGGGGGCGAGCGCATGCATCCACAGCGCGATCGCGAGCGGGACGAGGTGATGTCGGCGTCGCATGGGGAGTCGTCGTCGATGAGGGGAAGGGTGGGAGATCCGGTGGATGGCAAGAGTATCGAGCGGCGTCCCTCGCCGCCAATCCCCACGATTCGCATGATGTGGATACGGAGATGCCGGTCGGCCGCCGCCGGTCCGCCGATCGGCGCCGCGGAGGCGGCGCACGATCGGCTTGAGCGGTCGGGCAGGCAGGGTGATGGACACGGGCTCGGCCAGCGCGGCGTCGCGCCACGCCGGCGGCGTGACACGGAGCGAGCGAACGCCGGCTGCCGGCGTGACGTCCTTTCGCGCGGCATCGCGCGCTCGCGGCTCTGGCTTCTGCTCGCCGGCGGTGCCGTGTGGCGGGAGATGGGGATGGACGGCGAGCCTGTCCCTCCGCGCCGCGGGATCGTTGACACCGCCCCGCCGCAACGGTACGTTCCGCCCGCTTTCCGGGCGGTTCGCATCTCGAGAAATCCCAACGGACTTCGGGGATACATGGCGACGATCCAGCAGATGCGCGCGCGAGAGATCCTCGATTCGCGCGGCAACCCCAAGACCGGCAGCGCCAGCCGCACCGACCGCGTGGCCAAGTACAACCAGCTCCTCCGCATCGAGGAAGAGCTCGGCGCCGCCGCGCGGTACCCCGGCGCCAGCCTGTGGCGCTGAAGCCGCGCGGACGGCACCTGGTGGCGGGCGCCGCGCTGGCGCTCGCCCTGTACTACGCCGTGTGGGGAGGCGAGTACTCGGTCTTCACCCTGCTGCGGCTGAAGCACGACCGTGTTGTGGCGGGCGAAGACGTGGCCCGCCTCCGCCACGAGGCGGACTCGCTGCGCGTGGAGGCCCGCAAGCTCGACGGCGACCCCGCCACCATCGAGCGCGTCGCGCGCGAGCGCTTCGGGATGATTCGCGATGGCGAGACGCTGTACCGCTTCGTCCCCGTGGATTCGTCGCGGACACCCGCGCCAGGCGCCGCCGGGCCTTGACCATGCGGGGCCAAAGGCTTATGTTTGGTGCTCTGACGCGGGGTGGAGCAGCCTGGTAGCTCGTCGGGCTCATAACCCGAAGGTCGCGGGTTCGAATCCCGCCCCCGCTACTACGAAGTACGTTTGAAGGCCGGTCCTCGGGCCGGCCTTCTGCGTGGCAGGGTAGCTCAGCTGGTTAGAGCGTACGACTCATAATCGTAAGGTCGGGGGTTCGAGTCCCCCCCCTGCTACTGGTAAAAGCGAAGGCGCCGCACGGGTTACGATCCTGCGGCGCCTTCGCTTTTCTGTTCCAGAATCGAACCGTTCCCCAAAGCGTTCCACAAACCGCGCCGTGCCGGCCGCAGGCGCTTTCACGCTGCAAGGGGTGGCGAGAATATGGGGCTCGACGTGGCGACGCCAGCGTTCGAGGCGATACGAGAATTCGCCGCCCATCCGAACGCCGTAGTGCGCGGGCATAGACCTTCACCGCCAGGCCCGGCCCCATGCGTGAGCGTCAGGAAGATGTGGCCGATCCGCGAAGTCACGGGTCCGCGGAAACCATCACCCCCGCGTGGGTCATGGGAGCGTCTCCCAGGAGGGTCTCTCCACCCACCTGCGGGTCCAAGTCAGTTGGATTGGTCCTGAATGCCCACGCGGGAGCCGGAGATGTCTCCGGCTCCCGCGTGGCGGATGTGCACGGTGGGCTCAGCGGCGAGCCCTCGCCCTCAACCCGGGCGCCGAACAGGCCGAGAGCGCGGTGCCCGTGATGGTCACGTCGCCCTGCGACCAGAGGTTCCCCTTCAGGGTTCCCCGCGTCGAGGTGATATCCCCGCCCGCGAGGATCGCACCTCGCATGTTGGTGTCCGTCATGGTCCCGGCATCCTCGGTCCACCACGTCACGTTGCACGCCGAGGCGCCGCCGGCCAGGACCACCGAGAAGTTGGTGGCGGTGAGCGCGCCGACCCCGCTCGTGCCGACCTTGAACAGCCACACGCCGGTCGGGGGGCCGTTGAGCGTCACGGTGCCGGTCAGGGCCGCCGCGTTGGCGAAGCAGTACACGCCCGGCGGCAGCGTGACACCCGCGAGGGTCCCGGTCAGCACCGTGCCGCACGGCTCGGTCTTGAACGCGTTGTACGCGGCGACGAAGTCGTTGTAGGCCTGTTTCGAGGCAGCGGTCCCGACCTGGGCCGTCCCGTTGGTGACGGGGCAGTTGACCGGCGTGAACGAGCCGGTGGGGCCAGCCTGGAAGGTTCCCACGTCTCCGCTGATGCTCCCGCTGGTGCAGGCGACCGCGACATTCGCGAGCACCCGGAACGTCGACGGCGGCGTGGCGGGTGGCGGAATGACCGGCGGCGAGGTCACGATCACGGTCGCCGTGCCGAAGATCCCACCCTGGGTCGCCCGGACGGTGTTGGTGAAGGTGCCGTTGGTGCTGCCCGCGGTGAAGGGCGCCGTCTGCCCCGTGGTACCGGCGGGGATGGTGCCGCCGCCGCTGGTCACCGACCAGGTGGGGTTGATGGCGACGACGTTGCCGCCCGCGTCTCTCCCCACCGCCGTGAACGTCTGCACGTCACCCTGCCCCAGGGTCACCGGGTTCGGCGTGACCGTGATCGTCGCGAGCGGCCCGGGAGTCACGATGACCGTCGCCGAACCGGAGAGCGAGCCCGCGGTCGCCGTCACGCTGTTCGGGAAGGTGCCCACGGTGTTGCCCGCGGTGAAGAGCCCCGTGCCGGCGTTGATGGTGCCTGGCGGGTTGGTGGCCGACCAGGCGGGCGTGATCGGGACCACGTTGCCGCCGGCGTCCCTGGCCACCGCCGTGAACTGCTGCTGGGCGCCGATGGCGAGCGTCGCCGGGTTCGGCGTGACCGTGATGGTCGCGGGCGCGCCGGGGGTCACGACGACCGTGGCCGTGCCGGAGATCGAACCCGAGGTCGCGCGGACGCTGTTGGCGAACGTGCCCACGGTGTTGCCCGCGGTGAAGAGCCCCGTGCCGGCGTTGATGGTGCCCGGCGGGTTGGTGGCCGACCAGACGGGCGTGATCGGGACCACGTTGCCGGCGGCGTCCCTGCCCACCGCCGTGAACTGCTGCTGGGCGCCGATGGCCAGCGTGGCGGGGTTCGGCGTGACCGTGATGGTCGCGAGCGGGCCGGCGATCACCGTCACCGTCGCGACGGCCGACTTGCCGCCGCAGGTGACCGTGATGGTGCTGGTCCCCGGCGTGGAGGGCGCCGTGAACACCCCCGTGCTGCTGACCGCGCCGCCCCCGGCGACCGTCCAGGTCTCTCCCTTGATCGTGGTGACGTCCGAGCCGGCGCGCGTGCCGGCCGCGGAGAACGACACGGTGCCGTTCACCGCGACGGTCGCCGTGACCGGCGAGATGGTGAGCGCCGACAACTGCTCGGGGCCGCTGGGGTCGCCGCATGCCGCCGCGAACAGGCCGGCGAGCAAGAGCGCCGCGACGGCTCCGGCGATGCCTCCGCGCCGGGGCCGCGCCTGCGCGGCGCGGCGATTGGTCAAGCTTTTCATCGAAGCCCTTCGGCGTGATGCGAGTGAACGCGGCTGCGCGCGGATGCGCGCAGCGACGCAAGATCCCTGGTTCGCGGAGATGCACCCGGGGGCGCACCTCCCTTCCCGCGAACCTTGCCGCCGCGAACGGTCACCCGCCGCGGACGGAGCCGGCCTTTGTCTCGGACTGGTACGGCTGGAACTCGCATCCGGGCCGCGTCGGCACGTAGATCACCTCCGGGCGCGGCATCCCGGCGCCGGACTCCACGAACACGCTCACGCCGTGCACCGTGCCGGCGTTGCTCACTTCGCTGGTGCCCAGGACCCGCGGCAGGCCGTATTTCACGTAGCGGCGGCCGTTGAAGGTCACCAGCTCGGTGTTGATGAACCACGGTTCGGCGCCCGCGTAGCCGGCGGTCTGCGGAAAGGCCGCGCTCACCCGCTGGCCGTTGTACGTGCTGTCGCCCGTCGCCGGGTCGTACTGCACCGTCACGCTGCTCAGCTGGCCGTTCTGCACCACGCAGTAGCTCACGTCCTGCCTGGCCGGCGCGGCCGGGGCGATCGGCGCCTCGGGAGCCGGCGGGGGCGGGAGCGGGGGCAGCGGCGCAGCCATCATGGGGGCCGGACGCGCGCCGCCCAGCAGAAGGCTCACGCCGGCGCGCCCGTGCAGGTTGAGGTTCGGGTCCGGGTCGTGGCCTGGCATGTAGTCCGCCACGGCGTCCAAGCGGATCGCGACGTGGTTGACGATGCCGATGCGGACACCCGCGAGCCCGCTGGCGCCGATGCTGGCCGCGCTGCTGTCGGCCACCCCGGTCCCGCCGCGGAACCTGTAATTGGTGCGGACCGCGCCCGCGCCGAGGATGAGCTGGCTCCACCCGGCGAGCGGGTGGTTGTAGTTAAGCCGCAGCGCGAGACCCGATGCGTCGACTTCGGTGGGCTGGGCGCCGGTGCAGCAGAACGACTCGGAGATGTCGCGGTCCTGGGGCGAGTAGTAGCCGTCGCCCTCGAGCTCGAATCGCGGTGAAAGGAAAAAGCCCAGGCGGCCGCCGAACCCGAATCCATCTTCCGGAACGGCGTTCAGGCGCCCCGCGTTCTCGTCGAACCGGGTCCATTGCCCGAAGGCGCCGATCTCGATGGTTCCCGCCCGTGGCGCTCCCGGCGACTGCGCCGCCGCCGGCGGCCCGAGCATGAGCGCCGTGATTGCGGCCATTCCCGTCCAGATGGTGAAGTGTCTTCCCGACATGACTGCGCCTCCTCATAGAATGGAACTTCGGTACCGGCAGGCATGACGGTCCGTGTGTCGCGTGCCGCGGCACGCTTCATGTCCGGTGCGCGTCTGCGCCCCCCAGGCGACCCCCCCGACCCGTCCTTGATCGACCTCGTCCTCCCCGTCCGCGGCCGCGTCGGCGCGCCGCCCCTACGTCGGCTCCGCCTTCGCTCCCCGGCGGGGCCGCGGGGTCATACGTCCTCCGGCCCTGGGGGATGCGGCGCGCACGGCGGCCAGATACTCGTCGGTGTCGAAATGACCGGGGTCGATCATCGCCTGCACGGCGCATCCGTGGATCCAGCTCACCGCCACGGCGGCCAGCCCGTCCACCGTCACGGCGGGAACGCCTGCGGCTCGGCGCGCGGCAGCTCTTCCATGGTCACCTTGAAGGCGGCGCGGTAGCGCTCCAGCTCCGCGCTGGATGCGCGGCGACCGCCCGGATGGTCAGGTGCCGATGCCCTCGCGCGACGCCACCTCGAAGGCCGCCCGCGGGATCTGCTCGCGCCGCACGGCTTCCGAAGCCTGCTTCCCCGGCGTCCATCTCCCTCCCACTGACTCTGCTACCGTGTTATTGACCACTTGTTCAATACAAAGTAACGTTATTTACCGTTTGGTCAATAGTGTTGTTCGCCAACGGGTTAGCGCGAATGGCAGCGCGACCCCTTTCTTCATCGACTGGCCGCGGGCAGGTCACGCACGGGTGGAGCGCCTGGGCGGCGGCGGGCCAGCCTCCGCGGCGCTCGCGAACGGCACCTGGCCGCTGGCGGGCCGGCGCGGGCCGCCGGGTCCCCCGCATCCCGCGAACGACCGTTTTCACTGCCATTCGGGGTGGAAACCGAGCCACGGAGGGATCGGCGTTGCCCGCGTGAACCCGTGATTCATGCAACGGTGAGGGAAGCGGGTGGCGGGCCGTTTGCATCGCCCCTCCATCACGCCGGATGCAGTCGGTCCCCGGCGGTGGTCCCATGGGTCTCCGCTTGTTCAAGGACGATCGCGGAGGAGGTTTGCCGCCCGCAGCGCCGGGCGCGCTCACCGGTCATCTCCCCCTGTTGGTGTGGTATGGTCCTGTGTCGAAATTGCGCGCACGTCACGCGGCTCACCATGACGAGCTGCCCGCGCTGCGGCTATGCATTTCCCTACTGGCGGTCACGCCGCTGGCGTCCGCGCCTGGATCCGCCCGGGATGATGACCGGGCGCGAGTGCCCGCGCTGCGGCGCCCAGACGATGCGGCGGCGGTCGCCGCTCTGGGCGAAGCCGATGAGGCTCCTCCTCGGGTCGCGCTGCAGCTATCGCCGTTGCGGCGCGTGCGGATGGCATGGCCTGGCGATCCACTCCGCGCGTCCTCGCTCGGCGGCACGGCGGTAACTGTCGTGCGGCCGAACGGGGCCGCGTGGATCGATAGGACGGCGGCTCGAACTCGCCTCCTCGCGCACGGCTCGCGAGGGGGGGCGATTCGAGCCGCGGCGCGTTTGGGGACCGGTCGCGGCGTGGCGGTGTAACCTCGTCTGCGTTATCGTTTTCCAATCATCCGGATTCGCCTTTCCATCCACCGGGGCCGATGATCGTCCGTTCGCTCTTCTTCGCCCAGTACCGCGACTTCGCCGGGGCCGACGAACTCGCCGTGGAGCTTCCCGACACGGCCACCGTCGCCGACCTGGTCACGCGGCTGCGCGTGGACCGGAGCGGGCTGGCGAAGCTCCCCTCCACCCCCGTGGTGGCCGTGAACATGGACTATGCGCCGCTCGCCACCGCGCTCCGCGACGGCGACGAGGTGGCGTTCATCCCGCCGGTCGCGGGGGGCTGACGTGGGCACCGCGCACGCCGCCGTCACGCACGAGCCGATCGACGCCGCCCGCCTGCTGGCCAGCAGCGTGAGCGACGACGACGGCGCGGCGCTGCTCTTCTGGGGCGTGGTGCGCAACCACAACGACGGCCGCGCGGTGAGCCACCTGGAGTACCATGCCTATGCCGAGATGGCCGAGCGCACCATGCGCCGCATCGGCGAGGAGGCGATCGCGCGCTACGGGGTGGGCGGCGTCCACGTGGTGCACCGCGTGGGGAAGCTGGCGATCGGCGAGGCGAGCGTGGCGATCGCCGTGGCCAGCCCGCACCGCGCCGAGGCGTACGACGCCAGCCGCTACGTGATCGAGGAGCTGAAGAAGCGCGTGCCGGTGTGGAAGCGCGAGGGGTACGTGAACGGCGAAAGCGAGTGGGTGCCCGGCTTCACGGCGGATGCCGGGATGAGCGGGAGGGCGGGGTGAGCGGGCTCGTGCAGCTCGGCGGCGTTCCGCTGGCGCCGGCCGAGCGCGACGTGCCGATGCACGGGGCGATGGAAGACGGCTTCGGCCGCCGCATCGAGTACCTGCGCATCTCCGTGACCGACAAGTGCAACCTCCGCTGCGTCTACTGCATGCCCGAGGAAGGGCTCCCCTGGCTCCGCCGCGACCAGCTGCTGAGCTACGAGGAGATCGCCGAGGTCGTGCGGGTGATGGCGGGGATGGGGCTGCGAAAGGTGCGCATCACCGGCGGCGAGCCGCTGGTGCGGCGCGACCTCGCGACGCTGGTGCGGAAGATTCGCGCGGTGCCGGAGATCGCGGACGTGGCGCTCAGCACCAACGCCGTCCTCCTCGCCGATCAGGCCGGCGAGCTGCGCGCGGCCGGCGTCGACCGGCTGAACGTGTCGCTCGACTCGCTCCTCCCCGAGCGCATCGACGCCATCTCCCGCCGCCCCGGGAGCGCCCAGGCGATCTTCCGCGGGCTCGAGGCGGCCGAGCGCGCCGGCTTCGCGCCGATCAAGATCAACGCGGTGGTGATGCGCGGCCGCAACGACGACGAGGTCGCCGCGTTCGCCGCCATCACCCGCGAGCGCCCCTGGCACGTCCGCTTCATCGAGGTGATGCCGACCGGCGACAACCTCGGCGTCTCGCGCGACGAGTACGTCCCGGCCGACGAGATCCTGGCGCGAGTCGGGGCGATCGGCGCGCTGGAGCCGGTGGCGGGGCCGGCGGGGAACGGGCCGGCGCGCTACTTCGCCTTCTCCGGCGCGCCGGGAACGGTGGGCGTGATCACGCCGATGAGCCACAACTACTGCGGCAGCTGCAACCGCATGCGCCTCACCGCCGACGGCCAGCTCCGCCCCTGCCTCTTCGGCTCCATCCAGACCAACCTCCGCGACCCCCTCCGCCGCGGCGAGCCGATCGAGCCGCTGGTGCGCCAGACGCTGCGCATCAAGCCCGAGCGCCACTGGCTCGTCCAGGGGAGCGACGCGGGGAGCGGCGGGCTGATGGCCCTGTCGCAGGTCGGCGGCTGACAATCAGGCGAGAACCCTGAGAGCCCGCGCCGCGGCGTGATCGTTGACGCTGCGGTTGGCGGGGCATTATCATGTACTGTTCATTTTGTCCATTTGACCCTGCCGCCTGATAGGTGCTACATGCTACGACAGGGTACGGCTTCGCGACCTCCGCTCGCGCGATTGAAACCAAGGAGCCCCGGGACGTATCTTCAACGTAGATACAAACCCCGGAGGCAACGTGCGCGCCAAGGTTCAGAAGTGGGGCA
>Ga0247773_1000067_pt1 | contig 45104 bp, 36 predicted proteins | sample UWRJL092311B6_FD_179934 | JGI IMG/M metagenome (GOLD analysis project Ga0247773, IMG submission 179934) | Plant litter microbial communities from Arlington Agricultural Research Station in Wisconsin, United States - UWRJ-L092-311B-6 | ecosystem: Environmental > Terrestrial > Plant litter >... | reverse complement strand
TTCTCGAAGAGCGAGCGGTAGCGCTGGCGGCTCTCCTCGTAGCGCCGGGCCACCTCGCGCCGCTCGGTCAGGTCGCGCATCAGCACGCCGTAGCCCACCAGCCGGCCGTCGTGGTCGCGCAGCGCGGTGAGCACCACGCTGGCCCAGATGCGCGAGCCGTCGGCCCGCACGCGCCACGCCACCGCCTCGCACCGCCCCTGCGCCGCGGCGATGCGCAGGTCGCGGTCGGGCGCGCCGTCGGCCGCCTCGTCGGCCGGGTAGAAGGCGCCGAAGGTGTGCTCCAGCGCCTGCGTCTCGGTATAGCCGAGCATCGCCTCGGCGCCCTCGGCCCAGGTGACCACGCGGCCATCCGGGCTCAGCATCAGGATGGCGTAGTCGGTGACGTTCTCCACCAGCAGGCGGTAGAGCTCGTCGCGCGCGGGTGGCACGGAGGCGAGGGTCGTGTGCGGTGTGCGTTTGCGATCGGCCATTATGCCGCGGGGCGGAAGGCGTCCGAACCGAAGCCGGACGCACGATTTACCGCAAACCCGTGGCCCCGCGCAAGGTTTGGCGGCTACGAAAGGTGAATCGGGCGCCCGGCCGGGTGGCGCGGAAAGGAAGCGGACGGGTCCGTCCAACCTGCACTTGCCTCTCCCCATCCCCCCGGAGCCCGACCGATGAGACGATCGCCGATCCTCGCCTGCGCCGCCGCGCTGGCCCTCGCCCTCACCCCCGCCGCCGCGCAGACGCCGCTCCCCTTCGCAGACGAAGATGCCATCCGCCGAAGCGTCGCGTTCCTGATCGACCGGACGAACAACGATCCGATGGGATCCCTGCCGGAGTACGTGCAGACGAAGCGCGTAACCTCGGTGAACAGCGAGACGATCGTCACCGGTTGGGATGCACTCGTGACGCAGACTCGGGGACAGCAGTCCGGAGCGGGGTCGTTCAGCATGGTGGCGGGACGGCTGGATATCGTGCCGATGGGAGATGACCACGCGCTGGTCGTGGCGCCATTCACCATGTACTACCGCGTGAACGGATCGCTGGTGAACGTTCCGGGGAGCATGACGCTGGCCTATGAGAGAACCGAGGGCGGATGGAAGATCCTGCACGAGCACTACAGCCAGGGGCTGGACGAGCAGACGCGCAGGCGCCTCTCCAACGCGGGCCGCGGCGTGACCGGTGCCGACCTGCTGCGCCTCGTCCTCCTGGGCATTGGCGGTACCTCCAGCCAGCTGGTTGGCGCGCTCTCGTCGATGCTGCAGTCGCAGGGGTGCACGGCGCGCTGACCGTCCATGGGGGGACGATGCAACGGCCGTCTCTCGCGAGGCGGCCGTTGGTCATCCCGGTCGGCGGATGGCCGGCTACTCGGACTCGGGGTGAACGCCGGGCCCTTCGTCCTCCATCCACACGCTCTTGATGTTGACGAACTCGTGGATGCCGTTGTGGCTGAGCTCGCGGCCGTAGCCGCTCTGCTTCACCCCGCCGAAGGGGAGGCGCGGGTCGCTGGCCACCATCGCGTTCACGTACGTCATCCCCGCCTCCAGCTCGTCCACGAAGCGGCGCGCCTCGTCCGGGTCGCGCGTCCACACGCTGCTCCCCAGGCCGAAGTCGCTGTCGTTGGCCAGCGCGATGGCGTGGTCCGCGTCATCGGCGCGGAAGAGGAGGGCGACGGGGGCGAACACCTCTTCGCGGTACGCCGGCGCGCTCTCGGGGATCTCGGCCAGGATGGTGGGGCGGTAGAAGTATCCCGGCCCGCCGATCCGCTCGCCGCCGGTGAGGACCTTCGCGCCGGCGGCCACGGAGTCGCGTACCTGCCGCTCGGCATCCTCCAGCGTCTGCTCCATCGCCAGCGGGCCCACGTCGGTGCCGTCGCGCAGGGGGTCGCCCACCGCCTGCGCCTCCATCGCGCGTACGAAGCGCTCGGCGAACGCGTCGTACACCTCCGCGTGGACGATGAAGCGCTTGGCGGCGATGCAGCTCTGGCCGTTGTTGATGCACCGCGCCCTGGCCGCCGTCACCGCCGCCGAGTCCAGGTCGGCGCTGGGGAGGACGATGAAGGGATCGCTCCCGCCCAGCTCCAGCACCGTCTTCTTGAGATTCCTGCCGGCGCGCTCGGCCACGCTGGCGCCCGCCGGCGTGCTCCCGGTGAGGGTGGCCGCCTTCACCCGCGGGTCGTCGATGATCCCGGCGACCGCGCCGGAGCCGACCAGCAGCGTCTGGAACACGCCCTCGGCGAAGCCGGCGCGGCGGAAGATGTCTTCGATCTCCATGGCGGAGCGCGGCACGTTGGAGGCGTGCTTGAGCAGGCCCACGTTCCCCGCCATCAGCGCCGGCGCGGCGAAGCGGAAGACCTGCCAGAAGGGGAAGTTCCACGGCATCACCGCCAGCACCGGCCCGATCGGCAGGTAGCGGACGTAGCTGCGCGCGGCCTGCGTCTCCACCGGCTCGTCGGCCAGGAAGCGCTCGGCGTGGTCGGCGTAGTAGCGGCACCCCCACGCGCACTTCTCGGCCTCGGCGATGGCGCTCTTGAGCGTCTTCCCCATCTCCGTGGCCATCATCCGCCCCAGCCGCTCCTTCTCGCGCTCCAGGATCCCGGCCGCCGCGCGCATCTTCTCCGCCCGCTCGGCGAAGCTGGTGCGGCGGTGGGCGCGGAAGGCCTCGTCGGCCTTCGCCAGCTTCCGCTCGATCCCGGCGGCGGTGAGCGTCTCCCACTCGGTCGGCATCTCTTCGCCGGTGGTGGGGTTGATGGTGGTGATGGGCATCGACGACTCGGGTGCGAGAGTGCGAGAGTGCGAGAGTGCGAGAGTGCGAGCGCGGACGCGGCCTCCACCTCGTCACGCCGCGCCATGAGCGCAGGTCGCATCGGGTACACGCCCATCGGCGTGGCGGCCGATGGAGACGCACGCAAGCATCGGGCGCGGGGAGAGGCACCGCAAGGCGGGACGGGGATCAGCCGCGCGCGTCTTCGCCCACGCGGGCGAGGGACTGCACCACCGTGAGCGCGCGGGCGGGATCGGTGAGCGCGTGGACGAAGTGGAGGATGCCGGCGGATTCGTGAAAGGTCTCGTCTGGCGTTTCGGCGGCCACGCGGGCGACGCCGTCGAGCGTGCGGACGCGGGAGCGGAGCGGACGGCGGGCCAGCAGGTCGAGCGCCAGGAGGATGAACGCCTGCGCCTCGTTGCCCGGGGTCGCCGGGTACCCGCTCGCCAGCGCCGGCGGCAGCAGGCGCACGCCCAGGCCCGCGAGCTCCGGCGCCATGCCGGGGCCGCCGGTTTCCGGGCGCGGCTCGCCCATCGGCGCGGCGAAGGGAGCCGTGGTGATCACGGGGATCGGGCGGAGGATGCCGCGCGCCGACCACTCCACCCGGAAGGCGAACGCATCGCGATGGTAGAGGCCCAGCGCGAGTCCGGCGTCCCACAGCCGCACGGAGAGCCGCGCGAGCGAGAAGATGAGCGCGAGCGGCTTCTCCGCCGCCCAGCGCGCCAGCGGCGGCGACTCGTGCAGCGCGAGCGCGAAGGGGAGCGCGTACAGAGGGCCCTCCGCGGCGGGGCGGTCCAGCCGGCCGCGGCCCAGCGGCAGGAGCCCCAATCCGTGCGCCCGTGCGGCCAGGCGGCGGAAGAAGTCGTGCTCGGCCTCTACCCGCGGCTCGGCGGCCGGGTCGGCGGCGGTCTTGAGCCACGCGCGGCGCACGCGGGCGAACGGTGCATCCACCACGCGCCGCTCCACCCCGCCCAGCTCCGCCACCTCCCGCTCCGCCGCGCCCACCGCCAAGGGGAGAGCGGAAGGCACGGCGCCGTCGTGCAGCACGCGAAGACGGCCCTCGCGCGGGGCGGTGGCGCGCCACGCGGGCGCGTCCACCGCCTCCAGCGCACCCGCGCGGTCGATGCGCGCCAGCCAGCGGGCGCCCACACGGCCGATCACCGTGAGCGCCGCCCGCGTCTCGTTGCGGTACCATGCCGGCTCCGCGCGTACGCCGGAGAAGAGCGGCGCGATCTCGGCCCGTGCCCGCTCCACCGTCTCGAACCCGCCGGTGCCGGTGAAGACGGCGCACTCCAGCGCCGCGCCCAGCCGCATCCCGCGCGTGGTGACGCGCACGGCGGACGGGTGCTCGGGCGTGACCAGCGCGTGGTGGGGAGAGATGGGGAGGACGAAGTGCGTGGCCCCCCAATCCACCGCGCCGGTGCCCGTCTCCGCCGGCGGATGGAGCTGCGCCTGCCACGCGCCCGTCCGCCACGGCGCGTGCAGGCCGTCGCGCGACGCCTCGAGCATCCCGGCCCACAGCGGCGCGTCGTCGGCCAGCTCCACCTCGCCGCGAACCGCGAGCGCGGCGTTGGCGAGCTGCTCGGCCACCACGTGCTCGGGCAATGCGTCCGGCCGCATCCAGCCGGCGGCGGCGCCCAGCGCGTGCAGGTGCCGCGCGGCGGACGCGCGCAGCCGCGCCGCGGGCGGAGCGGAGGCCGGCTCCGGGAGCCGCTCGCGCAACGCCAGCGATGCGGCGGCCAGCAGCTCGCCCGGGGTGACGCCCGGTGGCCAACCGCTGGCGCGCTCGAACGCCTCCATCTCGTGCGGGGGCGGAAGGTGCCGTGCGATGCGTTCCAGCTCCGCCTCCGCGCGGGCCAGCCGCCCGGCGAACGGCTTCCTGGCGTCGTCGCGGCGCAGCGCCTCCACGTCGTCGGCGGTCGCGCGGTGGCGGGCGAGGACCGTCTCCGTCCAGTACGGCATCTCACCGCCGAAGCGGGCGGTGACGCGCGCCACCGCGGCGCGAAGCTCGGCGACGGCGCGCTGCAGGCGCGTGGCGGCGGCTGCCTGCAGCATCGCGGCGCGCCAGGCCGATTCCAGCCGCCGCCACGCGGGCGTGCCGAGCGCCACCTGCCGCAGCGGCCGGCGCAGCGCGCGTAGCAGCGGGCTGCGGCGGGGGTCGTCCAGGAACGCGTCCAGCCGCGCCAGCGCCGCCGCCACGGCGGGAACCGTGTCGCCCGCAGCGGCCAGCGCGCGCAGACCGTCGCGCGCGTGGCGAAGGTCCCGCTCCACGCCGCGGAGCGCGCTCTCCAGCCCTGGCGGCACCCCGAGCGGGGTGGAGAGCACCCCGTCGCACAGAGGCGTCTGGCTCATCGCGTTCCCCGCTCGGCCACGCAGTTCTTCTCCCTTCGGGCGCTCTGCACCGTATCGCCCGACAGCACGGGACGGATCTCCAACTCGATTCGCCGGTCACGCTCGTCCGCCCCCGTGCGGGTCCGCGCTCGCGCAGGGTCGACGGGGTAGTACCGGCTGCGGCCCAGCGCGGAGACGCGGCACGCCGGAACGCTCACGCTGTCGATCAGGAACTGCGACACCGTCGCGGCGCGTGAGGCGGAGAGAATCCAGTTGAGCGATTCGCTCCCCTCGCTGCTGGTATGACCGACCACCTGCACTTGGTCGATGTACGCAGTGTCGGCGCGGAGCACCCGGCCGAAGGTGCGGAGGATGTCTTTTCCCTCGGACTTGAGATCCCCCAGATCGAACTTGCCCTGGGGAAAGGTGGCATCTCCCTGGATCCGCACCAGCAGGTAATCGCCGACGCGCAGGACACTCACCTGCCCGCCATGCGCCCGTTGCGCGAGCTCGTCTTCCAGGTGGTTCAGCGTGTTCTCTCGCGCCCTGCTGTTCCCCGCCTCTCGCAACGCCGGCACGGCCACGGCGGCGAAGAGGATGAGGAAGAGGAGCGTGGTGGCGGCCAGCAGGTCGGCGAAGGCCGGCCAGGGGCCGCCCTGCTCGGCATCGCCTGCGCCGTCGTGTTCCATCTCCATCGTCAGCCCAGCCCCAGGAAGGCCAGCACCCGCGGCACGCCCGTCCACAGCAGGTAGACGATGGCGATGGCGCCCAGCATCCCCAGCAGCGGGAGGGTGGCCAGCATCACGTGCGAGGGCGGCCGCGTGGCCTCCACCCCCGTGGCGATGCGGCGCAGGAGCCCCACCGCATCGCCCCCGAGCCCGCCTCCACCGCCGCCCGACGACTGGAGCGCGGGGAGCGTCTCCAGCTTCTTGCGCACCTGCTCGGCCGCGTCGGCCCAGGCTTTCGAGGCGCGCTCGTCGATGGTGGCCACGCGGTCGCCCGCGGCGCGCAGGGTGGCCTCCACCTGCTCCAGCGCGGGGCGGGCGCGCTCCACGCTCTCGGCGATGCCGCCCACGCGCTGCATCAGCAGCTGCGTGCCCTGGTCCAGCGCCACGATGCGGTGGTCCAGCTGCGCGGTGGCGCGGCCGCTGGCGTCGCCGAGCTGGTTGATCCCCTCGAGCGCGCGGAAGAGCGCGGCGTTGGCCTGCTCCATCCGCTGCAGCGCCTCGCGGCTCTCGGCGGCGCGCTCGCCCACGCGATCCACGATCCCCGTGTAGCAGCGGGTGTTGGCGTCCACCACGCCGGAAAGCTCCATCACCCGCCGGCCCAGCTGCTCCAGCGTCTCGGAGGTGCGCTGGTGGAGGAGGTCGTCCTGCTGGACGACGATGTCGGTGAGCCGCTGGTTGAGCGCGTCGAACGCCTCGCGGAAGACATCGCCCATCCCCTGCAGCTCGCCCTCGATGCCGGAGAGCGACTGCGTGGCGTCGCGCACCTCGCCGGCGGTCTCGGCGAGCGCCTCTACGGCCACGCGCAGCGGGTCGGCGCTGCCGCTGCGGCGCCGGTCGTAGATGTACTCGGCCGAGACCAGCTCCAGCCGCTCCAGCAGGTTGCGGCGGCCGGCCGCCAGCCCCTGCGCCATCAGCCCCACCGCGATCGCGCCGACCAGCGCCAGCGCGTTGCCGCCGAACGCGTCGGCCACCGCCCGCAGCGGCGCCACCAGCCCGGTGCTCACATCGGCCGCGCCGGTGCCGCCCGCGGCGCCGATGGCGTCGATCAGGCTGGGGAGCGCGGTCTTGACCCCCGCGAAGGTGCCGAGCACGGCCAGCAGCAGGAGGAGCGACGAGGCGAAGCGCGCGAACCCGCCCAGCCGCGCGGTGCGCTTCTCGGCGATGCCGCGCAGCTCGTCGACCGGCACGTGGGTGGCGCCGCCGGCCTGCGTGGCCTCGAACACGCGGCGCACCCGGTCGTCCACCAGCGTCTCCACCTCCACCTTCACGTCGGCGGGGAGCGCGTAGTCGCCCGCCGCGTGGCGCCGCTGGCGCTCGGCGGGGTCCAGGAAGACGAGGGCGACGCCCTTCTCCTCGGTCTTCAGCACCCACTCCACGTCGGTCTCCTCGCGCGCCAGCGTGGCGATGTCGGCGCGCACGGTGAACGCGGCGTACACGGTGAGCGCCACGCCCCCCACCACCAGTACGAAGAGCGCCAGGTTCCAGTGCTCGCCCCCCAGCCCGAGCATCTGCAGCACCCCGCGCCCCAGCCCCTGCGACGAGGTGGCGAGAAGGCTCCCCAGGAGGAGGGTGGAGAGAAGCGCGTAGAAGGCGATCCCGAAGCCGAACCAGCCACGCGCCGGCACGTCGCCGCGCACCGGGGGCGCGATCATCTTCAGCCGCAGCACGCCGGGCGCGGCGGGCACGCCGGTGGCCGGCCGCGCGTCCGCCGGCGCGCCGGCCGGCTCGGCCGGCGGGGGAAGGAGGGCGCTCATCGCGCCACCGCCTTGCCGGGGGTGAGAAGGACGCCGCGCCGCTCCGCCTCGTCCCAGCGCACCTCGGCGGCGGCCCGGGTGGTGTAGGCGCCCTCGCGGCGGTCGCCCAGGTCGAAGAAGGTGGCCAGCCGGTCCAGCGCGAAGCGGTTGTGCGGCACCTCGGGGTTGAGCGACACCTGCGCGCGCCCGCCGCCCCGCGGCACCAGCCACGCCTCGGGGGGAATGCTCTGCGTCACCAGCACCTCGGTGCCGCTCAGCTCCACCGCGATCCGCTCTCCTCCTCCGCCGGCGATCCCGCCACCCTCCAGCCCCCCGATGCCGTCCACCCCACCGGAGAGCGGGAGCGACTGCGAGACCACGGCGTCGCCCATCCCGCCGTATCGCGGCTCCGGGCGCGGTGCCGCGGTGAACAGGCGCTCCACCTCGCGGGCTTCGGGAGATGCGTATCCGCCCGTGTCCGCCGCCCCGTCGGCCCGCTGCTCCAGGTCGCGGACGCGCCCCTCCAGCCGGCCGAGCCCGGTGTCGAGCCGCTGCTCCAGCGCCGCCACCTGCTCGGTGAGCTTCACCACCTCGGCGGAGACCGGACCGCTGTCGGCGTGCGCGGCGGCGCGCGGGTGATGCGCGGAGGCGAAGGGCGTCATGGGGCGCGCGGGGAGCAGGTCCGCGTCCCGCTCGCGGCGGAACTCCGGCGTCCGGTCGAGCTCCCGCTCGCGGCGGGGGTCGGGCGAAGGAGGATCGTCCGGCTCCATCGGGCGGACGCGGATCCCATCGCGCCGAAGGATCTCCCCGGGCATCCGCATCTCGCGCTCGCTGCGCCGCTGGTTCGCGATTCCGATCGCCACCGCGCCGATCACCAGCGCGGCGGCGGCGGCGCCGATCTCGAGCGCGTGGGAGAGGAGGAAGTCCATCATCCCTCTCCCATGAAGCGGTCCATCATCCGCTCCAGCACGCCGGCCGCCTCGAGGATGAAGAGCGAGCCGTTGAAGCCGCTGTGCACGCGCGACAGGTACTCCAGCCGGCGCGTGGTGGCCTGGCGGATCGCCGCAGCGCCGTGCGACTTGAAGAAGGCGTCGAGGCGCGCGGGCGCGCCCACCCAGTGGCCGCCGTGCTCCGCGAAGAGCCGCGCCGCCTTCACCAGCGAGGCGTGGAAGCGGTCGATCTCCATCTCGCCGCCCTCCCAGCGCAGCGCCGCGGCGCTGTCGCCTCCGAAGCGCTCCTCGGGCGCCAGCGTGTCGGTTGGGTGCAGCGCGCGCGGCTCCGCGCCCAGCGGCGCGGTGACCGCCTCGCCCACCACCGAGCGGGCGAGCACCGGCTCGGCGCGCGTCTGCCCTTCCCACCTGCCGCTGGCGACCAGGCCGCTGGCCACCTCCTCCTTGGGCCGCTTGCTCACGCGCACCTGCAGCGCCCCGGCGGGAACGCCGGAGGCGCGCTCGAACACCTGCACCAGCGCGGCGGCGAGGTCCGGGTCCACCTCCGCGCCGTGCGGATCGCCCAGCCAGCGCAGGTACTGGCTCCCGTTCCCCGCGAAGGTGACGGAGAAGGGCGCCACCGTCTCGCCCGCCGCGTGCAGCGCGCGGAACGACAGCCCCAGGTGGTGGAAGAGCGCCGCGAAGAAGTAGAGGACCAGGAGCTGGAACGACTCGCCCGCGGGCGTGCTGCGGAAGCGCCCCGCCTCGCCGCGGCGGTACCATTCCGTCCGCACCAGGTAGGTGAACGCCAGGTGCACCTGCCCGTCGGCCAGGTACTTCTCCAGCACCGGCCGCTGCTCGGCCGGAAAGTCGTTCGCCGCGGCCCAGCGGACGAAGGCATCCACGAACGGGTTGCGCAGCCCCTCGGCGGTCTCGGCCTGCTCCCGGCTCCCGGTCAGGTCGCGCCCGCCCAGGTGCAGCGAGTCCAGGATCAGCGTGCGCCCCGCGCCGTACGCGGCGATGTCGGTGGTGCCGCCGCCCACGTCCACGATCACGTCCGCATCCCCCGCTTCGCCCACCAGGTTGGCCGAGAAGAAGTGGCGGAGCACCGCGCGGCTCTCGTCGGTCCCCAGCTTCACGTCCACCCCCTGCAGCCCGCGCGCGGCGAACCCCTGCGTCACCGTGTTCCACAGGCCGGCCAGGTTCTGCACCTGCGTGCGCTGGAAGGCGCGCGGGTACGAGTAGGTGAAGTGCACGCGGTCGGGCGCGATCCCGCGCCGCAGCGCCGAGGTGAGCACGGTGGCGGTGAGGTGGCGCAGGAAGGCGGCGGTCAGGAAGTGGCTCTCGCGTTCGTTGCTCCACTTGAGGTTGCCCACCACGCGGTTGTCGCCGTCGTTCTCCACCCGCCCGTCGAAGGGGACGTTGGTGCGCAGCGCCAGCGGCTCGCGGTCGATGTCGAGCGTGGGAAGGTTGCGCAGGTGGTGGATGGCGGTGCCGAACGCCTGCGGCGCCACCGTGGCGGGAAAGAAGTAGGAGTTGAGGAAGCGCTCCGCGTCCAGGCTGGGCCGGGTGAGGGGGAGGAGGACGCCCTGGTCCTCGAAGACGCGGGCCAGCGGCTGGTCGGCCTCGCGCACGGCGAGCATGGTGTTGCTGGTGCCGAAGTCGACCCCCACGAACCAGCGCCCCTCGTTGGGCGCGTCGGCCGGGCGGTAGCGCGGGAGGACCACGCCCAGCGGCTCGGCCCGCGCGCCGAAGCCGGCGGCGGTGTCGCGGAACTCCAGCACCTCGGGGGCGGCCTGGAAGGTCTGCACCCCCACGTTGGCCGAGCGCCGCTCGGTGCCCGTGCTCCCCAGCGGCTCCTGGGCGCGCCACCCCTGCACCTCCAGCCCGTTCGCGGCCGCGGCCACCCGGTCGATGCGGAAGAGCGCGTACTCGCGCCAGGCGTCGTGCTGGAACGAGGGCCAGAGCACCAGCTGCGGCCCCACGTCGCGGCGGATGGACTCCTCGGGGTAGAGGCGCTGGATCACCACCTCCTCGCCGTCGTCCTCGGCGCCCAGCGGGATGCGCAGGCTCACCGAGACCGCGCCGTGCGCCAGCACCTCGATGGAGAGCATCCGCTCGACCTCGTCGGGGGTGAAGTAGTGGAACACCTCGCCCCGCAGCGGGAGCGCGATGCGCTCCTGCGCCAGCCGCGGGTCGCGCGGCTGCCCCTGCACCCGGTAGCTCTCCAGCCCCTTCACGTTCGCGCGGTCCAGCGGGTCGCTGAGCAGGAGGAGGCGGTCGGTGAACCAGTGCGCCGCGGGCGCCACCCAGGGCACGTGGTCGCCCAGCCCGGGAAGCACGTCGCGGTCGAGCTTGCGCAGGTCGGGCGGGAGCTGCACCAGCGGCGCGTTCTCGTAGTAGCGCCCGTCGAAGCTCTCGGGGTCGATCACGATCGGGAGCGGGCGCGAGGCGCTGGGCGCGCGCAGCCGCCAGCGCGACGGCAGCACTCCCGGTTTGCGGCGGAAGAGGACCACCCCGCCGAATGCCAGCTCGCTGAGCGGCTCCAGCTCGAGCCGCGCGGCCGCGTCGCGCCAGTTGCCGCCCTGCCCCGGCGTGAGCTGCGGGCGGACGCGCTCCGGCGCCTGCCGGCGGCAGGCCGCCAGCTCGGTGTCGAGCCACCCGGTCACGCAGTGCTGCACCGTGCCCCACTCCACGTATTCGCCGCCGGCGGGGGCGCCGCCGCCCAACTGCGGCATCACCACCTGGGCCACGTAGCGCTGGAAGGCCAGCGGCCGCTGCGCCAGCGCGCGCGCCTCGGCCCCGCGCGCGTAGCCGAAGAAGGTGCCGGCCGCCGCCGCGGCCGCGTCTTCGGCGGTGAAGAGCACGGTGTAGGGCGACGACGCCAGCACGGGGTGCCCGTCGGCCAGCAGGAGCGTGAGGGTGGGGAGCGCGCCGGCCGCCGCGCCCGGCGCGTCCTTGCGCCGGGGCGCCAGCTCCACCAGCGCCTCGGCGAAGTCGCGCACGCGCACCGAGCCGGTGTCGTCGGCGATCGCGCGCAGCCCGTCCAGGCGCACGCGCTTCATCTCGGCGTGCACGCCGTGGCGCATCCCCAGGCTCCAGGCGAACTCCAGCGCGTCCAGGAAGTCGTTGCGCACCAGGGTCCGCGCGGGGTGCTGCGGGTCTTCCAGGGCGTGGCGGAACAGGTGCAGCCGCGCCCACGGGTTGGGGATGGACTGGATGCGCGTGCGCAGCTCGGACTCGTTCTCGGGCGCGTACTCGATGCGCGCCAGCTCGGCCGGGAGCTGCACCGGGCTCCAGCGGCCGGGCGGGAGCGCCTGGATGTTGGCGCCCTGCTGCATGCGGGGAAGGAGGTTGCGGCTCATGCGGCACCGTTGGCGTGGGAGCTCACGGGAAAGCGGGCGCGGGCGTACGCCTCGCTCCCGTCCCGCAGGGTCCGCAGGAAGCCGGGGAAGCCGGTTTCCGTGCGGCGGAAGGCCGTTTCGTTCCAGTGGCGGAAGACGTGGTACACGTGGTCGGCGCGCTCTCCCGCGCGGCCGGGGAGGTGGTAGCCGGCGATCAGCTCGTCCGGGCGGACGGCCGACGGGGGCTTCCCCTCCCAGCGGGTGAGCACGCACCCCGGGTCGCTGCGCTCCAGCTCCGACAGCCAGCTCCAGGTGCGCCCGAAGAAGTGGGCGAGCCCGTCGAGCGCGGCGGCGCGCTCCTGGAAGGTGTGGTCGCCCAGCTTCAGCAGGCGCAGCCAGGTCACCCCGCGCAGCTCGTCGTGGAGCGCGGGGTTGGCGTGGCCGTCCGGGCGGAAGAGGGTGAGCACGGTGTGCGCTGCCACGATCCCGCCCATCAGCCGCCGCCGCGCGCCCTCGTCCAGCGGCAGGCTCTCCCAGCCGATCTCCTTGCCGGCCACGGCGGTGGCGCGGAACTGCGGCGCCGGCATCGCCGGGTCTTCGCCGCCGCGCGCGGCGAAGTCGAGCGCGGCCAGGGCCGAGAAGAGCTCCACGTAATGCGCGCGGTTCTGCTGCCGCTCGCCGCCCACCTCGTTGGTCGCCTGCTCGCGGGGGAGGGCGTCGCCCAGCACGTACAGCGCGCCGTAGCCGGCCTGCCCCTGCGTGTAGGTGGGCATGGCGGCGGCGGCGTTCTGCGCGAAGAGCGTGGTCTCGGGGCGCGGGCCGCCGTCCGGCGCGTCGGGGGTCGCCGGCGCGGGGAGGGTGAAGTACGGCAGCAGCACCGCGCCGCCGATGCGGTGCGCCGGCACGCCGGGGATGTCGCCCCCGCCACCCGCGCCGCGCACTCCGTCCGCCAGCGCGCGGCCGACCACGGGGAACGCCGCCGAGCCGGTGCCGCCGAAGATGGAGCCCACCGCGAAGAACACCCCGCCCGCGTTGGCCTGCGCGTGCGACAGCAGCTGCGCGAAGAAGCCCTGCTCGCGCAGCCGGTTCATGAACACCGTGCCGATCGAGGGAACGCCGCGGAACCCCATCCCGAGGTCCATCCGCCGCACCCGCTCGGCGTACAGCAGGTCAAACAGGTTGCCCAGCGCCTCGCTCCCTCCGCGCATCAGCGTGCGGTCCACGCGGGTGGCGAAGCGCGCGTCGGGGAGGTGCTCGTCGTCGGCGATGGGCGACCACACGCGGTCGCCGCCTACGGCGTCCACCACCTCGGTGGCGAAGTAGCCGGTCACGGCGCCGCCCTCGGCCAGCGCGCGGCGGGTGCGCACGTACAGGTCGATCAGCCCGGTGGCGCGCTGCACGGCGGCGTTCCCCTGGTCGGGGTCGATCAGCACCAGCCGCAGCTGGCGCGGCCCCAGCCCCAGGGCGCACAGGTGCAGCAGCGGCTCCACCGCGCGCATCCCGCTGCCGCCCAGCGCCAGGAAGGTGAGCGTCTGCCCCGCCGCGGCGGAGCCATCGTTCGGTTGGCTCATGAGGGTCACGAGGCGAAGGGGTTCCACCGGGGCCACGGGCAGCCGCGGTAGTGGAAGAAGCCGCGGCTGGCGGGGTGCCATCCGGCGAGCCGGGTGAACAGCCAGGAAAGGAGCGGGAACGCCGCCAGCGCCCATAGCGCCCACGCCACCATCGAGGGAAAGATCTGCGTGAAGCTCATGTGCACCGGGAACGAGCCCTTGAGCCCGCCGCAGCTCCCCGACAGCAGCTTGAGCGGCGCGAACGACAGAACCACCAGCGGGATCAGGAAGCCGAGGACGATCGCGGCCCCCCAGTACATCCACCATTTCACCACGAAGCCGCGGTCCAGGCTGGCCGTGGCGGTGAGGTAGCAGGCCAGCACCAGCGCCAGCACCGCCGCCGCCCAGGCGAGCGCGTTGAGCCGGTACGCCGCCTCGACCGACTCCGTGGCGATGTACCCGATCACCCCGGTCTTTCCCGGGAGCGCGGGGCAGGTGGTGGAGATGGTCCCGGTGACCTTCCAGGCATAGATGATGGATTGCATCGCGGTTTCTCCTGTGGAAACGGCGCCGCGGCGCGCGCGGCGGTGAGAGTCAGTTCGCGACCACGTAGGCGCGCAGCACGGGCCCGGTCCCCGTGCCCGCGAACCCCTGGAAGAGCCGGCCGAGGCCGTAGGTGCGGAGCGCGTCGTTGGCGCTCTCCGCGTCGAACCCGCCCAGCCACCTGGGCATGCCGGACGTAAGCAGCTCGATGCGGAATGCGATGCGCTCCTCGTCGGGCCCGAACGAGACGAAGCGCCAGTGGAACGGGTCCTTCCCGGCGATCACCTGCTGCGCGTCGCCGGTGACCGGCTCCCACGCCTCTCCGGGGGTGGCGTGCAGGCGCCGCGCGTGGACGGTGGCGCGCACCTCCTGCCCCGCGAGCGCGGCGGTGCGGGCGCGGCGCTCCGGGGCGTCGGCGTCCGCCAGCACGATCTCGGCTTCGAGCGGGTTCATCGTCGCCACCCGGCCGCGGCTGCGGGCGACCAGCCCCAACCCCGGCCGCTCCACCCACGCCGGCTCCAACGAGATCTCCTGCGTTTGCGTGAGGGCGCGGAAGGTCACGGCGCGCTCCTCCGCCGCCGGCGCGGGGGTCACGAACAGGTGCTGGAAACGCTCGGCCAGGGCGTTGGCCACGCGCTCCTCGTCGCCGGGGGCCAGGAAGGCGAAGGCGTAGAGCGGGCAGGTGGCATCGTCCGCATCGTCTTGCACGCGGCAGCCGGAGGGGTCGCTGGCCACCGGGGTGAACGGCGCCTGCGACGCCGCCACGGCGAAGGTGCCGCCGCGCGCGATCCAATCCGCCGCCAGCTGGCGCATCCGCGCGTATTGCGCGTTCGCGCGCACGGGATCGGAGCGGCGGCCGTCGCCGACGATCAGGTGGCTGGCCCCCAGCTGCGAATCGGCCGCGATGAGCGGAAACACGTCTTCCATCTGCGTGTTGCCGTCGGTGTAGATGCCCTTGTCGTCGAGCGTGGCCGCCGCCGTGCGCCCCACCACGCGCACCTGGCTGCCGAAGCCGCGGATGGGGCTTGGCGCCAGCCGCGCGTCGATGATCGCGATCACGTTTCGGTAGCGGGCGGGTTCGGTGCTGAACTGCTCGTCCAGGAAGCCGCGCATGCTCTGGCTGAGGTCCACGTACAGCTCCACCGGCTTCCGCGGCCCCGTGCGCCAGAGGTGCAGCGTGTCGGGGGACGGCACGCCTGCCGCGGCGGCGCGGTCCTCTGACCCGAGCGTTGCCGCCGCCTGGCGGTTCAGTCCTTCCTCGATGATCGGCCGATCGCCATCGCACTTCGCGGCGGAGAGAACCATCCCCGCGAGGAGGACGGCGGCGCGGGTGCGCAGGCCCAGCCACGAGCGCCCGGTGAGGCGCCACGCGGCGTGGAGCAGGGTGCGTCGATCGGTCTGCGGCTGGCGCGTCATCGGGCGGTTTCTCGGCACGGCGGGATGGTTTTTCGGGCGCGTTCCGTCTCGCGGGGGAGTTAGAAGGACGCATGGGACGACATTCCCACGGCGGCCCCATCGGGGCGCGGATCGCGATACGACGCGAAGGGGCGGGTGACGCGTCGCTCGCGTCACCCGCCCCATTCCGCCGATCATCCGGCCGATCGCCGGTCTATCTTCCGCCGCCCGATCTCCGGCCGATCTCCATCATCAACCCCCGCTCACAGCCCGGCCTGCTCGGCGGCGAGGGCGGCGGCGGCGCTCCAGTCGTCTTCCCCGCGGCCCAGGGCGATGCCGGTGAGCAGGCGGTCGCGCACCAGGCTGGCGCCGGGCATCGGCACCTCGGCCGCCTCGGCGGCGGCCAGGAGGAGGCGCAGGTCCTTGAGGCCCAGCCGCATGGTGAACGCCGCCGGCCGGTACTCCCCCTCGGCGATCCGCGCCGCGTAGCCGCCGAAGATCGGCGAGCCGAAGAAGGTGCCGTCGAGCACTTCCAGGAAGGTGGCGGGCTCCACCCCGCTCTTCCGCGCCATGGCGAAGGTCTCGCCCAGCGTCTCGATCATCGCGGCGATCATGAAGTTGCCGCACAGCTTCACCACGTTGGCGTGCGCGGGGTCGGCGCCGACCACGAAGGTGCGCGCGGCGATCGCGTCGAGCACCGGGCGGCAGAGCTCGATGGCGCCCGCCTCGCCGGCGGCGACCACCTTGAGCTTGCGCGCCTCCGCCGCCTCGGGGCGGCCGAACACGGGCGCGGCCACGTACAGCTGCCGCTGGATCTCGTGCGCGTCGGCCAGGGTGCGCGAAAGCTGCACGCCGATGGTGCTGCACCCCAGGTGCACGCCCCCCTGCGGCAGCGCCTCGTAGATCCCCTCGTCGCCGAACACCACCTCGTCCAGCGCCTCGTCGTCGGCCAGCATGGTGACGGCGATCTCCGCGTCCTGCGCGGCCTCGGCCGGCGTGCCGGCGATGCGCGCGCCGTGCGCGGCCAGCGGCTCGGCCTTGCCGCGCGTGCGGTTCCAGGCGGTCACCTCGTGCCCCGCGGCCAACAGGCTGCGCGCCATCGGCAGCCCCATCCGCCCCGTCCCCAGGAACGCGATCTTCATCGTATCTCCATCCTTCTTCCGCTCAGGTTGATTCCGCCGCCGCCCGCCGCCCGGTTCGTCACGACGCTGATGCCGACACCGACGCCGGCACGTCCGCAGCCGGAATGAGACCGGTGCGACCGCGGATCGGGATCGACGATTCCACCGTCCCCCATCTCCCCATCGACCGAAATGGTCGGGCGCAGTGGAGAACTTCGTGCCGCGCGCTCCGCAGGCAGCCGACGGCGGATGGAGCGCCGTTGGCACGCCGGCCGGCGTGCGCTCCCGCCGCGCGGGAGTCGCACCGATGAACGGGGCGGAGAACCAGCATGAATCGGAACCGTTCGGCCGGCGTCCGTCGAGCGGTCATGCACTCGCCAGCGGAGCGCCGGACGGCTCGTCCCTATCGGCCGCGACGGGGAAGGTGAGGCTGAAGACCACGCCGGGGCCGGGGCCGGCATCCACCCAGCTCTCGCCGCCGTGCGCGCGGGCGATCTCGCGGGCGATGGCGAGGCCCAGCCCCGTGCCGCCGCCGCGCCCCTCGCCGGGCGCGCGGGAGAACGAATCGAAGACGCGGGCCTGCGCCTCGGGCGGGATCTCGGCGCCGCTGATGGCGACGGAGATCTGCACGAGTCTGTCGATGCGATCGGCGGTGACGAGGATGGATCTCCCCTCCGGCGCCAGCCCAATCCCGGCTTGCAGCAGCTCGTCGAGCGCGCGCGCCGCGGCCGATGCATCCGCCGCGATCGGCGGAAGGCCGTCGTCCACCTCGGTCTCGATGCCGATCGCGCGCCCGTCGGCCGCGGCTCTCTCCGCGGCGGACCGGACCAGCGCGTCCACCGCCGCCGCCGCGGTCTCCATCGTCTCCCGGCCCGCCTGCAGCCGCGAGAGGTAGAGCAGGTCCTCGGTGAGCGCGCGCATCCGGCGTGCCTCGTCCTCGGCCTCGCGCACCGCCCGGCGCACCTCGTCGCCCTCGCTCGCGGCGGCCGAGCGGGCGAGCCGCGCGAGGCTCGTCTCCATGCGGTCCAGCGGGGTCCGCAGCTCGTCCGAGGCGACGGCGACGAACTCGCCGCGCATCCGGTCCATCTCTCTCTCGTGCCGTGCGCGCACCGCCTCGCCGGCCAGCCGCGCGCGCTCCACCGCCACCGCCAGCTGGTTGGCGAACGCCTCCAGGAAGTGGACCTGCCCGGGATCGGCGAGGCGCACCGGGTCGCGCGTCTGGACGCCCAGCACGCCCACCGGTCTTCCCGAGGCGGAGAGCGGCAGGTACAGCGCCCGCGCGCCCGGGAGCGAGTCCGTGCCCGCGCCGGCGGGCTGGCCGTTGGCGAACACCCACCGCGCGGCGCCCAGCTCCCCCGTGCCGGGCTCCGCGCCACCCCAGGGCTCCAGCGTGCCGTGCGCGGTGCCGACGAACACCGTCACCCGCGCGTCGAACACGTCGCGGACGTGCGCCACGCCGGCGGCGAGCACGTCTTCGGCATCCACGTGCCGCGCCACGTCGCGCCCCATCTCGTACAGCGCCGCGGTGCGCCGCTCCCGCTGCCGCGACAGGCGGCCCTGCTCGCGCAGCCGGGTGGTGAGCGTGCTGGTGACCAGCGCCACCACCAGCATCACCGCGAAGGTGACCAGGTACTGCGTCCCCGAGATGGCGAAGGTGAAGTAGGGCGGAACGAAGAAGAAGTCGAACGCGGCCACGCTCAGCAGCGCGGCCACGATCGACGCCCCGCGGCCGGCCCGCGCCGACACGGCGGCCACGGCCAGCAGGTAGAGCATCGCCACGTTGGTGCGCTCCAGGCGCCCGAAGAGCAGCGTGGCCACGCCCGTGCACGCCGCGATCGCCGCCGCCGCCAGCAGGGATTCGGCCCCGGAACGGCGCGGAGCGGGGACCGCGCGAGGGCTCCGGGGCGTCTCCTCGCCCTCGTCGCCGGTGATGACGTACACGTCCACGTCGCCGCTGCGGCGCACGATCCGGTCGAGCTTGGAGCCGAACAGCACGTCGCGCCAGCGCGGGTGGCTGGGCTTGCCGATCACGAACTTGGAGACGTTGTGGACCCGCGCGTACTCCAGCAGCTCGGTGGACGCGTCGCCACCGGCCACGGTGGCGGTGCGCGCGCCCAGCCGCTCGGCCAGGCGCAGCGTCTCCCATACGCGGGTGCGGTCCGCCTCGGGCCAGCGGGCGTACTCCGGCGTCTCCACGAACACGGCGATCCACTCGGCGCCCAGCCGGCCGGCCATCCGCTTGGCCGCGCGCACGATGCGGCGCGACTGCGGAGCCGGGCCCACGCCCACCAGGATCCGCTCGGCGACGGGCCAGGTTCCCGGCGCCGCGCCCGCGCGCCGCAGCACCTGCATCTGGCTGTCGACGCGGTCGGCGACCTGGCGCAGCGCGATCTGCCGCAGCGCCGTGAGGTTGGGGCGGGTGAAGAAGCTCCGCGCCGCGCGCGCCGCCTGCTCGGCCAGGTAGACCTTTCCCTCCGTCAGGCGCTTCAGCAGCTCGTCGGGAGAGATATCGACCAGCTCCACCTCGTCGGCACGCTCGAAGACGGAGTCGGGCACGGTCTCGCGCACGCGCACGCCGGTGATGCGGGCGACCAGGTCGTTCAGGCTTTCGACGTGCTGCGCGTTCACGGTGGTGTACACGTCGATCCCCGCGGCCAGCAGCTCCCGCACGTCTTGCCAGCGCTTCAGGTGGCGCGATCCCGGCGCGTTGGTGTGCGCGAGCTCGTCCACCAGGACCAGGGTGGGCTTCCGCGCGAGCGCCGCGTCCAGGTCGAGCTCGGGGAGGACGATTCCGCGGTAGGCGACTTCCTTGCGCGGGAGGATCTCCAGCCCCTCCAGCAGCGCTTCGGTGTCCCCGCGCCCGTGCGTCTCGGCATACCCCACCACCACGTCGATCCCCTCGCGCCCGCGGAGCCGCGCCTCCTCGAGCATCGCGTACGTCTTGCCCACGCCGGCGTTGGCGCCGAAGAAGATCTTCAGGCGCCCGCCGCGCGGACGCGCCTCGTCCATCCGCAGACGGGCGAGGAGCGCTTCGGGATCGGGGCGCTTGCCGGGTGCCATGGATCAGAAGCGCACGGCGATGGACGAGACGGCCGCCAGGTCGTGCGTCTCCGCCCCGTTCCTGCCGGGGAAGATCGCCTCGTCCGCGCCCCACAGCCCGCGCAGCTCGGCGCGCCACGCCGCCGGGCCCCGCGTGACGTCGATCCCCAGCGACGCGCCGTTCACCCGCAGCCCCGGCGCGATCACGCCGTGGCGGTCGTCGTAGCGCTCCACGCGCCCGTTCACGGCCACGGCCGGCGTCAGGGCGTAGCGGCCCACGAGCGATGCCGCGTACCACCGGTCGCCGTCCTGGCTCCCCACGTCGAAGGTGGGGACGATCAGCACGCGGGACGAGGGAGTGATCCGCGCGCTGGCGTCGTTGAAGACGCGCGTGCCCTGCTCGCCCGTGGCGGCGCTCGCCTCGCGGCCGGCGAAGCTGCTGTACGAGAGGGTGACGGCGGGCGACGCCGTCCAGTCGAGCCGCAGGCCGGCCGCTTTGCCGTGGTTGGTCTCGGAGATGTTCTGCCATCCGTTCACCACCACCGCGGTCACCGCCAGCGAGGGGCGCGCCTGCCAGCCGGCGCGCACGCCGGTCTCGTAGTACGGGCTGAGCTCCGCCGCCAGCGAGCGCGTGTAGGTGGGGTCGTCGCTCGATGGCCAGCTCTCGCTGCCGATGTGCGAGAAGAAGATCCCCGCGTCGATCCAGAGCGTCGGGGCCAGGGAGATCCCGGCCCACGCCTCCTGCACCAGCGGGAGGAAGTTCTGGAACCCGGCGGCCGAGTCCGGCTCGGCGGCGTAGTTCGCCTGCACGCTGGTGCCCGCCTGCAGCGCCAGTCGCCCGCGCGCCCTGGACGATTGGTAGCGCGCCTCCACGTAGGCGAGGTTCAGGTTGAATTCGTCGTGCCGCTGCGCCTGCGTGGTGAAGGCGCGGTCGTGCCCCCCGGGGCGGTTGAAGTCGTACGCGTAGTAGCCGTCCACGAACGCGCCGAAGGTCACGTGCGCGCTGGTGTCCGCCGCCTGCGCGCGGAGCCGCGTGCCCATGACGAGCACGATGAGCGCGGCCAGCGCGCAAAACGGGCGGCGCACCGAACGCGCTCCGAACCGTGTCATGTCTTCCATTGCACTCACGTCCGATTGACAGGGATTCACGCCGATCCGGCTGTATTCAGCCTGATACGACCGGCATCGAAGTTGACCCTTCACTCCCGCCGTGGCGGCCCGGCCGGGCCGCTCGCGCGCGATCACATCTCAGCGGAAGGTGGAGCATGGCCGAACCGGAGCCGGGTCCTGGTGGAGACACGCGGGAAGGCAGTCGTCCGGGAGTCACCCGCAACGACGATCGCAGTGTCGTGAAGAGCCCGGGCAGCCCCGAGCACGCTGCCGATGAGGCGAACCGCGCCGCGCAGAAGAAGGCCGGCGGCTGACCTCACCCGCGCCGGGTCCGGAGACGGGTCCGGCGCAGGGTTCTCCGGGTCTAGCGGCGGGGCCGTCCGAGCCGCCGGTCCAGCTCCAGGTTCAGCAGCAGCACGTTCACGCGTGGCTCGCCGAGCAGGCCCAGGGTGCGGCCCTCGGTGTGCCGCGCGACCATCGCCCGCACGCGCGCCGTGTCCACGCCGCGCGCCGCGGCGACGCGGGCGACCTGCAGCGCCGCGTTCGCCGGGGAGACGTGGGGATCGAGCCCCGAGGCCGAGCGCGTGACCATGTCGGCGGGGATCTTTCCCCTCACCGCCCCGTCCTGGCGCACCGCCTCGTCCACGCTCCCGGCGATCAGCGTGTCCGCGAGCCTGCGGTCGGTAGGGCCCTTGTTGGTGCCGGACGACGCGGCGGCGTCGTAGCCGGCCCCCGCGGCCGACGCGCGCGGGTGGAAGTACGCGGCCGACGCGAAGCCCTGCGCGATCAGCTCGCTGCCGACCACGCGGCCATCCGCCGCCACCATCGAGCCGTTCGCCTGCCGCGGGAACACCGCCTGCGCGATCGCCGTCACGATCCCCGGATAGATCAGCCCGGTGACGACCATGAGCGCGAAGGTCATCACGATCGCCGGGCGAAGCTGGTTCTTGATCATCTCTCACATCCGCCGTTGAGGTCCGCGCGAGCGGACCCTGTGTCGTCGTTGCCGCGACTGCCGTCGCGCGCATCTTCCCGAACCGGTCTCGTCCGCGTGCCGCTCACACCAGGTGGAGCAGCACCAGCAGCAGGTCGATCGCCTTGATGCCGATGAAGGGGACCACCAGGCCGCCGAGGCCGTAGACCAGCAGGTTGCGCCGCAGCACCACCGAGGCGGGCGCGGGACGGTAGCGCACGCCGCGCAGCGCCAGCGGGATCAGCGCGATGATGATCAGCGCGTTGAAGATCACGCTGGCCAGGATCGCGCTCTCGGGCGAATGCAGCCGCATCACGTTCAGCGCGCCCAGCGCGGGGTAGGTGGCCGTGAACATGGCGGGGATGATGGCGAAGTACTTGGCCACGTCGTTCGCGATGGAGAAGGTGGTCAGGCTCCCGCGCGTCATCAGCAGCTGCTTCCCGATCTCCACCACCTCGATCAGCTTGGTGGGGTTGGAGTCGAGGTCCACCATGTTCCCCGCCTCCTTGGCCGCCTGGGTGCCGGTGTTCATCGCCACGCCCACGTCGGCCTGGGCCAGCGCGGGGGCGTCGTTGGTCCCGTCGCCCGTCATGGCCACCAACCGCCCGCCCTGCTGCTCGCGGCGGATCACGTCCATCTTGTCCTCGGGCTTCGCCTCCGCGAGGAAGTCGTCCACCCCCGCCTCCTGCGCGATCGCCGCGGCGGTGAGCGGGTTGTCGCCGGTGATCATGATGGTGCGGATCCCCATCGCGCGGAGCCGGTCGAAGCGCTCGCGCATCCCGCCCTTCACCACGTCCTTGAGGTGGATCACCCCCAGCGCTTGCGCCCGCCCGCCGCTCTTCTCGGCCACCACCAGCGGCGTGCCGCCCACGCGGGCCACCCGCTCGACGATCGCGTCCAGCTCCGGCGCGACGGCGCCGCCCGCCTCGCGCACCCAGCGCGCGACGGAATCGCCCGCGCCCTTGCGCAGCTCCACCTCGCCCACGTTCACCCCGCTCATCCGCGTGGCGGCGGTGAAGGGGATCCACTCCATCGGGGGATGCTCCTCGTCTTCCTGCACCGTGCGGCCGCGCAGCTCGAAGCGCTCCTTCGCCAGCACCACGATGCTGCGCCCCTCGGGGGTCTCGTCGGCGAGCGAGGCGAGCTGGGCGCGGTCGGCCAGCCGGCGCTCGCCGATCCCGGCCAGGGGGATGAACTCCGCCGCCTGCCGGTTGCCCAGGGTGATGGTCCCCGTCTTGTCGAGGAGGAGCGTGTTCACGTCGCCCGCCGCCTCCACCGCGCGGCCGCTGGTGGCGATGATGTTGTGCTGGATCAGCCGGTCCATCCCCGCGATCCCGATGGCCGAGAGCAGCCCGCCGATGGTGGTGGGGATCAGGCAGACGAGGAGCGCGATCAGCACGGGGATCGCCACCGCGCCGCCGCTGTAGACCGCGAACGGCTGCAGCGTGACCACCGCGAGCAGGAAGATGATGGTCAGCCCGGAGAGGAGGATGGTGAGCGCGATCTCGTTCGGCGTCTTCTGCCGGCTCGCCCCCTCCACCAGCGCGATCATCCGGTCGATGAAGGTCTCGCCCGGGTTCGAGGTCACCCGGATCACCAGCCAGTCCGACAGCACGCGCGTGCCGCCGGTGACGGCGCTGCGGTCGCCGCCGGACTCGCGCACCACCGGCGCGCTCTCGCCGGTGATGGCGCTCTCGTCCACCGAGGCGACGCCCTCCACCACCTCGCCGTCGGAGGCGATCACGTCGCCCGGAAGGCAGACGATCCGGTCGCCCATGCGCAGCTCCGTCCCCGCCACCTCCACGTAGTCGTCGCGGTCGCGCGCGTCGCGCAGCCGCCTCGCCCTGGTCTCCACGCGGCTGCGGCGCAGCGTGTCGGCCTGCGCCTTCCCGCGCCCCTCGGCCATCGCCTCGGCGAAGTTGGCGAAGAGCACGGTGAACCAGAGCCAGAGCGCGATCTGCAGCGTGAACCCGGTGCCGGCCGCGCCCTCCGCGACCTGCCGCGCGAGGACGAGCGTGGTCAGCACGCTGCCGGCCAGCACCACGAACATCACCGGGTTCCGCACCATGTGGCGCGGGGCCAGCTTGGCGAAGGCATCGCCCGCGGCGCGCCTCACGATCGCGCCGTCCCAGAGCGGCCGTGCCTGCCGCCGCCGCGGCGACCCGCCGCCGGTCGCGGTCTCGACGGGAGCGGGCCTGGTCTCGGGAGTCATCGTATCCATCAGAACAGACCTCCGGCGTTCATCAGCAGGTGCTCCACCACGGGCCCCAGCGCGAGCGCCGGGAAGAAGGTCAGCGCGCCCACGATCACGATCACCCCGATCAGCAGCGCCACGAAGAGCGGCGAATCGACCGGGAAGGTCCCCGCCGTCTCGGCCACGATCTTCCGCTCGGCCATGAAGCCGCCCAGCGCCAGCATCGGCACCATCATGGCGAAGCGGCCCACCAGCATGTTGATCCCGAAGAGGGTGTTGTAGTAGACGGTGGAGCCGGTGAGCCCGGCGAAGGCGCTCCCGTTGTTCCCCGCGGTGGAGGTGAAGGCGTACAGGATCTCGCCGAGCCCGTGCGGGCCGGCGTTGCCGAGCCCCTTCAGCCCCGGCGCCGCGATCACCGAGACCGCCGTGAGCGTCAGCACCGCGGCGGGGAAGACCAGCACGTACAGCAGCGCTATCCGCACCTCGCGACTGCCGATCTTCTTCCCCAGGTACTCCGGCGTGCGCCCCACCATCAGCCCGGCGATGAACACGGTGAGCACCACCATCACCAGCATGGCGTAGAGCCCCGAGCCCACCCCGCCGAAGATCAGCTCGCCCAGCTGGATGTTGGCCAGCGGAACCAGCCCGCCCAGCGGGGTGAAGGAGTCGTGCATGGCGTTCACCGCCCCGCAGCTGGCGTCGGTGGTGACCACCGCGTACAGCGCGCTCCCGGCGATGCCGAAGCGCGTCTCCTTTCCCTCCATGTTCCCGCCCGGCTGCGTGGCCGAGGCGCGCACGTCGATCCCGCGGGCGGCGTGCACCGGGTTCCCGCGCGCCTCGGCCGGGTAGGCCACCGCGACACCGGCCAGGAAGAGGATGAACATCGCCGACCACAGCGCCCACGCGTGGCGCGGCCGCCCCACCATCCTCCCGAACGCGTGCACCAGCCCCGAGGGGACCATGAAGATCATGATCATCGACAGGAAGTTGGTCCACGGCGTGGGGCTCTCGAACGGGTGCGCCGAGTTGGCGTTGAAGAAGCCGCCGCCGTTGGTGCCCAGCTGCTTGATCGCCTCCTGGCTGGCCACGGGGCCCAGCGCGATGGTCTGCCTCGCCCCCTCGAGCGTGGTGACCACCGCGTACGGCCGCAGCGTCTGGATCACCCCCTGCTGCACCAGCAGGAGGGCGAAGACGATGGAGAGGGGGATGAAGAGGTAGAGCGTTCCGCGCACCAGGTCCGCCCAGAAGCTGCCCAGCCGCCCCGCCGAGCGGCGCGCCAGCCCGCGGACCAGCGCCACGGCCGCCGCCATCCCCGCCGCCGCGCTGGCGAAGTTGTGGAAGGCGAGCTGCGTCATCTGCGAGAGGTAGCTCATGGCCACCTCGCCCGAGTAGCTCTGCCAGTTGGTGTTGGTGGTGAAGCTCGCCGCCGTCTCGAACGCCTGCCGGCCGGGCACCGCGGCCAGGTGCCGCGGGTTGAGCGGGAGCACGGCCTGCAGGCGCAGCACGGCGTAGGTAGCGAGCATCGACACGGCGCTGAACAGCAGCAGCGCGGCGGCGTAGCGCGTCCAGTGCTGGTCCTCGGCGGGGTCGATCCCGCAGGCGCGGTAGATGGCGCGCTCCACGGGCGCCAGCCAGCGCATCCGGCCTTCGTACACGCGCTGGACGTAGATCCCCATCGGCACCGTCACGCCCAGCAGCACCAGGCAGAAGAAGCCGATCTGGAGCCATCCGTTGGGGGTCATCTCAGAACCTTTCCGGGCGCAGCAGGGTGTAGGTGAGGTACGCCATCAGCGCGACGGCCACCCCCAGCGCGATCCAGCTCTCAGCGTTCATGCGGCGCCTCCGCGGCCAGGGATTCGTGGCGGCCCAGCGCCTCGCAGCCGCGCACGTAGGCGAGCATCGCGGCGAAGAAGCCCACCGAGGCCGCCAGGTAGATCAGGTCGAGCATCCGTTTCTCCTCGGTTGTGGCGAGAGCGCGTGGCGCCCCCGCTCCTGCGCATCACGAACCGGCCCGAGGCGGCGCCGGCGCGGTAGCGGTCGTATCGCCAGGTGCCGGCGACCGAGTCGCCCGCGAGCACGCCGCTCATCCGCACGCCCGACGGGTCGCCGGGCTGAAGGCTGATCTCCACCGCGCTGCCGGCGACCCGCGCCTCCAGCACGGGCATCACCCGTCCGCCGTCGATCTCGAAGCCGAACGGGGCGAAGCGCGCGGCGTAGCTCCCCGCGTGCGTGGGGAGCCCCGACAGGCCGTCGGCGCCAGCGAGCGCGGCGTCGTGGAGCAGCGCCAGCTCGCCGCGCAGCGTCCGCCGCCGCGGCATGTGCCCGGGCAGCAGCGGCGACTCGAGCGAGAAGTCCACCGTCCACGCGCCGTCGAGCAGCGCCGCGTTCACCGGCTGGCGGGCTTCGCGCGCGGGACCGGTGCAGGCGGCCAGCGCCAGCAGCGCGACGAAACGAATGGGTGTACGTGTCATCGTTCTCTCCGTGGTTCGTGGAGGAACGATGGGGGCGCACCCGTTAAGGGCGCACAAAGACGGCGGGGGGAGGCGTTAAGGAGATGTGAAGAGGTGCGGGCCGGGGAGGCTGGCGCCGGTCAGGCGGTCAGGACGCTCGGGGAACGTGAGGGCGAGCGCGAAGGGCGGCGGCGCGCTCGTTCGCATGCGATCGCCCTGCGATGGGCGTGACTCATCGAAGGGCGATCGGAATCCATCCTCCCGAACCGTGCGGAGAGGAAAAGCGGATGACGCATGTTCGGGATTCGGGCCGGCGATCGGCCTGACCGGCGCGGCCATCGGCGGTGTCCGCGGATGATCCGCCTCACGCACCCCGGCGCCTCCATCCGCCCTCCATCGGACGAGAGGGACGGAGATGTGAACCACGCGGTGGGCGAGGCAGGGCGGTGCGGGCGCGCGGTGTCAGCTCTCGGGACCGGCCCGATCGCGATCCGCGGCTTCGGGGAGGGTGGCGATGGGGACGGAGAAGGCGAAGATGCTGCCGCCGCCGGGGCGGGGCTCGAACGCGAGCGAACCGCCCTGCGCCCGTGCCAGGCGCCGGGAGATGGAAAGGCCCAGCCCCGCGCCGCCGGCGTCGGCTTCCACGCCGGGGTGGCGATAGAACGGCTCGAAGATCCGTTCGCGCTCGTCTTCGGGCACGCCCGGCCCGCGGTCGGCCACGCGGAACACCAGCCGCTCGCCCTCGCCCGCGACGGAGAGGTCGACCGGGGTGCCGGCGGGGGCGTACTTGTGCGCGTTCTCCAGCAGGTTCACCAGCACCCGCAGCGAGTGCACGAAATCGAGCCGGCCCAGCAGCAGCGGCTCGTCGGGGTGCAGCTCCACCCGGATCTCGCGGCCGGCCACGGAGCCCGACACGCGCTGGAGCGCGGCGCCGGCCAGGTCCTCGGCGGCCACGACCGCGGGCGCCACCCGCAGCTCTCCCGCGTTCAGCCGCGAAAGGTCCAGCAGGTCGGCCACGAAGCGGTTGAGCCGGTCGGCCTCTTCCTCGATGATGATGGCCCGCTCGTCACCGCCAGCGCCCAGGTCGTGCGCGAGCGCCTTGATGGTGGTGAGCGGCGTCCGCAGGTCGTGGCTCACCGAGGCGATCAGCGCGTCCTTCAGCCGGTCGGCCTCGCGGAGCGCCTCCGCGCGCCGCTCTTCGGACGCCAGCCGCACGCGCTCGGCGCCGAGCGCCGCGTAGTAGGCCAGCACCGAGAAGAAGCGCCGCTGCGGGGCGGAAAGCGCGAGCCCGGTGGCGCGGCCGATGCGCAGCACGCCCACCGTGCGCCCGCGCACCCGCAGCGGCAGCGAGAGCCCGCGCGCCGCGGGGAGCGCCGGAATCTCCACCTCTCCGCGCTCGCCGGCCGAGCGTACCGTGCGGGTGGTGCCATCCACCTGCTCCACCACCGCCTCGCCGCGCTCCGCGGCCACCGAGGCCATCGCCGCCCCGCCCGCGGCCGCCGCGCCGTGCCCGCCGGTGGCGCGCCCGCCCAGCGCCAGCGGCTCGTCACCCGGCTCGCGCAGCCAGATCTCGCAGACCTCCACCTCCAGCGTGGAGCGGATCACCTCGGCCACGGCGGCGAGCGCATCCTCGGCGCGGCCGGCGTTCAGCGTCTCGGCGCCGAGGGTGGACAGGTGCTCGATCTCCGCCGCGCGGCGCCGAGCCTCCAGCGCCTCGCTCCGGGCGCGGAAGAGGAGGTGCGTGGCCACGATCGCCACCACCAGGAAGGTGAGCAGCACCAGCCAGTCCAGCGGGTCGCGGATGGCGAAGGTGCCGTAGGGCCGAAGGAAGAAGAAGTTGAAGCAGAGAAAAGCCAGCACCGCCACGAGCACCGCCCGCGTGCGCGGCCCGCGGGTGCCCGCGGCCAGCACCAGCAGCAGGTAGGTCAGCGCCACGTGCGCTTTGTCCAGGTGCTCGCGCACCAGCGCCATCGCCGCGGTGAGCGCGGCCAGCGCCACGATCCACGCGGCCCACCCCGCGGCCGCGCGCACCCGGACGGTGATGCCAGCGGTCACGGCAGCGCGCGGAAGCGGTAGCCCACCCCGGGCTCCGTCACGATCAGCGACGGCCGCACGGCGTCGCGCTCGATCTTGCGGCGCAGGTTCGCCACGTGAACGCGCAGGTACGCCTGGGGATCGCCGCCGCCGGCGCGCCCCCATACCGCGCGGAAGATCTGGTCGTGCGTGAGCGTGCGCCCCGCGTTGGCCACGAACGCCCGCAGCAGGTCCCACTCGGTCGGCGTCAGGTGGATCTCCCCTCCGTCGCGCGAAAGGACGCGCCGCGCGAGGTCGATCACCAGCCCCTCCAGCTCCACCGGACCCGCCGCGCCGCCGCGCGGCTCCGCGCGGGCGCGGCGCAGCTGGGCACGCACGCGGGCCTGCAGCTCGGCGGCGCTGAACGGCTTGGTCACGTAGTCGTCGGCGCCGGCGTCGAGCAGCGCCACCTTCTCGTGCTCGGAGTGGCGCGCCGAGAGCACCACGATCGGCACCTGCGACCAGCCGCGGATCTCGGCGCAGACGCTGGCGCCCGCGACGTCGGGAAGGCCGAGGTCGAGCACCACCAGGTCGGGCCGCTCCGCCGCGGCCCGGTCGATTCCCTCCCGGCCCGTGGCCGCCTCCAGCACGCGCACGGCCTCGCTCTCCAGCGCGTGCCTCACCACGCGCCGGATCTGTGGCTCGTCATCGATGACCAGGATCGTCGTATCCGCCATGCCCGCATGCTAGCAGCCACGCACCGTCCCGGCTACGGTCGCGCCCGTGCTGGCACCGCCGGCTCGGCATCGTCCCCTGCGGACGAGAGTGGCCCGGGCGTGCTCACGGCGTGGCAGGCTCGGGCCACGGGCGGCCGGGCGGAGATGGAGGGTGCGGACCGGGCGATCTCCCGGCCCTCGGCGACCTTCGTCCATAGCTCTTCACCATTCCTTCATCTCACCCGGTTTGTCACTGGATCCGCGGCATCTGGCGCAAACACATGCCGTTGGGCGCGGCCCAAAAGGTTGACGGGGAGCGGCTCGCGCCCCACCTTGGGCCCCCGTCTGGCCCACGAATCCTGACGGAGATGATGATTTGACGATGATTCCCACGACCGTGCGCGCACGGTCCGGCGCGCTGCGGCGGCCGGTGTGCGCGGCACTGTGCATCACCCTGATCGCCGGCGCCGTCGCGCCCGCGGGCTCGCAAGAGGGCGCCCGCGCGCCGCGCCTGGCCGGCGTGCGCGTGGACAGCGCCCGTGCCGCGCAGCGCCCGCCCGAGCGCACCTTCAGCCGCGAGTTCTGGTCGTGGCTGCGCGACGAGGCGCGCCGCTTCCGCGAGCTGAACGGCGGCCCGTTCGCCTTCGCCGTGCGCTACCGCGTGAACGGCGACCTGGCCCGCGAGATCCACCAGGCCGCGCAAGAAGAGGGGATCGACCCCGACCTCGCCTTCCGCCTGGTGCGCGTGGAGAGCGCGTTCAACCCGCGGGCGCGCAGCCGCGTGGGCGCGCTGGGGCTCACCCAGCTGATGCCCAGCACCGCGCGCATCTTCGACCGCAGCCTCACGCACGAGGCCATCCTGGCGCCGCGCACCAACCTGCGCGTGGGCTTCCGCTACCTGCGCGGGCTGATCCACAAGTACGACGGCGACCTGCAGCTGGCCCTCCTGGCCTACAACCGCGGCGACGGCGCCGTGGATCGCGACCTGCGCCGCGGCCGAAACCCCGAGAACGGCTACTCGCGCCAGGTGCTCGGCATCGGCTTCGACCGGTACAGCGGCAGCGGCGTGCTCTCCGCGCGCTGAACCCTTCGGGCCGCTTCGGTGGATGCGGAACGATCCGGGGCGCGGACATCTCGCCGCGCCCCGGGTCGTTTTTTTTCTCGGTTGATTCGGGTGGATACGAAACTGCGGATGGAACCGCCGGCATCCGGACCGGGTGATACGATCCGAACGGGACGCGGCGATCTCGCCGCCGGCCACCCATCCCACCAGGAAGGACGATGATGCGGACCCTCGACGGCCGATCGGGCGCCATGCGCGGCGTGCGATCCATGACCATTGCGCTGGCGCTCGCCGCCTGCGGCACCTCGGCCGCGCCGGGCACCGCGCCCACCCCTTCGCCACAGGCCGCGATGAGCACCACGCCGCTGGAGAACACCTCGTGGACGCTGGTGGATTTCGGCAGCACGCAGGCTCGCCCGATCGGCCCCGGCGCGGGCGGGCCCACGCTGCGGCTGGACGCGGCGCAGAAGCGCGCGTCCGGCAACACCGGGTGCAATCAGTATTCGGGTGACTACACGCTGGGTGGCTCCACCCTCCGCTTCGGCACGCTGGTCTCCACCCGCCGCGCCTGCACCGACGAGGCGCTCAACCGCCAGGAGGCCGCCTTCCTGCGCGTCCTCGGCGAAACCGCCGCGTACTCCATCTCCGGCGACACGCTGCTGCTCTCCGGCACCACCGGCTCTGTCGCCGCGCGGCTGGTCGCCACGCGCTAGCGGGCCACACGGAACGAAGACACGGAGCGGCGCCCCGGCCAGGGGTGCCGCTCCGCGTCTTTCGTTCACGGCCCGTTTCGCTTCAGCTCGTTCCATCGCGGCCGGGCTGGATGCCGCTCGCGCGAATACGTCGGGCACGCCGATGGAATCGGCAGCGGCCCGCGGCGATGGATCAGCGCGCGGAGCGGGGATACACGCGCACGGTGGATCCATCGGGGCGGAGGATGGTGATGGTGCCATCCGGGCCCGCCGCGGCGTCCCGGATCGTGGTCTCGTCGCCCTCGGCATCGAAGCGCGCCTCTCTGCCGCCGCCGTCGTAGATCTCCGCCGCGCCATCGCCATCCAGCACGAACAGTCGGTGCCCGGTGGACGCGATCCATCGGCCGCCCGCCGGGAAGAGCGCGCGGAAGTGGCGGTCGCGCGGCGGCGTCTTGCTCCAGCTCCGTCCGCCATCGTGCGTCTCCCACCGCACGTTCCTCAGGTGGTGGATCCAGCCGTCCATCCACCCCTCCGCGCCGTTGAAGTAGAGCGCGCCGACCACCTGCGCGTACGGCACGGACCTGTCGTTCGCCTCCGTCGCGGTCACCAGCGGCGTCGCGCGGTAGCCATCGCCGGCCGGCGCCAGCCGCATCACCGAGCCGAGGTACGAGAAGAGGGTGAGCGCGCCGTCCGGGTGCGGGAACACCGCCGCCACGCCGTGCTCCGGCCACTCGGCGATCCGCGTCCAGCCGCGCCCCCGGTCGCGGGAGCGGTAGATGAAGCCGTTGGGGCGCGACCCCGCGAACTCGCCGCCCACGAAGGTGCGCGCCACGTCCACCCGCATCGCCGACTCGTACTGCCGGCCGCCGTACGCCAGCCATACCGAGTCGCCCGCGATCACCTTCACCACGTCGTCGCCGTGCAGGCCGGCGATCTCGCCCATCCGGCCGGTGCGCGGATCGAACACCGCGTTGGCGCCGTGCCCATCCCACAGCATCACCCGCCCGCCGTCCAGCGCCACCATCCCGGCGATCGGGCGCGGCGAGGTGGCGGCCAGCGCCCATCCTCGGCCGCCCGGCGCCGCGCTGTACAGGCCGTGCTCGGTCGCCGCCCACGTGCGCCCGGCCCCCGGCGCCACGCGCACCACCCGCGGGCGCACCGTGCCGCGGGTGAGCGGGCGCGAGTACACCGTGCGCCCCGGCGAGATGCGGTACAGCCCGTCGTTCTGGTCCGCCACGTACACCACGCCGGCGTGCGCGGTGAGCTGCCGCGCGCCGGCGTACAGCGGCGCATCGGTGATCCGCCGCGCGGCGCCGCCGTTGCCCAGTCGGTACACGTGCAGCGACTCGCCCAGCGCGTACACGGCGCAGGCGGCGCGGTCCACCGTCATCACCACCAGCCGCTCGGGACCCACCTGCCGCCAGCGCACGGGCGAGCGCGGCGAGGTGAACACCCGGTTCTCCTGCACCGCCCAGAGCGTTTCGCCGAGCTGCGCCACGGCCTCGAAGCGATGATCGTCGTACTCGTCACCGTCGGGCTCGAAGGCCTGCTGGTCCAGGGGCGTGGGAAGCGGCGTCCAGGTGCGGCCGCCATCCGCCGTCTCCACGAGCCGGTTGCCGACTGCCGCCGCCACCCCCCTGCGCCCATCCTCGATCCAGATGGCGCGCAGCCGGGATCCGCCAAAGGGCCGGGAGCGCCGCTGCCACGTCTTTCCCCCGTCCCCCGAGAACACCAGCGTCCCGGCGGACCCGCCCGTCCACAATCCCCCGTCGCGGTCCACGAACAGGTCGTAGTTCCACTGGTCCGCGCCGGTGGTGACGGTGTCCCAGGTGACGCCGCCGTCCACCGTGCGCAGCACCGCGTCGTGCGCCTGGGACTCGCCGCGGCCGACGTACCCCGAGGCAATGGCGGTGCGCGCGTTCAGCCAGGTGACGCGGTCGATGTCGGGGTAGAAGGTCCACGCGAAGGAGGTGTCGTTCTCGTCGCGGAAACGCGGGCCGGTGACCTCCCTCCAGTCGCCATTCACGCTGTCGGCGGCGAAGATCTCGCCCTGCGTGGTGGTGATCCACAGCCGGCCGTCAGGGCTCAGGCCGATCCCTTCGCCCACCCGCCCCCGCAGCGGCAGCTCGGCCCACCCGGCGCCGGGCGCCGCGTGCGCCACCGCCACCCCGCCCGGGTCCGTGCCGCTGGCGGGCGGACCTCCGCACGCGGCGAGGGAGGTGGTGATGGCCAGCGGCAGGGCGGCGAGCAGGGGGCGTGGCGGACGCATGGAGACGGGCGGCGGACGTGGAAGGGGAGTGCGATCCCGGGCCGATCGGCCACCAACGTAAGACGAACGCGGGCGGCAGAGAAACTCTGCCGCCCGCGTCCCGTTCGGATGCCAGCCCGGTTGCTCACCGGCCGTCCATCGTGCTTACCGCTGCAGCGCCATCAGCGTGTTCCCCGCGGAGTTGGCCAGCGAGGCCGCGGTCGTGCTGGTGGTGGCCGCCGGGGCCGGCGTGGTGGCCGGCGCCGTCTGCGTGGTGGCGATCGCCGTGCCGGTGCTCACCGTGGTCACCGGGTCCTCGCGCCGCGGGAGGGTGAACTCGCCGCGGCTGATGCGCAGCGCCGTGGCCGGCGAGCGGCTCACGCTGGCGATGCGGGCCATCACCGGGGCCTGGTCGGCGCCGGCCGCGGCCAGCTCCAGGCGAACGCGCTGGGCGTAGTCGTTCCGGGCGCGGCCGTACACGTCGGGGTGCAGCGTCACGCTGTCGCCGCTCACCTCGGTCAGGCGGTAGATCACCCGGGCACGCACCCGGCCGGCCAGGCTCACCTCGCGGGTCGCGCCCGGCGTGCGGAGCAGGGTGGCCGCGGTGGCCGTGCTCACGCTGGCGCCGCCATCGGCCGCCAGCACCATCTGCGCGAGCTCCATCACATCGCGGTTCGCCATGCGGATGCAGCCGTGGCTGGCCGGGCGCCCCAGGTGCCGCTCGTTCCCGGCCGGCGTGCCGTGCACGTAGATGTCGGAGAACAGGTGGATCTTCGCGCGGCCCATCGGGTTCCCCCACCCCGGTCCCTTGGGCTTCTCGTTGCGGGCCCACGCCGCGTCGGGCGGCGGCGTCCAGGTGGGGTTCAGCACCACGCGGCGGATCTGCCCGTCGTGCATCGGCGTGGCGTGCAGCGCGGTGCCCACCGACACGGGGAAGCTCTTCACCCGCGCCCCGCCGCGCATCACGTCCAGCCGCCCCGCGGGGATGTTCACCACCAGCTCCATCGGCCCCTCCTGCGCGGCGGCCGAACCAGCGAAGACCATCGAGAAAGCGAAAGCAGGCACGACCCGCTTGATCGAAAACATGTCCAGGTTCCAGTGTCACACGTTGCGGACCGTCTGGTGCACGACCCCGGTCCTGCCGGGGCGTTGTATCCGCTGGTGAGCCGGGTTCGATCACCGGTTCACTTGGAGGGAATGTTACGAGGGCGGTTTCGGCCGGTTTCAACTTTCTTTCAAGTCGTTGGATGACAACGACTTGTCGCGACAGGTAAGCACGGTGCGCGGTGGCACGCTTCCGCGAACGGGGCGTCCGCGTCCCACTTCTGGGGCGGCGCGGGAACGTTTCGGGGGACGGAGGGGTGATTCGGGGCAGGATGTCCACAACGGCACGGGCCGCCCTCGCGTGGCGCGAGGGGCGGCCCGTTCGTCTCGCCGGACGAGGGGACCGGCGGCGGAGCTACGCCGCCTGGGTGGTGTTCGTCTCCACGCGGTCAAGGGCGGGGTCGGGGCGCTCGCCCAGGAACTCCACCCACTGCTTCTTCATGGATGGGTAGTGCCTGGCCGCCTCGACCAGCTCCAGGAAGCACTCGATGGTCCCCTCGAAGCGCTGGCGCAGCGCCTCGCTGGCGATGCCGCCGTCCTCGCCGAACGCCTGGTGCGCCTGGGCGAGCGAGAACATGTCCGGGTACACGCGGGTGCCCAGGTGCTCCAGCGGGATGCGCAGCGACCAGAGTCCGCGGTTCCCGCCGGCCATCGAGGGCGAGGCCGACATCAGCAGCGCCTGCCGGCCGTTGAACGGCTGCGGGCGGAAGCGCGACGCCCAGTCGATCGCGTTCTTCAGGTACCCCGGCATCGATGCGTTGTACTCCGGCGCGGCGATGATGAACGCGTCGGCGGCCAGCAGGCGCTGCCGCAGCCGCTCGGCGCCGAGCGGAATGCCGCCGCCGCCGCCGGTCTCCACGTCGGTGTCGTAGCTGGGGCAGTCGAAATCAGCCATGCGCGCGCGGTCCGCCACGCCGCCCTTGGCCTCCACCACGCCGGCCGCGAGCTCGGCCAGCCGCTGGTTGAGCGACCCCTCGCGCAGCGACGCGCCGAACACCAGCACCCGCACCTCGCACCGCTCCTGGCTCTGCATCCGCCCCGTCTCCGTTGTACCGAAGGTCTTCGCGAGGGAAATCGTCGCGACCCTCGCAACTCCCGCGCCTTCCACCGTAGCTGTGGAGTACCCGGGCGACTTATCCACCGCCGGGTGTGGAAGACGGGGCGATCTTCCCCCAACGCGCCGCGGTATCAATCCATAAACGGATGAAGGGTCTGCTACCGCGGAGAGCGGGGCGTGATTAGATTAAGGGGCCGGCAACGGATCCGCCGGCCAACTCCCCCGATCCATCCCGCAGGAGCACCACCATGCGCAAGCGCATGCTTTCGGCCGCCATGGCCCTGGTCACCACCGCCGCGCTGGCCGCCTGTGACGCGGGCGGCGCCACCGGCGTGGGCGACACGCAGCTCACCGCCGGCCAGGCCGCGTCGCTGAGCCGCGCGCTGTTCGCCACCGGCGCCACCTTCGCCAGCGGCGGCGTGCCGGCCGGCGCGCGCGGCGCCCGCAGCGTGAACGCGGTGGGGAGCGGCACCTTCTCGTTCAACTTCAACACCACGCAGCCGTGCGCGCCCTCGGGCACCGTGGGCCTGGCGGGGACGCTGGGCGGGAGCGTGGACGGGGTGGCGAAGACCGGCACCGTGCAGGCGAACGTGGGCGTGACGCACAACGCCTGCGCCGTGAAGACCGACGACGGCGCCACCTTCACCCTCAGCGGCGACCCCCGGATCGACGTGACGCTGAACGCCGCGTCGGGCGCCAACGGGCTGACGGCGTTCACGCTCACCGAGGTCGGCGCCTTCAACTGGACGCATGGGGACGGCAACTCGGGGCATTGCACGCTGAACGTGAGTGCCAACCTGGTCACCGGCACGCAGAACGTGAAGCTCAGCGGCACCTTCTGCGGGTTCCCGGTGGATGGCACCGTGCCGGTCGGCGGCTGATCCCACGGGCGTCTTCGGTCGATGGAGGGAGCCCCGTCCGGCAGCGCGCCGGGCGGGGCTCTTTCGCATTCGTCGGGCTTTGCTGAACGGCAACAGGGGGCGCTTCGCGCGAGCCACGGAGGACACGGAAACGGCCACGGTTGCAGCGGCGCGCTCCCGGATCGGTCCGCTTGCCGCGGGGATCTCGTCACCGGCAGATTGGGGGATCTCACCGCGCGATCCGTCCACACCTCCTATCCCTCGAGCGCCGATGACCCGCATCTCCCGAATCGCCGTGCCCCTCGCCGCGCTCCTCCTGGCCGCATGCGGGGGCGACGGGAAGGCCTCCTCCGCCGCCACCGCCGATTCGGTGGACGTGGCGAGAGGCGCCGCCGCGGCCCCGGGCGCCTATGGCGGCGCCGTCCGCCGCGCTCAGGAAGGCGCCGACAGCTCCAACGCCGCCGTAGAGCGCCGCGATGCGGCGGTCGACTCCCTTGCCCAGCAGGCCTCCGGCGGCGGCACGACGCCGTAGCCCACATCATCTCGTGGGCCGAGCACCGAAGCGGGTGAATCACGCGGAAACAACCGTGGCCGTTTCCGTGTCCTCCGTGGCTCGCGCGAAGCGTCCCTTGTTGCCGTAAACGCGAGTCGAGGCGAGAGATCTCGGGACCGCCACGACACGCATCCTCCGAGTGGACCGAATCTTTCCATCGCGCCTCGTGGTATTGTCCCGAGCGGCGGTGGCACGCATCCTCCACCGCTCGTGCACGGCGGGGCCGGGCGGCAGAGCGCCGCCCACGCATGGATACGCCCCGCTAGAGACAGGGTCCGGAGCTGCCCGTTGGATACACAGGTGGAACCCAGGCCGCCGGTCGCCGGCGGCCGCACGCCGCCCGATCCGCTGCCGCCGGAGCCGGCGAGCGGCGCGGGCGCGCTGGCGCTGCAGCCGCTGAAGGACGAAGAGCTGAAGCGGCAGCAGCTGGAATCGATGAAGATCCGCGCCACGGGGCTGCTGCTGATCGCCGCCGTGGTGTTCGGCATCACCCGCGTGCTGGAGAGCCGCTGGCCCTGGCTGGGCTACGTGCGCGCCACGGCCGAGGCCAGCATGGTGGGCGGCCTGGCCGACTGGTTCGCGGTCACCGCGCTCTTCCGCTACCCGATGGGGCTGAAGATCCCGCACACCGCCATCATCCCCAACCGCAAGGAGCGCATCGGCCGCAGCCTGGGCAACTTCGTGCAGAACAACTTCCTGTCGCCCGGCGTGATCCGCATGCGGCTGCAGAAGGCGAGCATCGCGCACAAGCTGGCCGACTGGCTGGCCCTCCCCGAACATGGCGAGATCGTGGGCCGCCATGCCGCCGCCTCGGTGAGCGGGCTGGTGCAGGTGCTGAAGGACGAAGAGGTGCAGGAGCTGATCGAGACCAGCGTGGCCAAGCGGGTGCGCGACACGCAGGTGGCGCCGCTCACGGGGAAGGTGCTATCGCTGATGACGCACAACAACCGGCACCAGGAGCTGCTGGACTCGGCGCTCAAGCTGATCGGCCGGCTGGTGGACGAGAACCGCGAGGGGCTGCGCCAGAAGATCCGCGACGAGCTCCCCTGGTGGGTGCCCACGCCGATCGACGAGAAGATCTACCAGAAGATCATCACCGGCGTGGAGACCACGCTGGAAGAGGTGAGCGTGAACCCCGAGCACCCGCTTCGCCACCGCTACAACGAGGCGATGCTGGAGTTCGTGGAGAAGCTGCGCACCAGCCCCGAGATGATCGAGCGCGGCGAGCACCTGAAGGAAGACCTGCTGCAGCACCCCGCCGTGCGCGGCTACTCCGCCAGCCTGTGGGGCGACCTGAAGGCCAGCGTGCTCAAGCACGCCGCCGACCCCGGCAGCGAGTTCCGCCGCCGCATCGCCCACACCGTCACCCGCTTCGCCGAGTCGATGCGCAACGACCCGGAGCTGATGGAGAAGGTGGATGGGTGGATCGAGAGCGCCGTCCTCTACGTGATCGAGCAGTACCGCGGCGAGGTCGCCGAGCTGATCGCCAGCACCGTCGCCGCCTGGGATCCGGAGGACACCACGCGCAAGATCGAGCTGCAGATCGGCAAGGACCTGCAGTTCATCCGCATCAACGGCACCCTGGTCGGCGGCCTCGCCGGCCTGGTGATCTACACCCTTTCGCAGATCTTCGCGCACTGGTAGGAGGTGCTGGGTGCTGGGTGCTGGGTGCTGGGTGCTGGGTGCCGGGTGCTGGGTGCTGGGTGCTGGGTGCCGGGTGCTGGGTGCGGGAGTGCCAGGTGCGGGAGTGCCAGGTGCGGGAGTGCGGAGGGCGTCTGGATCGGTTGATCCGGACGCCCTTTCTGCCTCGCTCGACGCTCTGCGACACGCGCACACGTGTCATTCTGAGGAAGCGCCGCACGGACGTTTTCATCACACCGAACCATGGCGCGACCGAAGGATCTATAACCGACGCCCGAGCGGCAGGCGACCTGTCGCTCGGGCGTATGGCTTAGATCCTTCGTCGCATCCAACCGTCTGCGTGAACGAGAGTTACGCGCGGACGCTCCTCAGGATGAGAGCCTTCCGCACGATCGTCCCCCTCGCATCAACGCCCGATCGCACCTAGCACCTAGCACCCAGCACCCAGCACCCAGCACCCAGCACCTAGCACCTAGCCCCGCGGTTAGTACGCCACGCCGAAGCGGCGGCCGACGTGCCGCGGATTCTCGATCTCGTCGAGGAGCGCGATGGCGTAGTCGTCGTACGAGATGCGGCTGTGGCCGGTCTCGTCGGTGAGGAACTGGTCGATGGTGGTGCGGTAGGTGCCGCGGCGCTCGCCGGGGCCGATCTCGGCCGCCGGACTCACGAAGGTCCACTCCAGTCCCTCGGCCTCGCCGCGGTAGACGTTGAGCGAGTCGCGGCCCTCGGTCGCCTCGCCCTTGTACGCGTCGGGGAAGCCGGGCGAGTCCATCAGCGCCACGCCGGGCGCCACTTCCAGGCTCCCCGCGCCACCAACGACGAGCAGCCGCTTCACCCCCGCCCGCCGGAGCCCGGCGATCAGCCCGCGCGCGGCATCCACCAGCCGCGGCGCGCTGCCGGTGCTCCCCGGCCGCGGCGACACCGCGCTGATCACCGCGTCCGCGCCGCGCACCGCCTCGGCCACCTGCGCCGCGTCGGTCGCATCGCCCCGCACCAGCGTGACGCCCGGCACCCCGGCGGCCTTCGACGCGTCGCGGACCACGCCCACCACCTGGTGCCCGCGCTCGATCGCCTCGGCCGCCACGCGCTGGCCGATGTTCCCGGTAACGCCGAATACCACGATCTTCATCGTCCTTGCTCCGATTGATGGTGTGTCACCTGTGTGTTACCAAATCCGTAACACATGCGAACGTAACAACGAGCCGGAACTCCGGCTTTTCCTACGCCGGGCGGTTCTCGCGCCCGGTGATGCCCGCGAGCATCTGCGCGACGGTGGTGCGCGCCAGCTCCGCCTCGAGCGCGCGCGTGGCCGCATCGAAACGGCCGTGCAGCTCCGCCTGGATGTTGCGGCCTATGGGGCACGCGGGGTTCGGCTGCTCGCGGTGCAGCGCGAAGATCTCGCCCTCGTCCACCGCGCGGTACACGTCCAGCAGCGTGATCGCGTCCGCCTGGCGGGCCAGCAGCGCGCCGCCGCCCGTCCCCAGCTGCGAGGTGGTGAGCCCCGCCGCGTGCAGCGCCGACAGCAACCGCCGGATCAGCGACGCGTTGGTGTTCACGCTCCCCGCGATGTACTCGGACGTCACCGGCTCTCCCCCGCTCTGCGCGAGAAGGGTGAGGATGTGCACGGCGACGGCGAATCGGCTGCTGGCGGCCACGGTGATGCCCTTCGGATAGCGTGTGTATCCAATCTAGTAACATATGCGGGGGATGACAAGCCGTCCCCACGTGAACTTCCTCTTCGATGGCTTCGGAGAGCGGATCGTCATCCTGAGGAGACGCCGCTCCAACTCTCTCGTACGCCAGCACTTGGCGGCGACGAAGAATCGATGGCCGAGGATCGGGCGGACGTGGGCGCTTCGCACGTGCGCGGCGGAATCCATCGCGCCCGGCGGGCAGGAGTCCGAGGGGTGAGTTCAGATCCTTCGCCGCGTCCGGGTGTCTGCGCGAGTGAGAGTCGCGTGCGGACGCTCCTCGGGATGACGAAGCCGGGGGCAGGGAAGTCGAGGGAATCGAGCAGGGATATATATCGACCATGAAGAAAAAGGCCGCGGCGCTGGTGCGCCGCGGCCTGGAGCGTCAACCGGCTGCCCGGGTTAGCGAGTCAGGCTGAGCATGACGTTGCCGTTGCGGTTCACGCGGCAGGTGCCGGTGTGACCGTTGGAGCTCTGCCACGCGAGACGCACGTTGTTGCGGTTGTTGTTCTGCAGCACCGAGGTGCTCACGCGGCGGTTGCCAATGCGCTGGCGCACGGCCTGGCGACACAGGTTGTCGGCCGTGGCGAGCGAACCCCGGTTCCAGGTGTTGCCGTTGTCGTAGCCGTTGTTGTAGCGGCCATCGTTGTTGTAGCGGCCATCGTTGTCGTAGCGATCGTTGCGGCCGTACGTGCCGCTCCCCGAGTTCACGCCGGTGGTGGCGAAGGTGGCGCGGCACCCGTTGCTCACCCACACGCCGCCGCGCGCAACGCCCCACGTCTGCCCCTGCACGCACTCGTTCATGCTGTAGCTGCGCACGATCCGCACGCCGCCGCGCGTATCCATGGCGCACACGCGCTGGGCATTGTTCACCGACTCACAGGTCACCTGCGTCTGCGCCTTGGCGGGATGGGCCGACAGCCCCACGGCCGCCGCGATCCCCGCCGCCATCATCGCCAGTCTACGCATCATCGACTCCCTGTTCTGTTGTGCATCCACGCGCATCAGACAATGCGCTCTCCGATCCACTCAAGTCGTTGGGGATGAGCAAGTTGCGTGCTCAACCCGCGAGCCGCTTCCCAACCGCTCTCGTCCAGATGCGACCATCCCTCCACCGGAAGCTCCGGCGGAGGGATGGAAGGCGGGGCTGGGCGCCGGGATCAGCGGCGGCGGTTGACGTCCACGTCCACGCGGCCGTCGCGCTCCACGCGGCAGGTGCCCTGATAGCGGCTGTCGGCGCGCCACTCCACGCGCACGCGGTCGCGGCTGCTGTCGCGCACCCACAGGTCCAGGTGGCGATCTCCGATCTGCCGGCGAACGGCCTGGCGGCAGCGGGCCATCGCCGCCGAGCCGCTGATCACGCGGCCGCGGCCGTCGTTGTCGTTCCAGCGGCCGTCGTTGCCGTTGCGCCCACGGCCGTTGCGGTCGTTCCAGCGGTCGTCGCCGTTGCGGCCACGGCGGTCGCGGTCGTCGTAGCGGCCATCGTTGTTGCCGTAGCCACCGTGGTTGCCGTACACGGCGAAACGCGCGCGGCAGCCGTCATCCACCCACACCGCGCCGGGGATGGTGCCCCAGGTACGCCCGCGGATGCAGCGCTGGTCGCTGATCTGCCGGGTGAGGCGGACTTCGCCGCGGGTGTCCACCCGGCAGGTCTGCCGGCGTCCTCCCTGGGATTCGCAGGTGACGCTGGATTGGGCCTTCGCGGCACCCGGAATGGCCCCGAGGGCCGCCGTGAGCACCATGGCGAAACCGAGCTTCTTCATCTTCAACTCCTTGCTGCAGAGTCACTTACACGCGCGTCACCGCGCGCGCCGCCGCCGAAGGGATGCCGGTGGCGTACCGGTGATGAAGGTGCAACGGAGATACCGCGCGTGACGCGGTGCCAGATCCGCGTCGTTGCTGGAGATTCCGCCCGCCCGATCCGCTCAGCCGTCCTCTAGCTGCCGCCCCTCGCGCAGGTAGAGCATGCGGCCGCCCACGCGCGCGGCCTCGGCGCGGTCGTGCGTGACGAAGATGAAGGGGATGCGCCACGTGCCGTGCGCGTCGAGCACCACGTCCTGCGCGGCCGCGCGCGTCTCCGCGTCGAGCGACGAGAACGGCTCGTCCAGCAGCAGCACGTCGGGATCGGCCATCAGCGCGCGGGCGAGGGCGACGCGCTGCACCTCGCCGCCCGAGAGCTGAAGCGGGTACCGGTCGGCCAGGTGGGCGATGCGGAAGCGCTCCAGCAGCTCGCCCAGCCGCGCGTGGTGGTCGCCGTTCGCGCGGGCGCCGTAGAGCACGTTGCGCGTGACGGTGAGGTGCGGGAAGAGCGCGGAATCCTGGAAGACGAAGCCGCAGCGGCGCGCCCGCGGTGGCACCCACGCGCGCCCCTCGCGCGAGTAGAGAACGCGGTCGTCCAGCCGGATCTCGCCCGCGTCCGGCCGCTCCAGCCCGGCGATCATCCGCAGTGTCATCGTCTTCCCTGCGCCGCTGGGCCCGAAGAGCACCAGGATCTCGTCGCGCACGGCGAAATCCACGTCGAGCGTGTAGTGCGGCAGCCGCTTTCGCGCGCGGACGGTGAGCATTCGGAGTGCGAGAGTGCGAGAGTGCGAGAGTGCGAGAGTGCGAGAGTGCGAGAGTGCGAAAAGTGAGATCGCGAGTGCCTGGGTTCGCCTACCGCCTTGACGACGTGCTCGGGGAAGGATTCGGCGCATGCCGCGGCAGCCCCCCTCCCCGGCCCTCCCCCGCGCTCCGCGGGGGGAGGGTGACGCATTCCCAGACTCTGGTTCGCTCCGAAGCCTCCGAAGCGAGAGAAGTGCTCCCCCTCCCCCGTGGAGCGTGGGGAGGGGGCCGCCGACGCCGCGCCGGTACTTTGTCGGCCGCACCGACCCGTCGGCCGGATCTACCCTACGCCCCCCTCTACCGCCGCATCCAACCGGGCCGGCGCTTGCGGGTCCACACGTTCAGCGCGACCACCATCACCATGCTGATGCCGCTGATGATCAGCGCGTAGATGCCGGCGGCGCGCAGGTCGCCCGCGTCGGCCAGGAAGAAGATGGCGAGCGGCACCGTGGTGGTCTCGCCGGGGATGTTGCCGGCCACCATCACCGTGGCGCCGAACTCGCCCAGCGCGCGCGCGAACGAGAGCACCGTCCCCGCCACCATCCCTGGCCACGCCAGCGGCAGCGTCACCGTCAGGAACACGCGTGCCTCGCCGGCGCCCAGGGTGCGCGCGGCGTCTTCCAGCCGCGCGTCCACGGCCTGGAAGGCGGCCTTGGCGCTCTGGTACATCAGCGGAAAGGCGACCACGGCGGCCGCGATCACCGCCGCGCTCATGGTGAACAGCAGGCGAATGCCGAACGTGTTCTCCAGGAACCGCCCCACCGGCCCGTGGCGGCCCAGGAGGAGCAGGAGGAGGAACCCCGTCACCACCGGCGGCAGCACCAGCGGCAGCACCAGCAGCCCATCCACCACGTCACGCCCGGCGAAGTGCCGCCGCGTCATCACCCGCGCCGCGAGCGTGCCCGCCACCAGCACGAACGCGAGCGCCGCCAGCCCCACGCGCAGCGACAGGAGAACCGGGCGCCAATCCATGCTCAGGGCGTGGTGAAGCCGTGGCGCGCCAGCACCTCGCGCCCGCGCGGCCCCAGCAGGAACGCCGCGTACGCCGTCGCGTCCGCACGGTGCGCGGTGGACTTCACCACGGCGAGCGGATACGTGATCGGGCGATGCGATCCGGCCGGCGCCGCCGCGGCCACGCGCACCTTCGGCGACACCGCCGCGTCCGTGCGATAGACGATCCCCGCGTCCACGTTGCCGGACTCCACGTACGCCAGCACCTGCCGCACGTTCTGCGCATACACCGCCTTCCGCCGCACCGCGTCCGCGATGCCGAGGGCGCGCAGCACCTCGTCGGCGTACTCGCCGGCGGGGACGGACGCCGCGGCGCCGATCGCCACGCGCTTCACCCCCGGCCCCGCGAGCGAGCGGAAATCCGTCGCGGGCGATGGGGACGATGCGGGGACCACCAGCACCAGCTCGTTCCCCGCCAGCACCCGCCGCGTGCGCGGGTCGATCGCTCCGCTCCGCTGCAGCGCGTCCATGTGCCGGTCGCTGGCGGAGATGAACACGTCGGCCGGCGCCCCCTGCTCGAGCTGCTGCCGCAGCGCCCCGCTCGCCCCGAAGTTCGCTCGCACCGCGATCTCCGGATGCTCCGCGCGATACACGCTGTCCAGCTCCGTCACCACCTCGCGCAAGCTCGCCGCCGCGGACACCGTCAGCGTCACGCGCGGGCCGCGCGCGCGCTCCGGCCCGCGGTCGCGGCACGCCCCCGTGAGCACGACCGCCGCGATCGCAAGCGCAACGGCGAGCCAGGAGCGGAGCGATCTCCGTGGATGGAGCAGGCGTGACGGCATCGAAGCGGGTGCGCGGAGTGGATCGTGTGCGATCCGCCCAATCTGTCGCGCGGTGGACGTTCAGGCGAGGGCGGGGGATGTGCCGGGGGATGATGAGCGCGGGGGGATCAGCACCGAGGCATGTCGGCGCGGGGAAGATGCGGCAGTGCGTTCCCTCGGGCGCCGCGGCCCCCTTCCCCATCCCTTCCCCCGTACACAGCACGGGGGAAGGGTGACGCATGCCGAGATTTTGTCTCGCTTCAAAACCTCGCGAAGCGCGCGTAGTGCTCCCCCTCCCCCGCGGAGCGGGCGAGGAGGCCGGGGGGAGGGGGCCGCCCGGCGCTCGGCCAGCGCCGTCGACTCACACGATCATCATCCCTGGTTCCTTCCGCATCCACACCCGAACTGGGTACTGGGCACCCAGCACTCCGCACCCAGCACTCCGCACCCAGCACTCCGCACTCCGCACCCCGCACTCACCACGTAAGCACGATCTTCCCAAACGTCGCGTTGCTCTCCATCCGCTCGTGCGCCTTGCGGATCTGGCTGAACTTGAAGGTGCTGTCGACCACCGGGCGGATGCGGCCGGAGGAGAGGAGCGGGATCACGGCGGACGAGAACTCGCGCGCCAGGCTGATCTTCTCCTCCAGTGGCCGGCTGCGCAGCACGGTGCCGAACAGGTGCACGCGCCGGCGCAGCAGCAGCCCCAGGTCGATCTCGGCCTTGGCGCCGCCGGTGGTGCCCACCACGATCGCGCGGCCCTGCAGCGCCAGCACGCGCAGCGACGCCTCCAACTGCTTGCCGCCCACCAGGTCCAGCACGGCGTGCACGCCGCTGCCGTAGGTGGCCTGGTTCACCGCCTCGGCCAGGTCCTCGCGCTCGGTGTCGATCCCCACCTCCAGCCCCAG
>Ga0247773_1000066_pt1 | contig 45558 bp, 40 predicted proteins | sample UWRJL092311B6_FD_179934 | JGI IMG/M metagenome (GOLD analysis project Ga0247773, IMG submission 179934) | Plant litter microbial communities from Arlington Agricultural Research Station in Wisconsin, United States - UWRJ-L092-311B-6 | ecosystem: Environmental > Terrestrial > Plant litter >... | reverse complement strand
GCGCGGCAAGTCGTTAGGATGCAATGAAATAGGCTGTGTCTCGATCGTCCCCCTCGCGCGCGGCGGCGTGTTGGATTACTCTTCCAATGCAGGCCGATGGTTGGCTCCCGCCGCGGGGCGCGGGAGCGGAGTACGGACGTTCACACGGCGGAGGGACCATGAGGAAACCGGTGAGCAAGCACGCGCTGCGCAGGGCGCTCGAGGCCGTCCAGGCCGAGGGCCGCGTCCAGTGGGACGACCCGACCGGCGCGGTGGTCGACCGTATCTGGCACGAGCTCGAGAAACAGGCCCACCACGCACCGCGCAGAAAGCCCGTCACCCGTGACAGCGTCCGCACCCGGGAGCCCGCAGCGGCCTGAGGCGGCGGCGCGCCCCCAGCGCCGGGCCGGCGACACCGAGCCGCCCGGCACGGGCGCGAAGAGCCCCGGCAGGCGCCGGGGCTCTTTGCGTGCCGAGCTCCTCTTCAACCTCACCTTCCTGGCCGCCGCCGCCCTCCTCCTGGCGCTGTGGACGGCCACCGTGCTGCGCATCGTGGGCGGCCGCCACACGGGGATGGTGGCGCTGCTGCTGGTGGTCGACAGCGCCATCTTCGTGCTGCTGGGCGGCTACCTGATCGACCGGCTGGTGGTGCGCCCGCTGCGCATGGCCGTCACCACCGCCGAGGCCATCGCCGGCGGCGACTACGCCCGCCGCGCCCCCGAGGGCGAGACCCGCGAGATCGCCGCGCTGTACGAGGCGCTGAACCGGATGACCGAGCAGCTGTTGAGCAACCAGCGGCTGCTGGCCGACAACGTCCATTCGCTCGACCACACCAACCGCGTGCTCCTGGCCACCCAGCGCGACCTGGTGCAGGCCGAGAAGATGGCCTCCATCGGCCGCCTGGCCGCCGGCGTGGCGCACGAGGTGGGGAACCCGCTCGGCGCGCTCCTGGGGTACGCCGCCGTCCTCCGCCGGCGCGGCGGCGATCCCGAGATCGTGGGCGGGCTAGAGCGCGAGGCCCGGCGCATCGACACCATCGTCCGCCGCCTGCTCGACTACTCGCGCCCCGCGCCCTCGGCGCGCGAGCCGGTGGACGTGAACGCCAGCCTGCGCCGCGTGGTGGAGCTCCTCCGGGCGCAGGGAAAGCTCGACGCCGTCGAGGTGGAGATGAGCCTGGGCGAGCCGCTTCCCCCCGTGCTGGCCGACGCGCACCTGATGGACCAGGTGTTCGTCAACCTCCTCGACAACGCGCGCGCGGCGATGGGCGGCCGGGGAACCATCACCCTCCGCACCACGGCCGACATCTACGTCCCCGACCGGCCGATCCCCGTGCGCCGCGTGAGCGACCCCGAGGGCGTGTCGTACGCGCACCTGCGCCGGCCGCGCTACGGGGCGTACCGCGACGCGGCGGCGATCGAGCCCGGCGCCGAGGTGATCCGCGTGGTGATCGCCGACACCGGGCCGGGGATCGCGCACGAGCACATCGAGGCGATCTTCGACCCCTTCTTCACCACCCGCCCGCCGGGCGAGGGAACCGGGCTGGGCCTTGCCATCGTCGCCAGCACCATGGCAGACTTCGGCGCCCGCATCGAGGTCAGCTCGGCGCAGGGCGGCGGCGCCGCGTTCACCCTCTGCTTCCCCACCGACACCCGCCAGGCCCCGTGAGCGAACGACGCGTGCTGGTCATCGACGACGAGGCCGGCCTGCGCCACACCCTGTTGCTGATCCTGCGCGACGAGGGGTACCAGGTGCAGACCGCCGACGACGGCGAGACCGGGCTGCGCATGGCCCTGGCCGACCCGCCGGAGCTGGTGCTCTGCGACATCCGCATGCCGCGGATGGGCGGGCTCGACTTCCTGGAGAGGTACCAGGAGGCCGGCGGCACCGCGCTGGTGGTGATGATGAGCGCGTACGGCGCCCTGGAGACCGCGGTGGAGGCGATGCGCCGCGGCGCGTACGACTACATCTCCAAGCCCTTCAACGCCGACGAGGTGCTCCTCACCCTGCGCAAGGCCGAGGAGCGCGAGCAGCTGCGCCGCGAGGTGGCGCTGCTGCGCAAGGAGGTCGGCCGCGCCGAGGGCTTCCAGGGCGTGGTCGGCGCCTCCGCCGCGATGCGCGAGGTGATGGACCTGGCGCTCCGCGTGGCCCCCTTTCCCTCAACCGTGCTGCTCACGGGAGAGAGCGGGAGCGGCAAGGAGGCGGTCGCCCGCGCCATCCACCGCGCCAGCCCGCGCGCCGAGCGGCCGTTCGTGGCCGTGAACGCCGGCGCCATCCCCGAGACCCTGCTGGAAAGCGAGCTCTTCGGCCACGAGAAGGGCGCCTTCACCGGCGCCGACCGTGCCCGCGAGGGGGTGTTCGAGGAAGCCGACGGTGGCACCCTCTTCCTGGACGAGATCGGCGAGCTCTCCCTCCCCCTGCAGGTGAAGCTGCTGCGCGTTCTCCAGGAGCGCCGCCTGCGCCGCGTGGGGGGAACGGGCGAGCGCGCGGTCGACGTTCGCGTCCTTGCGGCCACCGCCCGAGACCTGGTGGAGGAAGTGAAAGGGGGACGATTCCGGGATGACCTGTACTATCGCATCAACGTGGTGCAGATCCACATCCCCCCGCTCCGTACCCGGCCCGAAGACATCCCCCTCCTCGCCGAGCACTTCGTCCGCCGCCACGCGCAGCGGCTGGGGATCGACACCCAGGGGCTGCCGCGCGCGCTCCTCCCCGTCCTCGCCGCGTACTCGTGGCCCGGCAACGTGCGCGAGCTCGAGAACGTGATCGAGCGGGCGCTGGTCCTCTCCGGCGGCGCCATCGCCGAGGAGCACCTCCCGCCGCACGTGCGCAGCGGCCGCCACCTCTTCGACCTCCGCGACGACGACGGCGACCTCTCGGTGAAGCGCCGCCTCCCCGCGCTGGAGAAGACGCTGATCGAGCGGGCGCTGGAGCGGTGCAACGGCAACCGCACCCGCGCCGCCGAGCTCCTCGACCTCTCCGTCCGCGCGCTCTCCTACAAGATCCAGGATTACGGGCTGGACTGAACGTCCGCACGTCCTGCCAGCCGCCGCGTGTCCCCGGTTCTCCAAACCAGTTCACTTCTTCAGCCGTTCGATCCCCGGCGTCGGACGTCATCACATGGACGCGTACGCGACGTGAGCGCCGGGTGGCGCGCTCTTCCGGCCGCTGAAACACCTGCATTCCCGTAACCCCAACCCCCGCATAGAAGTACACAAAGTGCTTGCGCACCGCCCCTCGAACGCGTAGCATCATCGCTCCATTCGGGTCCTGGAATTCGGGAAAGATAGGACAAGACGCCGCAGAGGGGCGGCAGAGGAGGGGGCGGTGTGGGGACATGGACGCGGGTACACGCTGTACGAGCTGATGGCCACGCTGGTGATCGCCGGGATCGCGATGAGCATTGCCGTCCCCAGCATGGAAGGCGTGCTGCGGCGCGAGCGCGTGCACTCGGCGATGAACCGGCTGGCGGGAGACCTGGAGTTCACGCGCATGGTGGCGATCCGCGACGGGAGCAGCGCCGTGTTCCGCTTCGTCCCCGGCCCCGGATGCCGGCGGCCCGGTGGAACCGGGTACCGCATCGCCCTCAAGGGGAGCAAGACGACGCTGCGGGAGTCGCATCCGGTGGACGCGATCCCGGTGTGCTACACCACCAACAACGCCGACACGCTGGTCTACAACTCCCGCGGCCTGCTGGCACCCTTCAACAACCGCACGATCACCGGCGTTCTCGGCAACGCGCGCGACTCTCTCACCGTCTCGGTGGCGGGGCGCATCTACCGGCGGTACTGACGGGGCGGGGCGCTCCCTCGCGCCGCCGCCCGCGCGGGCGAGTGCATGTGCGAGAGCGCGAGTGCCCCGGCGCGCACCGGGTCCGTGTGGCGGGCGGACATTGCCGCGATCCGCCCGGCACCCGTGCATGGTGCGGGGCCGCAGACCGGGCAAGTGCGGCTCCGGCAACGGAGTGCGCGGGCAGGAGACGAATGCGCCGGGGAGCGGAAAACTTTTCCACTCCGGCAAGAAATCTATCCGCCAACTGATACGTGAAACTGCACAAGCCGTTGAGGGGAAGCGGGTTGACTGTCGGCATGAAGCTCGCCCTCTGCGGTGGCCATGCATACACCCGCCCATCATCCGCCCCGTGGCCGTGGCGGCTTTTCGCTTCCCGAGATGCTGATCGTGCTGGTGATCATCGGGATCGCCGTGGCCATGTTCGTCCCCCGCTTCCAGGGGGTCACCAGGACCGCCTCCGTGCAGAACGCGCTGAACCGCGTGGCCGCCGACCTGGCGCTCACCCGGATGCGCGCCATCCGCACCGGCGCGCCCACCCGGCTGTCGATCTCGAGCGACGGAAAGACGTACCGCGTGATCGTGGATCCCACGGCCGCCGCGCCCGATACGTTCAAGACGGTCAAGCTCGGCCTGGACTATCCCGACCTGGTCCTCTCGCCCACGTCGGGCGCGGTGAACTTCAACAGCCGCGGTATGGTGAGCGGAAACACCACGTTGAAAGCCACGCGCCAGGGGCGCGTCGACAGCCTCAAGGTTACCGGAGTGGGGGTGGTCTATCGTGACTTCTGAGCAGACGTACCAGCCGCCCGCCCGCCCCGACGCGGGCTTCACCATGATCGAGGTGCTGATCGCCATGGTGATCCTGGCGATCGGCCTGTTGGCGGTGGAGTCACTGGGGATCGGCGCCGCGCGCTCGGTGCAGCGCGCGCGCGTGCAGAGCGCCTACTCGGCGCTCGCCACCGACGAGCTGGAGCAGGCGATGGTAACCATCGGCAACGCGCCCACCACGCCGATCGCCGACCGGAGCTACACCGTGGCGGCGGGGTCGGGCGCCACCAGCGGCGCGCGGGTGTCCCGCACCGCCGGCTTCGCGCCGGTGGCCGGCACCACCGCGACCTTTCCCACGGCGCGCGCGGGAACGGCGCTCAACCTGTGGACGGTCACCGTGCGCGTCCTTCCGCCCACCGGGTCCACGGTGATCGCCGCGTACGACAGCGTCCGGCTGGTGTCCAATGTCATCCGCTGAGCGCGCGCGGGGCTCCGCCGGGTTCACGCTGGTGGAGGTGCTGGTGGCGCTGGTGCTGGCCGGCCTCCTGGCGGGGATCCTCTTCCAGATCGTGCGCGGGCAGGCCCGCTTCAGCACCGTGCAGAGCGCGCAGCAGGAGGTGCAGCAGAACGCCCGCGGCGCCATCGAGATCCTCTCGAGCGACCTGCGCGGCATTCAGCCGCAGGGGCTGATCAGCACCAGCGCGAACTCGCTCCTCTTTCTTCTCCCGCGCGTCTGGGGCGTGTCGTGCGGGGGCGGAACGGCCACCACCCTCCCCGCGATCTTCCCCGACGTGGACGATGGCACGGTGATGTTCGGGCTCGACGGGGCGTCGGGGCTGCTGGGCGACATCGACGCGGCCGGCGCGGGGAACTGGTCGCCCGTCCCCACGGCGGCGCTGGGGAACCGCGCCACCGTGACCTCGCTCCCCAACCAGAACCCGGCGCTGGGCGTGGCCGGGAACGCCTGCGAGGACATCCGGCCCAACTCGGCGGCGGCGGGGCTCACCCGCGCGGTGGTGGTGACCGGGAGCGGGCTCCCCGCCGTTCCCGCGGGAAACACGCTGTACCTGTACCAGATCGTCAAATACGACGTGTCGGCCGTGAACAGCGAGTACTGGCTGCGCCGCAGCCAGGGGCTGCCGAGCAGCGACGCGGCCCAGCAGCCGCTGGCCGGGCCGCTCTCGTCGGCCAGCGGGCTCGCCTTCACCTACTACAAGAGCGACGGCACCACCTTCGTTCCCGGTACCGCGGCCGAGCGGGCGCTGGTCGCGCGGATCGGGATCAAGGTGGTGGCGAAGAGCCGCGCCAGGGGCAGGGCCAATCTCACCGACAGTGTGACCACGTCCGTTCTGCTGAGGAACAACTGACATGAGCCGGCTACGCATCGTTGCCGGGCGCCTGGCGCCCGCCCCGCTGGGCGATCGCGGGATCGCCCTTCCCCTGGCCCTGCTGGGGCTGCTGGCGGTGACGCTCCTGGTCACCACCGTGCTGCTCACCTCGGGGACCGAGTTCGCCGTGAGCGCCAGCCAGCGCGACGCCGACCGCTCGCTGTACAACGCCAACGCGGCGCTGGAAAGCTACGTGGCGCGGCAGGGCGCGTCGGCCGCGGCCAACAAGTACGTGGAGGGAACCGACGTCTCGGCATTCGGGGGGACCAACTACAACATGTCGCTCGCGCGGCTGGTGCGCACCGTCACCCTGAACCCCTCCGGTGCCTCCTCGCTCGAGACCTGGTCGGTCACGGCGGTGCCGGCCGCGCGGGGCCGGGGCGTGGGCGCGCTGATCCGGGTGAACCGCACGCTCTCCAACGGGCGCATCTCGGTGAACGCGGGCTTCACCTCGGGCGGCAACGTGAGCATCGGCGGGTCGTCGGAGGTGAGCAACGGGACCACCGGGCAGGTGGGGTGCGACTCGGCGGCCGCGCCGTACTCGGTGGAGGTGAGCGCCGGGTCGTCGGTGTCGGCCGGGAGCAACAACCTGGAGGGCACCACGCACGTCTCCACGACCACCAAGCAGAACCTGATGACCTCGGTGCTGGGCGTGCCGCTCGACACCCTGGCCATGAACGCGCAGATCAAGTTCGGGCCCATGTTCAAGTGCCCCGGCTTCACCAACCAGGTGTGCCCCGAGTGGCCCAACAACGTGCGCCCCAACGACGACAACTCGCTCACCACCGCCGACTCGGTGTTCAACTGGGGGTGCCCGGCGGCCGACGTGGGGCTCAGCAACTGCCATGGCGGCCAGGACCGCTTCGTGGTGGTGGGGATCGACGCCAGGAACATCGGCTCGGTCAAGCTCAACGGCGACTGGGGGCAGGGGATCCTGATGGTGATGCACGGAAGCCTGGAGATCCAGGGCAACTTCATCTTCCGCGGCATCATCCTGGTGGACCAGGACCTCAAGGTCACGGGGACGCAGGGCCGCTTCGACGGCAAGCTGGAGGGGACCGTGGTGGCCTTCGGCGAGAACAGCCAGGTGACCGACGACGTGCGCGGCAACGCCGTGATCCGCTACAACCGCTGCTCGGTCAACGACGCGCAAAACGCGCTCAACCGCAACCGCATCGATCAGATGCCGCAAAACCTTCAGCAGGCGACGTTTGCGTGGTACGAGCTGGTGCGCTGAACCGTGGGCATGTGCGGCCGTGCTTGACGGCCGCACTGCCACGCGCTATACTGCCGCCATCCCCCCACACCAATCACGCCTAACCGCCCTGCGCCGCGTTTGCATTGCGGCGCTCCCCGACGGACCCTTTCGCGTGCCCAATGGTCTCGTTCCTCAGCCGCAACCGAACCACGGTGGGGCTCGACATCGGCAGCGGCCTGATCAAGGTCGCCGTGGTCGACCACTCCGGGGCCCAGCCCGAGCTGGTGCACGTGTCGTACACCCCGCTCCTCCCCGACGCGATCGTGGAGGGCGAGGTGATGGACCCCCAGATCGTGGTCGACACCCTGCGCGTCCTCTTCCAGACCGGCGCCCTCAAGCCCAAGCGCCTGGTGGCCAGCGTGGGCGGGCGTGACGTGATGGTCAAGAAGATCCAGATGGACCGGATGAAGGAGGCCGACGCCCGCGAGGTGATCCGCTGGGAGGCCGAGCAGCACGTGCCGTACGACATGGAGAGCGTGCAGCTCGACTTCCACATCCTGGACCCGCTCGACGACGGCCTGCAGATGAACGTGCTGCTGGTGGCCGCCAAGCGCGAGCTGGTGGAAGGGCGCGTGGGGCTGCTGCGCGACGCGGGGCTGGCTCCCGGGCTGGTGGACGTGGACGCCTGCGCGCTGCACAACGCCTTCGAGTTCAACTACCCCGAGGCGCTCTCCGGGATCACCGCGCTGGTCAACGTGGGGCACGAGGTGAGCACCGTGAACGTGCTGCAGGACGGCACGCTGATCCTGACCCGCGACATCCCCTTCGGCTCGCGGCGGCTGCGCGAGGAGCTGCGCCGCCTGCACGGGCTGAGCGCCGACGACGCCGAGGCGGTGCTGCAGGGGAAGAGCCCGCGCACTCCCGAGTTCCGCGAGCTGCTGGCGCAGGGGTGCGAGGAGCTGGCGGTGGGGGTGGAGCGCGCCGTGGCCTTCCTGGCGATGAGCGACGCGGGGGGCGGGCTGCAGCGGGTGTACGTGTCGGGCGGCGGCGCCCGCACGCCGGGGCTGGTGGACGTGCTGGCCGCGCGGCTGCGCGCCCGCACCGAGGTGGCCACGCCGCTGCAGCGGCTGAAGGTGAAGCCGGGCGCCGCCGCGGGGATGCCCGTCGACGAGATGGCGCCCATGCTGATGCTGTCGGTGGGGCTGGCGCTGCGCAACGCGGCCTGACCCCGGCCCCCAACCCACACGGGAACCTGCTGACGTGATCGAGATCAACCTCCTCCCCAGCGGCACCGCCCGGCGCCCCGCCGCGCGCCGCGAGCGCAGCGGCGGCATGTCGCTCCCCGGCTCGGGCGCCGATCCGCGCGTGGCCGGGCTGGCCGGCGCGGCCCTGCTGGTGGTGGTGCTGGGCGCCTTCGGGTGGTGGCGGCAGAGCACGCACGCCGCCGAGCTCGGCGCGCAGATCGAGCGCGAGCGCGCCGACAGCCTGCGGCTGGCGCGCACCATCGCGCTGATGAAGAGCATGGAGAGCCGCCGCGACACCATCGAGCAGAAGATGGCGGTGATCCGCAGCGTGGACGGCCGCCGTTACCAGTGGCCGCACCTGATGGACGAGATCAGCCGCGCGGTGCCGCCGTACACCTGGCTCACCCGCGTGGCCGCCGCCGCCGGGAGCGCGAGCGGCCCCCGCCCCGGCGCGCCGCCCGTGCCGGCCCCGGCGCCCCCCGCGCCCGCCGCGGGCGACACCAGCAAGAAGGGCGGCACCGGCGGCGCCGTGGCGGCGGCGCTTCCCCCGCCGCCTCCGCCCCCGTCGTTCAGCGTGGAGGGGAGCGCGGCCACCACGCAGGCGCTGACCCGGTTCATGAAGAACCTGGAGGGGAGCGCCTTCATCCGCGACGTGGCGCTGGTGACCAGCGAGACCACCGAGACCCAGGGGCGGTCGTACCTCAAGTTCACGCTCGAGGCCCGCTGGGAGCAGCCCGATTCCACCCTCGTCGAGACCGTCCCGGTCGTCCCGGTGAACTGATGGCGCTTCCCCCGCTCGACCCCAAGATGCGGAAGAACCTGATCTACGGCGGGCTGCTGCTGGCCGTGGTGGCGGGGTTCTTCTACATGCAGGTGTACAGCCCCAAGGTCGCCGCCAACCAGGCGCTGGAGGAAGACCTGGCGCGCGTGCAGGCCAGCAACTCGCAGGCACGCGGGCTGACCCGCGGCGCCACCAGCCCCGAGGAGGCGCTGGAGCTGTTCCGCCGCCAGCTGGCGGTGGTGGAGGGGCTGATCCCCAGCTCCGAGGAGCTCCCCGACCTCCTCGACGCGATCAGCGCCGAGGCGCAGCGCTCGGGGGTGGAGCTGTCGCTGATCCAGCCGGTGTCGGCCACCGCCGAGCGCTACTACACGCGCCGCGTGTACGACATGGCGGTGAAGGGGCAGTACCACGCGATCGGCGAGTTCCTGACCCGCGTGGCCTCGCTGCCGCGGGTGGTGACCCCCACCGACCTGCGCCTGGGCCTTCCCCAGGGCGCCGCGGCGCCTCCGCCCAACGCCGCCCCCCCCGAGGGGGCGCCGGAGCTGGAGGCGCGCTTCTCCATCGAGACCTACGTGATCCCCTCGGCGCCGGTGGGCGATGCCAATGCCACGGAATGACCCCCGGGCCGCGCTGGCCCTGCTGCTGACCCTGGCCGCCGCGCCGCTCGCCGCGCAGGCCCCCGCCGCCGCGGGCACGCGGGTGGCCGCGGCCGCGCCGGCGGCCACACTCCCCGCGGGCGACGTGTACCGCCGCGAGGTGTTCCGCTACCTGCGCGGCGGCCGGCCCGACCCGTTCGCCCCGCTCCTCACCGCGGCCGACCTGGGCTTCCGCGTGGAGGACCTGCGGCTCACCTCCATCATCTTCTCGCCCGACGGGCGCCGTTCGATCGCGGTGTTCGCCGAGGGCGACAGCGCCCGCCGCTACCGCCTGCACCAGGGGCAGCGGCTGGGGACGATGACGGTGCTGCGCATCTGGCCGCAGAAGGTGGACGTGCGCGTCGACGAGTTCGGCGGGAGCCGCCTGCAGACGGTGCTGCTGCAGCGCGCCCAGCGGCAGGAGCCGCCCGCGCAGGCGGTCGCGGCCGGCGCGGCGCAGCAGCAGATCCCCGTGACCATCACCCCGCAGCAGCCGGCCGACCAGGCCGCGCGGGTGCTCCGCCGCGGGACCGCGGCCACGCAGCGGGCCGTGAGCGCCGGCGCCCCCGGCCCCGCGCCGGCCGCCACGCCGCGCCCCACCTATTCGCAGCCGTCGCGCCCGGTGAACCCGCAGGCGCCCAACTACACGTCGCAGCCGCGCCCGTAGCGCCGGCGCCGAAACCCGAACGCAAGGACCAGAACTCATGCTTCGCTACCTGGCGACCGCGCTCCTGCTCCCCGCGCTCGCCGCCGCGCCGGCGGCGCGCGGCGGCGCCGAGGGGAACGTGCAGGCGCTTCGGCTGGAGGGGCGCGACGGCCGCACCGAGCTCACCGTGCAGGTGAGCGGCGGCGACGTGCGCTGGAGCGACTTCGCGCTGCAGGGCCCCGCCCGCGTGGTGATCGACATCCAGAACGCCCGCAGCGACCTGTCGTCGGGGCGCTTCGACGGGCTCAACCGTGGCGGGGTGAAGGGGGTCCGCACCAGCCAGCACAGCGCCGACGTGGTGCGCGTGGTGGTGGACCTGGAGCGCGACTACCCCTACACGGTGACGCGGGTGGCCGACGGGGTGCGCATCTCGCTGCAGTCGGGGTCGCAGGCGTTCGCGCCGTGGAGCTCGGGCGCGGCCTACGCGCAGGCGCCGCAGCCGCGCCCCTCGGCGCCGGCGTACGAGCAGAACGCGCGCCCCGCGCAGCAGCGGCCGGCGCAGCAGCGCAGCCGCGCGCGCCCGATCACGGTGACCTTCGAGAACACCGACATGCGCGACGTGCTGGCCACCTTCGCCGAGCTCACCGGGCGTTCGATCGTTCCCGGGAGCGAGGTCGGCGGCATCCGCGTGGAGTACGTGACCTTCACCAACCAGCCGTGGGACCTGGCGCTCCGCTCGCTCCTGCAGGCGTACGACCTGGCGGCGCAGGAGGACGAGGCCAGCGGGATCATCCGCGTCGACCGCATCGCCAAGCTGGCCGAGCGCGAGACGCTGGAGCCGCTGGTGACGCGCACCTTCCGCATCAACTACGTGCCGGTGGAGGAGATGCAGGCCACGCTGACCGAGCTCAAGAGCGAGCGCGGGTCGGTGAGCATCAACCGCACCACCAACACGCTGATCGCCACCGACGTCCCCAGCGTGATCGAGGACTTCGACCGGCTGGTGACGCAGCTCGACGTGCGCACCCCGCAGGTGGCGATCCAGGCGAAGATCGTGTTCATCAACCGCACCGACGCCGAGGCGCTGGGGATCGTGTACGACCTCAAGGACTCGCGCGGGAACTCGCTGAACCAGCTGGTGACCACCGACGACGGCGGCACCACCGGCAACACCGTGTCGCTGGGCGGCAGCTCGATCGCGGCGCTGGGGAACGCCAACACCCGGGTGAGCAGCCCGGCGCTGCAGGTGCTGACTTCGCTGGTGCTGGGGCGCTACACGCTCGTCAACTTCATCGAGGCGCTGCAGACGGCCGAGCTCTCCGACGTGCAGGCCGCGCCGGTGGTGACCACCAGCAGCAACCACGAGGCGCAGATCTGGGTGGGCGAGCGCACCCCCATCCGCGTGGTGGACCTGGGCTCGGCCAGCACCGGGAGCGGCACCGCCGGGCAGCCGCGCGCCACCGCCCAGCTGGTGGAGACCGGCATCCGCCTGATCGTGACGCCGCAGGTGACCAACGACCGCCGCGTGCTGCTGCAGCTGCACGCCGAGCGATCGAGCGCCACCGCGGCCGCCGGCGAGATCGGCGTGCAGTTCCTGCAGCAGCAGGGCGACACGCGGGTGATGGTGAAGGACGGCGAGACCGCCGTGATCGGCGGCCTGACGGTGACCGAGGTCACGCAGAACCGCAACGGGATCCCCTTCCTGATGGACGTCCCCTTCCTGGGCGCGCTCTTCCGCACCAGCCGCAGCCAGGAGGTCAAGCGTGACCTGCTGATCATGGTCACCCCCCACATCGTCGAGGAGAGCTGATGACCTCCCGGCGCAGGACCCACCCACGGAGGTTCATCGTGGCCCGTTCGTTCAAGCGGCGCGTCGCCGCTCTCTGCTTCGCCGGCGCCTCGCTGGGGCTCGCGGCGTGCGACGGCAGCAACCTGTTCACCCCCGGCACCGGTGGCGGGAACAACGGGGGGAACAACGGCGGCGGCTCGGCCGACGCCATCGCCCCCCAGGTGCAGATCCAGTTCCCCGACTCGGTGGGCACCAGCATCGCGGTGGCCGACTCGGTCTACGTGAAGGCCCGGGTCTCGGACAACGTGGAGGTCGACTCGGTGGTGTTCACCGGGTTCGCCCTGCGCGGCGACCCCAACCTGGGCACGCAGACCCGGGTGGACCGCTTCGTTCGCAAGAGCGTGGTGCTGAAGGGGCTTCCCCGCGGCGTGGTGCGCGACACCACGGTGCAGCGCTACCTCCTCCCCACCAGCGACCGCGTCGCCGAGCGCGGGGTGTACGTGGTGGTCACGGCGTACGACAGCATGGGCGTGGCCGGCGCCGACACCTCGCGGGTGAACCTGGGCGGGCCGCGCGTGTCGCTGCTGGCCCCGCTCCCGCCCGACACCGTGTTCCGCGGCGGCTCGCAGTTCCAGGCGCGGTTCCAGGCGGTGGACTCGGTGGACCTGATCCGCAGCGTGCGGGTGCGCGCCACCGGCGCGTTCACCTTCGACAGCACGCTCAACTTCGCCGTTCCGCGCGCGCTGCTCGACACCACCCTCACGGTGCCGATCCCCAACGTGCAGGGGAGCGAGACGCTGCAGCTGACCACCGTCTCCGGCGCCAACCTGCAGGGCGTGTCGCGGCCGGTGTCGCTCTCGATCACCGCGCCGCTCCCGGACACCACCGCGCCGCGGGTGACCTTCGACGCCACCATTCCCGCGCGGGTGGAGATCGACGACTCGATCCGCGTGAGCGTGCAGGCGGTGGACGAGAACCGCGTGGACTCGGTGGGCGTGACGGTGCTGGCCATCGTGCGCGGCGCCACCAAGCTCGACACCATCGCGGTGATGAGCCGCAAGGTGCAGGCGACGGCCGACAGCACCTACTTCGGCCTGTCGGCGGTGCCGCTCACCGGGCTCGACACGCTCACCCTGCGGCTGGACGTGACCGCCTGGGCCACCGACCCCACGGGGAACTGCGGCGCCAGCGTGTCGCCCAACAGCTCGCAGGCGCAGCCGTGCGCGCGCTACGCCGGCGCGCGGGTGAGCACGGTGCCCGGGAAGCTGTACACCACCTTCGTGGCGCGCGGGCTGACCGTGGCGCCGCCCAACCCGGGCGACCTGCTGGCCGACCTGCTGGCCGACGGCAGCCGGGTGTACCTGTCGAACTTCACGCGCAACCGGGTGGAGGTCCTTCCGCTGGGCGGGCTGGCCTACGGCACGCCGGTGCGGGTGGGATCGCAGCCCTGGGGGCTGGCGCTGGGCCGCACCGCCGACTCGCTGTACGTGGCCAACAGCGGCGGCACCAACATCTCGGTCATCCCGCTGAACACCGCGGTGCTGGCCGAGGCGCAGGACAAGCGCATCTTCACCCAGAACGAGCGCCTGTTCTCGGTGGACTTCAGCCCCGACAGCAGCGAGTCGGTGAACTCGGTCACGCTGTTCGACTACTCCGACCGTCCGCAGTTCATCGCGCAGGCGAGCAACGGGCTGCTGGTGTACTCCACCGCGCCCACCGCCTCGGCGGCCGACGGCACGGTGCGCATCTTCGACCCGCGCAAGACGCGCTCGGAGATCTTCACCGGCTACGTGGACCGGCACACGCCCGGCAAGGCGATCATCGTGAATGCCGACTCGGCCTTCTCCACGCCGATCAAGACGGTCATCGTGTGCCCGCGCAAGCGCTTCGGCGACACGGCCACGCCGGCGTGCATCAACGGCAACCCCAGCTTCGTGTCGGACTCGCTGACGCGGATGCGGTCGCGGCCGGTGAACGCCTTCGGCGGCAAGTGGGACACGCGCCTGGACATCGGCGCCGACATCGAGGAGGTGGGGCTGTCGGACACCACCTTCGTGGCGGCCAGCGCCGACCGCAACTTCATCGCGGTGGGCGAGGGCGCGCGCCAGAACGCGCGGGTGCCGCTCTTCCGCAGCGACGTGGGCGGCGACTCCCTGGTGCTGGTGGGCGACGTGCGCGACCTGATCAGCAACACGGCCGAGCGGGTGATCGGGCTGGGGCTGAACGGCGACGGCTCGCTGGGCGTGGCCCGGGGGAGCCAGGCGTACTACTTCAACCAGTCGGCGCGCCTGCAGGGCGTGGTGGCGGCCGGGTCGCCCACGGGCGGCGTGGCGATGCACCCGGGGAACCTCGGCTACCCCGGCGGGAGCTTCCGCCTGTCGTTCGTCTCGGGGACCGACGCCAAGGGCCCGTACGTGGACGTGATCGACAACTTCAACTTCTTCCGCGTGAAGCGCGTGTACACGCGTGACCCGGCGGTGGGCGCGCTGGTGGTGGCGCCGCGTGCCGGGGCCGACGCGGGCGCGGTCACCATGCGGGTGTACGCGCTGACGGACCACGGGGTGCTCGCGCTCCCCATCACCAGCGCCGACCTGGTGCCGTAGGCGGGCGCCACGGCTGAAGGTGTGCGGCGGGGGGCTGGCGTAGGCCGGCCCCCCGCTGTTCTTTTAAGTGGATATGAGCCATCTTCGCTTCCACACCGCGGGCGAGAGCCACGGGCCCGCGCTGGCCGCCATCGTGGAGGGCCTCCCCTCCGGCGTTCCCGTGAGCCCCGACGCGATCGACCACGAGCTGCGCCGCCGCCAGGGCGGCTACGGCCGCGGCGGCCGCATGCGCATCGAGAGCGACCGCGCCGAGATCCTGTCGGGCGTGCGCCACGGCGAGACGCTGGGCTCGCCGGTGACGCTGCTGGTGCGCAACCGCGACTGGGCGAACTGGACCGCCGCCATGTCGCCCGCGCCGGCGGAGAACGCAGGCGACGACGAGGCGATGCGGCGCGTGTTCTTTCCCCGCCCGGGGCACGCGGACCTGGTGGGCGCGCTGAAGTACGACCGCACCGACGCGCGCGACATCCTGGAGCGCGCGAGCGCCCGCGAGACGGCCGCGCGGGTGGCGGCGGGCGCGCTGGCGAAGGCGCTTCTCGGGGCCGCGGGGATCTCGGTCGGGAGCCACGTGGTGTCGATCGGGGGGATCGTGGCGGCGCGGCCGGACGAGCTCCCCGCCGGCCTGAACGCCGCGAGCGACCCCTCGCCGGTGCGCTGCCTGGACGGCGAGGCCGAGGGGCGGATGATCGACGCGATCGACGAGGCGAAGCGCGCGGGCGACACGCTGGGCGGGGTGGTGGAGGTGGTCGCCCGCGGCGTTCCCGCCGGGCTGGGCTCGCACGTTTCGTGGGACCGCAAGCTCGACGGGCGGCTGGCGGGGGCGCTGATGTCGATCCAGGCGATCAAGGGCGTGGAGATCGGCCTGGGCTTCGAGGCGGCGGCGCGCCCCGGCTCGCGCGTGCACGATGCCATCCGCCTGGACGAGGCGGTGGAGCGGGGCGGGGGATACGGCCGCATCGGCAACAACGCGGGCGGCCTGGAGGGCGGGATCACCACCGGCCAGCCCCTGGTCGTGCGCGCGGCGATGAAGCCGATCAGCACGCTGATGCAGCCGCTGGGCACCGTTGACCTGCGCACCGGCGAGCCCGCCGAGGCCGTGCGCGAGCGCAGCGACGTCTGCGCCGTTCCCGCCGCCGGGGTGGTGGCCGAGGCGATGGTGGCCCTGGTGCTGGCCGACGCGCTGCTGGAGAAGGCCGGCGGCGACTCGTTGGGCGAGGTGCTGCGCAACCTGGAGGGATACCTGGAGCGGATCCGCGCGCGGGGCATCTTCGTGGCGGCGTGACGTCGCGCGAAGCGGGCGTGAAGCTGCCTCGGAGGGACGATTCTGTACGAGGCGAGGATCAGACGCGGATCGACGGCCTGCCCCGCTTCATCGCTCGATGAACCCCGCGTGAGGGATGCGCGCCCGGAGGGCCGGGACGGCGCCGCGCGAGCGGAAAGCCGAGGATCCCCGCGGTATTCTGGCGCGGCGGTGGCCCGGCGCCGTTGGGCACGGCGGTATCGTGCCCTACGGCGCGCGCAGCCCGGTTCGGCGCCCCGGCGCCGAACACGCCCGAGCCTTCGTGGTTGCCCTTCGCCCCGCTCCCCGCCATCGTACGTTGACGCATCGGCCAGACATGCAGCCCGGGATCGTGCGCGTGGTGCTGCTGGGGTTCATGGCGGCGGGAAAGACGGCCGTGGGCCGCGCGCTGGCAGGGCGGCTCGGCTGGGCGCACGTGGACCTGGACGCCCGCATCGAGGCGAGCGCGGGTCGCCGCATCGCCGAGATCTTCGCCAGCGACGGCGAGGCGCGCTTCCGGGAGATGGAGACCGGCGCGACCCGTGACGTGGCGACCATGCGGGGCGTCGTCCTATCGCCGGGGGGCGGCTGGATCACCCGGCCGGAGAACCTGGAGGCGCTGGGGCCGGGTACGCTTTCCGTGTGGCTCCGCGTCTCTCCCGAGGAGGCGGTGAGGCGCGCGGCCGGGGCGCCGGGGGAACGGCCCTTGCTGGCCGGGCCCGACCCGCTGGCCGCCGCGCGGCGGCTGCTGGAGGCCCGCGAGCCCCTGTATGCCCGCGCCACGCTGCACGTATCGACCGAGGGGCGCACGCCCGACGACGTCGCCAGCATCATCGAAGCCGAAGTGAAGGCCCGCCGCGGGCCGTAGGCCACATTCGCATCTCTTCATGCCGGAACGAGCCAACAAGACGCGCCTGGTGGTGGTGGAGTCTCCCACCAAGGCGAAGACCATCCGGGGATTCCTCCCCAGCGGCTACCGCGTGGCGGCCAGCATGGGCCACGTGCGCGACCTTCCCGAGAGCGCCAGCGACATCCCGGCGACGCTCAAGGGAAAGGAGTGGGCGCGCCTGGGCGTGAACGTGGAGAACGACTTCGAGCCGGTCTACGTGATCCCCAGCGGAAAGCGGAAGATCGTCAGCGAGCTGCGCGACCTGCTGAAGGGCGTGGACGAGCTGGTGGTGGCCACCGACGAAGACCGCGAGGGCGAGAGCATCGGGTGGCACCTGGTGGAGGTGCTGAAGCCCAAGGTGCCGTGCTCGCGGATCGTGTTCCACGAGATCACCCCCGAGGCGATCCGCGAGGCGCTGGAGCACCCCCGCCGCATCGACGACGACCTGGTGCGCGCGCAGGAGACGCGGCGCATCCTGGACCGCCTGGTGGGCTACACGGTGAGCCCGCTGCTGTGGAAGAAGATCGCCACCGGCCTGAGCGCCGGCCGCGTGCAGTCGGTCGCCGTCCGTCTCCTGGTGGTGCGCGAGCGCGAGCGGCGGGCCTTCCGCTCGGCCGTGTACTGGGACCTGAAGGCCGCGCTGGCGAAGGAGACGGCGGCGTTCTCCGCGATGCTGCAGAGCGTGGGCGGGAAGCGCGTGGCCACCGGGCGCGACTTCGACGAGAACACCGGGCAGCTGAAGAGCCGCGACGTGGTCCTCCTCGGCAGCGACGAGGCGAACGCGCTGCGCCAGCGGCTGAACGACGCCCCGTGGAAGGTGGTGGAGACCGAGGAGAAGCCCTCGATCCGCCGCCCCTACCCGCCGTTCACCACCAGCACGCTGCAGCAGGAGGCGAACCGCAAGCTGCGCCTGAGCAGCCGCGACACCATGCGGATCGCGCAGCGGCTGTACGAGGAGGGGTACATCACCTACATGCGCACCGACTCGGTGCACCTCTCCGACCAGGCGATCAAGGCGGCGCGGATGCGCATCCGCGCGCTGTACGGCGAGGAGTACCTGAGCCCCAGCCCGCGCCAGTTCACCACCACCAGCAAGGGCGCGCAGGAGGCCCACGAGGCGATCCGCCCCGCGGGAACGGAGATGCGCACGCCCGACGGGACCGGGCTCTCGGGGCGCGAGCTGGAGCTGTACGACCTGATCTGGAAGCGCACCGTGGCCAGCCAGATGGCCGACGCGCGCCAGACGCACCTGACGGCGCTGATCGAGGCGGCCGACGCGGTGTTCCGCGCCAGCGGCAAGCGCATCGACTTTCCCGGCTTCTTCCGCGCCTACGTGGAGGGCTCGGACGATCCCGACGCGGCGCTGGAGGACCGCGAGGAGCCGCTGCCCAACCTGCAGCGCGGCGACGCCCTGTCGCTGCGCGGGCTGGACGCGCTGAAGCACGAGACGCAGCCCCCCGCGCGCTACACCGAGGCCACGCTGGTGAAGATGCTGGAGGCCGAGGGGATCGGCCGCCCGTCGACCTACGCGTCGATCATCGGCACCATCATCGACCGGGGCTACGTGGAGCGCGTGTCGAACCAGCTGGTGCCCACCTTCACGGCGTTCGCGGTGACCACCCTGCTGGAGCGCAACTTCCCGCACCTGGTCGACACGAAGTTCACGGCGCGGATGGAGGAGCAGCTCGACGAGATCGCGGGCGGCAGCGCGGCGTGGCTGCCGTACCTGCAGGACTTCTTCAACGGCCCCGAGGGATTGGGCGAGCTGGTGCAGAAGGGGCAGGAGCAGATCGACCCCCGCGAGGCATCGACGGTGATGCTGGACGGGCTCCCGGCGCGCGTGCGCATCGGGCGCTTCGGCCCGTTCGTGGAGCGGGGCGAGGGGGAGAGCACCGTCACCGCGTCGCTCCCCGACGGCATCGCCCCGGCCGACCTGAGCGAGGAGCAGGTGGACCGCCTGGTGCGGGCCAAGACCGAGGGCCCCGACATCCTGGGGACCGACGAGGAGAGCGGGAAGCCGGTGCTGCTGCTGGAGGGGCGCTTCGGACCGTACGTGCAGCTGGGCGAGGCCACCGACGAGGAGGCGAAGCCCAAGCGCGCCTCGCTCCCCAAGGGGATGAACCCGGCGGACGTGAGCCTGGAGATGGCGCTGCGCTGGCTTTCCCTGCCGAGGACGCTGGGGAAGCACCCCGAGACCGGGGACGAGGTCCGCGCCGGCGTGGGCCGCTTCGGCCCGTTCGTGGTGCACGGCAACGACTTCCGCTCGCTGGAGAAGACCGACGACGTGTACACCGTGCCGCTCGGCCGCGCGCTGGAGCTCCTCTCCAGGCCCAAGGGCGGCCGTGGCGCGCGGCAGACGGTGGAGCCGCTGCGCACCCTGGGCGCGCACCCGGCCGACGGCGAGCCGGTGACGCTGTGGGAGGGGCGCTACGGCCCGTACGTGAAGCATGGCGACGTGAACGCCTCGCTCCCCAAGGGCGTGGCGCACGAGGGCTTCACGCTGGAGGCGGCGCTCCCGCTGATCGCCGAGCGCGCCGCGACCGCCAAGCCGAAGAAGGGCCGTGCCGCCGCCGCGCGCCGCGGCGCCGCGTCCACGGCGAAGGGCGCGAAGGCGGCGGATACGAAGGCGTCCGCATCCAGGGGCTCCGCCGCGAAGAAGGCGACGCCCAAGTCCAAGACCGCCGCGAGCGCGAAGAAGGCGGCCGCGACGAAGCCCAAGGCGCCGCGCAGGGCGCCCTGATGGCGAGCGGGAGCCACTTCCTCCCAGGCAGTCCCCGTCACCGCTTCGCCGATGCGGGGATCGGCGGCGAGCTGCGGTCCAGCGTGCGGAAGGCGCTGGGGATGGCGGCACGTCTCTCGGCGGTCGTGGTCCTGCTGCTGCTGGTGGTCACCGCCGGCGTGGTGCTGGGGCTGCTTCCCGACGGCAGCCCACCGCTGCGCGAGGTATGGCCGCAGGTTCCGCTGGTCCTGGCGGGGTACTTCGCCGCGGCGGCCGGTGGGGGCGCCGCGTGGAGCCTCACGCGGCGCCACCGGCGGCGCTCGGTGGGCGGATGGATGCTCTCCGGCATCGCGATCGTCGGGGCCGCGGGCGGCGTCGTCCCGCCGATCGTCTTCGCGCTGCGTACGCTCCTCCGCGCGATCGCCTCCGGACCGGCGGCGGCGCGCGACGGGTGGACCGTGGTCGCGATCTTCGCCGCCGCGTGGCTCTTCGTGGGCGTCCTGGCGGGGCTGTGGATGTGGATCATGGCGTGGTCGCGGTACGATCTTCCTGGCCAGGCGGACTGAACGGCCGCCGATTCATTCCCGGATCGATGATGCGAACATGGCGGACGGTTCCCGAAACCGTCCGCCACGATCATATTTGTCCCGGGCGAGGCGCGGCGGATCGCCCTCGCCGGATCGATGGTTCTCGTGCGAGTTCTGTTTCTCTGGAGGCATAGAGGCATGGCGGATGTGACCGTGGTGGGCGGCGGGCTCAGTGGGTCCGAGGCGGCGTACCAGCTGGCGGAGCGGGGGCACCACGTGACCCTGTATGAGATGCGGCCGGTGAAGGGGACGCCCGCGCACCACACCGACAAGCTGGGCGAGATCGTCTGCAGCAACACCTTCAAGAGCGAAGACCCCCAGAACGCGCACGGGCTGCTGAAGCTGGAGATGGACGAGCTGGGCGCCGGCGGCTCGCTGCTGCTGGCGTGCGCGCGCGAGAGCCGGATCCCCGGCGGCACCGCGCTCACGGTGGACCGCATCGAGTTCGCCGGACGGATGACGGCGGCGATCGAGGCGCACCCGCGCATCCGCGTGGCGCGCGAGGAGATGGCCGAGCTCCCCGCCGGCCCCGCCATCGTCGCCACCGGCCCGCTCACCTCCGACGCGCTCTCGCTCTCCATCCGCCGCGCGCTGGGCGAGGACGAGGGGCTGTCGTTCTTCGACGCGATCGCGCCGGTGGTGAGCGACGAATCGCTCGACAAGGAGACGCTCTTCGCCGCCAGCCGCTGGGGGAAGGGCGAGGGCGACGACTACCTGAACGCGCCGATGACGCGGGAGGAGTACGAGGCGTTCATCCACGAGCTGAAGAACGGCGAGGAGCACGCCGGGCACGACTGGGAGAACGTTCCCTACTTCGAGGGGTGCCTGCCGATCGAGGTGATGGCGCACCGCGGCGACGAGACGCTGCGCTTCGGGCCGATGAAGCCGGTGGGCCTCCCCGTGCCGCAGTGGGACGGGAAGCGCGCGCACGCCATCGTGCAGCTGCGCCGCGAAGACCGGGCGGGGCAGATGTGGAACCTGGTCGGATTCCAGACCCGCCTGCGCATCCCCGAGCAGAAGCGCATCTTCCGGATGATCCCGGGGCTGCAGGACGCCGAGTTCCTGCGCTGGGGATCGATCCACCGCAACACCTACCTCAACTTTCCCGCGCGGCTGAGCCCGCACGGCTCGCTGCGCGGCCGGCCGGAGCTGATCTTCGCCGGGCAGATCACGGGGGTGGAGGGGTACACGGAATCGACGGCGGTGGGGATCCTGGCGGCCGCCAACCTGGACCGCATCGTTCGCGGCCTGGACCCGGCCGTGCCCCCGCCGACCACGATGATGGGCGGGCTGATGCGCTACCTGCGCGACAGCGATCCGAAGCACTTCGCGCCGATGAACAGCAACTTCGGGCTGCTCGACCCGCTGGAGGGCGGGCCGAAGAAGCTCAAGAAGGAGGCGAGGCGCGAGCTGCTGGTGGAGCGCGCCCGCGCCGACTTCGGCGCGTGGATGGATGCGCACGAGCTGCGCGTGGACGAGCCCGCCGCCCGCGCGTGAGCGACGCCGCCGCTCCGTCCATCGGGGCGGAAGAGCCGCAGCCACCGCGCGACGAGGTGGACGACTTCCTCCGCTACATCGCGCACGAGCGGCAGCTGTCGCCGCAGACGGTGCGCGCCTACACCGACGACCTGGGCGAGCTGGAGCGCTTCCTGGACCGCTTCTATGGCTCGAGCGAGTGGACGTGGGGCGGGGTGGACCGGCTGGCCATCCGCAGCTTCATGGGCGATCTGGCCACGCGGAAGGGGAACGCGAAGAGCAGCATCGCCCGCAAGCTGAGCGCGGTGCGGTCGTTCTATCGCTTCCTGCACGTGGAGGAGCGGGTGGACGCCAACCCGGCGAAGGCGGTCCGCTCGCCCAAGAAGGTGAAGACGCTTCCCGGCTTCCTCACCCGTGAGCAGATCCGCGGCATCTTCGACAGCGCGGAGGTGCGCGCGGGAGACGGCGGGTTCCACGCCATGCGCAACCTGGCGATCATGGAGCTGTTCTACGGCACCGGGATGCGCCTGAGCGAGCTGCAGGGGCTGGACATGGACCGGCTGGACCTGCTGGGCGAGCGCGTGAAGGTGCTGGGGAAGGGACGCAAGGAGCGGATCGTGCCGGTGGGGCGGATGGCGGTGCGCGCGCTGCGGCACTACTTCGAGGGGCGCGAGATCGTCCTGGCGCAGGCCACGCGCGGCGACCGGCGGGCGGTGTTCATCGGCCAGACGGGGCGGCGGCTCTCGGTGGCGCACATCCAGAACATTGTGAAAGGCTTCCTGAAGCAGGTGGGCGACGAGCACGGCCTGTCGACCCACTCGCTGCGGCACACCTTCGCCACGCACCTGCTGGACAGCGGCGCCGACCTGATGGCGGTGAAGGAGCTCCTCGGCCACGCGTCGCTCAGCACCACGCAGATCTACACGCACACCTCCAAGGAGCGGTTGAAGAAGATCTACCGCCAGGCGCACCCCCGGGCGTGATGGTTGAACTCGATCTCAACCTCTTGCACCACAACGGTTTACAGGTGTCATCCCGAGGAGCGTCCGCCCCAGCCCGCGCCAGCACGGAAGCCGGGACGCGACGAAGGATCTAAACCATACGCCCGAGCGACAGGCCGCCTGTCGCTCGGGCGTCGGCTTTGGCTCCCCGGCTCCCCGGCGTCCCGCCGCCTGGATCCGCATCTGCCGAAGGCAGGCTTTTACCGCTGTCGCTCTTCCGTGTGAGCCTGAAGTTGCTGTTCTGGATGGCCGAATGAGCGCTTCACCGCTTGCGGTGTACAACGAATCACGCGACCTTGACCGGTTCCCCGCACGACAGGCGGGGGAGCCGAGATTCGATCCGGGATCGAGACCGACGGGAGATAGATGAGCGGACCAGTGTTTCACGCCACCACCATCCTGGCCGTCCGCCGCGACGGCAAGGTGTCCATCGGCGGCGACGGGCAGGTGACCACGGGCGACGTGGTGGCCAAGAGCAGCGCGGTGAAGGTGCGCAAGCTGCGCGACGGCAAGGTGCTGGCGGGGTTCGCCGGCAGCGTGGCCGATGCCTTCACCCTGTTCGAGAAGTTCGAGGAGAAGCTGGAGCGCTACCCCGGCAACCTGAGCAAGGCGGCCGTGGAGCTGGCCAAGGAGTGGCGCAACGACCGCTACCTGCGCCGGCTCGAGGCGCTGCTGGCCGTGGCCGACCGCGAGCACACCTACATGCTCTCGGGGAACGGCGACGTGATCGAGCCCGACGACGACATCGTGGCCATCGGCAGCGGCGGCAGCTACGCCCTGGCGGCGGCGCGCGCGCTCAAGGAGCACTCCACCCTCACCGCGCCCGAGATCGTGCGGAAGGGGCTCGAGATCGCGGGCGACATCTGCATCTACACCAACCGAAACATCACCGTTCTGGAGCTGGACTGAGCGCCCGCGCGGTTCATCCAACCGAAGCGCTCACCTTGAGATAGAGACGAGAATGGCGACCAACGAACTGGACGCGCGGCCCGGCGCCGCGCCGGCGGGCGGGCAGGGAACCGAGGGCGAGCCGCCGGTGCAGCCCTGGCTGGACGAGCTCACGCCGCGCGGGATCGTGGCGGAGCTGGACAAGTACATCGTGGGGCAGGGCGACGCCAAGAAGGCCGTGGCCATCGCGCTGCGCAACCGGTGGCGGCGCCAGCGCGTGGACGACGAGCTGCGCGACGAGATCGTCCCCAACAACATCATCCTGATCGGCCCCACCGGCGTGGGGAAGACCGAGATCGCGCGGCGGCTGGCGAAGCTGGCCGGCGCGCCCTTCGTGAAGGTGGAGGCCAGCAAGTTCACCGAGGTCGGCTACGTGGGCCGCGACGTGGAGTCGATGGTGCGCGACCTGGTGGAGGTGGCGGTGAACATGGTGCGCACCGACCGCGAGGACGAGGTGCAGGAGGTGGCCGAGCAGCGCGTGGAGGAGCGCCTGCTGGACCTGCTGATCCCCCCCGTCGACGGGGCGGCCGCCGCGGCGCCCGCGCCCAAGCTGGAGCAGACCGGCGACGGCGGCGCGCAGGCGCGCATCTTCGTGGCCGGGCCGCAGGGCGCGGTGGAGAAGAAGGAAGACGCCGAGAACCGCGAGCGCCGCGAGCGCACCCGCGAGAAGTTCCGCGCGCTCCTGGCCGACGGGAAGCTGGAGGACCGCGAGGTGGAGGTGGAGGTCAGCCAGGGAATGCCCATCGAGAACATGATGATCCCGATGGGCGGGGGGATGGAGGGCGGCATGGACGGCAACCTGATGGACATGCTGCAGGACATGATGCCCAAGCGCACCAAGCGCCGCACCGTGACCGTCGCCGAGGCGCGCCGCATCCTGCTGCAGGACGAGCTCGACAAGCTCGTGAACATGGACGAGGTGGTGAACGAGGCGATGGACCGCGTGGAGGAGATGGGGATCATCTTCCTCGACGAGATCGACAAGATCGCGGGCGACCACGCCGGGATGGGCCCCGACGTGAGCCGCGAGGGCGTTCAGCGCGACCTGCTGCCGGTGGTGGAGGGCTCCACCGTGCAGACCAAGTACGGGATCGTGCGGACCGACCACATCCTCTTCATCGCCGCGGGCGCGTTCCACGTGAGCAAGCCCAGCGACCTGATCCCCGAGCTGCAGGGCCGCTTCCCCATCCGGGTGGAGCTGAAGTCGCTCACCGAGGCCGACTTCGTGCGCATCCTCACCGAGCCCAAGAACGCGCTGCTCACGCAGTACAGCGCGCTGGTGAAGGCCGAGGGCGCCACGCTCGAGTTCACGCCCGAGGGGGTGGACGAGATCGCCCGCATCGCCGCGCAGGTGAACGAGCGGATGGAGAACATCGGCGCGCGCCGCCTGCACACGGTGCTCACCACCCTGCTCGAGGAGATCCTCTTCGACCTCCCCGAGATGGAAGCGCGCGAGATCAAGATCGACGCCGACCGCGTCCGCGACCGCCTCAAGGCCATCGTCGAAGACGAGGACCTGCGCAAGTACATCCTCTGATCCGCCGATCGGTGGATGGAACGCGACCGGGCCGGCACCCTTCACGGGTGCCGGCCCGGTCACGTTGGGCAGCCACTCACACGCTGAAGCGTTCGCGGAGCCGAGCGCGCGCTTCACTCTCGGGGATGGAGGACGACGGGTCCGCAGCGTGTTCCACGAGACGACGTTCCCACTCCTGGATCCGTGCCCTCGGCCGGTTCCGCGGGTTCGGTACGAGATGGTTCGCTCATGCTCGAATTCCCTGGGATGAATCTGCCCACGAGCGCAACTCCTGCCAGCCTGATCACGATGAACGATCTTACCAACCACATCACGTGGTGCCTGGGCGGCAGCACGGAGGAGCGGCCGGTGGAGCTGCGCGGCCTGCTGTCGTGCATCGACTACCGCGAGCGGATCGTCGCCACGCGCGAGGAGATCTGCCACGCGCTGGCCCGCCTGCGCGCAGAGGGCCGCGTGGCCGGCGTGGGCGGCCGATACTTCGCGACCGAGCCCGGCGACCGGCGCCCTTTCGCCCAGCCGACCGTTGAGGAGCACGAAGCCGCCTTTCGCGCGTACACCGCCCCGATCGTTGGCGATGAGCGCTCGCTCGGGTGAAGTCCGCGAAGGCGGACTGCGTTGCGTTGCATTGCAGTCGCGAGTCGCGAGTTCACTCGCATATGCCCCCTCTACGACAGACACAGGTCACCCGCGCCTTTCGCCATCCAGGATCTGATCCTTGACCCCGGGAAGCAGGTGTGCTAGTGTATTGGCATGATGTCAATGCATTAGCACACGGAGGCTGGATGTCCCCGAGCGGATCGATGGACCTGGGGCGGAGGGAGCGGCAGATCATGGACGTGGTCTACCGGCTGGAGCGCGCCACCGCGGCCGAGGTGCTGGCCGGGCTCCCCGATCCGCCCAGCTACAGCGCGGTGCGCGGCATGCTGCGGCTGCTGGAGGACAAGGGCTACCTGCGCCACGAGCAGGATGGCCCGCGCTACGTGTACCTCCCCACCACCGCGCGAAGCGACGCTCGCCGCTCGGCGCTCGCGCACCTGCTGCACACCTTCTTCGACGGGTCTCGCGAGAGCGCCCTGGCGGCGCTGCTCGACGACGCGCCCGTGGACGACGCAGAGTACGCCCGGCTGAAGGCCCTCCTGGAACAGGCCCGCGACCCGGAAACCGACGCATGAGCCTCCCCTTCTCGCTTTCTCCCGTGGCCGCCTTCGCGCTGGCCCTGGTCGCCAAGGCCACGCTGCTGCTGGCCGCAGCCTGGCTCGCCACCTTCGTGATGGAGCGCCTCCGCGCGCCCGCCGCCGCGCGGCACCTGGCCTGGACCATCACCGTGTGCGCGCTCCTGGCGCTGCCGCTCCTTTCGCTGGCGATGCCGGCGTGGCGCGTCGGCTTCGTCACGCTGTCCTCCGGCGGCTCGTTCGCTGCCGCGGAGGCCCCGGCCGAGGCGATTGCCCCGCCGGCGTTCCCCGACGAATACCGGCCCGTGGCCTCGTCCGCGGATGTGACCGACCCGGCAGGGACGCCGGTGGCGTACGCGCCCGCCGCGCCGTCCGCGGGCGAGCATGATGTGGCTGGCACGCCGGCCGCCTACGCGCCCGCCGCGCCGTCCGCGGATCTCGTGGCGCCGCCGGCGACCGTGAACGGTCCCGCGCTCGCGGGGAGCGGCGGGAGAGAGCGCGACTTCGCGCTGCTCGCGGCGCTCGCGTACGCGGCCGTGGCGGCGGTGCTGCTGGCGCGGATCGCCATCGGCCGGGCGAGCGTGCGGCGGCTGGCGGCGCGCGCGGTGCCGGTGACCGACCCGGAGTGGACGGGGATGGTGCGCGACCTGGCGTGGATGCTGGAGATCGACCGGCCCGTGGCGCTGCTGCGCGGCGGAAGCGCCACCATGCCGATGACCTGGGGGATCCTGCACCCCGTGATCCTCCTCCCCGCCGAGGCCCGGACGTGGACCACCGAGCGGCTGCGCGTGGTGCTGCTGCACGAGCTCGCGCACGTGGCCCGGCACGACTGCCTGACGCAGACGCTGGCCGCGATCGCCTGCGCGCTCTACTGGTTCCACCCCGCGAGCTGGCACGCCGCGCGGCGCCTGCGCGTGGAGCGCGAGCTGGCGTGCGACGACCGCGTGCTGGGCGCCGGGACGCGCGCCCGCGAGTACGCGGCGCACCTGCTGGAGGTGGCGCGCGGGTTCAGCGTGCCGCGCGCGGCGAGCGTGGCGGCCATCGGCATGGCGCGCCCGTCGCAGCTCGAGGGGCGGCTCCTGGCCGTGCTCGACGCCGTGCGCGACCGCCGCGCCGTGTCGCCGCGTGTGGCGGCCGGGTGGGTGGCGGCCGCGGCGCTCCTCGTCCTCCCCCTCGCGGCGCTCCGCCCCGGCGACGCGGCGGCGCAGGCGCCACCGCCGGCCGAGATCGCTCCCCCCGCTCCCGCCACCCAGCCGGCCCGGGTGCCGGCACGGCCCGTCTCCCGCATCGGCTCGGGGTGCGAGCTGCGGCGGGGGACGAGCTTCGAGTGCCAGGTGCGGGCGCGCTCCGGCGAGCGGCTCACGCTGGAGCTGGGCGACCGCGTGAGCGTGCGCGTGGTGGGCCGCGACCACGACGGCGTGGAGGTCTACTCGCAAACCGACGGGCGCCGGCTCGACATCACCGCCCAGCGCGTGGCCGGCGGCGTGCGCGTGACCGCCCGCGGCGCGCACGGCGTCCGCGACGGCAACGATCCGGACGTGGTGATCGAGGTCCCCGGCCGCTTCGACGTGCAGGTGAGCGGCGACGGGAGCGGGCTGGAGCTCCGCGACGTGCGCGGCACCTTCACCGGCACCACCCGCGGCGGCGGCCTCGCCTTCGTTCGCGCGGCGGGGACGGTGCGGATGGACGCGGCCGGCGGCGGCGCCTACGTTCGCGACTCGTACCTCGACGGCGAGGTGAAGCTCGGCGGCGGCGCGGTGATGGTGGACCGCCTGCGCGGCGGCCTGCGCTTCACCGGTGCCGCCGTGACCGCGCGCGGCTCGTCGGACGTGACGGCCTCCTGGGCCGACCGCGGGCGCGCGAGTGCCGGATCCAGCCGCCCCGCATCCGCGGGCAACGGGTGGAGCAGCTCGGAGTGGAATGCCCGCACCTGGTCGGCCGCCGACGCGCGCGGCGCGGGCGTGACCACCGCCACGGTCAACGGCGTGCCGGTGACCTGCTTCAGTGACCGCTGCACGGTGACCGTGGATAGCGGCCGTGCGGCCGTCGTCGCGGAGGTGCGCTCCAGCGGCATGGGCTCGACCTCCGTCACCACCACGACGTCGCGGAGCGCCACGCGGGCCACGACCACGGCCACGGCCACCGGGCGGGACGTGCGCGCCGCCGCCGGCGATGCCGGCCCGCGCCGCGGCTCGGCCGCCACGGCGACCGGCCGTCGGGCGGCGGTGAGCGGTGACGACGCGCGTGGCCGCGGCTGGAGCGACGCGACGGACCGCCCGGCGATCGTCGTCGGCGCGGACGACGGCGGATACGCCTACGCCACCGGCGACGCGGCGGGGCGCATCGAGTCGATCCGCGCGATGGCGCGCTACGCGCCGGCGGACGCGGCCGCGCAGGGGATCGCGCGCCTGGCGCTGGAAGACGCGGACGCCCGCGTGCAGCGCGCCGCCATCGACGCGCTCGCCGGTCTCCGTGGCGCCGAGCGCGACCGCCAGCTCCGCCGCATCGCCCGCCAGCACCGCGACACCGAGATCCGCCACCGCGCGGCGGCGGCGATGCGGTAGCCGTTCCATCGGCGGAGAAACGGCGAGAGGCCGGCCTACACGCCGGCCTCTTCGCGTTCCTCCTCGCTCGCTTCCTCTTCCTCGCCGGTTGCGTCATCCTCCCCGGCCTCCTCCTCCTCCTCGCCAGCCTCCTCCCCCGCGCCGCGCACGCGCTTTCCCGGAACGCGTGCGAAGAGGCTGGCCGGGTCGTGCTCGCGGCGGCCCCACGCCACGGCGTCGTAGTGCTCGTCGGCGTCGTACTCGGCGCGGACCTGCAGGTCCAGCCAGTCGTGCAGCTGGTCCACCTCCAGCGGAAGCCCGTGCTGCCGCGCCAGCGCCAGGAGGGTCGCCACCGCCTGCCGCGCCTCCACCCGGCCCGGGGGGAGAAGGGTGATCAGCCGCGGTCGCGCGCGCCACGAACGGGTTTCGCCGTCCTGTTCCACGAGTGCCTCCGGGTGGAGTTGCAGGAAGAGCTCCGCGAAGCGGCGGCGCGTGGTCAGGTTGGGCGCACCCTTGCGCAGGGTGAAGCTCCGCACCGTCTCCACCCCCAACCCCACCAGCCGGGCCGTGCGGCGGAGCGTGTGCTGCGCCACCAGGTCCACGGCGAAGCGCCAGAGCACGTCCGTACGCACGGACAGCCACTTCTGCGGCAGCTCCGTCGTCCGGTCATGGCCGGGTTTGTGGCTCCTTTGGCCACTGCTCGTCGTTCTCATGGAAAACGGTATGCGGCACTCCCAGGGCGGTCAATCGAGCGCCACAACACCGCCACCGCTGGAACGGATCGTCCAGAAAAGCGGCGGATTTTCGATACAAAGCAGACAAAGATCATCTCCCGAAACGACGAGTGCCCGGCGCCGCATCGGGCGCCGGGCACCAAGGATTCGATCGATCCGTCCCGCCGTCAGCTCTCGGGGACGTAGGGCTGCGGGACCAGGTATTCGCCGTCCTCGTAGCCGCCGTCGTCCTCCAGCATGGTCATCAGCTGCAGGTGGCGGCGGCGCAGGCGGTTGGCGCTCACGAACGCCTCCTCCTCGGTGGCGCCGAAGCCCTCCCACGCGCGCTCGCGGCCGGGCGGCGCGGCGGCCACCCAGGGCGAGCCGGCCTCGTGCACCCGCGGCGTGCGCCAGGGGTGGCCGAACGGGTCCAGGTAGGTGCCCACGATCACGCCCGCGCGGTTCACCACCACGCCGAAGGCACCGCCGCGCGCGGCGCGCCGCCGGCGGATGGCGGCCACGGCGCGCGGAAAGGCGTCCGCCGCGAGCACCAGCCCGCAGAGGATCCCCATCACCGTGACGGCGCCAAGGAAGAATTCCCTCATCGTCTTCGGATCACACAGCGTGGAAAGGGTGTCGCCGGTGCGCGCCCAACTCGTGTTGTACACCGGGGTCGCGTCGCGTTCCACACCCTACTACGGCGCGCGGCGCCCACGGTTTCCGGTGCAGGGACCACGCCGCGAATCCACCTGTTCCGCCCCCGGATCGAGCGCCGGCGCCCGGCAGATCGGGTCGCGCGAGGAAGCGGGGAACGCGGTCCGCCGGCCGCCCCCCTCGCGTCTGCCGACACCGCCGTGCTCCATGGCCGGTATGCGTCCTGCACCCCGCCCGCCGCTCATCGAACCCGATCCACCGAGACGATCTGGACGCAGCGGAATGAGCTTGAACGAACGAAGCCGACCCCTCTCTGACACGCGGGGCGGGTGATGGCGGCGCGCATCGGATATCACGCCAGCCACGAGCAGTTCAGCCCCGGCGACCTGATCCGCCACGCGCGGGCGGCCGAGGCGGCGGGGTTCGAGAGCGGGATGTGCTCGGACCACTACTTTCCCTGGTCCGAGGCGGAGGGGGAGAGCGGGTTCGCGTGGAGCTGGCTGGGCGCGGCGCTGCAGGCGACCCGGCTGCCCTTCGGCGTGGTGACGGTGCCGGGGGGATTCCGTTATCACCCGGCGATCCTGGCGCAGGCCGCGGCCACGCTCGATTCCATGTTCCCCGGGCGCTTCTGGATGGCGTGCGGGAGCGGCGAACGGCTGAACGAGCACGTGGCGTGCGACCGCTGGCCCGCCAAGCCCGAGCGGCACGACCGCCTGCGCGAGGCGGTTGACATCATGCGCGCGCTGTGGGACGGCGAAACGGTGACGCACCGCGGCCGGATCACCGTGGACGAGGCGAAGCTGTACACCCTCCCCACGAAGCGGCCGCTGATCGTGGGCGCGGCGCTCAGCGAGGCGACGGCCGAGTGGGCCGGCGGCTGGGCCGATGGGCTGATCACCGTGGTCGGCGAGAAGGAGGGGATGCGGAAGATCATCGACGCCTTCCGCCGCGGGGGCGGGGAGGGGAAGCCGCTCTACCTCCAGGCGCAGCTCTCGTTCGGGAAGAGCGACGCGGCGGCGCTGGAGGCGGCGTGGACGCAGTGGCGCGCGGCGATGTTCCCCAGCCCCGTGCTGGCCGAGCTGAAGCTCCCCGCCATGTTCGACGCCGCGGCCGAGTACGTCACCCGCGACGACGTGAAGGGGAAGATGCGGATCTCCGCGGACCCGGAGCAGCACCTGGAGTGGCTGCTGGGCGACCTGGACCTGGGCTGGGAGGAGATCAACCTGCACTGCGTGAACCGCGCCGAGCAGGAGCGCTTCATCGACGTGTTCGGCGAGAAGGTGCTGCCGGAGCTGCGGAAGGCGGGGTGAACGCGGCGCTTCGCCGCGGTCTCGGAGGTCCGGGCGCGCCGTGGCTTCGCCCCGTGATCGCACGCCCTGCCGCACTTCGTCCAGGAACGGGGGAGAAGGAGAAACGCATCGCGCGATCTCCCTCCCCTCCGTTCGTCCCGTCGCCGTGGTTCGTCAGATGAAGGGCGAGGGAACGTCCTGGCCGATGATGCCGGCCGCCCGGCCGCGCGCGAACAGCTCGTGGATCGCGCGCTCGCCCTCGTCGCCGAGATCGACGGAGAAGTGGTTGACGTAGAGGTCGATGTGCTGCTGCTGGACGGCGTCGTCCATCTCCTGCGCGTGCGCGCGGACGTAGTCGCGCGAGTCCGCCGGGTGCGCGAAGGCGTGCTCCACCGAGCGGCGGAGCGCGTCGTCGATCGCGCGGATGGCGGGCTCGCCCAGGTCGCGGCGGGCCAGGATCCCCCCGAGCGGGATCGGGAGCCCGGTGGTGCGCTCCCACCACTCGCCGAGATCCACCACCTTCACCAGCCCGTGATCGGGATAGGTGAAGCGCGATTCGTGGATGATCAGCCCCGCGTCCACCTCGCCGCGCGCCACGGCGGGCATGATGTCGCTGTAGACCATCTCGATTCCCGGCTCCGCGCCCGGCGCATGCAGGCGCAGGAGCAGGTTGGCGGTGGTGTTGCGGCCGGGGATGGCGATGCGCTTGCCGGCCAGGCCGCCCTCGCCGAACGCCTCGCGCGCCACCACCAGCGGCCCGCACCCGCGCCCCAGCGCGCCGCCGCTGCGCAGCAGCACGTAGTCGCGCACCAGCTGCGGAATGGCGCCGTAGCTCACCTTGGTCACGTCCAGCGCGCCCTCGGCCGCCAGGCGGTTGAGCGTCTCCACGTCTTCCAGCCGCTCCTCGAACTCCACCCCCTCGGCCATCACCACGCCGCGGACCAGCGCATGGAAGATGAAGGTGTCGTTCGGGCACGGCGAATAGCCCAGCGACAGCGTGCGAACCCGCGATTCGGCAGCGATGGTCATCGTCGGCAAGATCTCCAACAGGTACGGAAAAGCCTCACGAACCGCGTGAGGCTTCAATAGCGAAGACGGCCGAGCTCTGTTCCGCGCGGCCCCCATCCTCATACGGAATCCGGGTGAAACGCTGCGTGGTCACCCCCCGACCGAGGCCATGTCACCCCGAGGCCGACCACGGCGTAACCTGTTTCTCACCTGGGTTGCGGGCCGAAGGATCTATGACCCGAATCGCGCTCCGGCAGAGGATACAGCAAGCGTTCTTCCAGCTCCGGTATCATCTGCCGAACGGAGATCCGTCGGTCGGGGCGGCGGGCGATCTTCGGCCTCCGCGATCACTTCCCCCGGAACACCGTCTCTCGCGCGGCGGTCAGCACGCGGACGGCGCGCTGGGCGGCGGTGGCGGCATCTTGCAGGCGCCAGCGCGAGAGGTCGCGGTCCTCCACCAGGTTGCTGACGGCGCGCACCTCCAGGAACGGGCAGCCGTACAGCGTGGCCACGTGCGCCAGCGCCGCGCCCTCCATTCCCTCCACGATGCCGGCGAAGCGCGCGGCCACCTCGGCGCCGCGCGCGGCCGTCCCCGAGCAGGCGCTGACGGTGACGAACGGGCCCACGCGCACGTGCACGCCCGCCGCCGCCAGCGCGTCCGACGCGCGCTTCACCCGTGCGGCGTCGAGCTCGATCCGGTTGTACACCGGCTTGCCTCCCTGTTCGAGCAGGGGGATGCCGATCCCCTCGGTCGACATCCACCCATCCGGGGTCTCCACCCCCTCGTCGCCATAGACGGCGCTGGAGGCGAGCGCCACGTCGCCCACGCGCAGCCCCGATCCATCGTACGCCCCCGCCACGCCGAAGCCGATGATGCCGCGGACCTCGCGCCGCTCCAGGAGCGCGGTGAGGCCGTGCGCGGCGTTCACCTTCCCCATCCCCGCCGCGAACACGATCACCGGCGCGCCGTCCAGCACGCCGAAGTGCGCCAGCTTCCGCCCGATCTCGATCTCCAGGCGCGAGCCCAGCGAATCGCGGAGCTGCCGCGACTCCAGCGGCACGGAGCAGATCAGGGCGATGGGTGCCGACATGGTTGATACCGGGCGGAGGTGGTTGCCGCGACCTGCTCCAGGGCGGAATTTACACGCCGCCGCCGTCCCGGCCAACAACCGCCGGCCCTGGGGGGCGCCCACTGCCGCCATGCACTCGACTTCGTACCCACCGATGAATTCCATCATCCCCCGGCGGACCGGGCTTCGCCGCGATCTCCCGCCCACGGCATCCGGTGGCGCGCGGCGGATCGGCGCCCGGACCGCCGCGCTGGCGCTGCTCGCGCTCGCCGCGTGCACGCCGCCGCCTCCACGCCCCGGGCCGCCGCCCGCTCCGGCGGAAGCGCCCGCCAGCCCGCCCCCGTTCACCGCCACAGAGGTGTGGAGCGCGGAGCCCGGGCTGGTGCTGCGCGGCGACTCGGGATCGGCCACGCTGCCGTGGATGTTCATGCGGCTGGCGGTGGTGCGCGTGGACAGCACCGAGCTGGTCGTTCGCTGCATGGCGTGCCGCGGCTTCCCCATCGGCCGGGTGGAGCGCTCGCGCATCGTGCACCAGGTGCGCACGCCGCTGGAGGCGCGCGGGCTGGGCCTGGCCGACTTCGCGCTCGCCGTTCGCGATGCCGCGAGGCGCAAGGACATCGACGCGCTGCGGCGGGTGATGGCGCGCGACTTCGTCTCCACCCTCGACGGGCCGGAGGGATCGGGCGAGGCGGTCGCGGGGTGGCAGGGTCCGCGCGCCAGCGACCTGGAGCGGCTGGGCGGGCTGCTGGACCGCGGCATCGTGAGCACCGGCGGGGGCGGCATCTGGGCCGCGCCCCCCGAGTTCGCCAACCAGCGCGGCTACTCCGACCTCCGCGCCGGCTTCCGGCGCGGCCGCGACGGCTGGGAGTTCAGCTTCCTGGTGCGCCCCGGGCTCACCCCGGCGGCGCCGCTGCGCGGCCTGGCACCGCCGCCACCGCGGCCGTGAGGTTGAGGCAGGCTGGGGTTGGCCGATGTTGGCGGGCAGGGAATCATAGGGGAAGCGAGGGTCGGCGCATGCGGCGGCGGCCCCCTCTCGCGGCCCTCCCCGCGCTCCGCGGGGGAGGGGAGCACTGCGGTTCTATTGCGCGCGGCGAACTCTCCGGGACGCTGCGGGGTTGAAGCCTCGCGCGGTTTGCGAGGCTTTCCGTGCTCGTTGCCGTGGCTTCGGCCGCCTGGCCGCGTGGCCTCGGCGGTTCGGCCACGGTGACTTTCACATCGTTCCGCCGGCTGGTGGAGACGCGAAGAGGCCGGACCCTCGCTGCGGGTCCGGCCTCTCATCCCCCGAAAGTCCCTCCGCCGCGGCGGCTGGATTCTACCGGTGGACGCCCTCGCCGCTGATCACGGCCTCGGCGTACCCGTTGTCCGGGTTGCCGCCGCGCTTCAGCACGCGGTCCACGATCCCGGGGCCGCGGTTGTACGCCAGCAGCGCCAGGTGCGGGTCGCCGTCGTACTTGTCCAGCAGCTCGCGGAGGAACTTGAAGCCGATCGACAGGTTGATCTGCGGGTCGCGCAGGTCGGCGATCGTGGTTCCCTTCCGCATCCCGCGGGCGGTGCTGGGCATCAGCTGCGTGAGGCCCACGGCGCCCACGTGGCTGGTGGCGCTGGTCTTGAACTCGCTCTCGGTGCGCACCAGGCCGAAGGCGATGTCCGGGTCGATGTTCTCCTGCAGCGCCAGGTCGTAGATGCTCTCGGCCAGGCCGCGCGTGAGGCCGAACTCGCCGTAGCGCTCCATCTTCTGCTGGATCACGCTCTCGCGCGACGTGTTCCTGGTCTCGGCGACCTCGCTGGTGGCCGCGCGCCAGGCCGCACCCACCGCCTGGTCGCTGATCGGCACCACGTGCGGGATCACCCCCACCTGCTGCTCGTGCTTGGGGTCCACCCGCATCTGGCTGTAGCGGGCCACGGCCAGCGGCGCGGCGGCGCCGGCCACGGCCAGCCCCATCATCCCGTGGCGCAGCGGATGGTTGCGCAGCCGGTCGAACGCCGAGCCGCGGCGGCGATTCGCGGTCGCCGGGTTCAGCCGGATCCCCTCGTTCACCCGATGATCGCCGGCGCCGTCGAAGGCACGGCGGTAGCGCGCGTTGGGCGGCCCCGCGTAGGCATCGGCGTCCGGAAAGCGGCGCACCGGGCGGCCCACGGGGTGGCGGGGGCTCTGGTGATCGCGTTCCCAGGGGGGTGTCGGACGTCTACGGGTGGGCTGCATATGTCGTCCTCCTCTGGTTCCCAAGTCGCTGATTACCAATAACTTAGCGACGATGATGTGGCGCGTCAACGCTGCATGTTCCGTGCCCCGGACTGGGAAACATCCGGTAAAACGGCCTCGCCCCGTGCCGCGATCGGGGCGAACGTTGCCGGACCGGCGACGTGACTGCATCTTACAGGCATCGGCCCTCTCCGCGTGGAACGCGTTCCACGCAGGCCGGGCCCAACCGGATCGCGCCTCGCACCGCATGGTCATGAGGTACGTCAATCCCCTGCTGTTCCTGCTGCTGCTGGTGATCGGTGTCAAGCTGTCGGACTCGGCGTACCGCTGGGTGCGCTACCGCCCCGAGCGCGCGCAGGTCACGCGGATGCGCGCCGAGCTGGTGGACGCGGGCGCCCGCATCGTGCGCACGCGCCAGGAAAGCGACAGCATGCGCGCCCTCCTCCGCGCCGAAGACACCGCGCTCGAGACCGAGCAGCGCGCGCTCCGCCGCTACGACGACTACGCGCACGACGGCGCGCTTCCCACCGGCCTGTACGACCGCTACCGGGCAGACCTGACGCGCTACAACGACCACGTGGCCGCGCGCAACCAGAAGCTGTCGGCCTGGCAAGAGGTGCTGGCCCACAACCAGGGCGTGGTGGCGCGCTACAACCTGCTCAGCGACAGCATCCGCACCCTCGCCACGCAGATGGGCGACCCCTACTACGAGGTCCCCACCCCCGCCGAGGCCGCCATCGAGCGCGGCGTGATCAGGCCCGAGAAGCCGTAAGTCTCCTCGCTTTCTCGGCCGCGGGCATCTTCCAGGACATCCAGAATAGCAGGGTGTGGGCGTGTTCGGCGCCGGGGCGCCGAACCGGGCTGCGCGCGCGGTAGGGCACGATACCACCGTGCCCAACCGCGCCGGGCCACCGGCGTCGCGCCCGGGCATCACCTCGACCGAAGTTCCTTCGCGTGGCGCGCCGCCGCCGTCCCGGCCCTCCGGGCGCGCATCCCTCACGCAAACGCCCGCGGAAGGCCACATCCTCATCATCCACCGACGCCCAGGCGGTTGAAACCGCGGCTACAACGGCCCAAAGTCCGCCTTCGCGGACTCCCTCGCCGGCACCCGCGCGAGCGGCGGCCCTCCATCCGTACCGCGGCGAAGTTGGCCGCCGCGCACCGCAGCCACCCGAGCGCGGATGCTGATAGTCCGCGCAGGCGGGACTTCGCGTGGTCGTTGCCGCGGATTCATCCGCCCTGGGAGATCCGCTCCCACGCCATCATCCCGGCGCCGCGTACCAACCCATCACCCGCCGCACCGCTTCTCCTGCAGTCCGGTCCATGTTCTCGTCGAAGGGGGCCCGCTGTTGACGCGCCCGTCCCCGTCCGCGCATCTTCCCCACATCTCGCCGATCCAGCCGATTCTCACCCACAAGAGATCCTCCGGAGGCCCGGAATGAAGCCTTCCGTCGTACGCGCGCTCGCCGTGGCGGGCGTGGCGCTGGCGCCCGGCGCGCTCGCGGCGCAGCAGTGGGATGCCGCCGTCGCCGCCGCCGCGTCGCGCGTGGCCCCGCAGATGGTCGATGTCCGCCACGACCTCCACCAGCACCCCGAGCTCTCCAACCGCGAGTTCCGCACGAGCCGGCTGGTGGCCGCGCACCTGCGCTCCCTGGGCATCCAGGTCGACACCGGCGTGGCCAGGACGGGCGTGGTCGGCATCCTGCGCGGCGGCCGCCCCGGCCCCGTGGTGGCCGTGCGCGCCGACATGGACGCGCTCCCGGTGAAAGAAGACACGCCGTTTCCCTTCCGGAGCACCGCCACCGGCGAGTACATGGGGAAGACGGTGGACGTGAGCCACGCCTGCGGGCACGACGTGCACACCGCCGTGCAGATGGGCGTGGCCACCGTCCTCGCGGGGATGAAGGACCGCATCCCCGGCACCATCGTCTTCCTCTTCCAGCCCGCCGAGGAAGGCGCGCCCCCGGGCGAGGAAGGCGGCGCCAAGCTGATGATGCGCGAGGGCGTGTTCGACAGGTACCATCCCACCGCCGTGTTCGGGCTGCACACCTTCGCGGCGATGCAGACGGGGCACGTGGGGTACACGCCCGGCCCGGCGATGGCGGCCAGCGACCGCTTCACCATCAACATCCACGGCCGTCAGGCGCACGGCGCGTCGCCGCAGCTGGCCATCGACCCGGTGGTGATGGCGGCGCAGGCGATCCTGTCGCTGCAGACCATCCGCTCGCGCAACCTGTCGCCGTTCGAGCCCAGCGTGCTCACGGTGGGGATGGTGCGCGGCGGCGAGCGCTTCAACATCATCCCGGCCGACGTGACGATGATGGGCACCGTCCGCACCTTCGACCCCGCCGTGCAGGACCAGGTGGAGCGCCGCATGCACGACATCCTCGACGGCGTCACCAAGGCGGGCGGTGGCAGCTACGACATGGAGTACCAGCGCACCACGCCGGTGACCGTCAACAACCGCGGCCTGTCGGACCAGATGCGCCCCACCATGCTCCGCCTGCTCGGCGCCCAGAACGTGGACGACGTCCCCGCCACCACGGGCGCCGAGGACTTCGCCTACTTCGCCAACGCGGTCCCCGGCTTCTTCTACCGCCTGGGCACGGTGAAGCCCGGCACCACCTCGGGCGACCACCACACCCCGACGTTCCAGGCCGACGACGCTTCCATCCCCATCGGCATCCGGATGATGTCCACGCTGCTCCTCGACTACCTCAGCAGCGGCGGCGTCCGCACCGCCTCGCGCTGATCCGGCACCTGGCGAGAGCGGGCTCCGTCAAAAAGAGAACACGGAACCACAACGGGGGAAACGGAAACTACCACGGTTGAACTGCAGTTGCCGTTGACCGTTGTCGTTCCGTTCCTTCCGTTGTGGTTCCGTGTTCTCTTGTTTTCGTGCCGGCGTTCGCGCGCAAACGGCCGCCGTCCCATGGGGCGGCGGCCGTTCGGTATCCTCCATCCCCATCGGCATCCGGATGATGTCCACGCTACTCCTCGACTACCTCAGCAGCGGCGGCGTCCGCACCGCCTCGCGCTGATCCGGCACCTGGCGAGAGGGGGCTCCGTCAAAAAGAGAACACGGAACCACAACGGGGGAAACGGAAACTACAACGGTTGAACTGCAGTTGCTGGTGACCGTTGTCGTTCCGTTCCTTCCGTTGTCGTTCCGTGTTCTCTTGTTTTCGTGCCGGCGTTCGCGCGCAAACGGCCGCCGTCCCATGGGGCGGCGGCCGTTCGGTATCCGTGGTCGCTGCCGATGCCACGCTCGCCGGCGCCGCGGCTCCCGCGGAGCACGCCGGCAGCTGCGTCGAGCAGGATTCAAACGCTATCCGCGGGAGGCGCATCCAATCGGGCGTACCATCCGAGCGCGCCGCGTGCACCGCGCGCCACCGCCAACCCCCTCCCGACCTGGACGAGCCCCGATGAACCGGATGACGAGCGCCGCGGTCGCGGCGATGATGATGACCGCGGGCGCGGCGCACGCCGCCGCCGCGCAGCAGGACTTCCGCTGGAGCGGCCGCGTGGCCGATGGGCAGACGATCGAGATCCGCAACATCAAGGGGCAGATCCGCGCGGAGCCGGCAAGCGGCGGCGAGGTCACCGTCACCGCGCACGCGCGCAACGGCGACGCCCGCGACGTGCGGGTGGAGATGGTGCGGCGCGACTACGGCGTGGTGATCTGCACCATCTATCCCGGCAACGGCCGCGGCAGCTGGAACGGCGACGACGACGACGAGCGGCGATCCGAGCCGCGCGACGCCTGCAACAGCGGCCGCGGGATGCACGTGGACGACGACGATGCCGAGATGGAGTTCGTGGTGCGCGTCCCCGCCGGCGTGAAGCTGAGCGCGCGCAGCGTGAGCGGCGACGTGGAGGCGCGCGGCCTGCGCGGGCCGGTGGACGCGCGGAGCGTGAGCGGTGACGTGCACGTGGCCAGCGCGGGCGAGGTGAGCGCCAGCTCGGTGAGCGGCGACGTGTTCGCCTCGATGGGGCGCATCCCCACGCGCGGCGTGTCGTTCCGCAGCGTGAGCGGCGACGTCACCCTGGAGCTCCCCGCCGGCACCGACGCGGATTTCAGCGCCCGCACCATCTCGGGCGAGATCGACAGCGACTTCCCGATCACGCTCCAGGGGCGCCAGGGCCGCGGCCGCGATCGCGACGATGACGACGACCGCGGCTGGCCGCGTGTGCGCGTTCGCGTGGGGCAGGACATGCACGGCACGCTCGGCCGCGGCGGGCCGGACCTGAGCGTGAGCACCGTGAGCGGCGACATCAACCTGCGCCGCACCCGCTGAGCGGATCTCCATCCAGCGGTTGGCCGGCGGGGCGGGGGAGGCGGAGCGAAATCCGCGTCCCCCGCTCTTCATCCAGCATTGCGGTACAACCAGACCGGCGCTGGAACGAAGCCGGTTTCGAGCCTTGGGAACGCTCCTTGAAACGGAGTGTGCGCATGGCGACGAAGACGGTGAGGAAGAAGAAGGCGGCGGAGCGGTGGTGGACGCGCCAGGGCGACCCGGAGCGCGGGTTCGCCTATCTCCGCGCGGACGGCGAGCCGCTGAAGCTGGAGCTCGCGCTGGAGCGCATCCGCAAGCTGGCGATCCCGCCCGCGTGGACGGGCGTGCACATCGCCGCGGACGCGGACGCCAAGGTGCAGGCGTGGGGGCACGATGCCGCGGGGCGCAAGCAGTACCGCTATCACCCCGACTTCGTGGCGAAGGGGGCGAAGCGGAAGTACCGGCGCCTTCTGCAGTACGCGCACGACCTTCCCCGCCTGCGCGAGGCCACCGACCGGCACCTGCGCGAGCCGGGCGTGGGCCGCGAGCGGGTGCTCGCGCTGATCGTGCGGCTGATGCAGCGCGGCTTCTTCCGCGTGGGGAGCGAGAAGTACGCCGTGCAGAACAAGACCTTCGGCATCGCCACGCTGCGCAAGAAGAACCTGCGCGTCGACGGCACCGACCTGCACTTCCGCTACGTGGGGAAGAAGTCGATCGACAATCGCCGCGTGGTGGCCGACACGCCGCTGGTGGAGGTGATCCAGGAGGTGCTGAAGCTCCCCGGCCAGCGGCTGTTCAAGTACGTGGGCGAGGATGGAAAGGTACGCCCCGTCACCGCCTCGGACGTGAACCGCTATCTCAAGGAGATCGTCGGCGAGCGCTACACCAGCAAGGACATCCGCACCTGGGGCGGCACCGTGCGCGCCGCCACCATCCTGGCGGACCTGGGCCCCGCGAAGAGCGAGGCCGAGGCGAAGAAGAACGTGGTCCTCGCCTGCAAGCTGGTATCGACCGAGCTGGGGAACACCCCCGCCGTCTGCCGCAGCGCCTACATCCACCCCGCCGTCTTCGATCGCTACATGCAGGGCAAGACCATCGCCCCGCTCATGCGCGAGGCCCCGCGGCCCGACGACCAGAACCCCGGCCGCTTCTATCCCGAAGAGGCCGCCCTGATGCGCTTCCTGGAGAAGTGGGGCTGATCCGGCGGATCCAACCGCGAGCGATGATGTCGATGATGGAGATGCACCGTTCCGCGCCGGCATCGTCCGAGGCGGCGCGGAAACGAGAGACGGGTGCCTGGCCGAAGCCGGGCACCCGTCTCGTGTCTCGGCCGATGCGGCCCGCGCGTTCGATCAGTCTCCCGCGCCGGCGGTCGCGCCCGCGCCCATCGGCGTGGCCTCGGGCTCGTCGGCCGTCTCCGCGGCGGTGGGGACGGCGATGTCGTAGAGGAAGTACATCTCCCCGGCGCCGCTCCCCTTCACCAGCACGTGCGACACGTTGAACACGGGAACGCCGCCGGGCGTCTTCCCCTCGAAGGTGCCGTGGTGCGCGTGGCCGTGGAAGACGACCTCGGCCTTGAAGCGGTCGATCGGCTCCACCAGGCGGTCGTTGCCCAGGAAGGGGATGATCTGCTCGGGCTCGCCCTTCACCGTGTCGCAGATCGGCGCGTAGTGCAGCAGCACCACGCGCACCGGGGTGGACAGGCGGCGCAGCGAGAACTCCAGGCGCTGCACCTCTTCCAGCGTGGTGCCCACGATCGCCTTGGTCTCGGCCTCGCCGAACGCGGTGAGCGTGAAGCGGCCGAAGCCGCCGATGAACCCCTTCACTCCCGCGAAGCCCACCTCGGGCGTCAGCTCGAAGGGCTCGCCGTCGAGCAGGTGCACGCCGCGCTCGCGGAGGATGGCCACGCCCTCGTCGGCCGTGCCGTTCTCGTGGTCGTGGTTCCCCAGCACGGTGAGGATGGGGATGCGCACGTCGGCCAGCTCGTTGGCCACCACGCGGAACTCGGCCGGGGTGCCGCGCCGGGTGAGGTCGCCCGCCAGCAGCAGCACGTCGGCCTCGTCGTTCACCCGCGCGAAGAGCTCGCGGTAGCGGCCCATGTCTTCCTCGCCGCAGTGGAAGTCGCCCACCGCGGCCACGCGCACGATCCCCTCGCGGCGGCGGTCGTCGCGCCGCCGCCCACCCTGCCGCCCGCCGGCTCCGCGCGCCGGCCCGCCCGCGTCGGTCATTCCTCGTCGTCCTCCGGCTGGTCCGATGCGCCCGGCCCGGGCACCGCCTCGCCCGCCACCTGCTCCTCGTCGCTCGCCACCTCGTCCCACACGGGGCTGGCCGCCAGCGCGACGATCTGCGGGTGCGCCCGCATCCGGTCGGTGTACTCGGCGCGCAGGTCGCGGAACCCCCACTCGTTCACGTCGATGGCGAACGAGAAGCGCGAGATCAGCGTGCCGCGCGTGGTGTCGTGCTCGCGGGCGGCCTCGGGGTCCACCATGGCGTCGCGGCTGGCGCGCTCCAGCAGCTCGCGCAGCACCCACTCGGGGATCTGTCGGTGGTACCCCGGATACACGTAGCGGAAGGTCTGGATCTGGGCCAGCAGCAGCGGCCAGTGCTCGCCGGTCTTGGCCAGCAGGCGCTTCCAGTCCATCTGGTGGCCGTGCGTCAGCAGCAGGTGGGCGATGTCGGCCATGTCCTGCCGGTGGCGCTCGCTGATGAACAGCCGGTGCCAGATCAGCTCCTCGGGCGGGGCCACGCGCACGGGCGTGGCGGCCAGGATCGCCGGCTTGCTGTAGCGGTGCCAGTCCTCGTCGATCAGCGCCAGCCCGTTCCCCATCCCGTAGATGATGTCGATGAAGTACGGGTCGTCGAGCGCCTTGGCCAGCCAGTGGCTCTGCTCCAGGCGCGTGCGGAAGCCCGCGCCCCTGAGCACCTCCATGCACTGTGCCACGGCGCCCGGCTCGCAGAACAGGTCCAGGTCCTTGGTCTGCCGGTAGATGCCGGTGTGCTCGTAGATCGCGTACGCGCCGGCCACCACGTAGGGCACCCCGGCGGCGTTGAGCGCGTTGAGCGCGCGCTTGTAGATCTCGCGCTCCGCCTCGGGGATCCAGAACTCGCTGTGGGTCACGGACTTCCTCTCCTCCTTGGAGAGGTTCCGCATGCTGGGGAGCCGGAACGCAGCCGGCTCGGTCTCCGTCTTGATCGCCATTCACCCGTCCGTGGAAAGCCGTTTTCGCCCCGCAGGCGCAAGGACCGGGCCGGTGGCCGGTACGATCGGCCGGACCCGCGCCCGCGAGGCGAAATCTGGATCGTCCGGAGCCGCGCCGCTGGGCCGCGCACGGACCGACGGGGTTGCGCAGCGGTTCCTAACAGGCCATGAATACTTCAAACGCTCGCTTCTCCTCTTTGCGACTCCCCGATTCTCTTCCTCATGCGTCTACCACGGCCGGCCGCGCTGTTGCTCGTAGCCACGCTCGCCGCCTGCGATCATCGCGACCATGCAGGCGTTCCATCGGCGCCAGTCTTCCAGCCGATCGGCGAGGTGGTGAGGTGGAAGCGGGCGATCGTCCTCGAAGAAAACGCGCGGGTGATCAACGTCTCGCCGTGGGTCCAGGCGGATGCGGACGGGTTCCTCGTGGCGGACGGACAGGAGCAGCAGCTTCGCCTGTACCGGGCGGACGGGAGCCTCCGCCGCCACCGCAATCGCGTGATGTAGAGGGAGCGGTACGGGCACTGCTGGGCGGGTCCGAGCCGAACGCGGTTTCCATCACGATTCAATCTCGAAAGGAACCATCATGAAACGTCCAGCACGAGTGGCTCGCGTCGCGGCCGCCGCCGCCCTGGTCGCGGGAGCCGCGGCCGTCTTCCATCGACCCGCGGATGCAAAGGTCTACGGCCTGTTCCGTAACTCGAACGGTGATCTGTTGTGCGGGGGCGAGTGCGCGATGTCGCAGCAGTGCTGCGAGATCAAGATCCTCCCCGCGGGATGATGTCTCGTAGGCAGCCCTCGCCGGCCGGACCCGCCTCCGTCGCCCACTCCTCGCCTCTGCTCTCCGTCGGAGCAGAGGGTTCCGTTTTGCCCCCCAAAGGTGCGCATCTTGCACCCGCTAGAGCCTCCTTCCCGCGCGGTGACTGCGGGGGAAAGAGTACGCCGGACGGTGCCCACGGGCGCCGGTGATTCACTCAACCCGGAGGCTGAGCATGGCACGCTACGGACGGGATTACGACGACGAGATGGGCGGCGGCTACTACGGCGGCGGCTACGGGGGGCAGCGGCGTGGCGGCGGCTGGGGCGGGGGGATGCAGGGCGGCGGCAGCCAGCAGTGGGGCGGCCAGCAACCGGGCGGCGAGTACGGCGGGATGGGCTCCGACGCGCAGAGCTACGGCGGCTGGAGCGGCGGCTACAACCGCGGCCGCAGCGGCTTCGGCCCTGGTGGCGGCAGCTACGACCAGGAGTGGACGCGCGGCTACGGCAGCGGCGCCGGCCACACCGGCGGCGTCAACTACGGCCACGAGGGCCGCCTCACGCGCGGCTATGGCGGCGAGTACTTCAGCGGCGGAAGCTACGGTTACGGCACCGGCGGCGGCGCGCGCGACTACGATGACGCGGGCGGCCTCGGCGGTGGCACCGGCTCCGGATATGGCGGCGGCTACGGGGGCGGCTCCGGCTCCGGCTCCGGCGGCTGGGAGACCGGCGGCGGGATGGGGAACGACTGGGGCGCGCGCGACAGCTTCGGCGGCGGGCTCTCGTCGGGGCGGAGCGGCGGATCCGCGGGCGGGTTCTCGGGGGGCACCGGCGGCGGGCAGGACGAGACGCGCCGCCTGCGCGCGGCCGACATCATGACCGAGAACCCGGAGACGGTCACGCCCGAGACCTCCCTGGCCGATGCCGCGGCCAAGATGCGCGACCTGAACGTGGGCATCATCCCCGTGATCGACAGCGACCAGGGGCGGCGGCTGAAGGGCGTGGTCACCGACCGCGACATCGCCATCCGCGCCGTGGCCGAGGGGATGGACGCGCGCAGCACCACCGTGCAGCAGGTGATGACCACCGAGGTGGAGAGCTGCAACAAGAACGATTCGGTGGGCGACATCCTGCGCGTGATGGAGCGCGAGCAGGTGCGCCGCGTGCCGATCACCGACCGCGAGGGCCGCCTGGTGGGCATCGTGGCGCAGGCCGACGTGGTGCGCGACGTGGACGGCGAGCGCGGCGAGCACCGCGTGAACGACACCATCGAGCGCATCTCCGAGCCCACCGCCCGCGGCGGCTACCGCGGCAGCCAGGGCCACGGCGGCTCGTTCGGCGGCGGGCAGCAGGGCGGCGGATCGTACGGCGGCGGTTCGTACGGTGGAAGCGCGTACGGCGGCGGCGCGTATGGTGGC
>Ga0247773_1000065_pt1 | contig 45614 bp, 46 predicted proteins | sample UWRJL092311B6_FD_179934 | JGI IMG/M metagenome (GOLD analysis project Ga0247773, IMG submission 179934) | Plant litter microbial communities from Arlington Agricultural Research Station in Wisconsin, United States - UWRJ-L092-311B-6 | ecosystem: Environmental > Terrestrial > Plant litter >... | reverse complement strand
TATCGCCCCGGCTTCACCATCGAGTGCCCCACCGGCTCCGGGCGGATGCTGACGCTGTGGGAGGTGTCGGTGGAGCTGTCGCGGCGGCTGATCGGGCTGTTCGTCCGCCACCAGGGGCGCCGGGCGGTGTTCGGCGGCAACGAGCTGCTGCAGAACGATCCGCTCTGGCGCGACCTGATCCCCTTCCACGAGTACTTCCACGGCGACGACGGGGCCGGCCTGGGCGCATCGCATCAGACCGGGTGGACGGCGCTGGTGGCCAAGCTGATCCAGCAGAGCGGCGTGCCGGCGGTGACGTGAGAAAGCGGGCCTCGCGCCGGGTCCGCGCGAGGGTCGGAGCGGGGCGCGCTTCGGCGGCTTCGGCAACCGGTGGCGCTTCGCGCGAGCCACGGAGGGCACGGAGCCACGGTTCAACCGCCGGGCCGGGGTGTGGTCGGCGCCAGCGTGGACAGGCGGGCTTTCTCCAGGCGCGCGGCGATGCCCACGTTGCGGCCGGCCAGCGTGACCACCTCGTATTCCACCGAGCTGCCCAGGATCAGCGAGATCTCCGACAGGTTCAGGCCGTAGTCCTGCTCCAGCCACTGGACGAGCCCCGCCGTGGCCGAGCGGAGCGCGTCATCGAGCGAGCCGGCCTGGCCGAGCGCCATGATATGCGTGGCCGATTCCACCCGCGGCGTGGCGAGCGGCCGGGCGGGGATCACCTCCACCACCAGCTCCACGTCGAGCGAGGTCTCCAGCGCCCACTGGGTCGTTTCTCCATCGCCCTGCGCGGCGTGGCCGTCGCCCAGGTAGAGCAGCGCGCCGGGCTGAAAGACGGGGAGGTACACCGTGGCCCCCTCGGCCACCTCGTTGTAGTCCATGTTCCCGCCGAACCTGCCGCTGTCGCCGCCCGACGCGGCCGCGAAGCCGAAGTCCGGCGCCACGCCCAGCCCGCCCAGCATCGGGCGGACGGGAACCGCGAAATCCCGCAGCCGCTCGGGCGCGTCCTCCACGCGGGCGAGGCCGCGCGCGCGGTCCAGCCGCCAGCGCACGCGCTTCCCCAGCCCGCCGGCGCGTGCCGCGAGCCCCGGCGTCATCGCGCGCCCCACGATGCCGTCCAGGCTCTCGGCATGGTCGCGGTTGAGCCGCAGCCGCTGGATGTGCACCGCCAGCACGTCGCCCGGCCGCGCGGTGGCGACGAAGAACGGACCCGTCTGCGGGTTGCCGTAGAGCGCGCGTGTCTCGCCGTGCTCGTCCGCGCCGCCGGAGTCGATGGTGCGCGTGCTGACGGTGTCACCCGGCCAGATCACCAGCACGGGGTCGCGCCGGGCGGTGAACTCGTTGGAGAAGGTGGCGGGCTCGTAGCGGCGGCGCCGCGCGCCGCCGGGCGGACGATCGGGGATGCGGCGCGCGGTGAACGGGTGGATGGCGCGCTTCGCGGGATCGTTGGTGTCGGGATAGTCCGCCGACCCCGTGAACGCCCCGGCCACGACGCGTCCCGCGAACCGGTAGGCCGACGCGCGGCGGTCCGTGGCCACGAAGGTGATGCGGTCGCCGGTCCGCCGGCCGGTGAGCGGCGCGCCGCCCAGGTCGCCGGTGAGCGCGGCGCCGCTCCGCTCCAGCGTCAGCAGCTGGCGCTCGGCGTTGCCCCACAGGTCGGTGGTGACGAGCCACGTCTCGCGCGGGCGCTCCTGGGCGAGGCCGGCGGCGGGAATGAGCGAGAGGGCAGCGGCCAGCAGCAGGCGCATTGGCGGGATCTCGGCGGTGAGAGGGGCATGCCCGGTCCGGAGAGGCCGGAGGGCGACACCGGACCCTCTGTCTCGTGCGAACGCCGTTTGGTTGTACGCACGTCCCGATCTGGTTCTCGGCTTGGAGCGATCGTGCGGACGAGATGACGGGCCGTGGTTCCGGCCGGCGGCGATCGGGTGGCCCGGCGCGGATCGCCGTGCGGCACCGGCACCCGGGCGCGCGGCGGATTGCGGAGGCGGGGCACGGGGCGGAGATTCCGGACGATCCTGGATCAACCGATCGCCCGAAGCCGCCGAACGCCGATGCCGAAGCGCCGCACGCCCACCGACTCCGCCGATGCTCCGGGCCGGCACGGCTCCCTCTCGGCCTCGCGGGCGGAGCGGCGGGCGGTGGTGCGCTCGCTTCCCACGTCGCTGAAGATGGTGCGGATCGCGGAGCTGCTCTTCTTTCCGGTGATCGGCTTCATGCTGCTGTTCCTCCCCGTGCCGTCGCACGCATCGACGGCGGACCTGGTGGCGACCTTCAACCTGGCGGTGGAGGCGATCGCCGCGGTCGCCGTGGCGGTGGGGCTAGGGCAGCGGAAGCGGTGGGCGTGGAACGTCGCCGTGCTCCTGGCGGCGTGGGTGATCACCGGCGTGGTGCTGCGCGGCGGGCGCATCGTCTCCGCGGCGCTCGCGGGGCCGAACCTGGCGCTGAAGCTCTCCGTGGCGCTGCTCGCGTGGACGGTGCTCACGCAGGTCTTCGCGCTCGCGGGCTGCCTCGCCACGCGCAACTGGCGCGACGAGCTGCACTGACGGCTGCGTTCGCGCTTCAGCCGGCTCCGCTAAAAAGGGGGCGCTTCGCGCGAGCCACGGAGGACACGGAGCAACGGTTGCTCCATCGCGGGCGGAGGGGACGGTGCGTGTAGGCGAGCGTCGTGAGCCTATGATCCGCGGCCCTCGGCGTCCGTGAATCACGAACGGCTCGCCACGAGCCCCGACATCTCCCGCCCAGCCTCGCGGCAGTTTGCGAGGCTTCGTGCCGTGCCTGGCCGGCGGCTTCAGCCGCTGGTATGCGAGGCCCGCGCCGCAGGGCCCTCACCCTGGCGGGCCGGCGTCCCGCCGGGCCCGTCCAGCCCGTCCCTCTCCCGTAAACAGCACGGGAGAGGGACCTGGACTCGCTCCGCTCGCGGCGCATCGGGGTGGTACGGAGCACCGATGCGATCAAGCAGCCTCGCGGCAGTTTGCGAGGCTTCGTGCCGTGCCTGGCCGGCGGCTTCAGCCGCTGGATGCCGCCCCACGCGCGGTCGAGCCTCGCGGCAGTTTGCGAGGCTTCGTGCAGGTCCTGGCCGGCGGCTTCAGCCGCTGGCAGCGATGCGTCGGAAGCGGACGACGGCTGGCCCAGCGAATCCATGCGGCGATGCGCGGACTTGCGCGGGTGAATCACCCGCAGCCAGCTTTGTGGCAATCCACGGAAACACTCGTTCTCGATCCTCGATGCCACGAATCCCCATCCGCCTCTTCCTTGCGGCCGGCGTGCTCCTCGCGGGCGCGCCGCTGCACGCGCAGGCGCCCGCGGCCGCGCCATCGCCCGCATCGCCCGCCACGCGCGCGATGGCGGGCGTCGCACCGGCGGCGGCGGGTGCGCGAGACTCGGCGCGGGCGGCGGCGCGGCAGCGCTTCGCGGCGGAGGTGATGGCGGCGGCCAGGGCCGGCGGAGCGCCGGCGGCGGGGCTGGTGGTGCTCGCGGCGGACCCGGCCACCGGCCGCACCGAGCTCGAGCTCACCCGCGCCACCGTCTCCGAGGCCGCGCTGGCGCCGGCCGTGGAGCGCGTCCGCGCCGAGCTGCCGGCGCTCGCGGGCGACGGGCCGCTCCTCTGGCACGTGCGGCTCGATCCCGCGGCCGCGGCGCCGGGGCGCGTCACCCGGCCGGTGATCGCCAACCCGCGCGAGGTGCGCGCCCAGATCAACCGCTTCGTCACGCGGCACTTCGCCGACATCTTCCAGGGCCGCCGCGGCATCCGGGTGGACCTGCAGCTGGTGGTGGCGCGCGAGGGCGACGTGGCCTACGTCCGCCTCGCCCGCTCCTCCGGCAACCCCGTGGTCGATGCCGAGGCGCTCCGCATCGCCCCCTCCATGCGCTTCACCCCCGCGCGGATGGGCGGGGAGCCGGTGGACACGCACGTCGACTTCCCGTTCTACTTCGTCCTCGGCGAAGCCTGACCCTCCCGGTCGATGAACATCCGCCGGATTCTCGCCGTCCTGTCGCTCGCCGCGACCGTCATCGTCCGGCCGCCGCACGCCCACGGGCAGGCGGTGGACACGGCCGGCCGGGCGCGGCGCGATTCGCTGACCCGCGCCATGCGCCACGAGGTGATCGCCACGCTCGCCGCCGCCGGCGTTTCGGAACCGCGCGGGCTGCTGCTGATGGAAGGGCTTCGCGCCGGCCCCGAGCTGCAGGTGCGCGTGATCGAGGGCGCGCTCCCCGACTCCGCGCTTCTTCGCGTCTACCAGCTCGTGCGCGACCGCGCCGCTGCGTGGCCGGGAGACACGCTTCGGATGCTGGTGCGCCTCGATCCCGGCCTCCCGCGCGACGGCACCGCCGAGGAGCACCAGCCGGTGCTGCGCAACCGCGTGGAGATCGCGCGGGTGATGAGCCGCTTCGGCGATCCGGCCGCGGGGCCGCCGGGTGCCCAATTCCGCGCCGGCGTGCTGATGGTGGTGAGCCGCACGGGCACGGTGCCGTTCTGGATCGTGCGCGAATCCAGCGGCAACGCACGGGTCGACGCGTTCGTGGGCGAGGTGGTGCGGAGGATGCGGTTCGATCCCGCGCGCATCGGGTCGCGGCCGGTGGACGTGTGGGTTACGCTTCCCGTGACCATCACCCCCGGCCGCCAATAGACCGTAGACGCCCCACCTCCGCTCCACGCGCCGCCGCGGCGGATGATGCCGCGCCAACGCTCCACCATTTTCGCCCGACCCGATCCTCCCGGAGGCCGCCATGCCCCGTCCGCTCCGCCTCGCCCTGCTGGCCGCCGCGCTGATCGCGGCGCCGCGCGCCGTTTCCGCGCAGGATACCGGCGTCCCCACCACCCCCGACTCGCTCGCCGGCACCCGCCTGCGCGCGCAGGTGCTGGCGGCGCTCGCCGACGCGGGTGTGGCGAGCCCGCGCGGGCTGCTGCTGGTGGAGGGGATCCGCCCCACCGGCGAGCTGCAGATCCGCGTGCTGGAGGGCGACCTGCCGGACGCCGCGCTCCTGCGCGTGTACCAGCGCCTGCACGACCGCCCGGGCACCTGGCCCGCCGACACCATCCGCGCGCTGGTGCGCGTGGACGACGATGCCTTCACCGGCGCGCTGGCCGTGGGCGCGGAAGACGGGCCGGAGCTGGTGAACGCCGGGGAGCTGGCCGGCGAGCTCCGCCGCTTCGCCGCGGCACACCCGCCGGCAGACACGGCCGCCCCGCCCCGCAGCGCCCGCGTGGAGACGGTGATCAGCCGCGCCGGCGCGGTCGTCTTCGCGATGGTGCGCCGCTCCAGCGGAGATGCCGAGGCCGACCAGTTCGCCGCCCGGATTGCGATGAGCATGCGCTTCAGCCCCGCCCACGTCGGCGCCGCCCCGGTCGACGTGTGGGCCTCGCTCCCGGTGACGGTGCCGGCCACGCAGCGCCCCGGCGCGCCCTGAGCTGCTTGCGCGTGGCGCCGCCATCGACGCCTGCCCCACCCCTGAAACGCAAACGCTCGCCGCGGAAGACGATCTCCGCGGCGAGCTTCGTTTCGGGCCGATCCGCGGCTACGCGCCGGCCAGGTAGTCCAGGATCGCGTCGCTGACGGCGAACTCGCTCACCTGGTCGAACGCCGAGAACATCGGGCCGCTGTTGATCTCCAGGAAGGTGAGGCGGCCGTCGTCCGGGTCGGTCTTGAAGTCGGCCGCGCCGTAGTCCATGTCGAGCGCGTCCATCAGCCGCCCCAGCCCCGCCACCGCGTCCGCATCCACCTCTCCGATCGGGAGATGGACGACGCGGCTGTCGTCGTCGGAGCGGTAATCGAGCGCGTCGCTCTCCACGCGGAAGGCCACGAAGCGGCGGGTGCTCCCCTCGCCCACGCCGTAGACGCGCACCTCGGGCGGCACCAGGCGCCGCTGCACGAAGGCGGGCGCGGCGGAGCGGCCGTCGCGGCGCGGCGTCTTCTCCAGCAGGTCGCGCACGTCCTGCGCGAAGCCGCCGCCGGGGACGGGCTTGGCGATCATCGGCCCCAGCCGCGCGGCGTCCGCCTCCAGCACGTCCAGCTCGTTGGTCAGCAGCGTGAAGGGGATGCGCAGCCCCACCTGCCTGGCCGTGTGCAGGATGTGCGGCTTGTTGGCGCCGCCGGTGGAGCGCCGGTTGAGCGCGCGCACGCCGGGGTGCGCCATCAGCCAGCCGTGCAGCGTGGTGAACCAGGCCTGCGCGCGGAAGGTGACGGAGGGCCGCTCGTCGGCCAGCGTGGAGAACACGTCGTAGCGCAGGAACACCGCCTCCGGCCGCGCCTCCGCGCCGCCGATGCGGAGGACGTCGGCCTGGTAGTCCCAGGTGAGCGCCGGGTTGGCGGCGCCCACCAGCAGCGCCTGGCCCGCGATCCCCCGCTGGCCCATCCGCTCCAATGCCGAGGCGACGTTGGGGTCCGCCTCGCCCCCGGCGATCAGCAGCACGCGATACGCTCCGTCCGTTCGGGACAATGATCGAAAAGGGCGAGCGGCCGTGCGACCGGCCGCTCGCGTTGCGCCGCCGGGCGCAGACCCGGTGGCGGCCCGGTCAGAACTCGCCGAACGGGTTGTCCACCGGCGGGGCGACGCGGAGATCCTCCTCGCAGCCGTAGCGCGTAGTGGGGTTGGTCTCCTCGCCACAGGCGAGCGTCTTGGTAATGGCCATGGGTTCCTCCCTTGCGTGAGTGATCCTGCCAGCCGCGGCACGGGGGCCGTGGCACACCGTATCCGCAACTTATCACGCACCCCACATCCCGCGTCAACCCCGCCTTCCGCAACACGCCAATCTGCTCCCCACCTTCGTTGCAACACCGATCGGGAGATGCGCGGCGTTCACACCGCCGCGCGTTTCACGCACCCGGGCGAAATCGTATCCTCCCGAAGTCCCGAACCGGGAACCCAGCGGAAACGCAGCGGTCCCCCGGAGGTGAACGCGCCCCCTCCGGCACTTCTCCGCGTCTCCAATCCACCGTGCGAGCCTGCGGTTGCAGTCCAGCGGTTCGCGGCGATCAGTCCCGCTCGAGAATGACGACCGCGGCCGCGATGTCGTCGCTGTGCGTGAGCGTCACGTGCACGCGATCGGCCCCGCGCGCGGCCGCGAGCTCGGCCGCGCGGCCGGAGAGGCGCAGCGTGGGCGCGCCGCTCTCGGCGTTCACCACCTCCACCTCCGTCCACGCCCCGCCGATCCCCCAGCCGGTGCCCAGCGCCTTGAAGAAGGCCTCCTTGGCCGCGAAGCGCGCGGCGAAGCTCTCGGGCGGGTGGCGCGACGCCTGGCAGCGCTCCGCCTCGGCCGGGGTGAAGAAGCGCGCGAGGGCGCGCTCGCGCTTCCGCTCCAGCACCGCCCACACGCGGTCGATCCGCACGAGGTCCATCCCCAGGCCGGTGATCATCGGGCGGTATCAGCCTTGCGCGCGGAGTGGGCGGATGGCAACGTGAGCGGGGAAGATACCCGCCGCGGGCGAGCCCCTCAAGCGCGCCGCGGCACGCGGTTCGCAAAGGCGGCGGGCGGCGTTCCCCAGCAGGCACTTCTCTTCAACGGCGAGACCGGCGGACACGTGGCGCGGAACCCCTGGCGGGCACGGGCAAGATTGGTGGGCGCGGTGCTCGCCGGCATCATGGCGGGGATCATGGTGGGCATGCTCCTCGTTCATCTCCTGCTGGCCCCCCACCTGCCGAAGCCGTAACCCCGGCGCGCCGCCGTCACGTTCCGCGCATCTCCCCTCGCGGAGCAGATCACGATGGCTCTCTCCCGGCCGGTCTTCCGCCCCGGGGCGCGGATGCCTGGGCGCGCTCCGCCGCGCCGGCCAGCGCCAGCGCGCCACCCTCGCATCCCGCGTCCACCTCTCCGCTCGCGCACCCGGACGGCACCACGCCGCGCACGGCGCTGATGGAGGCGGTGCGTCGGTATCAGCCAGATCTCCAGGGCGCTTCGCCAACCGTCGCACCGTGGCGTGTGGCTGGTGGCGGATCGCCACGGCCGCATCACCGGGTCGGCCGCCGAGCCGCTGAACGCGGACTCGGCCGACCTCGAGGGCGCGTACGTCCGCTTCTTTCCGTGGATGGACTTCGCCGGCCGTCCACCCCATCCGCGGCGGCCATCCGCTGGGCGTGCCCGCCGCGTGCTCGCGCACGCCGGGGTTACGTGCTCCAGGCGGTGCGCGATGCCGCGCCGGGAGAGTCCGTGTGGTACGTGGTGGACGAGCACCAGCGGCTGCTGGAGATGGGCACCCGCGCGGCCTGCGCGACGTGGTGGGCGCCATCGCGGAGCTGGAGCCGCGCTTTCCCGGGGGGACGATCACCCGCGCCGGCGGGTATGCCGTGGCCGCGGCGGATGGACGCCCGGTGGACGTGTACGCGATGGTCGCCCAGCCGCGCCGGCGCGGTGGACGCGCCTCGCCCCCCCTCCCTACCCCATCCGCCCGCCTTGCGGTACCATTGATGCGGAGCCCTCTCGAGGGGTGCGGTCATCGGCGCCGGCGCGGCTGAAACTCTTTGCGCGGTGCGTCGTATCAACCCACATGCGCCGTGCGGACGCCGCCGGCCATCTCCCGAGCCTGACCGATTAGACAATCGCCGCGCCCGCCGCGGCTGGAGTGACGCCCATGTATTGTTCCACCTGCGGATCCCGGGTCGTTGACGGACGCGCCACCTGCCAGGTGTGCGGCGCCGCCGTGGCGCGCGCCGCCTCTCAGTACCCGGCCACCATGGCCGCGGCCGCCCCGGCCTTCGGCGGCCAGAACCCGCTGTACGCCACGCAGGTGCAGGTGTGCCCGCGCTGCGGCTACCGCGGGATGGGCGGCGGGTACTTCTCCAAGGGCACGCACGTGGCGGGGCTGGTGATCTCGGGGGTGATGTTCCTTCCCGCGGCGCTCCTGTACGTTCTGCTGCGCCATAACCACAAGGTGTGCCCGGCGTGCGGGATGGGGTGGGGCGCGCACGGGATGCGGGCGCTGACCATGCTTCCCGGCGCCGCGGGCCCGGTGCCCACCACCGACGTGGCGCTGGTGCCCAGCGGCGGGGGCGCCAAGAAGTTCTGGTCGATGGCGATGCTCATCATCGGCGCGCTCTTCATGGTGGGCGGGCTCTCGGGGTTCGAGCTGGCGCCGATCCTGATCGGGATGATGTTCGCCGGCGGTGGCGGCGTGCTGCTGAAGAAGGCGAAGAGCGAGCGCGAGGAGCGCCGCGACGCCATCCTGCAGAGCCTGCAGCTCCCCGTGCTGCAGCTGGCCGGGCGCAAGGGCGGCCGCCTGACGGTGACCGACGTGGCCACCGAGATGGGGTGGCCCATGGTCCGCGCCGAGAAGGTGCTCAACTCGCTGGACGACGGGATGCGGGTGATGAGCGACATCACCGACGACGGCGTGATCGTGTACGACTTCCTGGAGATCCGCGCCGCCGGGCTGCAGGGCCCCGCCTCGCGCCCGGAGATGCGGCTGCACGCCTGAGCCACGCTCCGCCGCCGATGGACGGCGGCAGGACGGAGGATGAACGAGACCGGGTCCCCCGCGCGGCTGCGCGGGGGACCCGATCTCGTTTGCGCGCAGCCGGTTGAGCCAGGGGCGGGCGGGGCGTTAGATTGTCTCGCCGCGCGGCTCAGGGAACGGCGTCCATCTCCACCACGCCGCCGTTCTCCGCGTCTTCGGCCTTGGCCTGGCGCTTGGCCTCGGCCACCACCTCGCCCAGGTGCTGCACGCTGGGCCAGCGCGCGGGGTCGATGCGCACCACCGCCGCGGAGAGCCGGGTGAGCGGGAACTCGCGCTCGTTCCCCTCGCGGTCGCGGCCATGGTAGCGGTCGGTGATGTCGGCCGGGAGGTGGCGGCGAAGGCCGGCCTCGAAGCGGCGGCGCGCGTCGTCGGCCATGCGGCGGGCGTGCTCCAGCGGGGCCACCAGCACGAAGTCGTCGCCGCCCACGTGGCCCACGAAGGTCTCGGCCTCGCCGCGGGCGGCGCCGGTGAGCGCGGCGGCGGCCTCGCGGATCGCCGCGTCGGCCACGGCGAAGCCGAAGCGGTCGGCGAACGGCTTGAAGAAGTCCAGGTCGAGGTAGATGACGGCGAAGCGGGTGCCCAGCACGCGCCTGCGCTCCAGCTCCTGGTAGATGGCCTCGCCGCCCGGGAGCCCGGTGGTGGGGTTGCGGTCGCGCCCGCGCTGGGCCTGGCGCAGCAGCGCGTTGACGCGCGCCAGCAGCTCGCGCGGGTCGAACGGCTTGGCCAGGTAGTCGTCGGCGCCCGCGTCGAAGCCACCCAGCCTGTCTTCGATCGAGCGCTGCGCGGTGAGGATCAGCACGGGAACGTGGGCGGTGGCCGGGTCGCGTTTGATGCGGCGGCACACCTCCAGGCCGTCGGGGTGGCCCATGCGGTAGTCGAGCACCACCAGGTCGGGGACGGAGCGCGCGAGCTCGTCCAGCGCCTGGGTGCCGCCCGGCACGTCGCGCACCTCGTGCCCCGCGGATGCGAGCACCTGCACCGTCATGCGGCGCAGCGCGTCGTCGTCTTCCGCGAACAGGATCCGGCTCATGGCGTTGCTGATGCTCCCGTAGTGCTCACCCGTCCCTCGGCTCCGTCAACCAGGTGAGATTGATCTTCCGCCCCATACCCGTGCACCGCGCGTTCCGCGCGCTCCTGGCCGCCGCCCTGCTGGCGCCCGCCGCCCCGCTGCGCGCCCAGGCGGCGGACAATCTAGCACCGGCGGTCGCATCCGGCGCAACCGATGCCGCGCGCTCGATGCGCGAGCGCATCGATGCCGTCCTCGCGCGCCCCGCGCTGCGCCGCGCCGAGTGGGGGATCGAGGTGCGCGACGCGGCGAGCGGGCGGCTGCTGTACGCGCGCAACGCGGAGCGGCCGTTCATCCCCGCCAGCAACCTGAAGCTGGTGGTGACGGCCACCGCGGCCCACCACCTGGCGCCCGACTATCGCTACCGCACCACGCTCTATGCCACCGGCCCGGTGCGCGGCGGCGTGCTGGAGGGCGACCTGGTGCTGTACGGCCGCGGCGACCCGCTGATCGGCAACCGCTACGGCCAGAGCCGCACCGCGGTGTGGGAGGCGCTGGCCGACTCGCTCCGCGCCCGCGGCATCACCCGCGTCGGTGGCGGCGTGGTGGCCGACGACAGCTACTTCGAGGCCACGCACCTGCGGCCGGACTGGGATCCCTACGACCTGCGCTGGTGGTACGCGGCGCCCGTGGGGGCGCTGGGCTTCAACGACAACTCCATCGAGGTGCACATCGCGCCGGGCGCGGTGGGGAGCCGCGCGCGGGTGACGTGGGAGCCGCACAGCGAGTTCGTGGAGGTGGAGAACCGCACCGTGACGGTGGGCGCGCGCGGCCGCGCCACGGTGGACCTGGAGCGCGTTCCCGGCACGGAGCGGGTCCGCGCCGTGGGCCAGGTGCCCAGCGGCGCGGGAAGCGACGTGGAGTTCTTCGCCGTCACCAGCGGCGCGCTGTACGCCGGCACCACCTTCCGCGAGGCGCTGGAGCGCCGGGGGATCGCCGTTGGCCGCGCGGCGGTGCGCGTGGTGTCGGACCCCGCGCAGTCGCCCGCGGGGCGCGCCACGCCGCTGGTGGAGCACTGGTCCGACCCGCTCCCCCGCGTGATCGCGCCGATCCTCCTCAACAGCCAGAACTGGATCGCCGAGACGCTGCTGAAGACGGTGGGGCGCGAGGTGCGGGGCGAGGGGAGTTGGGATGCCGGGCTGGCCGTGGAGCGCGACTTCCTCACCCGCGTGGTGGGGATCGACCCGGCCGACGTGGCCCTGCGCGACGGCTCCGGCCTTTCGGGCAACAACCGCGTCACGCCGCGCGCGCTGGTGCGGCTCCTCACCTACGTGCACCGCACGCCGCGGATGCGCGTGGTGCGCGACAACCTCCCCGTGAGCGGGCGCGAGGGCTCGCTCAAGTCGCGCTTCGGCGACATGCCCGGGCGCGTGGCGGCCAAGACCGGCTACATCGGCAACGTCGACTCGCTCAGCGGCTTCGTGACGATGGACGACGGGCGCGTGGCGGTGTTCTCCATCATCGCCAACCAGAGCTTCCAGCCCTCCGCGCGGATGAAGGCCGGGATCGACGACGTGGTGCGCGCCGTCGCCGCCGGCGGAGGATCGTAAGCTGCTGCGCAACCGATCGCGGCGTCGGCTCGTATGGTTCATTGCGGGATCGAGCTCCAGCTTCGCCCCGGCATCCCGTCGTGAGCTCGGGCGGCGGCACCGCGGATGGACATCGGTCTCTCGGGATCGGACGGCGGCACCGGGGATGGACACCGGTCCCGAGATCGAGCTTCGGCGAAGGGTGGAGACCAGTCCCGGGATCGAAGATCGCACCGGGCGGCTGAAGCCGCGGCAACAAGGACGAAAAGCCTCGCAAACCGCGCGAGGCTTCAAAGGCGGGAGGCGAGCGATGCTCCGCCCGCGAACATCAGAGTGAATCGAGCTGCTTGAAGTCATCCATGATCCGGATCGCGGTGCCGCTCGCGTTTGCCGCGGCGCCGCTGGCCGCGCAGACGCCCCGCACCGCCGCGCCCGCGCCCATCACCCCCGCGCTCGCGGCGGAGACCTTCGACACGGCGTGGGCCGCCATCGACCGCACGCTGTGGGACACGGCGGTGGTGAACGGCACCTGGCGGCAGGTGCGGGCCGACCTGCGCCCCCGCGCGGCGGCCGCCCGCACCGCTCCCGAGCTGCGCGGTGTGATCGAGGAGGCGCTGCACCGGCTCCCCTACTCGCACTTCGACCTCATCCCCGGTGACGTGCAGCAGGATATCGGGAGCGACGAGGACCGCGGCGGCGACGCGGGGATGGAGGTGCGGCTGGTGGAGGGGAAGATCGTGGTCACGCGGGTCGATTCCGCCGGCCCCGCCTTCGCCGCCGGCGTCCGCCCGGGGTGGGCCGTGGAGGCCGCGGGAACGCGGACCGCGGCGCAGATGCTGGCCGCGGTGGACCGCATCCCCGGCACCCAGGAGCCGCGCAAGCACCAGCTGTACGCCTGGATGACGGCGCGGGGCGCCCTTCGCGGCGCGGCGGGGCAGCCGCTCTCGGTGCGCTTCACCGATGGCGCGGGGCGGACGGTGACCAGGGCGATCACGCTGCGCGAGCCGGCGGCGATGACGGAGAAGTTCGGCAACCTGCCGCGGCTGGCGGTGACGCTGGAGACGGGGCGCGCCGCCCTCCCCGGCGGCGGGAGCGCGGGGGTGATCCGCTTCAACTACTGGATGCCCGTGGTGGTGAACGGGCTGAACGCCGCGGTGGACTCGTTCCGCGCGCTCGACGGGATGGTGATCGACCTGCGCGGAAACCTGGGCGGCGCGGGCTTCCTCGCCCCCGGGTTCGCCGGGCACTTCGTGGAGCGCGCCGACACGCTGGGGGTGATGCGGATGCGGGCCACCACGCTGAACTTCGTGATCAACCCGCGCCGGGTGGACACGCAGGCGCGGCCGGTGCGCCCCTACGCCGGCCCCGTGGCCGTGCTGACGGACGCGATGACGGCCAGCACCAGCGAGTTCTTCGCCGGCGGGCTGCGGCAGCTGGGGCGCGTGCGCGTGTTCGGCGAGCCCACGGCGGGGCAGGCGCTCCCCGCGTGGGCGCGCAAGCTCCCCAACGGCGACGTGCTGATGCACGCCGTGGCCGACTTCACCGGCCCGCGCGGAATGCGCTGGGAAGGCGATGGCGTGACGCCCGACGTGGCCGCGCCGCCCACCCGCGCCGCCCTGCTGGCCGGGCACGACCCCGCGATGGACGCAGCGCTGGCATGGATCGCCCAGCAGCGGGCCGCTGGCGGACGGTAGGTTCCGGCTTCGCACGGACGGTTCTGGATCGACGGTGGATTTGGACGGACGGTGGATCGGACGGCCGGTCGGTTCGGAGCAGGATGATTGGGAAGGACGGCGGCGGAGATCCGCCGCGCACTGCGCGCGCGCCGGCACACGGCCGGGCGCGCAAACGACTCAGGGAGATTTCTACGTGATGAATCGTATCCGCACGGGCCGGGCGCTGGCCCTCGCCACCCTGGTGCTGGCCGCCAACGCCGCCGGTGCCCGCGCGCAGCAGGCGCTTCCGCCCGCGGCGCAGATCGTGGACAAGTACACGCAGGCGATCGGCGGCAAGGCCATGCTGGGCCGCTTCAACGCCCGCCACACCGTGGCCGAGATGAGCATGCCCGCCATGGGGATGACCATGACCATGGACGTGTACCAGGCCCGCCCCAACAAGGTGTTCACCCGCATGGACATGGGCGCCATGGGCACCGTCACCGGCGGCTACGACGGCACCGTGGCGTGGAGCAACAGCTCCATGCAGGGCCCGCGCATCCTCACCGGCGCCGAGCTGAACGAGTCGGTCAGCCGCGGCACCTTCGACAGCAACCTGGACATGGCGGCCTCGTTCCCCACCATGGAGACCGTGGGCGCGCGCAGCGTGGCCGGGCAGGACTGCTGGGACGTGCGGATGGTGAGCAAGACCGGGGTGGAGATGCGCAACTGCTTCAACAAGACCACCGGCCTGCTGGTGGCCACGGTGATGAAGCAGCAGTCGCAGATGGGCGAGATGGAGGTGGAGATGGTCTACTCCGACTACAAGGCCTTCGACGGCATCCAGATGCCGACCAGGACCACCATGAACATGATGGGGCAGCAGATGGTGACCACCGTCAAGTCGGTGAGCCACGAGGCGATCCCCGACACCGTGTTCGCCCTCCCCGCCGAGATCCGCGCGCTGCAGCACTGATCGGCGCGGGTCCGCGGTCGCAGCCGGCGGGGGCGGCGCTCATGCGAGCGCCGCCCCCGCGCGTTTGCGGTGGAAGCACCCGGTCGCTCCTCCGTGCGAACCGCTCCCTTTTGCGACACGTGACGCCCCGCGGGGATCTCCCCAGGCGCCATTATGTCCCGCGCGGATGCCGCGGCGAAACCCCTCCGTGATGGCGGGCGTATCATGGATGACCAGGAGCCCCGAGTTGACGAGAAAGAACCAAGCACGTACATTTCCAGATTATTTTTAGTAGTGTATGGACGAGATGGAATCAGGTCCCTCCCGGCACATCGGCCGGGTGGGACCTTCTTGTTCCGGCGGGAGTATCCGAAGGTGCTCGACGCCACACGAGCGGGTTGCGCGTGGTCGCCCATTCTCGTTCAACAGTTCACATTGCGCCGTTTGAAGGGTCCGATGGCGTGGAAGGATCGTGCGACGTGACGAAGTGTTCTCGCGCCCCCCGGCGAGCGCCCGCCCGGCCCGCGCCACCGGCTTGCCACCCTTCCACGAGCGAGCGGCGGGGTCGCCCCGCCGCGGCTTGCGGGCCGGAGACGACCCGTGAGGGACCGACCGGGATGAGCCGCGACGAGGTCCACCCGGCTGGGCGGCGCTCCGCGGGCGGCGCGATCAACCCTTTGAGCGGAGGCCCGTCATGCCGACCGATGCACTGGTGATCGCGTCCGCGGCGCGGCTGGTGGCCGCCGCCCGCGGCGTGGTGGACGACTATGCCGCCCCGGGCGCGCCGGTCTCGCCCGACCAGCTGCGCGTGCTCCTGGCGGCCAGCGGGTGCCACGTGGAGATCTTCCCCTTCCACTCCGACGCGGTGGGGATGACGCTCCCCGCGGTGCACGGGGTGCAGCCCGTGTTCGTGAACGGCGACGGCGCGGGCGTCGACCGGCGGCTGGCGCTGCGGCACCAGGTGGCCCACGTGCTGGCGGGCGAGGTGGACGGCTCCGTCTGCCTGGCCGGCGAGGGCTTCGCGCGCCACTCCGAGCGCGTGGCCGACCTCTTCGCCCTGGCCGACGCGGTCCCTGGCTGGTGGATCGCCGGGCTGGTGCGGCGCCAGCCCTCGTGGCCGGACGCGCGCGACGTCATCGCCCTGCACGTGGCGGAGCTGGCCCCCGCCTGGCCCCCCGAGCGCGTGCTCGACCGCGCCACCCTTCGCCTCCGCATGTTCTGCGACGGGGGGATTTGAACTGCAGTGCTGCGTGCCAGGTGCGGAAGTGCTGGGTGCCAGGTGCGAACGTGGAACGTGAGCGCGGGCCGGCGGAGATGTGATCCGTCGGCCCGTGTTCCGTTTGACGTCCCTCCCCCACACAGCACCTGGCACCTGGCACCCAGCACCCAGCACCCAGCACCCAGCACTTTTGTTTCCATGATGCATGGCGCCGGGGCGGCGGGAGGATCATTATCTCCGGGAGCCGGTTTTGTCTCCCGAACACCGAACCGTCAGGCACCGATGAAGATGTACCGCGTGTGGATTGCGGCCGTGCTCGCCTTCGCCGCCGCTGGGCCGCTCCGCGCCCAGGACGTGATCGCCACCATCACTCCCGGCTCCACCGCGCCGCCGCCGGAGATGAGCGAGATCCGCGAGGCCGACCTGCGCCGCGACCTGGAGGCGCTCGCGGCCGACACCTTCCGCGGGCGCGAGGCGGGGACGCTCGACGAGCTCCGCGCCAGCGTGTGGGTGGCCGAGCGAGCGCGGGCCGCCGGCCTCGCCCCCGCCGGCGACGACGGCACCTACTTCCAGTTCTTTCCCATGCGCCGCGTGCGCACCTCCAGCAGCAGCCGCGTGGAGATGGGCGGCCGCGCGCTGGCCCTCTGGCGCGACGCCGTCGTCGTCTCCCCCACCGAGACGGTGGTGGACGCGCCGCTGGTCTGGGTGGGGACGGCCGACAGCGCGCGGCTCGCGGGGATGGACCTGCGCGGCAAGGCCGTCGCCGCGCAGCTGGTCGCCCCGCGCGAGGTGCCGCCGCGCGAGGTGAGCCTGTGGGGGTGGCGCTACACCCGCCTGGCGCTGCGCGACCGCGCCGCCGCGCTGCAGGCCCGCGGCGCATCGGCCGTGGTGCTGGTCTCCGACGCGGTGGCCGACTCGGCGTTCGACGTGCTCGCCTCGTACATGTCGCGTGGCACCTACGGACTGGACTCGGCGGGCGTGGAACCGCAGCGCGCCACGCGCATCCCCATCCTCTGGGTGCGCGGATCGATGGCGGGCGCGGCGCAGCGGGGGAACCAGCGGCTGGTGGCGCGCATCGCCAGCGAAAGCTTCACCTATCCCTCGGTGAACGTGGTGGCCAGGGTGATGGGGACCGATACGCGGCTGCGCAACGACTTCGTCCTCTTCAGCGGGCACCAGGACCACGACGGCATTCGCTATCCAGTCGATGGCGACTCCATCTGGAACGGGGCCGACGACAACGGCACGGTCAGCGTGGCGCTGCTGGCGATCGGGCGGGCGTTCGCGCGGCAGCCGGGGAGGCGCTCGGCGCTCTTCGTGTGGCACGGCGCCGAGGAGCGCGGGCTGATCGGCTCGCGCTGGTTCGTGGAGCACCCCACCGTGCCACGCGCGGCGATCGTGGCCGTGCTGAACGGCGACATGATGGGGCGCAACAGCCCCGACAGCGCCGCCCTGCTGGGCGTTTCGCCGCCGCACCGCAACAGCGCCGAGCTGGTGCGCATCGCGCTCGAGGCCAACCGCACCGTCTCGCACTTCGTGGTCGACAGCACCTGGGACCGCCCCACGCACCCCGAGGGGTGGTACTTCCGCAGCGACCACCTCCCCTACGCGCGCGCCGGGGTCCCGTCCATCTTCTTCACCACCCTGCTCCACCCGGACTACCACACCCCGCGCGACGAGGCGATGCGGATCGACTACGCCAAGCTGACCCGCATGACGCGCTGGATGTACGCCACCGGCTGGGCCCTGGCCGTGGGCGCCGGGCGGCCGGCGGTGGACCCCGGGTTCAAGCTCGAACGCTGAACCGCGGTGCGAGAGTGCGGGGTGCGGGGTGCGAAACTTCGGCGGCCGATCGTCCGTTGAAGGGTTCGCGGTTCCCCGTTGACTCGTGAAGAGGTGGAGATCGTGGATGATACATCGGCCCAGGCGCAGGTCGCCGGCCTCGTGCAGGGGATGGAGGATGCATGGAACGCGGGCGATGGCGATGCGTTCGCCGCGCCCTTCGCGGACGATGCGGATTTCGTGAACGTGTACGGGATGCACGCGCACGGGCGCGAAGAGATCGCACACGGGCACGCCTTCATCCTCCGCGGGCCGTACGCGGGGAGCCGCAACCGCTACACGGTGGAGTCCGTGCGGATGGTGCGGCGCGACGTGGCGGTGGCGCACGTGCACGCGGTGCTCTCCGTCCCCGCCGGGCCGATGGCGGGCGAGCACGAGGCACGCTACACCCTGGTCGCCACGATGAACGACGGGCGCTGGCGGATCGCGGCGTTCCACAACACCTTCATCACCACCCCCGGCGCCCCGCCGCGCTGAGTCCTCTCACTTCGAAAGCATCCGATGTCGACCACAACGGCGGAAAACCGGCTGATCATGACCACCACCTTCACGGTGGAGGGGCGCCGCATCCGCGAGTACCTGGGGATCGTACGCGGGGTCATCGTGCGCTCGCCCACCCTCTCGCAGGGGTTCAAGGGCGGGCTCCGCATGCTCGTCGGCGGGCAGATCGACGAGTTCACGCAGATGTGCGAGCAGACGCGCCAGCAGGCCACCGCCGCGCTCGCCAACCACGCCCGCGACATGGGCGCCGACGCCGTGATCGGCATCTCCTACGATGCCTCCGAGATCGCGCAGTCCGCCACCGAGGTCATGTGCTACGGCACCGCCGTCAAGCTGGAGCCCGAGGCGAACGGCTGAGGTGGCCGTTCCGGAATCCTCGCACCCGGCGGCTGGAAGCCACGGCAACAACCACGGGAAGCCTCACGAACCACGTGACGCTTCGCGCGGGCGGGACGGCGCGCGATCGGACGGTCTCGAGGAGGCCTTCGAGCCGTCATCCTGAGGAGCCGCCGCGCTGAACCGTTCGTCGCACAAGCACCTGGCGGCGACGAAGGATCTATATTCGAGGCCCGAGCGACAGGCAGCCCGTCGCTCGGGCCCCTGCTTTGAATCCTTCGTTGCTTAGGGAGGAGTGAGCTCGAAGGCGCCGATGTGGCGAGGCTCGTCTTCGTCGCCGAGCGTCCACTTGGACATGGAGATACGCCAGCCGTCGGCTTCCAGCGCATCGAAGAAGCGGAGGCTGGCGGGGCGGAAGGGATCGGTGATGAGGATGCGGCCGCCGGGCGCCAGGTTTTCCGTGAAGATCCGGCGCAGGTTCTCATGGAAGGCGTCGCCGTAGAGGATGTCGGCGCCGATGATCCAGTCATGGCGGGCAGTGTCGGTCCACTCGGCCCAATCGGCCAGGCGGTGCTCGATGGCGTTCACGCCGTTGCGCTCCCCGTTGCGCTTGCAGATGGCCATCGCCACGTCGTGCCGGTCGGTCTGCACCACGCGCGCGCCCAGCGACGACGCCACGATCCCCGGCAGCCCCGTCCCCGCGCCCAGCTCCAGCACGGAGCGGCCGCGCAGCTCGGCTCCACGTGCCAGGACCTCGTGCGCCAGCGCGATCCCGGACGGCCACATCGCCACGCCGTACGGCAGCTTGTCGCGGAACTCGCTCAGGAACACCTGCTCGTCCTCGAAGGTGAGCAGCACCCCCGTGTGCAGCACGCTCCAGTCCTTCCCCGCGAGCCGCAGGTGCGACTCGATCAGCGGAAATTCGCCCGTGGTGGTTTGCAGCACCTGCGGCTCGGTATCAGTCACGGCGATCTCGTTCCGGTGATTGCGGGCCCCTCGCTCCCCGGGCCCCTTCTCCCGAGCTGCGGGAGAAAGGGTGACGCTCGGGAGGTGCATGTGCACGGGTCCACCTCGCGTGATCCTCGACCATCCAGCGCGCGCAAGCGACGGACCAGACGGGGCACGAGCGCGGATGCAGAGCGGCCGGCGGCATCCTCGCCGCCGGCCGCTCGTCGCGCGGGATCGGACGGATCAGCCGCTCACCGGCCGAGCGCCGCCTTCGCGTCCACCAGCGCCTGGGTGGCGGCGGTGAAGCGGCGGGCGAGGTCGGCGATCTCGGCCTCGGCCACGGCGCGGTCGTTCTGGCGGATGGCGTTGGCGGCGCCGGGGAAGATCATGTCCGCGTAGCCGTTGTCCGGGTCCGAGGCGTAGATCAGGTTGCGGAACCACTCGCGCCCCCCGAGGCCCTCCGGCCGCGTGAGCGCGCGCTCCACGCGCAGCAGCGCCGCGTTGGCCGCGTCCGCGTGCGCACGATCGGCACCGGCCGCGAGCGCGGCGTCGCGCGCGGTGGCGAAGTCGCGGGCGGCGCGCTCCATCGCCTCCACCGCGGCCAGCAGCGGCGCGGTGGTCTCGCCGTTCCAGCCGCGGGCCTTGAGCGGCTCTTCCAGGCCGGGGACGTAGCCGCGCATGGTGCGCGCGAACTCGGCGTAGTCGTACGGCAGGATCTCGGCGTTCGCCAGGCGCAGCATCATCGCCGCGCCGATGGCGGCCGAGGCCGCGTGGCGCTTGAAGCCGGGATCGCCGAAGCGGCTCATCCAGGCGTACGAATCGTACTGCGAGTGGTACACGCCGCCCGGGCCGCCGAATCCCCAGTCCGCCACGGGCACGCCCAGGTGGTTGTAGAAGCCGGCGAAGTCGCTGCCGCCGCCGGGGTTCCCCATCTCGATCTCGGCCGTGTCGGGGAGGTTGGCGCGGCGCCGGGCGGCCTGGTACACGCTGCCGGTGCCGCCGGGCTCGGGCACCAGCCGCGCCACGTCGCGCAGCGTGGCGCGCAGGCTGGGCGAGCCGCCCCCGCCGAACACCGGGCCCTGCGCCGCCACGTCCTGGTTCAGGTACGCCACGCCGCCGCGCACCAGCCGCAGCGAGTCGTCCTCCACGAACTCGGTCGAGCCCACCAGCCCCCACTCCTCCGCGTCCCACGTGGCGAAGATCATGGTGCGGCGCGGGCGATGGCCGGCGCGCACCTGCTCCATCACGGCGCGCGCGGCCTCGAGCACGCTGGCGGTGCCGCTCACGTTGTCGGCCGCGCCGGGGCCCCAGCCGTCGCGGTGGCCGCCGATCAGCACCACCTGGTCCGGCAGGTCGGTGCCGCGGATGATGCCGAAGGTGTCCCAGATGTCCTTGTACGCCGCCGTCGCCTCGTCCGTCGTCACGGCGATGCGCGCCACCACCGGGCCGGGGCCCACGTGGTAGCGAAAGGGGAGCCCACCCTGCCACGACTGCGGGATGGCCGTGCCGCGCACCCCGCGCAGCAGCTCGGCCGCGTTGGCGTAGGCGATGGGGATCACGGGGATGCGCGGCACCCCCATCCGCTCGCGGCCCACGCGGCGCGCGTTCTCGGTGGATGGGTAGCCGGGGGTGGACGGGTCGCCATCGCCGTTGAAGACGCTGCCGCGCTGCACCCCGCGATCGTTGCGCATCGGCCCGTCCGGATAGACTTCGCCGCGCGCGTAGCCGTCGTCGATCGGGTCGCTGTAGATGATCAGCCCCACCGCGCCGTGCCGCTCCGCCTCGCGCGCCTTGATCCCGCGGAAGCTGCGCCCGTACCGCGCGATGGCGATCTTGCCGCGCACCGATACGCCGAGCGAGTCGAGCCGCGCGTAATCCTCCACCAGCCCGTAGTTGACGTACACCACCTCGCCGCGCACGTCGCCCGCCGCGCTGCTGCCGTTCACGGTGGGATACTGCCACGCGGGCGAGGTGGAGTCGCCCGCCACCGGCGGCTCGGCCAGCGGCAGCTCGCGCGCGTTCGGCGAGATGCGCCAGAGGTGCACGCTGGTGGCGTGCGGCAGGTACACGCGGTAGCGGCGGACCTCGGTCTCCAGCCCCATCCGCCGCATCTGCTCGATCACGTAGTCGCGGGTGCGCGCCTGGGCGGGCGTGCCGGCCACGTGCGTCTCGGCGCTGAGGGCGCGCGAGTGGGCGCGCGCCCGCTCGGGGCTGGTGGCGGCGATGGCGGCGGTCTCCACCTGGCGCTCGCGCGTGGCGGCGGCGGGGGAGTAGCCCGGCATCTGCTGCTGGGCGTGCAGGGCGGACGCGGACGCCAGCAGCGCCGCCGCGGTGGTGCGCACGAACACGGGCAGCCTCGTGGGTGTGCGGGGAAACGCGTGGGGTGATGCGGAGAAACTAGGCGGCGGCGCCCGTGGCGCAATGCGGAACGCGGGCGCGGCGGCGATGGCCCGGGGTGATAGAGGCGGATTGGACCGGCGCGATCGGCTCACGGCGGATCCACGCAATTCGCTCGCGTGCCTTCACCGGCGCGGATCACGGCCTGGACGAAGCCGTGGCGAAACCTCTCCTCCCCGCTCCCGTTGGATCCGAGGCGATCGGGCAACGGGCGTCGGATGGTCCGTGGACCGCCTCCGGAGGCGCGGTGGCCGCGCGCGGCGCCGACCCTCGCCGGCGCAAGCGACGTCAGCCGGCGGGATCGCGCGGGAGGATCGCGGGGAACGGGCTGGCGTGCGACGTACGCGCCATCTCCCTCAGGAACTCGCCCCAGGCCTCTTCTTCGGGGAGCACGCGGTCGTCGCTGGTCGACGGCATCCAGCCGGCGGGATCCCAGTCGTTGAGCAGCGTGTCGGTCACGCGGACGGTGCCGTCGGGGAGGCGCTCGTACTCGGCCTCGACGCCGCCCCACTCCAGGGTGCGCCCCTCGAAGAAGAGTCTGTGGCCGGCGCTCTCCCACGGGTCGGGCGTCTGCGTGGGATTGGCCGTCCAGGCGATCGTGTGCGGATGTCCCTCTGCCCAGCTCCGCAGCCGGTCCGCCAGCGCGCGGCGTGACTCGGGCGTGGCGGGCGCGGCGCTGTGCTCTTCGCCGGCGCGGCAGACGTAGTGGCCTGCGATCCGCCCCGCGTACAGCCACTCCCGGCCTTCCTCGCGCCTGATCGTCACCTGGTCGCCGCGGTCGATCCGCTCCATCCACTCGTCGACCGGGAGCGGAAGCGGCGCGTACCATCCCAGCCCGTCACAGCGCGGGCAGCCAGACGTGGATGACTGCCCGGTGCCGCCGCACAGCTCGCATTCGCGCGCGCCCGCCGGCGGCGCGGGGAGCAGCGCCTCCAGCTCGGGATACTTCCGCGCGCCGTGCCACAGCACCGCGTAACGCGTGAGGGCGCCCCGCTCCGGCTCGCTGGAGAGGCCGGCCGCCTCGTGATCCACCCGGAGCACATCGCCGTTGGGATGAAGGGCCCAGAGATAGGCCTGGTTGCCGTGCAGCGGCAGCGCGTTCAGCTCCTCCTTGCATCTCCGCAGCGGCCACGCGCCCGGCACGGCGGTGTCGAGCGCGTCGATCCGCTGCTGGATCTGGCGGGTGAGTTCGAGAGACAGGGGTGCCATTCACATCCTCGCGAGCCGGTGGATTCCCCCGCCGTTCCGGGAGCCCCAGGCGCGTGGAGGATCCCGATCCAAAGAACCGTCGCGGTCCGCTGTTCAAGGCGTTGTAACGGCGGAGCCACGCGCGTATTCTGCATCGCGTCCGCCTGGAATCCAACGGTCGCGTCCGCTCCCCGCTCCTCGCCCCCTCGCCCAATGACTCGCACCGTCGCCACCCCGCTCCGCATCTCGCCGACGATTGCTCGCCTCTCGCGTGCGCTGGCGCGCATCGGCCGGGCGCTCCTGCTCCCGCTCGCTGCCGTCGTGGCGCTCGGCACGCCGCTCTCCGCGCAGCGCGCCGCGAGATCCGCCGCGCCCTCCACCCCCGCCGAGGCGCCGGCGCGGGTGGACCGCGCGCTGCAGGCGCGGCTGGAGGCGCTGGTGCGCGGGTTCCACGGCAACGTGGGCGTGTACGTGCGCAACCTGCGCACGGGCGCGACGGCGGAGATCGACGCGGACAGCGTATTCCCCACGGCGAGCATGATCAAGGTGCCGATCCTGCTCACGCTCTTCGACCAGGCGGAGCGCGGGGCGGTGAAGCTCGACGCGGTGGTGCCGTTCCCGGACACGCTGCACTACCGCTACGGCGAGGCATCGGACGTGGTGGGCTACATGGCGCCGGGCGATTCGCTGCCGGTGCGCGAGGTGGCGTTCCTGATGCTCACCATCAGCGACAACTTCGCGGCGCTCTGGCTGCAGGGGATGGTGGGCGGCGGCACGTCGGTCAACGAGTGGCTGGCCGCGCACGGCTTCCGCGACACGCGCGTGAACTCGCGCACGCCGGGGCGCGAGGCGGCGCGATCGGTCTACGGCTGGGGGCAGACCACGCCGCGCGAGATCGCCAGCGCGCTGGTGATGATCCGCCAGGGCCGCGCCGTGAGCCCGCGCGCCTCGGAAGAGATGTACCGCCTGCTCACCGCCAGCTTCTGGCGCAACGAGGCGCTCTCGCAGATCCCGCCCACGGTGCAGGCGGCCTCCAAGCAGGGCTTCGTGGACCGCTCGCGCAGCGAGGTGCTGCTGGTGAACGCGCCGTCGGGCGACTACGTCCTCGCCATCATCACCCGCAACCAGGCGGACGAGAGCTATGCCGAGAGCAACGAGGGCTATCGCCTGATCCGCGCCGTCTCGCGCGCCGTGTACCAGCACTTCGAACCGCGCGACCCCTGGCGACCCACTCACTGAGGCGTCAGACGTCAGCCTGCGCCGCCTTGCGCGGCACGCGCCGATGCTGGCAAATCGTTCCGTTCGCCATTCCTTCGAGAGAGTCGCCGGCGGCAGGGGTGCCGATACTCGCAAAGCCGCGAATATCCGAAGCTTCGCCCCGCGCGCGAGCAAGAGCAAATCGGCCACGGCCTCGCGCAGTTTGCGAGGCTTCCCGTCCTTGTTGCCGTGGCTTGAGCCGCCCGGGAAAACCCTGATCCGCACACTTCCGCCGAGGATCGCTCAATCCGCCCCTCGCGATTTGTTGGGAGATGTGACAAATTCGTGCGGCGCTCTCCTTTCGCGGGCGCGCCCCAACCCGCAGCCCCGAATCTGCCGATGAAACGTTCCCTGCTCTTCATCCCCCTTTCGCTCGCGGCGGCGCTCTCGACCGGGATGGCACCGGTTGCGGCGGCGCAGACGGTCGCCGTCGCCAGCACCAGCGCGCGGCCGAGCGCCGACCCGGCGTTCCACCCGGAGTGGTCGAAGTCCGCCACCATCTACGAGGTGAACGTCCGCCAGTACACGCCCGAGGGGACGTTCGCCGCCTTCCAGCAGCACCTGCCGCGGCTGAAGGCGATGGGGGTCGACATCCTCTGGCTGATGCCGGTGCAGCCGATCGGCCGCAAGAACCGCAAGGGGAGCCTGGGGAGCTACTACTCCATCGCCGATTACACCGCGACGAACCCCGAGCACGGCACCGAGGCCGACTTCAAGCGCCTGGTGGATGCCGCGCACGCGCAGGGGATGCGCGTGATCCTGGACTGGGTGCCCAACCACACCGCGCACGACCACGAGTGGATCGCCGCGCACCCCGACTGGTACGTGCACCGCGCCGACGGCACCATCAGCAACGCGCGCGACAACGAGGGGCGCGAGACCGACTGGACCGACGTGGCCGAGCTGGACTACGACAACCCCGCCATGCGCCGCGAGATGATCGGCGAGATGCGCTGGTGGGTGGAGCGGATGGGGATCGACGGCTTCCGCTGCGACGTGGCCGGCGGCGTGCCGATGGACTTCTGGATGCAGGCGCGCACCGCGCTCCGCGCCGTGCGCCCCGACCTGTTCCTGCTGGCCGAGGCCGAGAGCCCGCAGATGCACGCGGTCTTCGACGCCACCTACGGCTGGGAGCTGCACCACCTGCTGAACGAGATCGCGCAGGGGAAGAAGGGCACGCCCGAGCTGGACCGCTACTTCGCGCGGCAAGACAGCGCCTACGGCCGCGGCCCCTACCGGATGTACTTCACCAGCAACCACGACGAGAACAGCTGGAACGGCACCGAGTTCGAGCGGATGGGCGCCAACCACCTCGCCTCGTTCGTGCTGGCGGCCACGGTGGAGAACTCGTTCCCGCTGGTGTACACCGGGCAGGAGGCCAGCCTGAACAAGCGCCTGCGCTTCTTCGAGCGCGACACCATCGACTGGAACGGCCCGTCGCTGGCGAGCTTCTACACCGCCATGCTGAACCTGAAGCACACGCAGCCCGCGCTGGCCAACGGCCCCTGGGGCGCGCCGCAGACCCGGCTCCAGACCAGCGGCGGCGACCGCGTCTACGCCTACACGCGCACGCTCGGCGGCAACTCGGTCCTCGTCGCGCTCAACTTCGGCGACGCGCCGGTCCACGCGGCGTACCAGGGGCTTGCCACCGCCGGCGCCTTCACCGACTGGTTCAGCAAGCAGCCGGTGACCCTCGGCGCCGCGGGATCGATCGACGTTCCCGCGCACGGCTACCGCGTGCTGGTTCGCTGAGATCCGTCTCGATCCGCGCCTCCTCGCCCTGATCATCCTCGTGGGCGAGGAGCGCGTGTCGAACGACGCAACTCGGCGGACGCATGCGGGATGTAATGCCGTCCGGGCAGCGGTGGTGGTGAAATCGCACGCATCCACAACAGCCATCGGGGGATGATGATGACCGAGGCGCACGCCGGCTGGATCGTTCGCGTGGGCGATGCCGAGACCGCGGTGGTGCACGATGCCGCGGGCGGCGGCGGCCCCCGCATCGTCTTCGTGTGCGCGCACGGCGCGGGCGGCAATCGCGACGACAAGTCGATGCTCGCGCTCCGCGACGAGCTGGTGGGGCGCGGGCTGGACGTGGTGCGCTTCAACTTCCTCTACCGCGAGCGCGGCTCGGGGCGGCCAGACCCGATGCCCAAGCTGATGGAGACCGTGTCCGCCGTGGTCGCCCGCATTCGCGACGAGCTGCGGCCGGACGTGCTCATCATCGGCGGCCGCTCGATGGGCGGGCGCGCCGCCTCGATGCTCGCGGCGGAAGGCTTCGCCTGCGACGGGCTCCTCCTTCTCGCCTACCCGCTGCACCCCGCGGGGCAGCCGGAGAAGCTGCGCGACGCGCATCTTCCCTCCATCCGCGTTCCCGTGCTCTGCTTCAACGGCACGCGCGACGAGCTCTGCCGCCGCGACCTGATGGAGCGCGCGCTCCAGACCGTCACCACCGACTGGTCGATGCACTGGCTGGAGGGCGCCGACCACTCCTTCCACGTGCTGAAGTCGTCCGGCCGCACCGACGCGCATGTGATGGACGAGGTCGGCGCCGCCACGCAGGCCTGGGTCGCCGTGCTCGATGGCGCGCCGCGTGGCTGACCCGGGAGGCAACGACCGATCGACTAGATCGTCGGCAGGAGCCCGCCGTCGAGCCTGAGATTGACGCCGGTGATGTACGCGGCCTTGGGGCTCACGAGGAACGCGATCACATCGGCGATCTCTTCCAGCGTTCCCACGCGACCCATCGGCACCTGGGCGAAGCGCGGCAGCACGGTCCGTTCGATCGCCTCCCACGGCGCGTCACCCGCGAGCCCCTCCTCGGCGGCGACCTCGCGGAAGCGAGCATCCAGGCTGTCACTGTGGATGGTGCCGGGCGACACCGTGTTGACCGTCACCCCGTCGGCCGCGACGGCTTTCGCCATCGAGGCGGTCATGGCGTTCATGGCCGCCTTGCAGGCGGAGTAGTCCGGCCGTTCGGCGGGAGGCATCAGCCCGGCGAGGCTCGAGATGTTGACGACCCGCCCCCACTTCGCCTCGCGCATCGCCGGAAGCAGCCGGGTGGCGACCCGCACGGCCGCGAGAACGTTGCGGTCGTACGCCGAGGCCCACGTCTCGGAACGGGTGTTGGTCCAATCCTCGCTGCCGCTGGAACCGCCACTGTTGTTGACGAGGATGTCGATCCGGCCGGCGAGCGCCTGCGCGTTCTCAACCAGGTGCCGCACGTCGTCATCCCGCGTGAGGTCTCCGAAAACGGCGTGGGCCCGCCCACCCCGCGCGATGATCTCGCGGGCGACCTGCTCCGTCCTCGCCCGGTCCCGGCCGTGCACCACCACGACGGCCTTCTCGCGGGCGAGGCCCAGCGCGATCGCCTTCCCGATCCCCCTGCTGCTGCCGGTCACCAGCGCCGTCTTCCCATCCAGCTTCAGATCCATCGCACGATCTCCGTATTGAAGTGGATGGGAAATAACGAATGGAACGATGAGTGAGACAATTACGCACTTGAAAGTGCCTGTCGAACGGGAGGAGCGTGCCCTCTGCCTGGGTCCGGACGGGTCCGTGGCGCACGTCACCCGGGTGCTGCGGATGATCAGCGGACGCTGGAAGCTGCCGATCCTGTTCCGGCTGTTCGCCGAGCCGTCGATGAGAACCCTGCATCTGAAACGCGACATCCCCGGCGTTTCGCAGAAGATGCTCACCCAGCACCTGCGAGAGCTCGAGAACGACCGCCTCGTCGAACGGATCGATTTCGGCGAGCGGCCGCCTCGCGTGGAGTACCGGCTCAGCGACGCAAGCCGGGAGCTGATGCCCATGCTGCTGGCGGCGAGGGAGTTTTCGCTGCGTCATGGCTCGGACCCCGGGTGAGCCTGTAGACGTGGAGCGCCGGGCGACACCGTACCGGCACGAACGCCGGCACGTGCTGCCGGGCCGCCGGCGGTACGCCCATCGACGAAGAACCGCCCGGAGGCCGATGTGGCCCCGGGCGGTTCTGGGTTGTCGCTGTCCTGTTGCCGATCTGGCGCCGGCGGCTACCGCTCCCAGAACGGCGTCGGCTCGATGCCCAGCGCGCGGAGGTAGACGTAGCCCTGGCCCCGGTGGTGGACCTCGTTGTCGATCACGTACAGGATCAGGTCGTATGCGGGGCCGGGGTACTGGCCGAAGGCCACCATGTGCTGGTGGAACTTCTCGTCCGGGATCCGAGGCCACAGCTCGTCCAGCTGCTGCGTGGTCTCGTCCCACCGGGTCAGGATCTCGTCCTTGCTGGTGCTCTTCGCGTCGGAGTAGGTGCTCCAGTCGTCGCTGAGCACGCCCTTCACCATCGGCACGGCCATCCCGAGCATCTCCAGCGCCAGCGCGCCGAACGGACGCATTCCGCCCACCGAGAAGGTGAAGAGCTGGTCTTCGGGAAACGCCTCGATGATGCGGCGGGTGAGCCGGCGGTGCCCCTGCCAATGCTTGAGCAGGGCCTGCGGCGTGATGAACCCTGCGGGCGGCGCGGAGGTGTCGGACACGGCGACCTCTCATGGGTTGAGGTGAGGCACGGCGGACGGCCATCCTTCGGCCGGTGTTCGGTTCGCCCGAACCTAGTGCGTCCTCAACTACTCCGCAAGTGTCCCGTGTGAACGGCAGAAACTGGCGCATGAGTTATGCGTTGCTTCCTTTGCGGCGTGTGCGCTGACGCGCCGCTTGCCCGTGGCGGACTGCTCCTCCACGCGGGCAACACGACCCTTCCGGGAGCAACGGAGAACACATTATGGCTGACGCACCGCGCCCTCCCAACGGACCGAGCACAACCGGGGAAGATTCCGGCAAGGGGAGAGGCAACAACCCTCCGAAGAAGTAACGCACCGACCGTGGGGGCGAGTCATGGGATCGGCAGCAACCCGCGCCGGGAGAGAAGACGGAGCAACGAAGCCGTTGCTCCGTCTCTACATCTTCCCTGCGCGCGGAGGCTTCTTGACGCGAGACACACCGCTCGCTGACTATGCAGTATCGAAGATATTGGTCGCCCTGCCGACCTCTGCCTGCGCACTCCACTGAAATCCGATGAAGCACTACGTGGTCGCGGAGATGCAGGTGACCGATCCCTCCTGGGTCGCCGAGTACGTGCGCGCCGTGACGCCGATGGTCGAGCGGCGTGGCGGACGCTATCTGGCGCGCACCGGCCGCATCGACAAGCTCGAGGGCGATCGCGCCGTGCCGCAGATCCAGCTGCTGATCGAGTTCTCCTCCCGTGAAGCCGCCCTCGAGTTCTACGAGTCCGACGAGTACCGCCCCTATCGCGATGCGCGCATCAGCGGGAGCCGCTCCGAATTCTCCCTGGTCGCCGGCGAGGACGTGACCGGCGCCGCGCGCATCGACGATTAGACGGCACCTCTATCGCCCCAGGGCGATCGATTGGGCATGCGAAGGACGCTCCACGTGCGGTTCCACCCGGAAACTTCCGTTCGCGGGACGCGTAGAGGCAGGCGCACGCATCCGATCACCCACCGCTCGCGTCTCCCGATGCATCGCCTGGAATCCGCGCTCGACCGGCTGCACGCGCGCACGGTGCGCGTCGCGTGGCTGCGCCTGTTCGCCGCGATGACACGCGGGCTGCTCGCGATCGGCTTCATCATCCCCGGTGTGAAGAAGTTCGGCGGGCGCTTCACCACCCTTCCGCTGTCGCACCCGGTTGGCTTCTTCTTCGAGGCCATGTACCGCGCGCACGGCTTCTACCTGTTCGTGGGGATGATGCAGGTGCTGGCCGGCGTGCTGCTGCTCTTTCCCCACACCGCCACGCTCGGCGCGATCTTCTACTTCCCGCTCATCGTCGGGATCTTCATCATCAACCTGTCGGTTGGGTTCAGCGGCACGTACGTGATCACGGGGATGATGCTGCTGGCCGCCGCCTTTCTCCTCTGCTGGGATTACGATCGGTTGAAGGGGCTGCTCCCCGGCTTCGGCGCCGGTGCCGTGTACGATCCGGCGCGCCACCTGGGCGCCGGCGTCACGGTGATGTGCGGCGCCGCGGCGGGCGTGATCGGGATCGGCGCGGGGCTCAGCGGGATCCGCGTGCTGCAGCACCAGTTCTCCGCGCTCGCCGGTCCGCTGGCGCTGACGGCTGCCGGGGTGGCGATCGCGGGCATGATCGTGGCGCGCCACGGCCTTCGCGCGCCCTCCGCGGCCGGTTGATCGCGTACGAATCATCGCTCCGGCGGGCGATTACCCCGCCATGAGGATCGACAGTCGGTTCGGCGAGTTTACCGCGTTTCTCCCTCCGGCAGTTCATCCCCCCAAAGAAGTCATGGAGGTAGACGATGAACGAGGAAGGCACGCCAGCGCTTTACCACAAGGGAAGCAAGCGTTGGATCCAGCTCCTGGTGAACCAGCGGCCCGAGCTCATCGACCGAGAGTTGCGAGCCGGGGCCAAGCTTGCGCCGGGAACCAAGATCACGTGGCACTCGCCGCTCGCGAACGACGGGTATCGTGAGCACTTCGGTGCGGCCGTGCGTGAGCATCTGGGGCTCGATCCCTCGATGCCACTGCGCGAGTTCTGGCCGAAGCGAGGGCCGCAGTGGGATGCGATTGCGCAGGCATCCACGGGGGACGTGTTTCTGGTGGAAGCCAAGGCACATGTCGGCGAGATGCAGTCTGGCGGGATGCGCGCCAGGGACGCCGCCAGCCGTGAAACCATCCGCCGCTCGCTCGGTGCGGTCCAGCGAGAGCTCGCGCCGCACAGCACCGTCGATGCGTGGACGGGGCCGTTCTATCAGTTCGCCAACCGAATCGCGCACCTGCATTTCTGGCGTGGAGGGGACAAGAATCGCGTGCACCTGGTGCTCCTCCACTTCATCAACGATTCCTCTCATCATCCTACGACGCGCGAAGCATTCGAATCTCGGCACGCCGAGATCGAGCACGCGCTTGGTCTCGGCACGCACCGCCTCTCGCCGTTCATCCACAAGCTCTTCATCGACGTGAATGCGCTGACCAGTCCCGCGGGATAACCGGCGTTGGAGCGACGCGAGCCCCCGCCGCAATGGGCGGCGAGGGCTCGGATCGATCGGTAGCCGGACGAAGTCAGGCGGCGTGCGGCGCGCCGTCTTTCAGCAGGCCCAGGCGCACCAGGCTCTCGGCGGTGGCGACGATGGCCTCTTCGTTGGAGCGCGGCTGCCAGCCGAGGACGCGGCGGGCCTTGGCGTTGGTGGCGTTCTTCTTCTTCCCCAGCTCGGGGGTGATCAGCTTGATGGCGGGGTCGCGGAGCGAGGCGAGGCGCACCAGCCAGTTGGGGAGCTCGCGGCCGGGAACGCGGCTCGCGGCGGGGCCCATCCGCTCCTTCAGCACCCGCGCGATCTGCAGCATGCTCATGAAGCTGCCGCCCACCGCCAGGAACCGCTCCCCGCGCGCGGCCGGATCGGTCATGCAGCGCAGGTGCAGGTCGGCCACGTCGCGCACGTCCACCACGCCGAACCAGAGCTTGGGGAGGCCGGGCATGGCGCCGTCCATCAGCCGCTGCACCAGCAGGATGGAGGTGGAGTAGTCCGGCCCCAGCACCGGCCCGAACACGCCCACCGGGTTCACCACGCTCAGCTCCAGCCCGCCGCCCTCGCGGGCGACGAAGTCCCACGCCGCGCGCTCGGCCAGCGTCTTCGACTTGGGGTACGCCGATACGTCGCCGCCGGCGAGATCGGTCCAGCTGGTCTCGTCGAACGGCTCGGCGCGCTGGCCGTGCCCGTAGCCGATCGCCGCGAACGACGAGGTGAGCACCACGCGCTTCACCCCCGCGTCACGCGAGGCGCGCAGCACACGGAGCGCGCCCTCGCGCGCGGGGACGATCAGCTCGTCCTCGTGCTTCGGCACCCCCTGCGGAAAGGGCGAGGCGATGTGCTGCACGTAGTCGCACCCGGCGACGGCCTCGGCCCACCCGTCGTCCTTCTCCAGGTCCGCCACGGCGAAGGCCAGCCGGTCGCCCGGATCGGCGCCGCCCTCGCGCAGCAGGGCGCGGACGCCGGCCTCGCGCCGGGCGTCGCGCACGGTGGTCCGCACCTGGTGCCCCGCCGCCAGCAGCTGAAGGATCGTGTGGCTGCCGATGAACCCCGACCCGCCCGTCACCAGTACCGTGCTCATCGCCGCCCCCCCGTCGCCTTGTGCGTGATACGTTCGTTCGTCACATCCTATCGAGCCCCGCACGCCATCGCAAAGAACCGGATTGCGCGGTATGGTGAATCTCCCTCGTTCCACGTTGCCGCGCACCCGCACTGGCATGACGACCAGATACCTGAAGCGATACCTCGCCGGCGAGCATGGACAGGTGTGGGCGGAACTGCGCGCGCTCGGTCCGCACGTCCGTGATGAGCCGGTGCTCTCCGACGCCCGCGCTGTGGCCGGCGAGACCATGCGCCGCGTTCGCCGGAACTGCGAGCGCATCATCGCGCGGCTGGGGGCGGCGGGCTACACGTTCGGCGTGTACACCGACGGCGCAGAGCGCTATCCAGAGGGAGCGATCGAGGCGCATCCCGGTACGGTCTCCATGAAAGAGTTCGACGAGCACGGAATGGCGATTCCGCTGTCCCTGGAGGCATTCTGGAAGGAGGTCGGATGGGTATGTCTCGTCGGGATGCATCCATCCCTTCCCTTCATGTCGGACGCGCTGGAAATCGGGCCCGTGGACGAGGTGCTGGCTGAACTGGACGAGTGGGAAGCAGGGATGGAGCACGATGATGCCGAGAGGGACGACGTACCTTCGTTCGAGGCGGCACTCTCGGCTGATGCATTTCACAAGGACAACGTCAGCGGCGGAGAGTCTTACGCCGTTCGGCTCCCCGGTGAAACCGCCGATTTCCCGCTCCTGCACGAGCGGCATGGGCTGGATTTCATCCCCTACCTTCGCCTCGCGCTTCTGCGTTGGGGCGGGTTCCCGGGGCTCGACGGCCGCGAGGGAGTCCGCTTTGACTTGGCCGACAGGCTGATCGAGGAGCTGGAGCCGTTCTGAGCGTCGTCACATCGTACACTTGCGCGCTTCCGGCACGCGCATGAGGTTGCACATCAAAGATTCGCGGCCCGTCCATACGCCCTTTTCATCCGGACGAGCCAAACGCATGAGCCTTCTCGAGATTTCCGTCCGCCACCGCACCATCACCATCGCCCCGACCCCGCTCGATCGATCCCGATGAACAGGATGCGTCTCCATCTCCCGGCGCTGCTGCTGATCGCCACCGCCGCGTGCGGCAAGGTCCCCGGCGAGCGCACCACCGCCGCCGCTGACTCCGCCCCGGCGCGGACCGCGGCCGCGGAGACCGGGGAGCGGGAATGCCCCGCATCGCCTGGCCAGGTGGCGCTGAAGGTGCGCGAGGCCGGGCCCGAGCTCCGCTTCCGGGCGTTCGGCAACCCCGATGGCGAGGTGGACAGCATCACGGTCGATCGGGGCTGCGCGCGGGTGCAGACGCTGCGGCCGGGCGAGAACTACCATCCCTCCGGCGACGGCAGCACCTGGATCTCGCTGCAGGACCTGGACTTCGATGGATACGGGGACCTCCGGTTCCTGGCGATCGCCGGCGCCAGCAACGTGGCATACGAGTACTGGCGCTACGATCCACCGGCTGGCCGCTTCACCCCGCTGGGAAACTACGACGAGCTGGAGGTGGATTCCGCCCGGCGCGTGCTGACCAACCGCAACACCTGCTGCGGCGGGATGCAGTGGATCCTGGGGATGTATCGCGTGGAAGGCCGAAAGATGGTTCAGCTACGCGAGGAGGCGATGTCACAGGCCGACACGCTGGCGCTCTCGGAGCGATACGTACACAGCGTGCGCGAGCGGCGCGGCGACTCGCTGGTGGTGGTGCGCAGCGACACGCTGAGCGAAGCCGGCGCCAGGCGCGTGACCTTCGGGCAGGACGAGCCGTGGTTCCTTGACCGCGCCGGTTCAGGGGACGGGCACCAGGGAACGCGCGGAGACGGCGTGCCCGGCCGCGGCGTCGGGCTTCAGCGAGAGCGCGTAGTGCCCGGCGCGGAAGGGGATCGGGCCGTCGAGGCTCACCGGCGGGTGATCCGGGCCCTCCAGCAGGTCCAGCGTCATCTCCTCCTCCCCGCGGCGGAGGACCATCCGCGCCGCGTACATCATGCATCCCCAGCGCAGCTGCAAAACGCGGCCGGGTGCCAGCCGCGCCCCCGCCGGGAGCGCCGAGGCTTCCAGCAGCCGTTTGCGCGGTGCCACCTGCAGCCGCCCGGTGGCGGAGCGCGTCTCGCCCATGGCCGCGTCGAACGTGAGCCCGTCCGCGATCGACGCGCCGCTCCGCACCGCCAGCGGCGTCGCCTCCACCTCGAACCACGAGGCCGAGTCGGCCATGGAGGCGGAATCCCCCACCGCCAGGTACACCACGCCCAGGCACGTCTGCCCGGCGAGCGTTCGGGGAGCGGCGGCGAGCAGGGCCAGCACGGCTACGAAGACGCGGGTCATGGGCACGGGGCTGATCGGCGGAGAAGGCGAGCGGACGCGCACATCTTGCTCATCCGCTCTCCTCCGATGCAATGGGCCGCCAGCACGCCGCCGGGAACGCGAGAGGCCCATCTCCGCGCGATGGCCGCTTTTCATCCCCCGGGGATGCAGGTGTCGATTTCGGGGACCTCCGATCGACAAGCTGGTGTTCACGCTCCCGATCCACCCGTCCGGAGGAACCGACGATGAAGTACCTGTGCCTGATCTACGACGACGAGAACACCTGGGCCGGCATGACCAAGGCCGAGAGCGACGCCTACATGGGCGAATACTTCGCCTTCACCGAGGGGATCCGCGAGAGCGGGCAGTACGTGGCGGGCGAGGCGCTGCAGCCGGTCTCCACCGCCACCACGGTGCGCATTCGCGACGGCAAGCTCTCCACCACCGACGGGCCGTTCGCCGAGACCAAGGAGCAGCTGGGCGGGTTCTACATGATCGACGCGCGCGACCTGAACGAGGCGATCCAGGTGGCGGCGCGCATCCCGTCGGCGCGGCTCGGCAGCATCGAGATTCGCCCGGTGGTCGACTTCAGCCAGGCGGGGTGACGATGAAGTACCTCTGCCTGATCTATGACGACGAGCGCGTGGTGGACGCCATGAGCCCCGCCGAGCGCCAGGCGCGGACGAGCGCGTACATGGCCGTGACCCACGAGATGCGCGCGGCGGGGCAGCTGGTGGCCGGCGAGCGGCTGCACCCCGCGGCCTCGGCGACCACCGTGCGCATCCGCCACGGCCGGCTCTCCACCACCGACGGCCCGTTCGCCGAGACCAAGGAGCAGCTGGGCGGCTTCTACCTGATCGAGGCGCGCGACCTGGACGAGGCGGTGGCGCTGGCGGCGAAGCTGCCGTCCGCGCACATCGGCAGCATCGAGCTGCGGCCGGTGGTGGATTTCAGCCGGTCCGCCTGACCCCGCGCCGCATGACCACGGACGCGGCCGACGATGTACGCCGGGCGGTGGACGCCGTCTACCGCCAGGAGTCGCGCCGCGTCCTGGCCACCCTGATCCGCCTCCTGGGCGACTTCGACCGCGCCGAGGAGGCGCTGCACGACGCCTTCGCCGCCGCGGTGGAGCGCTGGCCGCGCGACGGGGTGCCCGCCAACCCGCGCGCCTGGCTGGTCTCCACCGGCCGCTTCAAGGCGATCGACGCGCTCCGCCGCCGCGCCCGCTTCGACGCGCATCTCCCCGAGCTGGCGCGGCAGATCGACATCTCCGCCGAGATCCCCGGCATCTCGGACGACGAGGGCGTGGACGACGACCGGCTGCGGCTGGTGTTCACCTGCTGCCACCCGGCGCTCTCGCTCGACGCGCGGATCGCGCTGACGCTGCGCGAGGTGTGCGGCCTCACCACCGAGCAGATCGCGCACGCGTTCCTGGCGGCGCCCACCACGCTGGCGCAGCGGATCGTGCGCGCCAGGGCCAAGATCCGCGACGCGCGCATCCCCTACCAGCTCCCGCGGCGCGAGGAGCTGCCGGAGCGGCTGGGCGCCGTGCTGCACGTGATCTACCTGGTGTTCAACGAGGGCTACTCCGCCTCGTCGGGAGATGCGCTGACACGGCCGGACCTCTCCGCCGAGGCGATCCGGCTGGGGCGGCTGCTGGTGGAGCTCCTCCCCGAGCCCGAGGCGATGGGGCTGCTCGCGCTGATGCTGCTGCACGAGAGCCGCCGCGCCGCCCGCACCTCGCCCGATGGCGAGCTGGTGCTGCTGGACGCGCAGGACCGCGCGCGCTGGAACCGGGAGATGATCGCGGAAGGATGCGCCCTGGTGGAGCGGGCGCTGACCTCGCGCCGCTTCGGCCCGTACGCGCTTCAGGCCGCCATCGCCGCCGTGCACGCCGAGGCGCCCACCGCCGAGGCGACCGACTGGCCGCAGATCGCCGGCCTGTACGACGTGCTGCTGCGCGCCGAGCCCTCGCCCGTGGTGGAGCTGAACCGCGCCGCCGCCATCGCCATGCGCGACGGCCCCGCCGCCGGGGTAGCGCTGATCGACGCGCTCCTGGCCCGCGGCGAGCTGGCGGAGTATCACCTGGCGCACTCCGCCCGCGCCGAGCTCTGCCGCCGCCTGGGCCGCATCGCCGACGCCGGCGCCTCGTACGCACGTGCGCTGGAGCTGGCGCGGCAGGAGCCCGAGCGGCGCTTCCTCCTCCGCCGCCTCCAGGAGCTCGGGGGATGATCGGGATCGATGGCCGCACAAAGGCCCAGGCGTCAGGCAGCCTGCCGCTCGGGCCTCGGCTTTAGATCCTTCGTCGCCGCCAGGTTGCTTGTGCCGGGGAGAGTTCCGCGCGGCGGCTCCTCAGGATGACCGCGTGTGAGGCAGGATTTCGGGGTCGCGCGGAGTTCACCGTGGTTCCGTGTCCTCCGTGGCTCCGTGTTCACCTCCAGGACAGTCCGTCGCTCGCGACATCACCCGAGGACACGCGCGTCAGTCGCGCGTCGCCTCGTACGCGCCGAGGCACGCGGCGGCGAGGGCCACGCCGCCCAGGAGCCCGCCGAGCACGTCGGACGCCCAGTGCTTCTGCACCAGCATCCGCCCGCCGGCGGTGACGGCCGGCACCGCCAGCGCCGCGGGAAAGGCCAGCGCCGGCGGCGTGATCCCCTCGCGGCTCAGCACGTACGCCGCGGCGAGCGAGATGGCGCCGGGGCCGAACGCGTGGCCGCTGGGGAACACCGGCTTGTTGGGCGACGAGTGCCCCGGCGGCGCAGGCGGCTGCGGAAGAAGGTGATCGAACGCCGGGTTCAGCGCCGTGGCCACCGCTCCCGTGAGCATCACGGCGCCCGCCCCCACGCGCCGCGACCGCGTCCCCCGCTCCTCTCCGCCCGCCACCAGCACCGCGACCGAGGCTGCCGCGGCCGCGGGGATGTAGGTGTACCACTTCCCCGCGTACTTCATCCGCTCGGCGGCCTCGTGCGTGGCGCCGTCCGGGTCGGCCTTCGTCGCCTTGCGGACCTTCTCGTCCACCGGCGCGGTCTCGCGGCGGGCGACCGCGGCGGCCAGCCCCGCGAACGCCGCCGCGGCGGCCGCGGCCACCACGCCCAGCGCCACCGCGCGCCGGCGGGAGTCACGCCGGGCCTCTTCTCGTTTCCATCTCTCGGGTTTGCTCATGCCAGGTTGGAAAGGAAGATCCGTACCGGCGGGTGAAACACCCGTTTCGCCGCCGGTTCATCCTCCCGCCGTGACGGCCGACAGCCATCGCGAGCGTTGCGGAATCGCGCGCCGCGCCGCATCCATCCTCACGCGCCGTTCATCCACCCACGCCGCCGCACTCCGCTCACCCCGATCGATGGAGATTGGCCCGTGACCGCGTTGGAACGCATCATCCCCGTGCTGGCCTGTGCCGACATCCAGGCGGAGCACGACTTCCTGGTGAACGTGCTGGGATTCGAGGCGGGCGGAGTGGACCGCGACGGCGACGGCCGGCCCGTGCACGCCGAGGTGCGCGCGGGTGGCCAGGCGATCTGGCTGCACCGCGTCACGGCCGAGCACGCCATGGCCTCGCCGCGCGCGGCACCGAGCGCCAACGGCGTGGTGGTGATGGTGGATGACGTGGACGCGCACCACCGCCGCGCCGCCGCCGCCGGCGCGGAGATCGAGGGCGCGCCCGCCGACATGCCGTACGGCCAGCGCGAGTACGGGGTGCGCGACCCCGAGGGTCATCGCTGGTGGTTCGCCACGCCGATCGCCGCCGCCGCCGCGGCCTGAGATCGACGCGACGGGGCGAAGCTCACGTCACCAGTGCGGCCCGCCGGAGCAGCCGCGCAGCAACAGGTTCAGCACGACGGTCAGCACGATCGACAGGACGATGCTGTACAGGCACCCGCTGGTGCGGAATCGCACGGCCATTCGCTCGCTCCGGTGAGAGTTCGTCCCGCGGCTTCGCAGGTGGCGTACCGGGCGTGCGGCAGAGACGGATCAGGTGCACGCCTCGAGCTCGTCGACGGCGAACCGCGGGCTCGCACGGAGGGCGGAGGGGTGGAGAGCTGCTCGAGGACGACCGGCCGTCGCGGCGCGCGTCCGCCGCCTGGAGGCGCGGTACGGCGTCCGTGCCGGGGATGATGGACACACGGTGGCGCACCGGGAACACATTCGGGGGATGATGGAGAAGAACAGCCACTGCTCGTTCTGCGGCACGCGCTTTCGCGATGATGCGGCGTGGCCGCGGCGATGCGCGACGTGCGGCAACACGTCGTATCTCAACCCGCTCCCGGTGGCGGTCATGCTGCTGCCGGTGGATGATGGGCTGCTGGCGATCCGCCGCGCGATCCCGCCCGCGGGGAAGCTGGCGCTCCCCGGCGGCTACATCGACCACCGCGAGCGCTGGCAGGACGCCGCCGCCCGCGAGCTGCGCGAGGAGACCGGCGTGGCGGTCGATCCCGAGACGCTCCGCGAGGCGCGCGTGCTCTCCGCGCCGGACGGCACGCTCCTCGTCTTCGCCCTCGCGCCTCCCATCTCCGCCGCCGACCTGCCGCCGTTCACGCCCACGGCCGAGACCAGCGAGCGCGTGATCCTCCGCGCGCCGTCAGACGATCTCGCGTTCGCGCTGCACGCACGCGTGCTGCGCGAGTTCTTCGCCGGCGCGTTCACGCGGTAGCTTTCAGCGGTCCGGTTCCACCAACTGGCGGCTTCGCATTCCGACTTCGGTCCGATTCCATGGATTTGAACGACCTTCCGAAGTTCACTGTCACCAGCCTGGACCTGGACGGCCGGGGCCAGTCGCGGGTGACCGGCACATTCTCGCACCTGCGCGGCGTGAGGAACGAGCGCGGCTGCCTGTACCGGGCCGGGGGAGCCTCGCTGATCAGCGACTTGGATCACGTTCCCACGGCGTCAGGCGAGCCGGTGAGCCTCCACATCTACGGCGAAGACGGCGGGCTGCGCGTGGGCGACGTGCTCCCGTGGGTGGACGGGTACTGGGACGCGTACCACGTGGATGTGATTCTGCGCGACGACGGGTGGTGGGCACCGGCGAAGTTCACCGCCGAGGCCGCGCACTACTTCCGGCAGAACGGCGTGGTCGGCTGGTGTCCGGAGGGCGGGTCGATCCCCGAAGGCGCCGAGGACCTGGGCGTCCGCGCCGGCGCGTGGGATCACGAGCACTGCTTCATCTGCTTCGACCGGGTCGGCGCGGATGGGGCACCACGCGGCTACGTCGCTCCGGACGAGCGCTGGCTCTGCGAGCCCTGCCACGATCGCTACGCCGCCCCGCACGACCTCGCGTTCATCCTCGAGTGAGATCCGGCGTCCGTACATCGGGCGCCGAATGCGGCCGAGGATCGCCGAGGTGCGGAACGGCCGGTGAAAACACGTCCACCCGGGCTACCCCCGCCCTGCCGCCACCGCTAGCTTTGGGCAAGGCTGCTACAACATCACGTCACACGCGGGGCTAGAGGGCCGGGGTGAATCGGGTTTACGCGAACGAAGGCCGGCGGCACCGGCCGCTGCTCGCCCGCGGTGGCGCGCTGCGCGAGGCGGGGGTGGCGGCGGTGCTCTGGCTGCTCTGGCAGATCGCGATGCTCCAGTTCATCTCCATGCCGCCGCGGCTGGCGGTGATCTGGCTGTGGAGCACGGCGGGGTTCCTGGCGTGGTGCTACGCCGCGCCCAACGGGTGGAGCTCGCCGCGGCGGCGCGCCACCACGCGGGCGCGGCCGGTCCCGCGCGGAGCCTGGCCGTGGCTGGTGCTGCTGGCGCCGCTGATGTCGGTGGCGGTGATCTCGATGTGGGCGCTGCTCGGCGCGCTGGGCATCGCCAGCGACCACACGCTGCCGAAGGAGATCACGCAGTACGGCGAGCGGCCGGGCGGGATGGTGGTGCTGGTGATCCTGCTGGCCGGCGTGATCCCGATGCTGGAGGAGTTCGCGTTTCGCGGATGGGTGCAGCGCCCCCTGGAGCGCCGCTTCGGCGCGGTGCCGGCCATCACCACCACCGCGCTGGTCTTCGCGGCGGCGCACGGCGATCCGCGGGGGCTGCCGATCTTCGTGGCGGGCGGCGCGGCGCTGGGATACACGGCGTGGGCCACGCGCTCGGTGTGGAGCAGCTTCGTGCTGCACCTGTCGTGGAACGCGGGCGCGCTGCTCTTCGACGGCGTGTTCCCCGGCTTCAACCCCGCCGCGTACGGCCGTGGGCTTGCGCTCCCGTCCGCCCTGGCGTTCGCCGCGTGCCTCGGCATCTTCATCTGGGTCGCGCCCAGGCTCCGCGCCGCGGGCCTCGCCGCCAGCCGGGTCGGTGCAGCCGGTTAGAACGCGAGGATCGACCCGCCCTGTGCAACGGTCGTCGAGGCGGATGAATTCGCGGCCGCGGCTACTACGGATGGCCACCGGGCGAATGAATCCGCGGGTATGAGGATCGGCCGTCGGGCGGAATTAGGCGGATGAATCCGCGGCTACGACGGCCCCAAGTCGCTCCGCGACTCGCACGCCGGCATCGTCGCGCGAGGCAGAACCCGACCACGCCGGGAAACTCGTTCCCATTGGCGGACGCCCCCCGGGGCGGACGAATCCAAGGATACGACTGCCCCAAGTCGCTGCGCGATTCGCACGCCGGCATCGTCGCGCGCGGCGACGTCTCGGCGGTGAGAGATCCGGCGGGAAGCAGCGATGGATGCGAGCAGCCTCGCGGCAGTTTGCGAGGCTTCGTGCCGTATCTAGCCGGCGGGTTCACCCGCTGGACGCCTGTCCCCACGCCGACCAGCCTCGCGGCGGTTTGCGAGGCTTCGTGCAGTTCCTGGCCGGCGAGTTCACCCGCTGGACGCCTGTCCCTACGCCGACCAGCCTCGCGGCAGTTTGCGAGGCTTCGTGCCGTTCCTGGCCGGCGCCTTCAGGCGCTGGAATCGGGACCCGATCGACCCTAGCCTCGCGGCGGTTCGCGAGGCTTCGTGCCGTTCCGCGCGCGGCTTCAGCCGCAGGTCAGGCGTGGAAGCTGGCGCCGCCGCCGCGACATCGACATCACACGAATCAGCTGCCCCGGCGCGCCTTCCACTCCTCGCGCGTCTGCCCCCAGATCTCGATCTCGTCCTGGTCGAAGGGCGCGGGGAGGCGGCCGAGGTGGCGGAACGCGGAGCCCAGGCGCCGCGCGACGGCCTGCGAGGCGGCGTTCCGTGGATTGATGCAGTGGATCACGTCCGGCCAGCCGAGCACGTCGAACGCGTAATCCATCGTGGCGGTGGACGCCTCGACGGCGTAGCCCTTCCCCCAGGCGTCGGGGTGGAGCGCGTAGCCGATCTCGGGCGCCGGCCAGCCGTGCGGATTCCACGGCCCGATCCGCCCGATCCATCGTCCGCTCGCCTTCTCGATCACCGAGAACATGGCGACGCCGGTGAGCTCCCAGGCGCCCGCCATCAGCATCAGCGCGCGCCACGTCATCGGCTTCGTCGCCACCCCGCCGATGTAGCGTGCGGCGCTCTCGTCTGCCATCATCTCGGCCCAGCGCTCGAAATCGTCCAGCGCGGGCGGCCGCAGCACCAGCCGCTCGGTCTCCAGCCGCGGCTCCCCACCTTTCATCGTCGCACCCTCCGCTCCGCATCTCCCGAGGTTTCGATCTTCCGGACCGGCGACAGAGTACGGCACTGGGCACGAACGCAAAACCCCGGGCCGCGCTCACCGCGCAACCCGGGGAATTCGATGGTCGATGATGATCCCGCGTCGCTCCACGCGTGCCGATACGTCCGTTGAGACACGCGTAGCACCGCCGCGCCAGTGCCCTTCGATGTCATCCTGAGGGCGACCACCGCATCACCGCGGCCACGCTGACCGATGCAGCCCGAAGGATCCATGACCGACGCCCCGCTCCGGCCGGTGTAGCGCGCGAAACCGTCGGCAGATCCTTCGGCCTGCAACCATTTACCATTCCGAGCGGTAGAGTGGTCGGCCTCAGGATGACATCGTTTGCTTCAGCTCGACACGGCATCGGCTGCGGGGCAACCCAACGCTGGTCGTGGCGCAGGCGCTCCGCCACGCACGACGATGCCGACGAGGAGTCGCCGAGCGACTTCGGGCCGTTGTAGCCGCGGATTCATCCGCCCCGATCCCGGCCACGAGCACGACCGCCATCTGCGTTGGCGCGGATTGATCCGTCGCGCCACGGATGGAATCTATCGCAGCTGCGGGCGGGCGCGGCCGAACTCGCCGCGCAGGTCGCGGAGCCAGTCGGGGCGGGTGCGGCCGCTGGCATCGTAGGCGCGCTCCAGGCAGTCGAGCACGCAGTGGCCGGCATCACGGCGGGGGTCCGGCTGCAGGTCGCTCATCAGCACCACCAGCGCGGCCGATGCGTCGTGCTCGCTCACCTCGCTGGTGGTGAGGGCGGAGTTGTGCAGGTACCACCGGCGCAGGCGGCGCACCGTGGGCGAATACGGATCGGTGCCCATCAGGAACTTCTTGAGGCCGGTGGGGCTCATCCCGATCTCCCGCGCCACGCCACGCAGCGACGTGCGCTCCACGCGCGCCGCCGCCATCTGGCGAAGATGCTGCACGGTGGCGTCTCGGTGCTGCCCGGGAGCATTGTGCGGCTGGTCCATCATCGAGTTCCCTCCCTGCGGCCAGAGGCGATCTTCTTCGGTTTATCTTCGGCTCAAAAATACAGCCGAATGGAAACCGAAGCAAGTGTCACCGCCTGCGCTAAGTGTGCACCTGCTGTGCACTTGACTAACTTTTCCACAGTGTACGGCCGCCGTGCTTGCGCTAACCTCCGCAATCCAAAGACGTTTGCGCCCCCTGCCCATCCCGCCGAACCCGAAACATTCGTTCGTGCACCTTTCGGCCTTCCCCACGCATCCAAATCACGCCCCGAGGGGTAGAAAAGGATGCCTCCCGTCCATCCATCCCCGTCGCCAAAGGATCTCCCACATGCGCGGAACGCTCATCATCGCCGCGGCGCTCCTGCTCGCGTCCGCCGCGCGGGCCGAGGCGCAGAGCCCCGCGCCCGCGCGAACGGAAACGCCGTGCACGCTCCCGGGCGTCGGTGCGGCGCGGTGCGGCACGCTGCCGGTGTGGGAGAACCGCGCGGCGCGGAGCGGGCGGACGATCACGCTGCACTATGCCGTGGTCCCCGCGACGGGCGCGGCGACGGACGACGCCGTGGTGCTGATCGCCGGCGGGCCGGGGCAGGCGGCGATCAGCCTCGCCGAGCCGATGGTGGACGAGGTGCGCGCCCTTCGCGACACGCGCGACATCGTGGTGATGGACGCGCGCGGCACCGGCACCTCCAACCTGCTGCACTGCGAGCTGTACGGGCCGGGGCTGGCCGACTTCCTGGGCGGGTTCTTTCCGGCGGAGCGGGTGCGGAGGTGCGCGGACGAATGGCGCGGCAAGGCGGACCTGGCGCGGTACACCACCGACGATGCCGCCGACGACCTGGACGACCTCCGCGCGGCACTGGGCTACGGGCGGCTGAACCTGCTCGGCACCTCGTACGGGGCGCGCACGGCGCTGGTGTACGCGCGCAGGCACCCCGCGAACGTGCGCGCGCTGGTGCTGCACGGGGTCGTGCACACCGGCATCCACATGCCCGAGCGCCTCGCGGCGGACGCGGAACGCGCGCTGCGCGGCGTGTTCGCCGACTGCGCCGCGGCGGCCGCCTGCCGAACCGCCTTCCCCGCCCCGGGCGACGACCTGCGCGTGGTGCTCGCGCGGCTGGACCGTGGCGCCGAGCCGGTGGTCGTCGCCGACCCGGCCACGGGGGACGCGGCCACCATCCCGTTCACCCGCGACCTCTTCGCCGAGGGGCTGCGGTCGATGCTCTACACCGCCACCACGTCGTCGCGCATCCCCGCCGTGCTGCGCCAGGCCGCCCGCGGCGACCTTTCTCCCATCGCCGAGCAGACGCTCGCCAGGCGGCGCTCGCTCCTGGAGTCGAGCGCCGGCGTGTACCTGTCCGTCACCTGCGCCGAAGACGTTCCGTTCATCGTCGAGCACGTGGCGGCCGAGACGGCGCGTGGCACCTTCATGGGCCTGTCGCGCGTGCGCGACCAGCGCGCCGCGTGCGAGGGCGGGCCGGCGCGCGCGGTGGACGCGTCGTTCCTGCAGCCGGTTCGCTCCGCCGCGCCAGTGCTGGCCATCACCGGCCAGTGGGACCCCGTCACCCCGCCGGCGCAAGCCGACGAGGCGCTGCGCACGCTCCCCAACGGCCGCGCGCTGGTGATCCCCAGCGCGGGGCACGGCTATTCGGGCGTGACCGGCGTGCGGCCGTGCATCGACCCGATCGTGGAGCGCTTCATCCGCACGGCGGACGCGAAGAGCCTCGACACGTCCTGCCTCTCCACCATCCACCGCCCGCCGTTTCCCATGGACGACGTCCCCACGCGCCCGGTCTCCATCCGCGCGGACTCGCTGGCGCCGTACGCCGGCAGCTTCGCCAGCCCGCGCGCGGGGATGATCGAGACGCGGGTGGAGGGCGGGAAGCTGCACGCGCGCTTCCAGGGGCGCGACTTCATCCTGGTGCACGTGGGACAGGACCAGTTCCGCGTGCTCGGCGCTCCGTTCGTCATCCTCGCCTTCCAGCGCGAGGGCGAGCTGATCACCGGCGTGACGGTGGACGGAGCCGGGTACACGCGCGTCGAGCGGTGATCCGGGCGCGTTCGTGGGCGGGCACGCTTGCGCCGTGACGGGGGATGGCCGATGATGCGGAGGATTCGGCGGCTATCGTCCGGGAAGAGCACCGCGATTCGGGCGAGGAGAGCTGGGGATCGACAAGGCCGGGCACCAGCGGCTGAAGCCGCCGGCCAGGTACGGCACGAAGCCTCGCAAACCGCCGCGAGGCTGGTCGGCGCGGGGGCCGGGCACCAGCGGCTGAAGCCGCCGGCCAGGTACGGTGCGAAGCCTCGCAAACC